>Ga0065711_1012009_pt1 | contig 13972 bp, 6 predicted proteins | sample Hoacrofraction12_FD_59098 | JGI IMG/M metagenome (GOLD analysis project Ga0065711, IMG submission 59098) | Hoatzin crop microbial communities from Cojedes, Venezuela - Epithelial fraction 12 v2 (version 2) | ecosystem: Host-associated > Birds > Digestive system > Esophagus > Crop | place...
TCCACGAACACAGATGAGACTAATACAATATACTTGTGAATGGTTAGAACAAAGCTCTATCATAATAGTTCTGCTTAAAATTGCTAAAAGCCATATAGCTCCAGAAACTTTCCTCTTGATCTTAAATTGATCTTAAAAAGAAAACGAGGCCCAATAAAAATTATTTTGCAAAAACTCACATCCATTATGCTAACAAATCTACCAACTGCGTATGTTTAGGATTAATTAATAGCAATCTCTAAGGTGTCCACCTATACATTGAATTGTAAATTATGTAAGATTTTATTATTTCTTTTTGAGCAATAGCACAGCTGCACTTGAGCTTCCAAAAACATAATGTTTTTTGTCACCAGGACACCAAAATCTCACCAAATCCCGAAGACATTAATAGAAAAACCTTTAACTCTCTTTAGCACCAGACATTCTTGTTGAAGCATAAATGCTGGTTTTGTCAAAGTACATGTAACCCAATATTGAAACATTTGCTAAACGCCAATATGCAATCATCTCTTAGGCTGAGATTAAAGTCAGCAATGCCTTACCTAGTTGATAATCCTCCTGCTAGGTCAGAGTCTGCCCTTTTACTTAGGCATAGCTAAGTAAGTCACAAGATCCAAGTTGCTGAGAAATTAAAATTGAATTTATTTAAAATCACTATTCCTCTTTTAGCTGCTGTAACAACCAGATAAACTTTAACATGAGGAGCCTGGTACTCTTCCCTGATATTTTAAATGTGCACTAATACCAAAGTGCTTTTAATTTGGTAGTTCAAATTGTCATTTGTGCCCTTCCACATTAAAAGCATTGTACTGGTACTCTGGTAATTTCTTTGATTTTGTAAAAAGAACAATAAAACCAGACTACAAATGATAAGAGTTAATAAGTTACTATTGTGTTTACAGCTTCTTTTAAAGAATAATATTTTCTCTTTACCTCCATAGTTTAAAATGGTTTTGACTACTGTTATTGTGGGTTGAAAGCTGCCTAGCTATGGTCTATTCTGGTCTGTGGAGGTGCTGAAGGGTAAACAAAAGACACAGAATCATAGGGTGGTTTAGGTTGGAATTGACCTTAAAGATCATCTAGTCCAACCCACCTGCTATGGACAGGGATACCCTACCACCAGACCAGGGTGCTCCAAGCCCCGTTCAACCTGGCCTTGAACACTGCCAGGGAGGGGGCAGCCACAGCTTCTCTGGGCAACCTGTGCCAGGGCCTCACCATCCTCAGAGTGAATAACTTCTTTCTTATACCTAATCTAATTCTATCCTCTACGAGTTTAAAGCCATTACCCCTTGTCCTGTCTGAGTACATCCCACAGAACTGGCATACCCTGCAAAAGCACATTGACTAAAGCCAGGAGAACCTTTAATGTCATTTAAAGCAATCTTTTACACTCAGACTGCCCTAAAAAACAAGTTAACTTGTCACTTTCTTCTTCAGGAAATTACAGTGGTTTTTCCAGGACCTAGACAATGAATACATGAAGGGGCACCAAAAAAATCCAAAAATATCCTGAACATTTCACAAGGATCCTCAAGATTCCGCTAACAAACCAGCTGAAATAGAGAGAGATGCAGAGGTAACTGCCCTGAAGCTGCCCTGTTAACTCCACTACTTACCAACACTACCATGGCAAAGGGACTCTCACTAGAATAATGGTGCTCTCTGCTTTTTCACAGCTGCAGTAGTGGAAAAGTGAAGAATTTAAATAGATTCAAGCACGCATATACACAAGAGCTCCAATATAGGTACGAATTTACCCACAGAGTTTAAAAAGAATTCATACTACATCAACAGGCAATGANGTAAAATGCATCCAGTGTACATAAATGGGGACTTTTCCATGCTAGAAGGANGATGTACAGATGTAAAGCTTGGTAGCGTAANANAGCATGCATATAATTTCATATAATTTTCTAACTATGTAACTCCTACACAGGATAAAATACAATACGGCTTTAAAGCCAGCTAGGCTGTGGAAAAGTGTTATATGAACTTCTTCATATTATTCTGTCAAGTTGCTGCCCTCTGCCATAGACGAAAACAGGAACAAAGTGCACATAAATAATATTTTAATTTTAAAGTAAAACCAAATGAGTAACTAGCAACTGTTGGAACAGTTTTATTTTGTATCTGAAACATGAAAAATTTTTAAATTATATCCAAGATTGGTTTACATTTGGCTTTTAATTTTTATGTAATAGTGGGCTCCACTTTTAAACATGAAAAAAATCTTGGAGTGTGGCTAGCAGAGTAACAGGCTAAAGAAGAAATTTCAGAGAAAAAAATACTCTAAGACAGAGTGCTTTTCATGTTTACTGTTAGGTAAGTTGGTTAATAGAAACCATAGGGAATATTCAGTGAAAAGCGAAAATCCCATGGGAACACCTGTATAAACATGGAAGGATAAAACTTCAGAAATGACAGAATGACCGTCTAGTGGGTGTTCTGCTAACTACGGCCAAATAAGCATCCTTCATAGGTGTGGTCATTTTTAAGAAGTGCCACCTCTAAGATGTCCCAGTTGCTTTAGTTTCAGTTGTAGTATAACAGAAACAATGAATCTTTAAACTGTGGTAATATAGAGTGAAACTTACCAAAATCGTGTTGTCTGCACCAATAATTTGTGCACATGCTACTCTCTTCTGGAGGGATTGTGTCATGCTAACACATTATAACCTGGGCTCTGGCAGAATAAAGAATACTCCATTAGTAACTCTCTGCACCAGCCCAGTGAGAGCTGAACTTCTTATGTACTTACTAGAAAACTAGGATGAAGATGGGATTAGAAATTTCCTTGAATAACTAAATCAGGGAATGTGATTATGCTTCATCAGTAGCGTGACTGTCCCTTAGCTGCTCAGTGACTGCAATCTAGGAGCCTCCAAATCCTAAAACTGCAATAGGACAAGAACAGGGGCCACGTGCATTGTTTCCATCCCTCTTCTCCCCTCATTTGCCCTAAACAAGGCAGAAGAAAACGTCACACAAGTGTATGACAAAACACTGGCCTTACTTCGCATATTTTGGTTTTTTGTAATACACATAAGCATGATCAAAGGTGACACCTCTGCTACCTTGGCACTAAATCCTTCTGACAACAAATGATATCCTCATTCTGAAATTCAACTCACACAAAAACAACCCCAAAAATAAATCCCCCTCAGAATAAACAGTGAATATAGACATAAGAGCACTGTGTTACACCAGGTCTTCCCAAATACCAACTGATTTTCAAACGCTTTCCAGCATTTTAGCAATCATGAACATCAAAATATTTTGTGGTTCCATGTCATCTGACGATAACGAACTGCTTCAGAGGACGAGACACTTCTTTGTGTTGCTTTACTGCCAAAATATTCAGGGCTAATTGCAGTGATTTTATTATTTTTCCTAATCACTAAACTGGGATTTCATCTGAATAGATTGTCTTGCTAACAAAGCAGGGTGCTAACACCCTCTCCTGAACCTAGCAAACAGAGAAATAATGAGTGTAGATAAATGTTAGGGAATTGCATTCCTAGGAGAAAACAAACCAAATCGGAATTGCACTCATATATAAGCGGACTTGATCAACGAGTCAGAGTACCAGAGAAATGGCATATGTGAAAAGGTTATGCATCGCCTTTCCCAGGAGGACAGGGAAATGCTTAACTACATTCCAGTGATTTTTTTTTTTTTTTTAGCAGATTATTACAGCTCTGCTTTTTGGAGACATTCCATATTATTTACTATGTCTCTGATATTTAGTGCATGTATTTCCTAAACAGTCTTGTAAGGCTCTTTTTTTTATGATTAGTCACTGCAATACAGAATGTGTGGGAGCATCACTATATATGTAACAACACATACAGAAAAAATAGATTATGATTAGAACTATTGCAAGCTACACCGCCACTAGTTACATTTCTATATTAATGCTATTAGATTTAACAGCCGTTTCAGAACGATACTACTGAAACTGTTCATAAAAGCTTATTAGGTCACGGTTTGTAGAATCATCCTTATTATACTGCTCCTTTGAAGTAATACAAAAGGACCTGTTCATGAAGCAAGTAATTTTTTGTCATTTTAATTTAGTAATGAATATACTATACAATCATCTCTATAGAACTGAAGGACAGACCAAGCATTTGGCAGATGCTATACCATCACATATTCAGAAGAATTTTCAAGATCATTATGGTATGTTTTATATACAGATTCTTTTCTCATTTAAGTTAGCATAAACCCATTGAGCTGAATGCTGCATTACAGCTTCCTAAAGCTGTATCTTGTGATCTATTGTACGGCTCCCATTCAGACAAAGCCCTCTCAGAATTATGGCTGCAACCTTGCAACATCAAGAAAAGAGTCTGGAAAACTAGGCGTGATTCTCATGTTCTTATTTAACTTCAAAGGGGGCTGGAATCAAATTTCCCATTTAGATCATTATCAGTTTTCAAGGCATGTTTCACTAAGAAGAAAAAACATAACTTGTTCTGCTCAGTTTTCACTTTAAAGGATACTGCTAATATGTTATAGCTTAAAACAGAACTTTAACCAGACTGCAGAACTTAATGCCAGGAATTCAGCAGCATGGACTATCTTCTTTATAAACAGGAAGACAGCACAACATGCTATACAGTCTTTCCCACAGAATTTCTTGTATTCAGAAAACATGTTTCAAAAAAGCATTTACTACTGTACCAAGACTGTTTATCTTTTTTAAAATGGTACTGTAGTTATATAAAAGTGACTTTTATTTAGTTTCTCCTTGGTACAATGTCTTTCCCTCTCAGATTGCTGAATAAGTATTTAAATATTAAATACTTTTAGCAACTAATTACAAATCATCTGTAAAAAACAAAGACAAAAAGGAGTTTACAACCAAACAAGAGGAGAAAGAATATTGTATATATGGCATCAATATGTCGTCAAATGAATAAGGCCATAAAGAAGGAGCAAATTTGAAATACAGGAACAGTAGTGGAGCTCTCTTACTCCTCCTAGATTATCATAAAAATCTAAATGACAGTGCTGCAATGTGAGAGTTCCAGGACATTAGGTCGGACTTAACAGGTTGTACAGCTCAAGTCACAGATGCTCTGGAAGAACAGTGTAACCAAGCATGAAAAAAGGAAACCAATAGTCACCAGGATTTTGGAGAAGAGAGAAAAAGAACTTGCATTTTATTGAATTCAAGAACATATTATTCAGGATTTTGCAGCACTGTGTAGGGAAGAAGTTCTCTGGTGGCAAAGAAACCGAAGAAAACAAGTGCATAGAGTATGGACAGTGGGCTGGCAGAGTGGTTTAGTCAGGCCACTGTTAGCAGCTAAAAACCCCCAAACCTAGCCCTTGTTCAACTGGAGTTCTCTGCTGCTGGCTCTTCCTCCTTTATCACCAGTGCTCCCCAACAGGTTTGGGGCACATTAGCATTTCAAGACAAGCTAAAGGAGGAAACAACCCAATGTACAAGCCTATGCAGTATCCCGGGGACATGCAAAGTGTGTGAAAACAAGTCTTCGCAGTCTGGTAACAGATACAGACATCTTCATTATTGAAGCAGACATAACTATGTGAATCTTATGGTTTTCTGGAAGGTAGTCACAAAACAAATAATACTAATAACAAAAACATCTCTGTCAACATGTGAAATTTCAAAAAAAAAAAAAAGAAAAGGGAGAGGATATTCCCACTGAACTAGGTCATTCCTGTTACAGAAGGATACACACGCCTGCAGGGTTCCAGTTAGACAGCCTTATATTCCTGCCTTATAAGGCTTTTTCTGGGCTTATAGTCAGGAGAATAATGTACCAATATTGACAGATTACACAAAGTAACATTTTGGGTTTTTCAGTTTTCTTTGAAGTGTTGTGGTTGGGTTTTTTTAATTTTACAAGACAAAAAACAAACAAAAGAAACTGAAATGCATACCTAACTATTTTTGCTAACACCATAAAAGATAACCCAAGCTTCTCTCACAGATTCTAGGTGGCCTGCCTTGCTCAACTTTGTGGCAAGGGACTCGTTTGGTTTCTTGTTCAACTTTATCCAGAAAACACTGGAAAAACTGCATGTCCAGTCAGGTCTGAAATTAGACAAAGAAACCATGCCTATGTGCTTTGTGTTCTATCTGTCTTGTTAATAATGCGGGAATACATTTCCAAATTTGCCTTGAATCAGACTGCTGCTTAGCCAAGTTAGAACTGAAGCTATTCCAAGGAGACCTTTTACAATGAAATTATTGTTTAAAATAAAAACCAGTACAATTTTGTGACAATAACCTCACCACAGAGCCATTAAGGCAACATACTGTTTGTATGGCAAAATGAGGAAAGGAAATAACTTCTATACAATCACTGACATCACAGTAACCAATCCCAGGAGAACATCCCAGGGATACAAAAAAAGCAGCAAGCTGTTCTTTACTCCAGAGACACTGAAGCGAGGCAGGCCATATTACATATTACTTTGCCACTTACAAGCACATATCACTGTTTTCTCCTCCAGCTTACTAGAGATGCTACAATCGTGTAAAATGTTCAATTACGTGGGCCATTCCGCATTCTTCTGCTTAAAAGAGCACCAGAAAGCACAGAGAAAGTGATATTAAGGCAATATGCATTTACCTCTGTGATTAACTTCCGTATTACTTTTTAATGATTTCACATATTTTACAGCATATGAGGAAGAGCACTTTCTATTAATTTGTAGAGCCTACTACATGTATTCTATCTTCTTGTCTCCTTTGAAGTTTACTGCCTTCACTTGTGGCAAAATAACTTCAGAATACAAGAGTTTTTTGAGGATACTTATTTCCATGCAGTTTTCGAGTTATGCTTATTTCAACTCCCACATTTTACTTCTGGACTTCTTCAAAACGCCAGCCTGAGTAAAGGCTGAATAATAAAAAGCCCAGCACTGAATGACAAGCCAGTGCCACACAGCTCAGGACAGTGCAGATTTATTAGAGATGTCTATCAACGACTAGCTTCTCTGACTACCTAATAATAACTTTGCTAGCTAAAAATAAAATTTGAATTTATGCATTACAAAATCAGTTACCAGACAGAGATACTAAGAAATATCTGACATGAGAAAAGCCAAAGAAACAGGCTTTTGTTTTGCCCTTGACATCACTGGACATTTGCTTATGTTGCCCACAGAAGCAACATGCTGTTAATTTCTTGAGCAAGGCTCAGAGCCCTTGGTCTGTTCACAGATCTTAATCCTTCCTTTAGCGACCACATCAGCAGATCATTAAAGGATGACCTACCGTCGTATGTGTTCTGTCATATTAGAAATTTAGCGAGGTTATGCATCGCCTTTCCCAGGAGGACAGGGAAATGCTTAACTACATTCCGGTGATTTTTTTTTATTTTTTTAACAGATTATTACAGCTCTGCTTTTTGGAGGCATTCCAGGACAGACTAGGCACAAGATCCAGTTGATGTGAAGTGCCTCCAGCAGGAGAGATATATATATATACACACACACACATATACACACACACAATACTTTAGTATGTTTTGAGATATCTCTCTCCCCCGCCATCTCAACACATACTAAAGTATCACCTCACTTTTCTCTACCATTGTACTGACTTCCTTTCAAATATCATCTTGATTTTATTATCTCACTACATGCACTAAAGCCACTTCATGATCTTACTGTATTTTATCCTCCTAAGATTACACAATTGGATAGACTTTGCTTCATCCTCTGTTTCTGTATCCATAATTATGCAATTTGCCAAAAGACCCACAGCTACTGAATCTCAGCCCTTAACTTTAGAACACTGTGACATCTCGATAACAACCTCTAACTACAGAGTGTCATTTTCTTCATGTAAAAACTAATATTAAGAGATAGCGAATATATCAAGATTAGGAGCTAAATATACCAAAGCAATCAGTTCACAAACAGAGGTCCAAGGTTGATAGAAAAACTCAAAATTTGTCCTCCTGGTTTTTGTTTGTTTTTAACACATCACCCTCAGCACTTCAGTCAAGGCATTCATCCAGATGAGTGTCCAGTCCCTGTGTAACTCAGACTTTTTCCAGCTTATGGTACTGACAAATAAACAAGCTTTGGATAAAGATAAGATGATTATTTTCTTTCTAAATACCAAGCGACAAAGTAGTTTGTTTTTTGTTTGCTTTTTTTTTTTTTTAAACAATCCCATGTTCCTACATTCCTCAGTACCTGTTAGTACTGAGATAATTTTAAACTCTCATAACCTCTGAAGTCAGCAATAATAATAAAAAAAGGATAAAAGTATTTGAATAAAAACAAAATGTCCAATTGTTTGTCTTGCCCCAGTGGGACCAGATTTGACTGATTCGCCATTCGACTGCTTTGAAGAAAGAACAATATTTAGCCAAAATATACTAAAATAATGCTACCCATGGCAATAACACTGTAACTTAGAATTGGTATCTCTGTCAAAGAATGAGGTGCAGAGAAGCTTACATTCAAAGCCTGGAGCTCCTAACTCTGGGAGTGGTGCAAAGCTTACAGAGCAATTGTAAGGCTACGTTATTTTTCAGACTGGAAATAATTAACTGAAGTTGGCTTTTTTTCAAATCCTCTCCTCACAAACAGCAAGGCTGTTGAAAAGCAACTTCTGTCTACTGTTAGAAAAGGTAGTCGGACAATAATGACGCTACAATTGAACTTGGCCTGAATAATAATCTGTGCACCTCACAAGCAACACTGAACTGTAAAGCATTAAAATATACAGGACAGAAATGGTCTATAAAATGACAGAATAAAGTCACAGAGTATTATGGATAAATTGGTGTACCAGACTGAAAACATGACTATAAAAAATTGCCTTCGGAATACTCATGAAAGAAACTAAACCTGCAACCTTTCTGATGGACTGAAGGACAAGTACCGCACAACAGGATCAGAAGCAAGCAGAGCAAAATCTACTTGTGTTGTCACTTCCCATTATTTATTAGCAACACCAAGCTGTTGGGTTGTTCAACAGCTGCTCAGGATTCCGAATGCTGTGTTTTTAACAAATTCTTGGAACTCTTACAAATCTGAACTTTGAGTTTGCCTAACGATNNCACTACAGACAACATGAACTAGACCTAAAACTTTCAAATGCAAAGCCAAAGGAAGAGAACAAGCATGCCCAAAGACTTTTCTATCATGTATTTCTCATGTATTTAATAGTAATCCCCCAAAATACGTGTCATTGAACTCTCCAACATCATCAGGTTGGTGTATTTTGAAGCAAAATGACTTATAGCAGGAACTCGTAATACACAGGGATTTCTCTCTTGCTCTACTCTTCTCACCAGTCCCCCTCAACAATGGATAGTTCTGGCTCATGGCAGGCTGACGACAGAATGAAACAAATTCATATAAGAGCTCAATCTACCAACCTTCTTGACAATTATATCACTGCTTCATTCTGCAAACATTCAAAGGAAAGACATGCCAATAAATTAGGCTGTCTTAGCAGACTACACTGCAGAATGATAAAACCTGAGAAAAGGTTCCTCTGGTATTGAAAAGTAGCCATGATCACAGTTTGTATCAGATTTTCTCAGAGGGGTCTGCAGCTCATTGTTTCTCAACCTACATTCTTTCTCCACCTGCAGCTTTTCGCACCAGAAGTAGGGAGCTTATGGGAAATGTCATTCTCTGCATATACCCTGCCAAAGCCAATAAGCATAATTTCCATCTCTCTGGCGGTTACTGTCAGCCAATTTCTTGTAACCCAGTCTCTAAACTGCCATAATTCAACTCCCTCACACTGAAAATGTTTTTCAAAACCAGCAGTTGGAAAGAGATACAGCAAGGTAAATTCAGCTAAGTACACAAAATACATCTCATGAGAACGAAATATACTGCCACTTGCATTTCTGATGTCATTCACTGGCCTGAAGCAATACAGGTAAAAAAGCCTCAAGATGCAGATTCTAAATTCCAGCCCTGTTACCATGATGAGATCTGGTACAATCTTTCCACACAGGATTCAATATTTCTGTAGGAAACCCAGAAGCCATGGGAGAATGTATTTCAGCAAGAACCTGTCATGGTTTCTTCTTGCACTGTCTCCCAATACATCCAGAAGGTTTGTGATATAAGTAAGCATAACAGTTGACCCCTTACATTTACTGAATACTCCCGTGTACTGGAGTAGCAAAAAAAATACTAAGTTATGGAGATCCTGAAGAATCACAACTGAAAACGCAGTGTTTACAAGGTGTGACATACAGCTGCAGCACAGCAAACTGCTAAAGATTTTTGGACTGAGCTTTGCCACGTCGTTCCTCTTGCTCTAAAGTGATAAATTAATTGAAAACCCAGAATACAGAAACCAACTGAAAGCAAAGGGGCTACAGCAACTACACTCAAAAGTTTGAGTTTTCTTTAAAGTAAATAAATACTGTGATGATGAAAACAACTGAAGTATTGAAATCAGTCTTCAGCAAGTGCTTTACTCTTTTTTTAAAGAGTTTAGGACAGAAATAGTCTTTTTTCCTGGAATTTAAATCTCTTTGATACATCCCACTTACCTACAGTTTAAAAAGGAAACAACTCTGCATGTGCAAAAGCAGTATTATCCCCATAGTCTTCCTGTCATATCATGCACCATACATGTACCATGTACCCTCCAAGTGGATAGGAACAGAACAAACACTCCATAAAATACTAAGACATACATGAATATAAAGTAAATATAGCTGTACTTTTAAAAACATCTAATACAGTAACTTCTTACTTGAGGAATTCAGAACAAATCTGCCCAGAAAATTAAAGTATATAAGCCCATACACAAAAGACATAATACTCTTTTTTGAACAACAGTGTTCACTCTAGTTACAGTTTGCACATCCATTTTAACAAGGAAGAGTAACACCAGAGCCACGGAACAAAGACAACATTCATTCTCCCCCAGTTCTCCATACAGGCTCTCTTTGCCCCGAGCATCTTCTGGGCCTTCTGACTGGACACAAGAAGGCAAATCACAGCCGTTCTAGTCATATTCTCAGCAGGTTCACTGAGAGTCATTCTGACCTATAAATCATACTTTCAGGTCAGCTGGGAGCTCTGCAGGAAGAAATAACGTCCCACCTCTCAAAGTGCACTGTTAATTCAGTGGCCCACGTATTTTAAATGGAATCATAGTGCCTAGTATTAGGACTTTATCCAAGACTCCTATATTCCCACCTAGAGCGCACCGCTGTAATAAACAGCCTATTCTGAAAAAGCAAAACCGTCTTCATTAATCAAGCAATATGTTACATTAACCAACAATTACTCACAAACACACAGAGTGAAAAAGTACACAACTTGGGGCAGACAGTGTCATATTACTAGGCATTCCCAGTATATATAGTAACTGTAGGACAATATATGAATTTTATAATGATGTTTTCAAAATCCAGAAGCACAGCAATGAAAACAGAAGCATTTTGTAAAACTGCAGAACATTGTTAGAGAAGATGGCAAAATTTTTCCTGTTATATACTTGAAGTCTTCCTGCACACTGCATGGATTTCTTTCTCAAGGGCACACAACCATTCTCGTAACCTTTCCTTAACGACTGGAACTTAATAAAGCATGCATTCTATGATTCTATATTATTTTGCTAGTGTTTGAATTTCAGTTTGAGGTGAGCATATTCATCCAAATCAAAGAGTTATGCAGCTCACAAATTAAGACAGAAGAATCATGTTCAGTGCATGAAAGTCCAGGCAGAGATTACGTTTCTTTCTCCTAAAAGGAGCTTTACTTAGGAAGATAAAGTAATTCCAATGAGGAAATAAATGATTTCTAATTGTCTGAATCAGTATAATTGCAACTAAAGAGATCTTTTCTCCTCATGCAATGGAATTAAAAAATGAATACATCGCCAAAGTTAAAACAAATGGAAATATTTCCCAACCACAGACTGGGCCGTTATTGTTTATCCCTCTCTGTGCAGGCGGTGGCTTCAGTTGGATACTAACTTAACAACACTGTGCTGCATTTTAAAGGGGGAAAGTTATCACTGTATGATACAGCCAACATATGAATGTAAAGGATACTACAGACCTGTGCATAACACAAGATGCTCCAGCTCCGGAGCCCTCAGCACAGGAGAAACCTGGAGCTGCTGGAGTGGGGCCAGAGGAGGCCCCAGCAATGATCCGAGGGCTGGAACCCCTCTGCTGGGAGGAGAGGGTGGGAGAGCTGGGGCTGCTCAGGCTGGGGAAGGGAAGGCTCCAGGGAGACCTTAGAGCAGCCTTTCAGCACTTACTGGGGGGTTGTAAGAGAGCTGGAGAGGGACTTTTGACAAGGGCCTGGAGTGACAGGACAGGGCATAATGGCTTTAAACTGAAAGAGGGGAGATTTAGGCTAGATCTAAGAAAGTCTTCACTTTGAGGGCGGTAAGGCCCCTGGCACAGGCTGCCCAGAGAAGCTGTGGCTGCCCCCTCCCTGGCAGTGTTCAAGGCCAGGTTGGATGGGGGTTTGAGCACCCTGGTCTAGTGGAAGGGGTCCCTGCCCATGGCAGGGAGGGTGGAAGAAGATGGTCTATAAGGTCCCTTCCAACCCAAACTACTCTACGATTCTATGATATTGAAAGAATTCCTGAAAATATTAGTGTGAGCCAAGCACTGAAAAGTGAGTTTCGTAATGAAATTACTTCAGTGCCATAACAAAAAAAGTAATCAATTTTTGTTGTTCTGAGGATAGCAAACAAGATCCTGTGGGATGATGGAAAGGGATTTTGTTACAGAATCACCATGAGACACTTCAGATAGGAGATGAAGAGGCCAAAACTATCTAGATAAGACACAGACTACCTGTGTTCAGAAATAAATAGGAGTGGTAAACACTGTAAAGAAAGAAGAAATTCAGCATATATATTACGCAGGAAGGTTAACCCGCTGGAAGTCCAAGGAGAGATTTTGAGTAAACAAGCCCAGAATTTCAGACAAACAAATGAGATAGCCAGATGTTGCTATTTTTAGTTATTGTTGATACTCTACTGGAAAAAACAACCTACACTGAAATAAGACTGAAATATCACGGAGCATAAGCAACTAGCAGGAAGAAAAAATAAATAAATAAAGCAACTCTCCCCCTGCTTCCCCCGATATGTGGAGAAGAATCTTTTGTTAATATTTGACTAGCTGACATCTGAGGAATAGTCAGGTCTCAAAAGTGTCAAGTAAGGTAGGGGACAGGAGAACATAGGTGCCAAAAACTACATATTAAAAACACCACATATGTTTCCTATAGCAGTCTTCTCAACAAAGAAACGTAGAAGATAGGTGGTGAGGAGTGGCAAACTGTCACCACAGGCACCATGCCAATGCAGCTTTTCAGTTTGCTACTCAGGAAAAATACTAAGTTTGTTTGTTACAACAGGCATAAATGTTCTAACTATACACCTAAAGAGAACATTCAAAAGCTAAGTTTCATGAACAAATACATCTGTACTGAGATTGCTAAGGCCTGCAAAACGGCATGCACACACACAGAGATGTGCATATCTAGCTATGCACAGGCTACCTATCTATCCGCGTGTAGATATAGACATGTTAACATAAAATAACCCCTGGCCATAAATTTACGGTAACTGAATGTGTAATACATATACATACGTTTACACAAACATCAAGTACTTCCTAGTATTTTTTCATCTACTAAGAAAATAGTAGAATACCAGATTTATGTGAGAAGGAGCACTGAAATGTTATGTTATGAACCAGCTATTTGGACACTTTCCAGCTCACCAACCTGTCACATTGGATAACTTCCATCTCCCTGTAGGCGCTCAGGCATTTCAAGAGAAATCTCTCAGTTTTAAGTACACTTGTCTTTTCAAACTAACACTGCAAAAAAATCTTACTTTTTGTGACTGAATTATTTCACTTAAAACTATGTGTTCTATCTTATCTCCTGAGAGTAAACCTTATATTAACAATTTCCAATATACGCTCCAAAAGAAATATTGAGACAAACATTTTCT
>Ga0065711_1044635_pt1 | contig 13972 bp, 9 predicted proteins | sample Hoacrofraction12_FD_59098 | JGI IMG/M metagenome (GOLD analysis project Ga0065711, IMG submission 59098) | Hoatzin crop microbial communities from Cojedes, Venezuela - Epithelial fraction 12 v2 (version 2) | ecosystem: Host-associated > Birds > Digestive system > Esophagus > Crop | place...
AGGGTGACGGAACACTGGAACAGGCTGCCCAGGGAGGTTGTGGAGTCTCCTTCTCTGGAGATATTCAAGACCCACCTGGACAAGGTCCTGTGCAGCCTGCTGTAGGTGACCCTGCTTTGGCTGGGGGGTTGGACTAGATTGTCCACAGAGGTCCCTTCCAACCCCTAACATTCTGTGATTCTGTGAAGTATTACACCCAGTGCTTCGAGAGAGCATCTGAAATGCAGAAAGCTTTGCAGCTTGGTCAAATATACTGAGAAAGGTAACGACTCTTGGGTTGATAGGCAGACGATGATGTGCATAGAAAAAAATCTCAAACCTGCCGTTCTATTTTTTCTAATCCATCCACTCTGAAGGACTGAAGCTGCTTTGAGCAAACACATGATCATCCTTGCCATTGAGGGAGTACCGTTGCTCATGCTGCCACATCAGTCTTGACCTAGTCAGTATAACTAGTTGGCAAGAAGTGCTGAACAATGTCTCTGAGGTTAAGGTGATTTCCATGGTAGCCAACGGATGATGGAAAACATGCTTCGTGCATTCAGAAATAGGGAGTGTAGGGTAAAATTTGACCATCTTCTCAAGAATTGAAGAGACGGTGAAAGTAGGACAGTCTGAACCAATATTACCTCTCTGTTTAGATTTATGCTTTTATTTATCCTGCCAGACTGAGCAAAATAATCTTTATTAGTGTGTAGTACCTTTGCTAAAGATAATATTTGATAGGAAAAGCATTATTTGAGTGGCATTTTGTGAATATGTTCGGTTAGGAAAAAAGAAAAAAAAAATGGAGATGTAGAAATATTGTTTTGACAGTTTTTAAATGAAGCATTTCAACTTTTTTTACGCAGCTGTACTTTTCATTTCAAGTGTGACCCAAATTAAAAAGGAGGCTAAAAAAAGCATTAACTTACCTGGCATTAAATAAAACACTTCATTTTCAGTCGAGCAAAATGCTTCATTCCACCTGAAACAATTTTTTTTTTTTTTTCCATTTTGAATAACATAAAGCTTCTGTGATAGATCTGAAATCCTTGTTTGTTAGGGTTTTTTTTTTCATTTTGCATAAACCCCCAGTTGTTTCAGTTCAGTGCAAAGTGAGTTGGATGTTTGGTCACCAATATTCTTTAACCAGACTGTAAAGCCCATTAAGAGGCCAACTGTGTAAGTAATTTGTTAACCTTTAACGTGTTTCGTGAGAATAGTTATCTCAAGTCATGCTGCTTGTCTCAGTAGGAGTTGAGGAAAAATGTGATATATTGTATTTCTGTAGTGCTTTTCCCTAAGTCCCGTAACTCTGAGGTACTAATCATTCAAACTCTGCTGTTAGACAGATACCATTTGCACGTTTTATAGACTGCAAAACTGAGGCAGAGCGAAGTGGAGACTATAGTCCTGGAGCAATCAGTTTATATCTTGTCTCTGCACAGTGTGAATATTCCCCTTAATTTCTGCAGTTTTCCGTTGCACATGGGGAACAAACTCAATCTAAGGTTACAAACTAGCCTGAAGCAAAGGTAGTAATAGAGGTCAGGTCTTCTCAGTCATTTTGCTTTTAAATACTAGATCAAACTGGAAAATAAATTTTATTTTAAACTGTCACAATGGACAGCTCGATGGTATGAATCATGAATAAAAAGTCAGGGTCACTCTTTATGGCTATCTGAGAGCCTTAAGAAAAAAGTCTTGTCAGACGGTTGCATTTTGAATAAATTTGTTTATATTATGACATATACAACCTCAAAACTTGAGGAAAAACTCGATCATAGAAGAAACAGCAATGTGATCCAGTACCAAAAATAGCCTGCAACCTCAAAGGCAATTAGCTTGTCTATCTTTTTCACCTAGAGGTGCAAGAACAATACAGCTGTCACTCTTAGAGTGGCTTATAGTGATATGGGTTTTGAAAACTCACTTTACTTTTTTTTCAGTATTCATAAAATTTTAAACGTGGAAGAGAGGGAGTGAAGATAATTCAGCTGAACATTTCTGCTGAACTATTTCATAGTTTTGTTCTTTTGTTTCCTTTTAAAATGAAAGGCTTTGTAGTGGAAAACACAGTTTCATTTCACTCAAATTTTTATTTATTTGTTTTTGGAAGCCAAATGAAGACTACCAAGTCCAAATAGTGTCTTCAGCCTCCTTGCAATTTGTTTACTACTAGAAAAGTATGATTCTTTATTTTTGTTGTGTCTGTGGTGAAAGTTCATATTACTGTTTGTGACTACTTGTGATGATTTCATTCAGATCCCTTGAGCTATTAAGAGTCATTTATGTAATCTATACCGTCAACCTAGTGGAAAGATCTATGTATTTAATTATGACCAGGTGCTTCAACTCCTTAAAATAGCACAAAATAATGGGCCAAAAATCAACTTCTGTGCCAAATGGAAAAAAAAAACAAAAACAAAGCAAAACAAAAAAAAAACACCCACCCTGACATTACTGGAAAACCTTTTCATCATTTGCAAAGAAAGCCACTGGGCTGTCTCAAAAGCATCGTTAATTAGTCTAGAAGAGTCTTTAAATTTGAGAAGTACGGGACCCCCACTCAGCTCAGATGGGTTGTTAAAATTAAGGGCATTGGCACTCCCCCAAATAAATCAGACTCTTCGAGCTCTCCTGGTTCCCGGAATGTGTTGCTCAATACAGTGGTGGGCAGCAGGGGTACCTGGATTAGGTGCTCTCAGAAGCAGTGTGGCCACTAGTGAGATGCTGGACCTCTGGCAATAAGTACTTCAAAGGGATGCTTGCAGATTTAGGTGGCTTCACAGTATAAAAATTATGCCTTTAAAAGAATGGCATTCACATAGAATACACGCAGACACACTCAAATATGTAGGGGTGTGTGTGTATGTGTATATATAAAAATAAAATATCATTGGTGCAAAGTGGGCTACTCTGGCAAATTGTTCTAGTGTTGCATTTGGTCTGATAAGGCTGTCTTCCCATATTAAATAGCATTACATAAAATAATCATTTTTGAAAAGTGTAACTCCATTTTAATGCTTCTGACACTTCCTACACTTGAAGAACCTTGGTCTTGTTGAACAGATGTGACACCAGCTACTGATACTGGAATCCAGCCATGGCTCTCTGTTCCCCACATTATTTGAAGGGGAGAGGGGAGAGTGGGAATAAAAAACTGAGACAGAGAGAAACTGCAAGGAAGTTTATAATAAATTGAAAAGACTGACAAACTTCTCAGGGAATTTGTTCCCTTGTATTTCTGAATTTAAACAAATGGAATTAGCAGTTTTAATGACACTTCGACTTACTCTCATTGGATCTTGTTTTCTTTTGCTTAGAGTTTATTATACATGTTGTGGTAAAAATAAATTAAGAAATGATCGAGTATGTGAGGATTCCTTGTAGAATCTCGACTTCCAGTTATTTAAAAATACGTTGCTGAAATAGCACCCAGATGCTGAAGTTTTAACTGTAGAAATAACTCATAAAAATTGTCTGTGTTTCACTTTTGAGCATAATAATGCTATGTTGAGAGCAGTGAAACAGAATCCAGACCTGGAAGGGACAGTTACTTAGTAGAGATAATCTGAACACAGAAGCTAGCCCTTCAGTGGTTTTGAAGGAGCTACTTGCATGCTGAGATTAGAATAAAACACAAAGCAGAACAGGAGTGATCACAGGCTCTAATGGAAAGCTTGCCTATTTGATCTTGTTCCAAACCGCTGTCTACCACTCACGCTGAATGCTGCCTGTCCCAGCAACTGTCAACAAAAGCAGCATTTCCAGATATGACGTAACTTTCTCAGTTCAGAAGTCCTGTCTTTAACTAGTTAATATGATGTTAATGTAGATAACAGGAGTTGTCTCTCCCTAGCAGATACCGTTGCAAAAAAAAAAAAACAAAAACAAAAAAACAACCCACAAACCAAAAGAGAGAAATCAGTTAAATATATAAAGGGTTGCTCCACCCCATCCCCATCCTGCATGTGTTTATTCTTTCCCCATTGTTTTGTAGGTATCAGTTTTCTAACTCCTTAGAAAAGGCTTCCGCTTGAGAAGTAGATGAAAAAATACCCTTTAAGGAAAACATAACATTTTTTTGTTTATATTTTAAATTTATAAATATCTATGTACAAAAATATGTCTGAAGTGAAAATTGTTAATAAAAGGTGACTCAGATGGCTATTCTTGTACTTGACTTGTACTGTCATACATCAGGATAATTTATATAACTAGAATGCTTTTCTAATCATTTTAATTCTGGAACCGGTTCTTTGTTTCAGTATTGCCTGCTGTATAAACTTCCCCACTTCTAATGCAAACAACCGTTTACTCTTATTTGTCAAGGTCTGCTTGGACACTTGTAGTTCTTACATGTTTTCACTTCTTGGTATTAATCCATCATAAGTTATAAGGTTGCTTTTGGACTTTGTGGGAGTGATCCTCAGATCAAAATGAAAGGATACCTGGCTGTCATGTACCTAGGTCTGCTGGGGGCTGAATGGTTTGTCCAGCTGCAGAGGACAGCCGTGGTCAGATGCTGGAAAGAGACCTGTGACCGACAGTGCTCTTTGGTTAAGATCATGCCAACTGGCAGATTTGGGATTATCCAGGAGCAGTTCCCTTCATTTTCCCCTAGTAGCTGCTTTCTTCTTCTCCCAGTCTTATTGACAAGTGTGTTCGCATCCACCGCTTCAACGTATGTCACGGTTCAGTTGCTTAAGCTCTGTAAGCCTTTCTCACTTAATCACTTCCTCAACACTGCAAGGTCATTCAATTACTCAATCTCTCCTGCTCTCTGGTTTTGGCCTGAAACTATTTCAAATGATGAGGAAAAAAATACGTTAGTCTGATTTTGGCCTACATATATTGTAAAACTTACCTAAGAAATACAGTTTGTCAGAATTAGGTGATCTAATATTACCTCCCAGCTATAAACTGCGTGAAACCTCACTCTGTTGATCTAATGCACAGGAAAAAACACAATCTGTCCTGGAAAGACCAGACTTCCTTAATTAATATATTTGTTAATTAGAGCATTTTCCCTTGATCAGAGAGGGAAGACTAGACTTTTTTTTTTTGTCAGAGTAAGAGCAATTGGAGATCCTGCTGTTCCCTGAATCTTGCTTTTCAGTTACAATGTTTTATTCTTTCAAAGTCTTATCTTGGATCACAAACAAGACGTAATTGGAGGCAGAGACACAGAGAGCCTCTAATCAATGGAGATGTGCAGTGGCAACAAAACGAAATAACACTTTCCAAACTACTTTGAAATACACAGGCAATAGTCTCAGAGACTTTTGCTCTTCTGATTGATATGATGCAATAAGACAGGAGCAGCAGGACCTGTTAAATATGTATTTTCAAATACTGTTAATGGAAAATTTTCATTCAATCTGCATAATGTTAAGTATTAACTTTCATGAAAAAAGTGATGGGAACTAAAGCTGTAGTCAGCTGTAGGTCAGGGAGTAAGCTCTGGTGATCAAATCTCTATAGGCTTTCATGAGCAATACAAGCCTAAATTTCATGTATGTATCAGGCTCAGGTGAGGTTTATAGACAGATAACATGTTAAAGATGCAAAGGTGTACTAAACTGCAGCATAGTTTTAACCAGGAAGAATGACTTCACTGGAAGGTGAAGTGTTTTGGAAGTCCGGGACCTAAGTTACAAAACGTTAATGAGTGTTGTCAGGTTTCAGCCACAACCAAGTATTTATCTACAGTCTAAATATTTAGGGACTGATCTGCTTTTGTTTGCAATTGGAGGAGAAACTAATTCTGTGAAGAGATTAGTAGGGGTGTGAGTTTTTTTTGTGTTTTTTTTGAAGGTGTGATTCTGACACTACAATACTGATACCAAACTCCAGAGTACTGGAGTCTATGTAAAGCTCCCTATGCAAACAAACCAGCACACCTAAGAAAATAATTAGTGGTTTTGTGCCTCAGTTTCCGTTTCTACAAAATGTTCTGTCTCCAAGTAATACTGAAGCTTTATTCTCTGAAAGTCAGGTTGTATGGTCCACCACTGTATTTTGACTGTGCACTTCAACGCACCTGAAGTTCAGCATTTGGACACAAAGCAGCAATGTTTCGGTACACATAGGTAAGACCCTACAGTGTGTGAGTCACATGGAGAGGTCGGATCAACCATCTTGTCCTGACCTTGCAAGGATGTGGGGAACTTCAAATAGACAAGATATTGCTACAGCCTTTTTGGGAAGAACGCTGACTTCACATGCACCCCGAGGTCAGTTATGAATTGTATCTTCATAGAATCGTTTGGGTTGGAAGGGGCCTTTAGAGGTCATCTAGCCCAAGCTCCCTGCAATGAGTATGGACATCTTCAACTAGACCAGGTTGCTCAGAGCCCTGTCCAACCTGACCTTGAATGTTTCCAGAGATGGGACTTCCACTGCCTCTCTGGGCAACCAGTTCCAGTGCTTCACCACATTCATTGTAAAAAAATTTCTTTCTTATATCTGGTCTAAATCTGCCCTCGTTTAATTTAAAAATATTACCCCTGTTCTGTTGCAACAGGCCCTGCTAAAAGGTCTGTACCCAATTTTCTTACAAGCCCCCTTTAAGTACTGAAAGGCTGCAATAAGGTCTCCCCAGAGCCTTCTCTGAAGCTCAGGTGACTGTTTTGAAATGAGTGGCTACATAGCATTGCACTGAAAACAGTGCACGTGCTGGCAAGTGTATGTGCAGAGTGTAAGAAGAAATGTATACTTTAGTTTGCTACTTGGCTTACATTCCTCAGGTAGAATAAATATACAGGTACTGTGGCTTGTGCAGCCTTCATGAGGGATGGAAAGGAACAGTCAAAGGTACCATTCTTTCGTCCACACCTAAGTGTTTAATATTTATTTCTTTACATTAGGTCAAGGGGCATGCTTGGTTTCTTAGGTGCTCACCCAGTCTAACAGGCTAGCAGACTGTTTAGTCCTCGCTTTACTTGACAAAGTAAATGTAAAGTGCTGACCTGCTGACAGATTGTCTTATGTTGACCACGAGGAGATGGTGTCAGATGCATAGGAAATAGTAACTGGGTATAAATTTTTATAAAAGAATCTGTGGCATTTTGAAGGATGAGGAAATCATAGAAAGGGATAGGCAGGGGATAGTGGCAGTCTGATAAAGGTTTGTGTTTAAAAGCGCAAAATCAGAATTTTAGTGCCATATACTCTTTACCATGTATGCTACCTCATCTTGTTTCTTTAAAATATACTATGTCTTAGGATTTTCAGCTTGGGTGATTAAGCAAGGTAATTTGAAAGTTATTTCTTTTTAGTATTTGATAAATCATGCCAGTAGAACTTGGTTGCACAAATACCTGTGGAAAATTGAAGCAAAACAAGAGCAAATTTTTAAGTGAAAAATTTATATGCTTAAATATTTGTAGAAGGATCTTTGCACTGTCACCTATTTCAGCTGACTTTGGTGCCTATCCAAAGCACATCTAAAGCCATTGGAAAGAATTTTGCTGAATTCATCTGGGATTGCATCAGGGTTGGTAGTTTTTATCCTGCAAGCCCATGAATAATTTTCTGCTCCATGTAGAACGTTGAAGTCTTTTTTTTCTTTGTTTGTTTATGAATTAGGATATGTTTACATTTCTAACAAACCCTACCATACAAGTCTGAGTACAGCAGGATGTGATGAACTGATTTCCTGTCTCTCAGGTTCAGGCCCTCAAACTGTCAGTGTCACAGCTGAAGTCACGGCTCAACAGCTGCTGACAGGAAGTTCTGAATACCGTCTTCAATTAACAACTTTATTTTTAAGGACAGTGTCAAGATTATGCGCATAGTGAAGAATTCTTTTATCTGATATCTAGATCAAAAAAAGTGCATCTGTTTTTTTATATTGAAGTCTTATGTAAAAAACCTACCGTATTTTTGATACGACTGGTAGTTACAACTTTTCAAAATAGTAAATTCAACCAAGACTCATTCATTTAAGGCAATGACCAATACTTTGAGGAACACTGAACAAAGTTATTTCCAAGGGCACTATAAAAAGCATTGCTGTCTATCAGTGATGATCTAAGCTGAAAAGGCTCAGAGGATTGAGGCTTATCAACAGAAAGAATCTACTGAAAGGACTGGAAAGTTTTGATATTTGTATCACTGCAAGCAGCTCAGGTTTTCTTTCCCACACAATTCATTAGTCGAGTCCATTACAGTCAATGGCTGTGCAAACAGCATGTGGATCTATGAGGCTCAGTGCAAGGTTACTTGAACCGAGAGAACACCACCTGAGGAACCAAGAGCAACAGTTGCTTTTAAGACTCTTCCCACTGTGTATGACTTAAATGTGTCTTCAGATGGAGGTCTTGCAGTAAAATAACCCTTAATTCTCACAATCGCACTATTCCATTTCTCTGCTGTAGTCTGAGAATTATTACAACTACAGCTACTCTTTCAGACTTTGTCTTTAGGTTTGAATATAAACACCGGTTAATAAAAATAAGGAAAAATATAGATTCTGTCTAACATAGATATAGGCTGGTGAGAAAATCAAAACTGATTAAAAAGTAGCCAACTTTACAGGTACAGTATACTCTAAGTGTAGAAAGGATGGCTCTAGCGAAGATTGGTCCTGATCTGTGGGAACTGGGATGACTTGGAAGTCCACGTGTAGCTTTTTGTGTCTAATTCCTTATTTAAATTATTGCAGGGAACAGAGAAGCAAGATTTTAAAATATTTGCAAAGTTGTGGGTTTTGTGTGTGGTTGGGGTTTTTTTGTTTGTGTGTTCTGTTGGTTTTTTTTCAAATCATGCAGTAACTGTAGATGTTGGGGCATCTAGTCTAAATCTACCCTCCCTTAGTTTAAAGCCATGAATCCTTGTCCTTTCACAATAGGCCTTGCTGAAAAAATTGTCCCCCTCTTTCCTATAGGCCCCCTTCAGGTACTGAAAGGCTGCTGTAAGATCTCCCTGGAGCCTTCTCTTCTTTAGGCTGAACAACACCAACTCTCTCAGCCTGTCCTCATAGTAGGGGTGCTCCAGCCCTCGGATCATTTTTGTGGCCCTCCTCTGGTCCCGCTCCAACAGCTCCATGTCCTTCTTGTGCTGAGGGCTCCAGGGCTGGACATAGGACTCCAGGTGAGGTCTCACCAGAGTGCAGCAGAGTGGCAGAATCGCCTCCCTTGCTCTACTGGCCATGCTTCTCTTGATGCAGCCCAGGATACGGTTGGCCTTCTAGGGCGCAAGCGCCCATTGTCAGCTCATGTCCAGCTTTTCATTCACAAGCTCCCCTAGGTCCTTCTCCTCAGGGCTGTTCTCAATCCCTTCATCCCTCAGCCTGTATTGATACAGGGGGTTGCCCAGACCCATGTGCAGGACCTTGCACTTGGCCTTGTTGAACCTCATGAGCTTCACACAGGCCCACTTCTCCAGCTTGTCCACGTCCTTCTGGATGGCATCCTGTCCCTCAGGTGTGTCAGTGGCACCACTCAGCTTGGTGTCATCTGCAGACTTGCTGAGGGTGCACTCGATCTCTCTAAGTCATTGATGAAAATGTTAAACAGCACTGGTCAAATAGTTGTTTGATTCCCACTGAGAGAGATGGTCTCATTCATTTTGCTTTATTCTGCTTTGCCCGCTGTCCTTTCTCAACCTTGGATGGGCAGTCCTGGACCTGGCACTCGTCTGACCTCTGGCAGGCCAATTCAGCTGTCAGAAAATATTAACTCATCATGCTGGTTTAATTTTCTGTCAAATTACTGAGTTGCATCTGCTCAGTGAGAAGCCAGAAGAGTGCTTGAGCTGGTGGGAAGTGGTGGCCACGAGCTAGGGTGTGCTCTGCTGCTGGGAGACCCTTCTGGTGGCAGCTAGGCATCTGGTCAGCTCAGCATTCCTCTCTAAATGCACTTGTAGGTGTAAATTTAGCCATACTGGTTCTTTCTGCACAGTCTGTCTTTACTGAAACCTGATGTACTTTGATGCATTTTTTTTTCTTTTAATTTGTAGCTTGAGAATGATTTTATTGTTTTTGTCACCCGCATGAAGAGTTCTTAGGCTCTTTGAGGTCATTCCAGATCTTGTCACCATGCACCAATCCACTGCTTGGTACTGCAAGGAATTACATCAAGCCTGAATATTGGCCAGTGTCAAGGAGTGTATGTTTTAATAGTTTTAAAAGCTGCACTCCTTTCTTGTTTTGCTATACATGCATTAATAGAGAAATGTGTACTCTCCACTAGGACTGAGGCGTCAGTACAGCGTCAATTGAAACATTGCTGCACTGTGAATTCAGGACTGGTCCTGAGAGAGAAGTAAATCAGCAGTGTAGGCTTAGTAACAGCTGTAGCAGGTTGGGAGTCAAGAATTATGTTCTTCCCTAGGTCATATTCCTTGCTGGACTATGAAGAGAAGAAAAAGGGCATTTGGTGCTGTTTTGTGCTAGCAAATTAGTTCATCACCAGGTTGCTTTCACTCTCTAAGGAGTGAATCTGGGAACTCACCGTCCAAAACAGTATGCTCTTTGCTGTGCCTGCTTCTAGTAAATCTACTCCAAACTCCTTGTGCTTAAGGCAGGTACTTTGTGAAAGCTTTCCCTTGCCACAGAAACTAGTGCAAATGACTATTGAATAGAGCGGTGAACAGGATCCCACTGTACCTCTCATGTCTGTGCAGATACACTTGCCTCTCCTCACATCCCATCAGCCTAGTTTGGTTAACACCTAATAAATCCTAAAGAATTCTCTGCTCGCGCATTTTGTTTATAGCATAATGCTCATGTCTTTGGTAGTAATCTCCAAGCAAACATCTGTATTCTCAGTGGCAGACAATGAATTGCTGTTTTAGGAGCCAATTGCTCTCTTTTTCACACATTTGTGAACACTTTTCACCTAGACAAATATCTCATCAACACTGTTTCTCTTTTAGTTACCTGCCAAGACTCTTTACCCAACAGTGATCTTCGTATTTATTTTTAACTTCCTTTAAAACTAATTTCCCTTCACCTGTCAACAGATGTCATACTGTTCTTTTAATTGTGTTTTACTTAGCTGTGAATAATCTCATGATAGTTTTCAGATGCTGGCTTTTGAATACTTTTGTTCCTTTTGTCAAAACACAAAAAAATATTCTGAATCTTCAGCTCCCGCTGTATTACTTTCCATATACTGCTCAGTCTGCTGAAAACATTATTGCCTTTTGGTTTTTATCACCCTAAGAGCAGTGTTATACACAGATGTTTTGTCTCTAAGCACTGAAAAAAAATCTGTGAGAGAAGGAAACTAGGATATATCTTTCTATAGGAGGAAGAAGTGTAAGCACACCTCGTGCAGCTAATTTGGATCAGCAAGATGTGAATCTGGAAAGTGGTGATAAGCATCTGGAAAACTCATTCTGTTTTTGATGCATAAACTGATTTTTTTCAATCTTCTCAAAGACCTTGCTATTCAAGCCCAGATAAACCAGAAATCTGTTGTCATCCTCCCTAAGAAAATATCATTTTTCTGTATCCAAAATTCCTTTACCTTAACTGAAATATATGAAAGAATTTCAGATAAAGAGCTGCTGGACCAAGGTTTTCAGTAGCAGACTTTGTTACTTTCATTCCTCAGACACCTTGTAGTCAGTAGAGACTGAGATTAGATATTGGGCAAACAAAAGCTAGGTTTGCCTCCTGCTAACATCCAGATATATACGTCTGAATTTTGGGCAAGCAACTATTATAAAACCATGCCAGACATTTCAAGGCACTGTTTCAGTTGAAAGAGCACTAGAAGCTTTCTGCTGTGAGAAGGGTGTGACCATGATCCTCTGTTTGTGAGGGGAAAAATAAGTGTTATCACGAGAAAGAAGTACATACGCTGAATCAGTAGTACTGAGGTTCTTCATGTTTTGAAAGTTTGACATGTGCTCATGGAGCCTATTGATTCGTGGCATTATGGTGTCACTCGCTCCCCCTCTTCATCTTGTACAGATCGTGAAATGTCAGCATAATCATCATATCTGTGAGAGGAAACATAAGGATGAAAAAGCTGTAAGGGGGGCCTGGACGTTGTCGGAACCAACTTGATCTGTGTGCTTCACAAATAAAACTTGGAATCGCACATTACCAGTCTTCAGAAACATAGTGATATATCTTGTCCTCTCACAGTAGCCTTTATCATGTTGTAGTTATCATCAGTGGGAATTTTGCTGTAGACCGAAGGTAAGGTGGACCCACAGTCCTCATAGAGCAGAGGCTGCACAGCAACTTCCCTCTGTCATATGGCGTGGAGCGCACGTCTCATAGTGTGCTCCGTGGGCAATGAGAGGGTTGCATCTCTCTCGCCCACTGCCCCTCCACATGCTTCCCTAAATTGAAACTCACAGTTCACTGTAAAAGTCCCAGTATGAACACTCAGGCAAGTTATAAGTAAGAACAGTAAGGCATCCTTTGTGGCAGTGCTGTTCTGATGCTGAAACTGAACAAATATAAAGTGGAGAGAGAATATGAGAAGAAGGGAAGAGGAAGAAATATTAGGGAATAACCCTGAAAATTATCTGTTCTGATTTTGGAGACAATTTTAATTTCTGAGTTTTCATGAACCCTTCCTGTTCTAACCTTTACCACTGAGGTGTGTAGAAATAACACACAATAATATATATATACTTATAGTTTTTGAGAGTAGAGCTTTTTAGCTTGAAATTTGGCAACATTTTTCATGATATAGCTGAAATAAGAAAATACTTTTTAATTTTTTTACATTCACTTGACCATCTGTATTTTAGCAAAGATGATAATACATACCCTTAAAAACATCATAGGAATTTGAAAAATGAATTTTAGCAGCTGAAGTGTTGTTAATCAGAAATATTACAGTCTAATAAGAATTCATAACTTGAATGTTTCACAAACTAATTTGTGTATCAGTTCACGCTTTAACTATTTATAAGTGCTATACAAATTTGGCATTCATTTCATTACGTAAACTGTTGGCTTGCAGTAGTCACTACTGAACAGTTCTGCAGGCAACAGATAATTTTGTGAGAAATAAAAAAAATCATCTAAAGGAGCAGATTTTCATCTGCCTGGAAAAATGTAGATGAAGTGGAGAAGGAGAATATGTTTATTCTTATAGTGGTCAGGCATTAGAACAGGCTGCCCAGGGAGGTGGTTGAGTCCCCATCCCTGGAGGTGTTTAAAAAACATGTAGCACTTTAGGATATGGTTTAGTAGGAATGGTGGTGTTGGTTGGATGGTTGGACTTCATCATCTTAGAGGTCTTTTCCAACCTATGATTCTATGATTTACGGTAAACAATTAGCTAAACTCTCATAATTGTGTCATATCACTTATCTGATCAGTGGATAAACTGGATCGTGGTAACAGACAGGTAGATGAAGTTACTGTTTTCAGTTTTTAGAAAAAGGTGGAGAGGTGAGAGCATAGATGATGTCTGAAATAATTTAGTAAGGAAAAAAGAGAGGATTCAGTGGAAAAGAATCTCATCTATGCTTTAATCAAAGAACTCCATTAGATTTTACTGATGCCTCCTCATTCTAACGTAGCAGACAATCTGAGCCTGGCTGTCTGCTTTGTATTCTGGGTGGAAGCGTGAGATGTTCTATATTTTGATTAAGAGCTTGGATAGTCTACCACATGACTCCATGAGTTATGGAAACACCCAACTAAAATTAATATTTTTTACCTTCTTCAAGGGATTAAATGTCTTGGAAAATAGGCTTTTCCACTTCAAAACAGAAAGAAGCCTGTAAGCTAATATGTAGATTCAGTAGCTGAAGAAAAAGAAAGAAGTAGGGGAAAAAAAAGAAGACTAAAAACTCAGTGTCATGGAACTAACTTCATGTGTAATATCTTTGAGATTTTTTTTTAATGTCCAAGATCCAAACTGTTTTGGTTTCAGCTGCCGCCGGCAACAAAAGCGCCACGCGGCCGCCCCCCCCGCCCCCGCCGGCGTGTGGAGGAGAATGGAAAGAAAGAGGCAGAAACTGGTGGGTCGGGATAAGGGCAGTTTAACAGAACAGCAAACAGAGG
>Ga0065711_1044637_pt1 | contig 13972 bp, 26 predicted proteins | sample Hoacrofraction12_FD_59098 | JGI IMG/M metagenome (GOLD analysis project Ga0065711, IMG submission 59098) | Hoatzin crop microbial communities from Cojedes, Venezuela - Epithelial fraction 12 v2 (version 2) | ecosystem: Host-associated > Birds > Digestive system > Esophagus > Crop | place...
TTGGGGGAGCAGGGGGAGTGGGGGCTCAGCTCTGTGGGCAGGGACTGGGATGCACTGCTACTGCTCAACTATCCGATGCTTGGGGGCACAAATGGTGGGGAGCTGACATGTGGCCGGGTGCCTTCCCCCTCACCCTAGGACTTGTCTGCTTCCCTTTGTCCCCAGTGCTCACCTTCATCGGCTTCCTTGGCAGGTACTTTGTGAGCTTCATCCTCCAGTTTCAGTTTCACAAGGCGCTGTGCCAGGCAGCCAGCCACAGTGGTCCCCTGCACACCTGTGACATCTACATGTCCAAAGAAGCTGGAGCCAAACTCAGGTGGGGACAGAGGAGGGTTGGGACAATCATCACGGGCAGATGTGTGCATGGAAGCTGATGGTGTGCAAAGGAAGGAAAGAAGAAAGAAAGGAAGGAAAAGTGGCTGTGGAGATGGCTCAAGAAATAGTTTTGCAGATGGATGGATGGATAGATGGAAATACATGGAAGCACTGGGGTGGGGTGAGTGGTCCTTACCAGAGTACTGCTATTGTCCCTGTCATGAGCTCCCACCCAGACAAGAGGTCACGCACAGTTGATTCCTGTTGACTCCCTGGGTGTTAACAAGTGCATGAGTATGTGATGAGGAGTCCTCCTGCCCATATGCAGGACAGATGGGGGCTTCAGAGGCAGTTCCCAGGTTCACGTCCCACTCAGGAATAGCATCTTCAGTCCTTGTGATGCTGAGATACCATCACCGCTTTTCTCCCATCCATCCCCTGGCCTCATGCTGGCTCTTGCTGTTCTGTTTCTCTGCAGGGAAGTGTTGAAAGCTGGGTCTTCCAAGTCGTGGCAGGAAATCCTGTTCAACCTCACTGGCACGGATAAGATGGACGCTGGGGCCCTCCTGGAATACTTCAGCCCTGTCACCACCTGGCTTCAGGAGCAGAACAACAAGACCAATGAGGTGCTGGGCTGGCCTGAGTTTGACTGGCGTCCCCCTATCCCTGAAGGCTACCCTGAAGGCATTGGTAAGGCTGCAGCTCCATCCTGGCCCGGGGGAGGGGCAGAAAGAGGTCTCTCAAGGGACATCACTAACCCCTAGGCAGGACAGTGCTGAGGGAGGTCTCTGCTGTCGGTGGGGGACATACCCATGCCAGAAAAGAAAAACAACATCTCCATATGGACTCCCATAGGGTGTTGCTTCCCAGGAAGCAGGTGCCGTTAGCCAGCCCCTTGGTGTACCATTGTCCAAAGCTGTGGCCTTGCTGCTGTGGTAATACCACCAGTCATGGTGTGACAGGTCATCTGTTTTCTGCTGTATCCTTCCTGCCCAAGTGGGAGGGTCTAGGGCATGCAGCGTGTCCTGTTATCTGGTCCCTTGTCCAACGGAACACTTCCAGCAGTACTCCTCTGCCCCCATTTCTTGGCTCAACCTGTTCCCAGGTTGCGGCACCCTTCAATGGACCTGCAGTTCTGGGAAAGACTCAACCATGGATTCTCCATGAGGTGGTGTTCTTGCAAAGAGGAGGACTCTCTCTACTCCCCTTCTCTTTCCCCATTTATCTCCTCCTCTAGACAAAATAGCAGATGAAGCACAAGCTAAAGAGTTCTTGTCGGAGTACAACAGCACAGCTGAGGCAGTGTGGAACGCCTACACCGAGGCATCCTGGGCCTACAACACCAACATCACTGACTACAACAAGGAGATCATGGTATGGGAATGACCTTGGGGCTGTCTGGGGAGAGACAACAGCCAAGGAAGGCAGCCTCACACAGGAGGTGCCTTTTCCATGCAAGCCTTTGTCATGCTAGGGGTACCCACAATGGTAGCCATGGGGAGGTTGTCCGTCATGACATGCCAGGTGGTGTTTCTAGTGATGGTCTGTGTCTCAGGGATTTCCTCGAAGTATCTCCTTTTCTGTCCCCTCCTCCCCTTGCAGCTGGAGAAGAACCTGGACATGTCCAAGCACACCCTTGAGTATGGCATGAGAGCCAGAGAGTTCGACACCTCCGACTTCCAGGACCAAAGTGTCACACGCATCCTCAAGAAGCTGAGTGTCCTTGAGAGGGCAGCCCTGCCTGAGGATGAGCTGAAGGAGGTGAGCTCCAAGGGGCCAGAGCAGGACAGGGTGTCCTTTGCCACTACCTTGTGTGGAGACACAGGCTTCTCCCAACTTTTAGGAAATGTCACTGGGCAGCCACCCCTTGCCCTTGAACAAGGTGATAGTTTGGTACTTTCTACACAAAGACGTGATCCTTGTCTCCAGGACTTCCCACCCAAAGGTTGCCTATCCCAGGCTGCAGTGGGGTGTGGCTGCTTGGGTGGCAATGGCACGTTGCTTGCTGGTCCTAGTCCCTCATGTATTGACTCCACTTTGCCTCCATTTGGGGTCACACTTGGCCTTGGAAGGGACCAGAGGAAAACACCTGGGGACATTTCAATGGGCTGCGACACTCTCCAAGAGCAGAAGCAATGATAACCAGCTCACATGATCCAATTTTCTTTGCAGTACAACACCCTCCTCTCAGATATGGAGACCACATACAGTGTGGCAAAAGTCTGCAGAGAGAACAACACCTGTCACCCACTGGATCCTGGTAAGGTCTGGCAGGGCATCCAGTGAGTCATCTGCAACAGGCCCAGAAAGGAGGGATCTTTTTCTAACACGGGCACGGAGAAAGGTCATGAAGGGGCCTCCCCACTTTCTCTGTGATGGCCCCTGAGCAGCACATTGGGTCTAGCACCATTGCATCAGTCCAGCCCATCCAACAGCATCACTTTGTCTTCATTGCTCTCTGTTCAGACCTCACAGACATCATGGCCACCTCACGGGACTATGATGAGCTCCTCTTTGTCTGGAAGGGCTGGCGGGATGCTGCTGGGAAGAATATCAAGAACAACTACAAGCGATACGTGGAACTCAGCAACAAGGCAGCTGTGCTCAATGGTCAGTGTCCCACTCCCTTAGAGACCCACCATATGGTCTTAACACCCTGTAAGCAGAGGATTGGGCTGATTGTCCAACTCAGGGTCAAAATCTTGAAGGTGTGGAGGTCCCACTAACTCCCATGAGATCCACTGTCTCATAGATATGGAGGGAGATGGGGTGTCTAAAACTTTTGTTGCAAAACCTTTGAGTGATTGTTTAAGCAACCTAACCATTCATTCATGACAGCAGCAAGACAGACTCTAGCCCAAGAGGAAGAAGGACACGGTCTAACAGCTTCCACTCTTTCACTACCACAGGCTACACAGACAACGGGGCCTTCTGGAGATCCCTGTATGAGACATCCACCCTCGAGGAAGACCTGGAGAGGTTGTATCTGCAGCTGCAGCCCCTGTACCTCAACCTGCATGCCTACGTACGCCGAGCCCTATACAAAAAGTATGGTGCAGAGCATATAAACCTGAAGGGTCCCATCCCTGCTCACCTACTAGGTAAGGGCTTTGCTAGGCCCTCAAGCAGAACAGGGTCTCCCACCAGGCATAGTTTGCTCCAAGTCATGCTGAGAGTTGAGACTGGTCTCTGTTCAGCTCTGGCTGAAGGGCCAAGGCCTCATGAGAAGGGTCTTCAGAAGCCCGTCTAACCCAGGGAAGGGCAACACACTCAGCATGACTTGACGTCTCCTGCACGGATGGGATTCTGCTTGCATCATCCTTGTGATGGTCCCCAGGGACAGGGCAGGGTCATCCACTCTGTGCAGGAGTTGGGAGTAACTGGTTGCCTTTGCTCTTCTCTCCCTGTCTCCCTCCTGCCATGCATTGTCCTCCTATGCTTCCCAGGCAACATGTGGGCCCAGTCATGGTCCAACATTTTTGACTTGGTGATACCTTTCCCGGATGCCACCAAGGTGGATGCCACCCCAGCCATGAAACAACAGGTCAGTGCTTTTCCAGGTTGCTCCGGGGAAGCCCCTTGGGACCCAGCACCCTTTGGCCATTGCCACCCCTTGTGCTGCCAAACGTTCTGGTGTTGCCAAACATCTCCATTCTTCATCAATATTCTCTCCCTTCCTGGATATGCCAAGAACTGGATCCAGCTCTAGCCACCTCCAAAAGATTTCCCCTACCCAGAGAAACAAGACTGTCCCTGGCCTCCCATCCTTCCCACAGTCCCTGGCACCCCTAGCATCCCTCCTCGCCCCTCATCAGGTCCTCTGCTGGCTCTCTCCCCAGGGCTGGACACCCAAGAAGATGTTTGAAGAGTCAGACCATTTCTTTACCTCTCTGGGCCTCATCCCGATGCCACAAGAGTTCTGGGACAAGTCCATGATCGAGAAGCCGACAGACGGGCGGGAGGTGGTGTGTCATGCCTCGGCCTGGGACTTCTACAACCGCAAGGACTTCAGGTGCCCGTGGGGAGCAAGTGGTGGCTGCAGCTGACATGGTGCTGTGGCAGATAGCAGTAGCTTTGTAGAGCAAGAACATGTGGCCTGATGCCACCACAGTGTCGCTTGTCCTGTGGTTGTGGCAGCCCCACTACTGCATTGCCTCTGGTACCCAGGATGCTGGCACTGCTGGCAGGAGCCCCTGTAGCAGATGGAGGCCAATCAGTGCCTTCCCTGCCCTGCTGCAGAGAATGGAAAAGACGATGAACAGTGAGAGGGAATGGGCAGGTTCAACAGGAGATGCAGGAGAAAAGAGAGATAGCAACCCCATGGAGTAGGACCAGCCCGGCCTGGCATCAGATATGGGGTGGGGGCATGTGGAAAGGGAGGCCAAATGGAAGAATAGTTCAAGGGGGTGTGATATTTCCTGGAGATTTTCACCCCAGTACTGCCCTCCCTTCTCCCCCCAACACCCATGTTCTGGTCCAGGATCAAGCAGTGCACCGTGGTGAACATGGACGACCTAATCACAGTGCACCACGAGATGGGCCACGTCCAGTACTTCCTGCAGTACATGGACCAGCCCATCTCATTCCGCGATGGGGCCAACCCTGGCTTCCATGAGGCTGTTGGGGATGTCATGGCCTTGTCCGTCTCCACCCCCAAACACCTGCACAGCATCAATCTGCTGGACCAAGTCACAGAGAACGAAGGTGAGCTGGAAGGGGAGCACCACACAGCAAAGGTGGAGGGGCTGCCAGGGACAGCTGGAAATGCAGAGGGTCAGAATGGTTTGGGCAGAGTGGAAGAGAACAGGGACATGCACGGTGGCTTTGCATGCTTGGAGGTGACAAGATCTGGTGGGGACACCCTGCTCTTTAGCAGAATAACCCATGTGGCATGGAGAGGTGGGTGCAGTGTTGCTCACACCTTCACACCCTGGGCAGAAAGTGACATCAACTACCTGATGAGCATCGCCCTGGACAAAATTGCCTTCCTGCCCTTCGGATACCTCATGGACCAGTGGCGCTGGAAGGTGTTTGATGGCCGGATCAATGAGGATGAGTACAACCAGCAGTGGTGGAATCTCAGGTGTGCTTGAATTCAGACCCCTCTTTGGTGCAAGGGCCTCAGCCAACATCCCACTGGGTGTTTTCCCCCTGTGGTCCAGTTTGCTGCCATGGGACATGATGGGATACATCACCCCTCACCCTGTCCTCGCACCCTGCTGTGTCCCCTCCCAGCTTACCCCTCCTTCTCCTCCCCACACTTGGCTAACTCTCCCTCTCTGGCCCAGGATGAAGTACCAGGGCTTATGCCCACCAGTACCAAGGTCTGAAGACGACTTTGACCCCGGGGCAAAGTTTCACATCCCTGCCAATGTTCCCTACATCAGGTGAGCAAGCAGGGCTGGGGCAGGAGGGACACTGCTTGGACACAGAAGCAGGATCTCCAGTTCAGATGCCAGTGATCGCACCTTGTTTCATGGCTGTGGGATACTTGGTGGTATCGTCCTGAGGGTGTCGGGCAGCTCTGAGGACCCTGACAGAGCTTTAGGGGAGAAGGCTGGATTTGGGGGAATTTTTCCTTATTCAAGGAGGATGGGCTCATCCACCCCGGCAATCGTAAAATACATGTTAAAGGAAAAATGGCATCAGCAGATTGGACTGACTTGATGCAGGTGTAGCTTCAAAACCAATGATGCCATTCCAGACTGGGAGAGTGCAGCCAAGGAGATGAGGGGAAACCACATCCTCCCCTGCACAGTCACTAGTAGGGTCCAATCCTGTGTCCTCACCCCTCTCCATCCCACCAGGTACTTCATCAGCTTCGTGATCCAGTTCCAGTTCCACCAGGCGCTCTGTGCAGCAGCCGGGCACACAGGTCCCCTGCACACGTGTGACATCTACCAGTCCAAGGATGCTGGGAGCCTCCTGGGGTAGGTGCATGGGCAAGGCAGAGCCAAGAGTCATGTGGCCCCAAATACGTTAAAGCCAGCCCAGAAAGACATGAGGCAACGCAGGCCCTGGTCATCCATCTCCTCCCTGCCACAGCATGAGATGCTCTGGTCCCCAGCTCTGGGGTGCGGGGCAGGGGGGACCCCGGGCGGGGGGACCCCGGGCAGGGGCACCTTGGACTGGGTGCTGGGGCTGTGATTGCAACAGCAGCCACTAGATGGTAGCTGGGACCCTGGCAGGTGGAAGGCTCGCTCCCTCCTCCTCCTCCTCCTGTTCCTTAGGGAAAACAACCCCCTTGCTTCAAGAAAAGCACCTGCAAAATTAACCCTTTCACCCAGGAACTGCTCTGCACCAGGCTGGACTCACTGGAGGGCTTTGATCCCTCTAAATCTCCCCTTTTCTACTAGTAAAACCTCCTTCCCTGTGCTCTGGCAGCGCTTGGGGCACAGATTGTACCCAGGGTTGCTGATACCAAGAACCCCAAGCGCCAGGGGAAAAGGGAAGGGCTGGTGGCCAAGAGAGCGATGGGGAACCCACTACAGTTGATATCTCCTGCCACAGGGAGGCCCTGAAGTTGGGCTTCAGCAAGCCGTGGCCTGAAGCCATGGAGATCATCACTGGGCAGCCCAACATGTCAGCCGATGCCCTGATGAGCTACTTCGAGCCGCTCATGACATGGCTGGTGAAGGAGAACGAGAAGAACGGGGAGGTCTTAGGCTGGCCCGAGTACAGCTGGACTCCTTACACAGGTATGCAGGGCTCAGCCAAGCACTGAAGGTCCATGATGGACCACAGCTCAGCCCTCACCTGGGCCAGGATGGGGCACGTGGGAGAGATGGAGCTGTCTTGGTGCCCCTTGGCCACCCCAAAAACCACAGGGTATTTGGATGCTTCTCCTTGATTTCCCATGGAGCTCAGTCTAATGGCAACACGGCATCCAAATGACTAGCAAAGGGAGAGCTCATGACCCAACACACCCCAGCACAGAGCTACCAGCACCAAACATGTGCCCTGTTTCTCCATTTTCCAGCCACTCCAGCCCCAGTCAGCTCCAGCCAAGCCAATTTCCTGGGCATGACCCTGGCCAGCGATGAAGCCACAGCAGGAGGCTGGGTCCTGCTGGCCCTAGCACTTGTCTTTCTGATCACCACCATCTTCTTCGGCGTCAAGTTCTGCTCAACCAGGAGAAAGGCCTTCAAATCCAGCTCAGAAATGGAACTGAAATAAAGCAGCCAACAGCAGGGGAGCACGGGCAGGGTGCAAGCATGGGCATTTGGCCAGGCTGGCAGTGATGCCATGGGCACATTCGCCAACAAAGCCAGGGGTTTCCACAGCCCAGGACTCCTCTCTCCCATCAGGTCAGACATTTTTTTCCACTATGCAAGAACCAAAGCAGAAAAGAGCTATTTATTTGTCAATGTCTGCATCAGGGGAAGAGAATTTCAGGCACCGGCAGGCACGGAGCCGTCACGAGCTGCCCCTGAGCCCAGGGCTGGGAGCCGGTCCAGCCTGGGCACCCACCAGCCATCTCCAACCTGTGGGCAAAGCCACAGAGATTTCAAGTGACAGAGGGCAGTTTGGGGAGGGATAGAGCACATCCCTACCCCTGGTTTGCCTGCTGCCAGGCTGTTCACTTGCATGGATGAAAAATAAACCCGTGTCTTGCCACCCTCAGAGCAACAGCTCGCCTCCTTCTTGAAGGTGGGCGGGGATCTCAGTGGGACAGGGCTCTCAAACAGGAGAACTGCCACCCCAACCCAGTGCAAATACAAATTCCTGGGGACCAGCTTGGCTTTGGAACAACACACCTGCAGCACCCAACCTCCCCTATCCCCGCCATGAAAGCTCAGCATCCCCTTGCAGCATCCCCACCCTCCCCTAAACCGTGGCTCCCATGGCAGCTCGTGGGTTAACCGTGCAGCACGTGCCTAAGGAAGGGGCTGAATCAGGGCCAGAAATCCCCGAAGTCCAGGCCTGAACTGTTCAAAAGGTTGTGGGGTCACCAGTCCCAAGCTGGGACAGGGTTGGAGCTCACGAACGCTGCAGCTCCAGTGCAGCGGTGACATGTGTTTACGTAAGAGCCAGGGGGGCTCCGAGGTCAGTGATCACCTCCCACCCTCCAGCTCCCGATTATCTTGGGATCAGCTGTGCTTGAGGCTTTTTTCCCCCCCTGTCTTTCTTCTGCTTCTGTAAATAAAACTTCGTATTTGTTCTGCAGTGATTAGGTGCAAAACTAATCCCAGGCTGGGGATTATTGCAGCCTTAAAGAGCTGTGATCTGCTGCAGCCCAGAGCAGCAGGGGAAATGAGGGGATCTGGGATGATCCACCCGTCCCCCTCCCATCTGACGGCCTCTGCCCTCAGTCCTGTCTTCCGTGAGGAAACTGAGCCCGGGAGAGGCTCATCACACCCGGGAGAGGAGCAGAAGGCAGGTGTCTGCCCGCCCACGCTCCGGTTTTTGTTTGCTTTCAATCCTCCTCCAAGCACAGCACACCCACGGAGAGGTGAAATCCCGACTGCTCGTCTTTCTGCCGTGATCCCCAGACCCGGCAAGCAAGCGCCCCGGATGCCTGCGCTCACGCTGTTCTTCCCATGGCCGTATCCTGGTGCATCTGCTTTATATCCCGGCACACCAGGCACCCTCCTCTCCTCCCTTCCCAGCAGGGCAACGCTCACAAAGCGGAGACCTGGCACGGTGAGAGCTGGGTTTGAAGCCAAGTGTATTTTCAGCCTGGGAAAGCAGGCTGGTGCAGGTGTGCTCCATTCAGCTCAGCTCCTCACCAGTAATTTTGAGCCCCCTGGCTCCTTTCTGCCCCATTAGTGGAGGAAAAGAGGCCTCCAATATCATCAAGATGCTATGAGTTTCATGAAAATTGCTTTCTGGAGGAAAAAAAAAAGTCACACTGAACACTCTCACTCAGGGACAGCAGCAAGAGCTCAGCCCTAATAAGACATCAGAAAATCCACACAGGAGCTGATTCTGTCTTGGAATGGACACAGCTATAAGGGTGGGTGATGGGCACACTGAGCTGTGGCCTCCTGCTCAGAAACAGACAACTCCAGCCCACAGTCCACCCAGAAGACAGGGCTGGACACCAGGTTACCTTCAGCACAGGTCCAAGGTTCCACCCAGGAGATGGGGCTGGACACCAGACTGCCTTCAGCACAGGTCCAAGGTTCCACCCAAGAGGTGGGGCTGAACACAATTTTATACCCAGCCCAGCTCAGGAGGAGACTGAAGGTCCCACCCTGAGTTTAAATGGAGCTGCTGGGCCGTGGGTGGGGGGCCCAGGTGGAGCTCCTCAGGGCAGCGAAGGCCTGCAGGGCACCTGCAGGCTCTGCCAAGCCGGCAGCGATGTTTTACAAGATACCTTTAAACCGAGAATGATTCCCCTTCCCCGTTGCGAGAACATCTGGAGAGATTTTGCTGCCTTCTGGCACCTGCATCATGCTTTCTGCTGAAATTAGGAGGCTTAGTGAAATCACTCCCTAAGGAGGAACACGAAAAAGGATAAAAAAAAAAAAAAGGAAAAGAGTAGGAAAAAAGAAGAGATTCCCCCTCAATTCACTTCACTCCTCGGCAGGGAGCTCGGGAAGGAGTGGGCCCCCCAGGCTTGTGGGGGGCTGCCCTGCACCACCCCCCCTGTGCACGGGGCTCCCAGAGAGGAGATTTGATTAAAATCAGACAAATTTAAAGCAAGAAACACCCTGGGTTCCCTGCGTCGGCTCAGGGACCCTTTGGGCACCGCAGAAACTCATTTTCCATTTTTTTTATGTTCATTATCAGCTGCAGGAAGGTGGCTGGGGGGGTTCCCACACCCCGCGGCCTCCCGGAGCTGGGGGGGCCCAGCCAAGCCGGGTCTATTCTTAGCTGACGGGTGGCCGGGCAGGGTGCACGGGGCCGCGTTCCTCGCATTCCCCTTCCCCGGGGACAAGGAGAGCCTGGAAATAAGCAGCCACAGCTCAGCAGCACCCAGGGGCCATCAGCGGGGGCCCCCCCTGGGTGGGGGGTGGTGTAGGGGGGTCCCAGGGGACAGCAGAGGTGGTCGCAGGGATGTGGTGAGCCGTGGTAGGGACTGTGGACCCCCCAGCCCTGCCAGCCCCTTTGCCTGTGGCTTCACCCCCTGCGAGCCCTGGCTGGTTCCATCCTTCCTTCCCTGCTGCTTGAGCAGGGCTGAGGGGGGTAAAGGTGAATTTAGGGGTGAGGAGCACGTGGCGGACCCCAAGGCCCCCCCCTAGGCAAGCTCAGACTCCCCCCAGCCCCATGGTTTAGCTAGAATTCCCTACCAAGGGGGCCAGGGTCCAGGTCCAGCCCAAATGACACCCCAACCCTGCCAACGTCCCCTCCGTCCTCCACCAAGCACAGAGATGAAAGGGTTCCCCCCCAAACGCCTCTGGACGCATCGCACCGGACACCCATCTGCGTCCCACCCCCACCGAGGGATGCACCCGGGGCCGTGAGCTGGGCTGGCCCCCTCCCCATCCCCATGGAGCCCCCACCCTGTGTGGGCAGCAGCCCCTCGCACCGCTTCCTCGGGGTGCCTTGGCAGCAGGACCCCCAGGCAGGCTCTGCCCTTGTCCCCAGGCTGGTGGGGACCATCCCCACGCCTCCCGGGCTGACACCGGGAGAGAATTGCCGCAGACTTCGAGTGCCGCAGCCCCGACCGACGAGGGCGAGCGTGTGGCCAAGCCCTCGGTGCTCGGCTCCCCTCGCCCCGTGCCCGGGAGGGGTTCCAGCCAAACCCAGCCGCTGCAGCCGCCGCCAGCACCCCGCTCCCGCGGCCTCATCCTGCCCTTCCCCGGCCTTCCCTGCAGCATCGCCGTGAGTTATTGCAGCCGCCTGCTCGCCCCGTCCGTCCTCCGAGGACTGCGGGTGAGTCACGAGCCTGCCCCGTGCCTCAGTTTCCCCCTCCGTGCAGCGAGGACGGGCAGGACGCTGGTGTGGCTGCCGTCAGCCGAGCATGCCACATCCCAGGGCTGAATCCTCTCGGCTTTTCCTGCCGCTTCCGAGTGGGATGTGGCTCTTGTCGGGAAACAACGTCCGTGACTGGGTTTAATGTCACCGAGTCCTTCCCAGGTTTGCAGCTCCCATCGGGCCTCCCTCGGGATGGCGTGGCAGAAAGCCCAGGCTGAGGAGGGTTAATTTTGGCTGCACGTTTAACTGTTGGTGTTATAATTAACGAACAGTGCTGCCGTGAAAGCCTGGAAAAACACATCAGGATTTGGAGTGATGGGGCAGAGGAGGGAGCCAGGACAAGGAGCATCCTTCGCCCCCCCCCAAATCCCCTCACAGCCCCAATTTCTCCCTCTCCTGTCGCATCCCTGGAGCATCTTCCAAAAGTGAAGGGCAAAGCAGGGGCATGCGCCATGCCGGCAGCCGGGACACCGGAGCCTGCCTGGGGACAGCGCGGGTGGGTGCGAGCAGCTCTGGGGACGGCGGGAGCCCCGTCTCCCCCCCACCGGCTGTGTTTGCGGCGCGGCTCTAATTACAGAAATGTGCAGAAACGCAGCCTCTCCGTTGGCAAACATTTCTCTGGGCGAGCGTCAGCCGGCAGCTGCCGTGCCGGGATTCGAGTGGGCGACTGTCCCCTCAGTCCCACACCTCCCAGCCCAGATCCACACCCCATTTCACGGCTGTACCCCCCCGCCAGCCACGCCTGTGCCTGCCCAGGGCAGCCCCTTGCCAGGTGGGTGATAAATCCCCGCACAGATTATAATTCCCTGCACAGACTGTAATTCCCTGCGCTCCCAGGTGGCTCCTTGTGCAGGAGCGGGGAGGGGAAGGACACCCTTGGGAAGCACCCAGGCTTCCTTTGCCCTGGAAATTAGGGGGGTTGCCCGCTGATTCCCCGGGGTGCGAGAAGGAAGGAAAGAAGGGGAAAGGAGCAAAACCCCAAAAGCCCTTGAGGAGAAGGAGGAGGAGAGGGAAGAACTGAGGGAGGGAGGAGGAGGGGAGCAGGGAGAGAGAGGATTACTGCTTGGTTGAATTAGAGGGAGCCCTTCAGCTGCCTGGAACAGCAGGACAATTTGCCCAGAGACCCCAATTCTTCCTATCTGGGATAAAATGTAAGCACAGGATTAACTGCAAGCATATGCTTAAGACCCAGGGAATTGAAAGAAGTCTGGGCATGAAGTGCTTCAAGGAGGGCAGAGAGACAGGGCATGGGCCGGCAGCCTCGTGGATGACCCGGCTCTACTGCGGTGCACTGGGGGGACTGGGAGAGCCGTGGGGGGATTGGAAGAGCCAAGAGAGCACTGGAAGGCTCCTGGAGTTTAGTCAGTAATAACCTGAAAGGGAACGACGTGACTCAGCTCCATCTGCGAGGGCTGTATGGGGAAGAGGGTCAGTAAGAGAGGCTCTTCCATCAGCCATGAGATGGGATGACAATCCCTGGCCAGAGAAAGGGGGATCCAAGTGGCCCCACTGCCATGGCGAGAGCAGGAGAAGCCATCCTGGGGTCACCCCACAGACCCGGCCCTGGCAGGGGGGCTGGGGAGGCCGGGGCTGTGCCCTGCCCTGTGCCCAAAGCCCCGTTGGTGTCCCTGCACTCCCCTCTGCAGACCCACTCCCCACCAGGGAGGGCTGCGAGCTGGCACGTGCCCTTATCATCAGACACATCCGTGTCCACGTGCTGTGTCCACAAACATCCCGGACTGATTTATGGGATGAGAGGAGGGCAGGAGGCCAACCTTAAATCCTGACTGCCTTGTGATTAATAATCATAATTACGACCATATTAGCTGTAGCAATAATAGTTTGCTTTCCCTTGGAGAACTGGTCATCCAGGAATCTCAGGGCGGTTTCACAAGGCCGAATGACCAGTGTCTCTATTTTCTAGCGAGGAAATTGCGGCACAGAGCTGTCTCCCTCGAGTCACCCAGTATATCAACAAGAAAACAGAGAAGGTAGGAGCCTGGACTCCGTGTCCCTCTCCCTCCCCCACGCTATTAAGCTGCATCTGTGTAATATAGAGCAAAACATCCTCCACGATTCACAGTAAATCACGGCAGAGGCAGTGTGCAGAGTGGATGGGGGGAGATAATGGGTTTTTCACCCTCTTCAACAATAGAACAAGTTTTTCTCCGCTGGGGAAGGCTGACTTCTATGAGAGACAAAGATAAAAGCAGCACCAGGGCTCTGAAATGGGCCTGAAAGGGCAAGCCAGCCACTCGCATTGCTGGCCCAGGGACAGGAGGCAACTCCGGCAGGCAACGCTGCGGGTCGAGAGCCCCACGGGCACAGCCTGGTCCCCAGGCGTATTGCTGAGGTGCACTGGAATATTAATTGAAAATCCCAGCAAAACGCTCCTGCTGATGATAATGGACCATAATCCTCTTAGACCAATTTCATGCCTGAAAAATCGTGCATAACAAAATAATAACAGAAGGCCCCTCAGTGGACACTGTCCTTAGCAGTGGGCCCAGAAGAGGGCTGACCGGAGGGGGTTTCTCGGGAAGGAAAGGGAGCTGGTCCCCTTGGCCTTCACCCATGAGAGGCAGGAGAAGAGCTGAACTTGGGGCTAGGTCTGCACATCGGCTCCAGCAGAGCAGCATCGCCATGGGACCCCCACGCCCCACAGAGCCCTGGGTGCCCACAGGGACCCCCGCGCCCTGCAGAGCCCACGGGACCTTCTGTGGCCCCAGAACCGCGGGACCCCCTGCACCCTCCGTGTCCCCAAACACCCCCTCCCATGCCATGGCCCCTCCAT
>Ga0065711_1013619_pt1 | contig 13971 bp, 22 predicted proteins | sample Hoacrofraction12_FD_59098 | JGI IMG/M metagenome (GOLD analysis project Ga0065711, IMG submission 59098) | Hoatzin crop microbial communities from Cojedes, Venezuela - Epithelial fraction 12 v2 (version 2) | ecosystem: Host-associated > Birds > Digestive system > Esophagus > Crop | place...
GGGCCCTGCGCTGATAAGGAGGAGCCGGGCGGGAAGGGAACGGCGGCGGCCGAGGGCTGAGGGGAAGTGGTTGGGATTTGGGGTCGGCTCTCGGGGCTGGCTTTGCCGTCTTGTCTCCCCGCTGTCCCTTGCAGCCTCTGCGGAGGAGGGCGATGGTGCGAGAAGAGGTGCCTGGGGGTGGTCCCAGGCCCCAGTTACTGGGTAGCCCCTTATTCCCGCGGCCCCTCTGCTTTGCTTTATTGCTCAGCTGATTTCCCCGAGTCCAACACCACGTCCACTGCCGCTCACCCCGCTTTACGTTGCCTTCAGTGTCCCTCCTGGCAGTGCCAGCTCCCACCACGTCCCTCCTGGATGGGGCCAGAGAAGCAAACCCCGAACCAGAGGCAAAAATCTGCATTTTAAAATCTCCCGTCTGGTTTTTTCCAGTGGCTCTGAACATGTGCACCCTGTGACCCGCCCTCTGGATGCCACCGCTGTCCTCGGGGAGCACTTGTCTGTCCCCAAGACTTTGCCCTGCGTGGCCAGGTAAGGTCATGACAGACAGTCCTGGCGTTGGGTTCCTTCGGTGCCGGCTGCGATGGCTCCGTCCCGCTCCACCTCCGGCATAAATCACGGGGAGCGATAAATCCCTGTCAGCCCTCAGGGACCCGTCCCTGGGGAGGGCAACGGTTCAGCCCTGAGGCAGCAAAACCAAAGATCATGTTTTTCACGGGGATGATCCTACCCCCTGGCACAAACACGAGCCCGGAGCAGGGGGGTGCTGGCACCACGGCACCTCGGGGCCGCACCGATCCAGCCGGACCCATGCGGGGACGACTCGCGGCACAAACCTTCAGCACGGCAGATGATGCTTCCAGCCGGATCCAGCCCCTGTCCCAGCTCCTGCGTGAGCCCTGGTGCCGGCATCAGGAAAAGGGACTGATCAGGGCAACGCGGGCGCGGGGCAGGCGTACACAGCGTGGGGGGTTCGAGGCGACGCCGGGTGTTACTGCGCTACGGAGGGGCTGTGGCCAAAGGGGACAGGGACGGAGCTGCCCCGGGGGGTCCCTGCTCCTTCCCCAGCCCCTTCCCCAGCACCATGCTTTACAAACCCTCCTGTTCCCAGCCCCGTCACGGCTCCTGGCCCGTGGGGACCTGTCCCCACCCTGCTCTGGCTGAGCTCTGCCAGCAGAAGGATTTGGGGAGATTTGGGGAGATTTTGGACCGAACACCACAGGACAGACAAACAGCCTCACGCCAGCTTTCTGTGGCACAGGCAGCTGAGAACAGGCTTTATTTTTCCCAGTGAACTCCTCAAGTCCCCGCTGCCGAGATGACCTGGGAAACTTGATTTTCTTTTAAAAAAATGTGTTTCCCTGCCATGACAGCTGCCACAGAAAGCCTGAGCCTATGCAGGTGGCATGAATTTTGTCACTCCACAAGATTAAACGGGCTCTGGGCACGCGAGAGGTGAAAGCGGGCTCCCGGTGAGTTCTCGGGTACGTCCCAGGGGTTTGCCGGGACCTCCTCGCCGGCAGCGATTGCCACGCACACCAGCGTGGCAGGGCCCGTGTCATTCCTCGTCACTGGCCAGCTCTGCAATCTCTTATACGGGAGCTCAGCAGATTATTCCTCCATTTGAGGGTGTGGGAGGTTGATAAGGAGCGGGGCCGGGAAGCAGAGAGCCACTGAGCTTTTTGTCCTGGGGGCTGCTCCAGGGCAGGCAGTGGGTGACAGCGAGGTGCCAGGTCCCCACCAGCTACCGGGGTGATGTGAATATTCGCCTTTTTTTCTCGAAATAGCCCGTAGATAGATAGAAGAAAAAAATCCCCTCATCATTTGCTGCCTGCTTGCCTCGTGGTCAATACCTCAAGCAGCAGATCAGTGCCAACCCTGTGTAGGGAGAGGCTCCCTAAGGACACCTTCATGATTTTGGTGGTGCAGGGTCATATTGTCCCTAATTTCTGTGACTTGAAGGTCCCCGAGTCGCCGGGTAAGGACCAGCCGACCCTGCTCGTGGCTGATGCAGGGCTCAACCCCATGCCACGGCAGAAGCGTGGCCTTGGTGTGAGCCACAGCCGCTCCCTGCCCTCCTCTCCCCGCAGCCCGGTCCGGGGTCGCTGGCCAGGGGCTGCTTGGTGGCCACGAGCTGAGTTTTAGGGGTGAGACGAGGCAGGGGCACCTGCATTCCTCGCACACTGGTTTTCTAGTTCAGTGCCCTGTGCCACCGAGGGCAACAGTCGTGTTTTGCATTGAGCAGCGGCACAAACTCGCTGACCTCCCCGGGGCTCGCCGGGCACGTGAGCCATGATGAGAGCTGGTGGGGCTTCCAGCTGAAGGCTGTCCCTTCACGAGAGCCGCTCGTCCCCGCCGGTGGCCCCGGGGAGCAGCCCCAGCCAGCCTGGCTGCAGGAGAGGACGGGGAGAGCTTCGGGCTCTGCCACCGAAGGACGAAATGGGAACAGTGCAAGGGTGCAGCGAGGCCGCCCAGGGTGTCGGAGCACGGATTCCCCCCCCGGCAGCAGCCGGGATGCCGTCACATCCCAGGAACAGCCCGAAGGTCCCGTTCCAGCTCCTGAACTGAAAACAAAAGTGCGTCTTGTTCCCATCCTGTTTTCAAAGCCAGAAAGGTCGGGGCTGTGAGAGCTCTGCCAGGCTGGGTGGCACTGCCAGCTCCAGCAGCCCACCCCGGGCATGCCGGAGGGAAGGGAAGATGCGGGGGAACGCTGCATCCAGGGGGACCACACCATGGAGCCCCTGCACCCAGCACGGCCCCGAAACCCCCAAAGCCCTGCTGCAAAACACCATCAGCTCTGGGAATCTGCCCTGCCACTGTGAAGGGATTTCCTAATCCACTTCCAAACCCACCAAGGCCCAAGAAGGCTTCGTTCCCATTAGACGGGACCACCGTTGGAGGGGCCGGTGCTGCGGGCATCGAGGGCTTTGTGGGCAACTTCTGCTGGGACGGGTGAAGGCGAAATGCAAAGGGTCCCTACGGCAGGAACAGCGGCATGGCCCTGCCATCACCATGTCAAGCTCTGAATCATCCCCCCTCATCCCTGTGCTCGGTGCCTGCACATGCTGCCGCTTGCTCAGCGGAGATGATTAGTGGAGAAAATCGTTAGGCACAGGACCGGGAGCTCAAGGGACACGCGAGTGCTGCTGTCACTTGGAAATCAATCCCAGCCGTCCGCCCAAGCTGAGTTTCCTCCAGCCCAGCTCGAAGCGACAGCAGCTTCTCTCCATCGGTGAGGAGGATGAGGTCGGACTGGGGCAGATGCTGGTCCTGCTCCAGCCTTGAGCCCTGGGCGGCTGCTCCCAGCCCGGGGCTCTGTGGGACTCGCTGCCCTCCAGATCTCAAAGCAAACGGCTATGTTTCACTCACGGAGCAGGACAAGCCTCCATGGCCAGGAGCTGGCCAAACCCTGGGAGGAAAATCCTTCCCTGGAGCCCTGGGGAGGAGGCAGGGCTGGGCTTCAGAGCCAGAAACTAGAGGAGGTTGGGAGGGTGTTGTGGAGGGGCAGCACGACCTGCTTACCCCCTCGCTATCCTTTCTCTCCAGGAGTGGCAAGGGGGTACAGAGACCTCCGGGCAGAGCAGGCAAAGCTGTTGCACACCATGATATTATTATTGTTATTATTATCAGGGACAGTGGCCCTGCCCGACCCTGCAGCAAGCAGAGCGCTTTCGGGGACCTCGTGCCTGTTGCGCAGGGAGCAGCGTACCCGACAGCCACAACTCTCCCTCGGAGCACCCGGTGTCCCCAGGGCAGCTTTGGCATTCTTGCTGACTCAAGCCGACGGAGTATTGACATTCGCTTTGACCTTTCGAATCACAAGGATGTTCTGTCCTTCCCGGCCGAGTACAGCCCGGATGCCCTGTGGGTGGATTATATTGTATATACAGCGGCTGCAAATATGGAGCTGGCAAAAGAAAAGCGTGTTTGTGTGCTTGCAGGGGCGCGGCGGTGGTGGGATGAGAAAGGGGAGCTCTTGCCAGCGCCTGGTTTTCCTCCCGGGATGCCCAAGCGGATGCGGCACGTCAAGGGAGAAGGACAGGGACGGTGGCAGGAGGAATGCCAGGGGATGGTTTGGAGGGGGGGAGAAGGGGCTGCTGCAAAAGCGGGAGCTGCGGCCCGGCCGTCGAGCGGCCGCCCCCTCTCCGCCAGCTCCGGAGGCAGCTCCTGGCTCCCCGAGTTTCCCGTCCCCCAGCTAATTTCTGCCTTTTGTTTTGAGAGAACATGAAGAACTGCAATTAGGAGGCAGCATGCAAAAGCAGCTGCATGGGGCCAGCCGGCTCCTAGGGATGGTTCTTTCCCTCCCAGCCCCCCAAAACCCCGCTCCACGCAGCGGCAGAGGCTGTTTGGGTACCAAGTGTACCCCAGCCCCAAAAGCTTGAGCTGACACGAAGGGCAGCGCGCTGCAGCTCCCGATGGTGTAAGATACGGTCACCAACAGAACTCATGGTGCTAAATCAGCATCCTCCCTGCTCCAGCGTGACCCACACCCTGGCAGATATAAACCTCGTGCCCTGGGATGGCGAGCCTGGCAGCGAGCGGGGCCGAGAGCGGGGTGCAGGCTGTACGGGGTTGTGGGGAACCGTCCCTGCCAACCCTTCCCTTACAGCCCTCGGGAGCCGGAGCAGGTCCCCGGGCAGGGCTGCAGAGGGTTTGGCAGAGGGCTCCCACGCGGCTCTCTCTCCCAAGCCCTGCCGAGGAGGCTTCATCGCGTCGCCGGCTCCATCCAAGGCTCTCGCAGCCCGGATCCGGCCACCCCGCAGCCCCGTGGCGCCAGGGAGGCGGACGGCTCCGTGCTCCCAGCCCAGATACACCACTTATCTCTCCCCTCTCTTGCCCTGACGCATTTTTTCCTCTCTCCTATCCCAGCCAACCCATAGGACTCTTATCTCCAGCCCTGAACCACCCTTTCCCAAGGCGTGCTGAGCAGCATCCTTCGCAAACCCAATTCCAGGGGCTTGTGCATGGCACTAGACAAGAAAACCCTTTTGCCTTAAGTCTTTATGCCACATTGACATCCCCAAGACCCTTCCAGCAGCCAGGGGAGAGTATGGCGAAGGCAGCCTGGCTGCAGTCACAGGGCACAGGCAGCAGAACATGGACCCCAATGCGCAGCATCACCTCCTCGCTACTGGGCTGTGGCCGTCCACCCTCTGGAGCAGGGGAGGGAAAACCAGGGTTTGGAAATTTCTGCAAGCCCAAGGAGCCCAGAGGGTTAATTTGAGGTGTGCTCCTCTGAGATAAGGTTTCCACTTGACAGTCAGCTGAGCCTCTTGGTTTGCGGAGAATAAAGAAAATGCAAGCAAGGTGCAGAGCCCGAGGCTGGGCTGGGAGCTGTGGGTGGGAAGGGATGGGATGGGATGGACAGTCTTTGCTGATGCTGCCCCAAAACTGCATGTTTGTGAGCATGAATGGAGCTGGGAGCTGTGGGATGGGATGGGATGGACAGTTTCTGCTGATACTGCCCCAAAACTGCATGTTTGTGAGCATGAATGGAACTAGGAGCTGTGGGATGGGATGGGATGGGATGGGAACGGGATGGACAGTCTCTACTGATGCTGCCCCAAAACTGCATGTTTGTGAGCATGAATGGAGCTGGGAGCTGTGGGATGGGACAGGACGGGATGGGATGGGATGGGACAGATGGGATGGACAGTTTCTGCTGATACTGCCCCAAACCCACTTGCTGTGAGCATGAGTGGAGCAGGGACCTTGCAGTTGGCTAATCAACACATCCAACACAGCAGTGAGCCCTTGCCAACAGCCACGCGGGTGCTGGGTGGGGTGCAGGGAGCGAAGCACCACGCTCTGCACATGCTCAGATACTTGTTCTCCTGCCAAGCAAGCCTTGTTCCTCAGAGCAGCCTTGGCCATGGTCAGCCCTGCCCAGGAGGTGGTGGGTCCCCGGGTCTTGCAGAGCAGTTGTTGATGAAGGAGAAATCAATGCCCAGTCAGGAGTTTCTGCCACGTGGCTGGTTCACCCCCCCCTGTCGCCCAGGGGGACAGGGTGACATTTGTTGCCGTCCCAGCACGGGCCACTTGTCTCACCAAGCATGGAGCAGGTCTGCCTGCCAGAAAAAGCATGGGGAGGCTGCGGCAAGCCCTGCTGTCTGCAACGGCATCACACAAAATGAGGGACACCACCGGCCCGAGAGCAACGTGGTGTGTTTGAGAACGCACACAGCTCGTTACACTGAGCAGCGACCATGCACCGTAAAGGTGATTCCTTGATTTCTAAGGGGAGAAGGTTTCTGTCTGCCCATCTGCCAGCTCCCCTCTGCCATGCCTGGTTTATGAGCCTGTTAGCTAGTTTAAAACATTAAAAAATTCAGCAAAAGGAATAAAAGAGGGACCTCAGAGATGCGCCGTCCTCCGGAGCTCATGGCCACCAGCGCCTGTGCGAAGCAGAGGTTCAAGCCGCAGCCCTCACCGGGGGAAGGCTGGAGCAGGAGCCCACCGTGTCGGCAGGGAAGCGGGCCCGTGGGTTCCCAGCGTGGGAGTAACTCTGTGCCGCACACACACACACGTGTGTTCACAGGGATGTGCATGCCTGCATGCGTGTATGCTTGTGTGCACCCATGCGTGTGCTCGGGCATCGCCAGCCCTCTGCATCCCACAGGGACAACGGCGTGTCCGGGTGGGAGGAGCCCCTTTGGAGACACAGCTCCCTGGGGATTTGGCTGTGCTTCACCAGCACACTGAAAATCCCACGTTTGCACGCCCTCATGTCCAGGCTGCCTCTTGGGAATACTCCCTGGCCCGCGCCTCGTCCCGAAGGACGCTTGGCAAACCGGCGCTGCTGCTGTCAGCGGGGGCTCGGCGCGGGGGCTTTGCTCCGGGCGGCCGGATCCAGCCTGGTTCAGCCTTTCCCAGCCCAGAGGAGCCGCTTTCCTCCCCTGAAATAGCAACTCAGCTGATGCTCTCGGCAGCTGGGGATGATGATGCGAAATGCTCGTTATCCAGCAGGAACAATTAGACTTATGGCAATTATCTTTGCAGTTGCTGAGAGATGCCGGAATGGGCCGGCCGGCAGCCAGCTCCCGGTGTACTCCCCGGGCGGGAGAGACGCGGTGCCCAGCCTTGCCGGGAGCTGCCAATGCCGTGGAGGAAGAGCAGAAGGCAGCGGGAGCATCCAAAGAGCCTCCCGCAGTGCCCGAAGGGCTGGTTCTGCGCGGGAGCGAGAGCAAGCGCAGGCAGTTGTGTATCTGCAAGCCAAATGCCCCTCTCTGATGACAGCTGCTGCGTTCAGATTAAAGGCGAAACGGGCTGAGCCACGCCGGGTTTAGAGGACGGTGTTATGGACTGAACTGCTTTGCGTGATGCTCCGGCCTCCCTCCCTGCCCGCTGCATCGCGGGAGAAGCCAGGCTGGGCTCAGCTTTATCCACAAGGTAGAAATGGGGAAAAGCTGGCTCCAGGCTGGATCGAGCCATGGGGACCCGATGGTCACTGAGCTGGGCAGCAGCTGCTGAGCTGGGCTTTAGGGCACATTCCTTTGGGGGAAAAAGTCAGGCTTCTGGCTGAGAAAATGCCCATGGGGTAAAGGCATAGAGCACAACTTCACTCATTTCTCAAGTCAGAACAAGAAGGAGGGGTTTTTTTTTTCCCCTTGACATTGTTTGAAAACCTTATTTTGACGCTGCTAGAATCATAGAATCACGGAATCATGGAATCGTTTAAGTTGAAGGAGATCATCAAGTTCAAGATCATTGAGTCCAACCATTAAATGCATGAAGCAAGCCCTGCTCCCCGCCAGCTGCTGAACCAAAACCCCAGACCAACCCTACCCTGATGAACCCTCCTCCTCAGATAAAGCGGAGTGCTGCCGGGATGGCGAGAAAGCTCTTGGGCAGGATGGGACGCAGCTGAGCACCGGCTCACCAGCCGATGCCCGAGGGGTGGCCAGGAGCGAGGGAGTGGGAGCTGGCGGGGAGCCCTCGCTCTAGGAAAGCCCAGGCCATTTTCCATTGAAAACTTTATCTGAGACAAGGCCGCCACCACATCCTGGCCTTGTTTGTGCTGCAAGAGCCAGCAAAATTCCCGGGAAAGTTTAGCTACCTGGTCAGCAAAACCTCTCTGATACGCTTTGTTTATTAGTGGCTAAACATTAAACCCTTGGTAAACAGGGCTCCTCGGGGCCAGGGACGCGTGACCGTGACAACCCTCCCCGGGGGCTGCCAGCCCCGAGAGCTGCTGGCATGACCGGGGAGGGGGACAGGCTGCTCCAGGCCGGGGGACGGCAGTGCCGCGAGGGTCCGGGCTCGGCTGCGGTTGCCAAAGGGAGCCCAGGATCGGGAGGAGGACGGCTCACCAAAACGCCGCTCTCGCTGTGGCCGTGGCCCCGCAGAAATGTGCCGTTCCCCCCGGTCAGGAGGAGGATGAAGTGTTTTCTCGCTGGACTTCTCCATCTCCCAGCATCTTGATTTGCAAGAGAGATGCGTCTCCCACCACGCCAGCGCTGCCCCAGAAACCCACTGCTCTGGCATATAAAACTGTCTTCTTGAAGGGCACCTGATTCATCTTGCAAAGGCCACGTAAAATTTGCCTGTTTTCAGTAATTAGACCAATTATAGTGAAATGGTATTTGCAATTTGAGCAAAGGACGGGCTCAAATCATCACTTGATGCCTTTTAGCTGGTGCCAAAACAAAGTCCAAACAAAGACCCTTTCCTCTCCCCCTGCGCTGAGCAACCAAAGAGCAACATTTTGAAGTGCTCAAACATCAGATAACGGCTTTTCCTGCCACACTCGAAGGGACCCTGACAAACACACAAAGCCTGACCCACTTTAGCAGAATGAGAACTACACAAGAAAGGGAGCGGGGATTTCCAGAAAGTCCTTCACCCGGCCCCATCAGCAAGTCTCTGCCACACGCATCCAGATAAATTTATCTCAACGAGACTGTCCTCCGTACAGAGCGAGCTGTGAAACCTGCAGCGTGCGCTCGCGCAGGGCAGCGCGGCTCCGGGACCCACGGACACGCGAGCACGGGGATGCAGACAGGGATGTGCGTGCCCAGGGGTGCACACATCTGTGCTGTCCCACTCCATCACCTTCCCGACGCGCATCCAAGGGGATCAGGGAAGCAATCCTTGCCCGGGCCGGGCGCTGGGCATCGCTGCAGCGTTGCTTCAAGGCCGTGATTGCGTATCGAGAGCGCAAACACCGCTGCCTCATGCGTTTCGTGGCACGTGTTTTGGGGCTAAACCACGGTTTGTAAATAACGGCAGGGACTTTGATGAGTCACCCCGCTGCGGGCGAGAGCCAGCAGGGATCTGGGGCTGGTTTCATCCCGTGGGAACAGGGCACTTCCCTCTGTGGGAGTGGGTTTTTCTCAGGGACACCCCAGATTCACACTCCAAGCTCCTGCCTTGCTCCTGCAAGGTGAGTTTCGCCCCTTTGCACTGGGTGGAAGCTGAGGCTGGAAGCGCTTGAACCTGGCTCTGGGATGAGCTGGTGGGACCCTACAGGGACCAGCAGCTCTCAGGACCCACCACCCCAGGATGCCCCACAGGTACAGCGCTGCCCGACGCAGGCAGTGAGCTTCAGAGCTGCTTGCGGCCGGAGATGGGCCAGGCTGGGGGCTGCGGCTGATCCGGCTGCGTGTTTTCGTGGATCCACGTTTCTGCACAGCCCACCTTGCGCAAGAAGCCCTCTGTGCTCCCCTTGCCCACACACTGGCTTGGGTGCCTCCCCCGGGGGTGGCACGCAGCCCGGGCCAGCCTCCGTGTTTGCTCAGCGGTGGCATCAGTGAACATCACGAGATGGCTGGACAGTCCCTGCGCCCTTGAATCGTCCCCCTTCTCCCCCCCGAGGCTCGGTGCACTGAAGCGCTGGCCTTCACGGCCAGGCCAATGCCCTGCGGCTCTGACACCCAACCCAGAGCCACAAGCAGCTTGGCCAAACCTCCTGTGCCACCTCCTGTCCCAGACCCTGCCCCTGGAGAGGCAGCCGCTCTCCTCGAGGACGGCGTCTCCCGGGCCATGGCATGACGGCTCTCCTCCCCACGGCAGCCCCAGGATGGGGCACTGCAGGGTCTCCCCAGCAGCCGGTGGCTCTGCCAAAGCAGAGGGAGCTCCAGGAGGCACCGGGGTGCTTCGGATGCCTTCACTGCTGCTGATTCACACCAGCTGGATCTTAAACCCCGATGGTACCTGGGGCACCAGCAGCTCTGGAGCACGTGGTGGTGCCAGGCTGTGTGTCTGGGGGCAGCCAGACCTCCAGGGCCAAAATCCCTCTGGCTAGAACACTGCTTCAAAGGAACATTGCTTCAAAGCTTGGCTTTCCCATCAGCATCTCCAAGCAGCCAGGGACACCTGAAATTGTCCCTGAATGATGGCAACAGTCAAGACGAAGCAGAGCCTGAAACCAAGTTCCCACCTGGTCAAAATTAGTGAGATCTTGCCAAGGAACCTGAGCAGTTTTAGGATCACAACCATGACCTAATGAAAAGGGCCAATGTTTCTGTGCTGCTGACTACAGCCAAGGGCTGGAGCCGTAACTTCTCACATTCCTATTGCCCCGTTCCAGGTGGCCACAACCCTGAAAACACCATCCCAACTTAGCAATGCAGACTTATCCCACCACGGCAGCTTAGCAAGACTTAAATAAAAAATTCAGGCTGACAATGCAGTGCAGGGGCAGGAGGAAGAGATAAAGTTCAACCTGGTGAAAGCCACATAGTAAAAAATGCTAACAGAGCTGGTGGCAACAGCACAACAAGCTCCAGATGGTCCAGCAGCGAGAAGCAGAGACCGGTGCAATGCCAGACCAATATAAAAACATCAAGTCATTGTAAGCAAACGGTGAAAGGCACAGAGTCACCTAGTGCTGAATTAAATAACTGGTGGTAAACCCCTCCAAAGTTACCTTTGGAAGCAGACAAGAGGGGCAAATTGTATAGAAGTGACACTGAAAACAAAAGAATAACATTGGTATCGTAAGGGAAACGGGCAATAACAAAAGAGGCTCCGGATACGGATTATTTGATCAGCTGGTTTTTAGGATAACGAGTTGACCGAATGTTTGAGTGAGCACTGAGCTTAGGTGATGGCTTTAAGATGCGGGAGATCAGATGGTTTGGAGACATCTGCACATCACAGAAACTGGCTGTCCAGCAGGTGAATTATACAAAGAGCCACAATCGAGTGCATACCGAGCAAAACCAGGTCGAGCATTTGCACTTCAGGTTTATGACCAAATCCAAGGGGAAAATTACTCTCTTCGTTCAACACCAGGCATCTTTGTTCATGCTTTAGCTGCCTCACTAGGAGTTCTCACAGGTTGCTCATTCGAATCCTTCTGCTGAGGATCTGACAGCACGTGAAAAAACCCAAACTGAGAATTAGGAAGAGCTGCAGACCAACATCAGCTCCACACGAGGACAGCGGATGATCAGACACAGCCCTTCCGTCCGAGATGGAGACCCTGACCAGACTGCAAAGCGATGCGGAGGGGGAAGACCATGTTGGTGGTGATGTCTGTTAGAAACCACAGTACAGGGATGTAACCCAGGTCATCAAATAGTCACCCCACGGGGACAAGGGTCTCGCAGCTTGGAGCTGCACAAGGGCAGGCAAAGGTTCGGGCACACCAGCACTGCTCCTCAGCTGAGCTCAACGCTTGTCTGCGTGCCCAGAAGCATGCCTCCTCTTCCACCCCCCGGCCTGTCAGCTGGGTCTCACCTCTCCCTGCGGTCCTCAGCAGGGATACAGACACACTGCCACGGTGCAGACAACAGCTCTGCGGTGGCCCTCGCACAGGCAGACCAAAATGACGACCACACAGTCTCATCCGACCAATTCACCAGCAGCTTCCACGATGGAGGAGCCTGTCGAGCCACAACTCTACTGCAAAATGTCTTTGCTCTCTCCTGGACGTGCCACGAGGTGTGACAAGCCCCGAAAGACAGAGATGGGTCACCTGAGGGAGCTGGAAGAGCCGTTCCCACAAGAAAGGGAAGGTGAGAGGCAGCCAGCTAGATAACGCTGCGTGTTCCAGCTGCTGTGGGAACACATGACCCAAAATGGGAACCGAATGGCACAAAGCAACGCTGACTGACAGCGCTTTAGGTAAGGCTGGATGGTATCTGCGTGTGTTCAGCTGCTCCAACGGCCGCCTGACTCACCAGCAGAGGCAGGCGTGCAGCAGCCCAGCAATCAGCCGCCTTCCTCGTACAGTCGAGGGGAGAGCTCAGACCGGCCCAGTGCAGAGGACAGTGTCCCCCACGGAGCCTCCCATCAGGCCTCACTTCACAAACAGCCCACTCAAAGTGACAGAAATGGAACCCCTCGGCTCAGCCCCACGTGAAGGAGGCAGCACCGTGTCCCTCCTGCTTGGCTCAGCCAAGGACCGCAAACACCACCATCCTCCCCGCGGGGATCTGCTCCGCGGGACCCGGGCTCCTTCGCACATTCCAGCATCAGCGCCCGCGCCGGGAGCTATTCCTGACAGCAGGAACAAAGTGAGCGATTGCATCTCCTATATTTAGAGCAAACAGTCAATACTCCACGCCTCTAAATGGTTGCCAGTGTTCTCATTTGATACGTAAATAGCCTTGGTTTGCTTTTTGAAAGAAATTAGTTTAAAAAAGAAAATTGCCTTCCCAGTCATCCTCGGCCCGTAACTGCTGAGCAGGGGGCCAATTTCACATCAAAAATTAAAATCTGCCTTTTCTCTAAGCCAACACAGGAGGAAGAACTCCTGGCTGTGGCTGGCGTTACCAGCACTGCGATCCTTCGTGTCGACAGAGGGCTTTAAACACAGCGGCCGCCATTTGCTGAAGCAAACCCCGAGGCCGCGTGGTGCAGCAGGGCATCGCCCCGCGTCTCCCAGGCTCGGCCATGCGCCGCCTGCAGCCGCCTCCACCCGCGGGTCAGCCACACCAGAGCCCCGTCTCTTCCCCCTTCTCCCAGCTTCGCAGCCGTCTCGGCCCTGACACCGGATCTCCGTCGCTCTCCCTCCAGACTCCTCCAGTCCCCAGCCCAGGCTCTCAGGCAACGCTCCGGCTTGCTCTGCCTCCTCCGGATGTCAGCCATGCGTCCTCCCTCGGGCAGAAAGTCTGGTCCCGTGGACACATCCGTCCTGAAGGCGTTACAAAGACCACGTCCCCGTCACTCCGCCCCTCAACATATTGTCCCCACTGCATTAAAGTCAAAGTGAGGACACCAACGAATGCAAAACCACGGCGGAAAGCTGGGATCTAAAAGAGACAGCGAAATCCTGCTGTCGTTATGGATTTAACACAGAACAATGCGATTTTTCCCCTAAGATTTGGCTTGAAATGGAGGATTCATGCAGGCTTGGGACACCGATCTGCGCGCCCCGAGGGGCTGGGAGCCGCCACCAGGCCAGCGCAGGATGGTTCCTGGGAGCCCTTCTCCTCGCCCTGTCCTCGGGGTGCTGGACCCCACGCTGCGGCCTTCCTCCCACCTCCCACCTCCCACCTCCCGCGCGGAGCTCGGTCCTGCGTGGGGCGAGGCGCCGGCGGGGTGCATGGGGCTTGGGTGGGAGGGGGGACTGCTGTGGGGTTGCATGGCCATGGCCCCAGCTCAGGCCCAGGCCCAGGCTCAGCCCAAACTCAGGCCCAGCCCCAGCTCAACCCCAGGCCCGCACCTGGCCCAGGCTCAGGCCCCAGCGCAGGCCCAGATCCCAGCTCAAACTCAGGCCCAGGCTCAGGGAAAGGCCCAGCCCAGGCCCAAGCTCAGATGAAGGCCCAGCCCAAACCCCGGTGCAGGCCCAGGCCCAGGCCCAGGCTCAGGGAAAGACCCAGGCCAGGCCCCAGCGTAGGCCCAGACCCAAGCTCAAGCTCAGGGAAAGGCCCAGGCCCAAGCTCAGAGGAAGCCCCAGGCCCGGCCCAGCGCAGGCCCAGGCCCAAGCTCAGGGGAAGGCCCAGACCAGACCCCGCCGCAGGCCCAGGCCCAAGCTCAGGGGAAGGCCCAGACCAGGCCCAGGCCCAGCGCAGGCTCAGGCCCAAGCTC
>Ga0065711_1044638_pt1 | contig 13971 bp, 7 predicted proteins | sample Hoacrofraction12_FD_59098 | JGI IMG/M metagenome (GOLD analysis project Ga0065711, IMG submission 59098) | Hoatzin crop microbial communities from Cojedes, Venezuela - Epithelial fraction 12 v2 (version 2) | ecosystem: Host-associated > Birds > Digestive system > Esophagus > Crop | place...
AAGTCATCCTCTTTGTAGGCTTCTTCTCTTACCTCCGGGGCCTGGGATTCCTGAGGGCCAGTCTTAGCACTGAAGACTGAAGCAAAGAAGGCATTCAGTAGCTCTGCCTTCTCCGCATCCTCCGTCACCATGACACCCGCCTCATTCAGCAGCGGCCCCACATTGTCCCTAGCCTTCCTTTTGCTGCTGATGTAGTTGAAGAAGCCCTTCTTGTTGTTTTTGACATCCCTTGCCAGATGTGCAGAAGGAATTGCTCCTTGCCACCACCAGTGTCTGCACCAGTGCAACAGAACTGCATCTGTTCCACCACATTTAAACCCACACAGGACTAGTAAATTTTAGCAAGCATTTGTCCTCAAGAAGTGAGTACTGAAACAGTGGGTCATGAACTGGAACAGTAGTTGTCTGAGCCAGGGCAACTGTAAGCCTGAGGACCACACATGTTAAATGCTGGGTTCAGAGAACACTCATCCCTCGTGACAAAGCTAGGCGACAGTATCGGTTGTGCGATATCAAATATCACAGACAGTCAGGTGCCATTTTCAGTAAATTGTGCCAGAAATCTTCTATTAAGGCAATTGAGAAGAAATCAGTTTTAAATGGAATGCAGCCAAATGGGCTAGATAACTAGAGTACTGGTCAGATGAATAAAAGAGACTGTCACTAACACGTGTTGCTGTTCATCTTTAAGAAATCTCAGTAATTTTGGAAAAACAGTGGACTACTATGAATTACAGACTAATGAAAATTCATGCACTACTAAAATGCAGCAATCTCTGAAGGACATTTGGCAGATGGCAGACTACACACAGCAAAATACTGTGAATGATAAACCAAAAAATTAACAGACCTAACACAACCTTTCTCAGGAAACTGCTCAGCCTTTTGAATGAATATCTGCATTATTCAATATGGCTGGCAACTTCCATCCAAGAGGGAGCTGCGTTTCGAGGCAAGAATTGTCAAGGCATGTGTCCCAAAAAAGTACTTCAATCCCTTGTGTACATGCGCATAACCAGCCCAATGTATGAGAAAAAAATACTGATCATATTTATTCTGCCCACACTTTTTTGCTAAAACATGGAATTGTATTCTTCCTCCCATTTAGGTTCTTCTCTGCAAGGTTTCTTTTCTTTTCATAGAAAAATAAAAAACCCTTAGAAGAGATTACTGAGTTAGCAGAGGAAATTTTGTTAAAACTCCAGCTTGCTGCAGGATTTCTGATATGATGGTTCATGTAGGGCTTCTATGTATTTGTGAAATATGCTTGTGCTCCAAAATCAAAGAAAATTGATGTGCTAGTCATGATCTGAGTTATCTGAGTTTATAAAGAAAATTCTGGACATTAGGCCTAACTGTGTCAGAAATATTAGGTTTCTTTTTCTGCATTGTTAAATTAGGTAATCTAAGTTTATTAAAAGTAAATTAATAAAGGTTCATTACTGTTTCTATAATGACATTTTCAAGCTGCGTTTTATCATTGAGAACAGTTGTATGATCAGAGTGTGTTAAGCTAGAATGTACTGCCAAAATGCCTCTTGTCAAATCTCTAATTATGATATTACTTTCTTTCTAAATGTTATGTTTTTTTCTACTTTTACAACGAGGTTCAAGTTGATTGCATTGTTCATTTATTGTATTGTGATTCCCAGAAACAAACAAATCTCACTGCCTTTTTGCTAGACCCTATACAAATACTGTAGCTACTGCATAACTGAACTGAGAGGTTTGTTGCGGAATCTGCAGGCTACTTTTCTCTTATCATAAATGATATTCAATTGTAGAAACTCAGCATGGCCTGGCTTCTTAAGTTCTGGGCAAACCAATCTTTTCAATGAGTGGATTAATAGAAGAAATACAGGATCCTAAAGAATGATTTGAGGAAAAAGCAACATGGAGAAAGCTTGTTACTTCTTTCCATTCCCTAATAATATCTTTGATTTATTTTCTCTGTTCCTGATGTGTGCTTTTCTAAGCTGTGGTTACATTTTCTGTTTCCTACATCATCTGCATCATCTGACCCACGTGGGTCACAGTTCCCTGCCACCTCCCCAAGTGTCATCTCAGATTCTGGCAACACAACAACCACTGTGCAGCCATGGAGCGCACTTCAGAGGACATCGCTAAATAGTTGAAAGAGCCTTGAGAAATTTCACAGGGCAGAGCTAGGTAAAGTGAGCAGGGCAAAACTGGAAGGAGAAGTAATATTGCTTACACAGAGACAGGTAGCACCTCCAGGGTTTAAGAGGAAAATCATACCAAGAGAAGCCACTAAATTCTACCAAGAAAAAAAAAAAGGCTGGGAGCTGCAACATGGCAACTCAGCACTGGCAGGATGTCATCAGAGAGCGGTGTAGGCCAGACATCCCTTCCGTATTCTCCACATTTTCAGTGACATATAACTCAGAGATTCTCTGCAGAACAAGAGGTGATAGCATTATATTTCTACTTTTCTTTTTTCTTTCCCCCTGTTTTCATAAAATCATAGAATCGTAACTTGATCATAGAACCATCAGGTTGCTCAGAGCTCCATCCAACCTGGCCTTGAACACTGTTCCAGTGTTTCACCACCCTCATGGCGAAAAATTTCTTCCTAATATTAAATCTAAATCTGCCCTTGTGTAGTTTAAAGCCATTCCCCCTTGCCCTATCACTACACACCCTTGTAAAAAGCCACTCTCCATCCTTCCTGTAGCCCCCCTTCAGGTACTGGAAGGCTGCTATAAGGTCACTCCGGAGCCCTCTCTTCTCCAGGCTGAACGGCCTCAACTCTCTTAGTCTGTCCTCTTAGGAGAGGTGTTCCAGCCCTCGGATCATCTTCGTGGCCCTCCTCTGGACCCGCTCCAACACAACCATGTCCTTCCTATGTTGGGGGCCCCAAGGCTGGATGCAGTACTCCGGGTGGGGTCTCATGAGAGTGGAGTTAAAGGGGCAGAATCACCTCCCTTGACCTACTGGCCACGCTTCTCTTGATGCAGCCCAGGATACGGTTGGCTTTCTGGGCTACAAGCGCACATTGCTGGCTCGTGTTGAGCTTCTCATCCACCAGTACCCCCAAGTCCTTCTCCTCAGGGCTGCTCTCGAGCCTCTCTCTGCCCAGCCTATACTTGTGTTTGGGATTGCCCCGACCCACATGTAGGGGCTTGCACTTGGCCTTGTTGAACTTCATGCGGTTAGATGGCATGTGTATATAATGTGGCACTGGTGAGGCTGCACCTCGAGTACTATGTTCAGTTTTAGGCCCTTCATTACAAAAAGGACATTGAAGTGCTGGAGCATGTCCAATGAAGAGCAGCGAGGCTGGTGAAGGGTATAGAGAACAAGTCTTATGAGGAACGGCTGAGGGAGCTGGGGCTGTTCAGTCTGGAGAAGGGGAGGCTGAGGGGAGACCTTATTGATCTCTACAACTACCTGAAAGGTGGTTGTAGTGAGGCAGGTGTTGGTCTCTTCTCCCAACTAACTAGCAATAGGATGTCAGGCAATGGCCTCAATGAGCTCAATGAGCAGAACGAGGAGGAAGGGAGGCTTAATGAGTAGCAGATGACAGGGAAATATATTACTCAGATTCTGGTTCAGTTTTCAGCCAGAGGGTGTATCATGAGAGCTGCTGTCTTTTTTGTGGTAATAAACCCCAGAAGTTTCACTGACAACATAAGACTTATAGTGCTGGACAGATAATGCTGCTGTTGTGCAGATATTTTCTTTTAGTGCAGACAAGGACAGGGATCTGACAATTCAGAATAAGCAGAAATATATTTGGATTCAAGGTTAAAAACAAGTTGAGTTTTCATTTTAAAAATTAAATAAACCTGGTTTATCTGTTTTTTTTCTAAGTGAAAGGAATTATAAAATGGAATATACTTTATATTGTAAAGTTCTAATTTGTATATAATGTGCATTGAGTACATTTCAGTATTGATGAATGCATCTTTCTTTTGCAGGAAATACGAGATGAAAAACTGCATCCATCTCTAAAATTGTATCAGGAAAATAACCCTGGATTTAGCTTTTAACCAGCAAGATCTGCATTATAGCAAGCTGAGAGAGAACAAGTTGAGTATAGTCTGTCCTAGAAAAACAATTGCATTAGTACAGTTATAATTACACAGCCTTTTTCCCTTCCTCTGTATTCCTGTTCATTGCTACTCCAGAGGTACATATTCTTACCTTTATTGTTCATTTTCCTTTCCTTAAATGGTGTGGTTACAACAAATAATTTCTACTAGCACTTCAAGAAGCAGCTCTATCCTCATGCAATTGCATCCAAAGGAAAGTATAAAGTAGCACAGATGCTCAGTGCAATATTCTATCACCCTTTTAAATAAATACATTAGGCAAACCATTTTAGAGTATACAGAAATAAAACGGGTAATGACAGTATCCTTATTCAGGTAGGGTTTCACTTGCAGATAGCTTTCAAGGGAAAGTTACACTTTTTAGTGATTAGTAAGAGCCTTAAACTCCAGGTATTGTATTAACATAAAAATGGTACAGTGGTTTTGTATAAACTCTCTTAAAAGTACATTCCAGTGGCATATTTAGATCATGTTACATATTCAAACTGTAGATTTAGTAATAATAACTACTTGAATATAGAGCATTACATTTACAGCCATTTTTCTTTGTTTAAATTATTTTCTCTTTCCTTCTCTTCCTGTGTTCTACTCAATGCAAAAAGCTGAAAAAGCTGCAGAGCTGTTTTTCTTCGCTTTAGTGCAACTCTGTATAACATTAGTTGGAATCCAAATCTAAGGAACCAAATAGGTATTTTCTCAACTGATTAAATTTTCAAACCTTCAAAACCTGCATTGTAAGAATTATATAAAGTAACCCCTAGCCCCATCAGTTTATAATCTAAATAGACACTGAAAATTATGCCTGCATAGTGGAGAACATGATGTTTAACAAGCACCTTTGCAGATGATTATTAAAAGGAAACAAGGTTACTTTTAAAAAAATTTTAACACTAAAAAAACATCTAGCAGGTAAGTAAGTGCCTTAATACTTTCCATTATTGTGCAGACATTGAAATGGCAGGTGTAAACAAAAGACTCAAAAATAAAGTCTTCTATACTTGACAACAGAAACATCTCATGTCTGAGACAGCTAGCGATACAGGTTTTATACTGCTGGTGAACATTGTGCTTACAATAGTTCAGTTTGCCTCTGCCACAAAATTGCATTTTCATTTCATGTTTCTTGGATTATTATTTTGTATAACATAAAATTCTATTGACATGTCACAGTTATTGTCAGCTGTAGATAGCAGAGGTTATTCTCCAGACACTTCTCCTTCCAAATCATTATATTTATATTTTAGGAACTTCTTAGAGAGAAGTGTCATAATATTTAATAATCACTTAGTCATTATCATAATAGGCATAAAACATGGGATGGATGATAATATAGGGAATAGTGAGGTACTGCGGCGCAAGTAATGGTTTAGAAACAGTGACTTGCTGAGATAATATATCCCCTTGGTACTTCTTTTCTTAAATAGTCCTAATTCTCAGAAAAGGAGGACTGTGTGTTGTAGAAACTGAAGTACAGATGAACAGCATTGTACAAAGAGGAGTATGGGAATAAGATGCACAAGGGAAAAAAAAGTTAAAAATTGCCTAACAGTGGAAATTTAAAGTATCCCGAGAACAAAATTTTTAGTGTTTTAATTAAGTGTTGGGACCTAAGTACAACCAATCAGCTGCTGCCAAACTCTCAGCCAAGCATGCTAAGTCCAGCGTCTCTGGTGGCTGCTGCTCACACAACTTTCAAGCTGTGAGTGGTCTACAAATCAGCTTGACAAATGGTCTACCCAGTTTTCAGTTTATTTTTTAAAATGGACTAATAATTTCAGCTGGTTTCATCAAAGATTTTTTCCCAGACTTTGCTTTTGTTAGTGACAATTCAGAGCAAACTGTACCAGAGGGAAGACTAACGTGAGAAGTCAAAGGCATAAAGAAGCTTTAAAAGAGAGAACAGCTCCATAGCATAACTCCTGTTAAGGAGAAAAGAGAGTCAATTGTACATCAGTGTTAAAAGGCAACATCTTACATATGGTAACCTCCTAAAGAAAAAAACCCCATAATTGCATGCCTACATAATACTGACACAAAACAGAATTTGCAAAATAGATGATGACTAGAATAGTGAGTTATTTATCTGTAAATTAGCACTAGGACTTTAACAATAGTTTTCAGAGTTCTCCAGGGATAGCATACTATGAAATCTTAGCATTAAACAACATATCCTCAAAGACTTAGGTAATTAGCATTTTAATTTGTAAACCAGTAGAAAATCCATGTTCTAGCTGTTAAAAATAATTTTTTATTCAAGTGCACCAATCACAGACTAAAATTTTCTTACAACAGTCATTGGTTGGATAAAAAAAAAGGCTTTAATGCTGGTGGCATGGCAACAGATCTGTGAATACTGCAATAGAACTTTTTTTTATAAGTGAGTTATTTCTCCATACGTTGTTCTGCAGTGTATGCAGAATAAGTTACTGACATGCTTTCTCCAGAGGAATCAACACTTAAGGTGGATGGGTCTAATTTCAGAGCTTAATCTAATTGAAAAGATAGGCCAATAAATTGGTGTACACAAATACTTCTTCAAGCTTTTTATGCATTTGTCACACCTATTCAGAAACACCCACATTTCTCAATACGTCAGCTATCCAGAATGACTTCATTTACCACATTAAAGCAATCACTAAATTTAAGACAACGTACCTTAATGTGGCAGGAAAGTAATACACAGGAGAATGCAAAGAATCTGAAATATTGGCCCCCACAATACCAGACCCCACACACTGCACACTGTACATTCGGTTTATGTTTAGTCCCTTGGTTTAAAAATCAAGACTAGATTATGCTAGATTTTTTTCCCCATAAAAAAGCAGGGCTAAAGTAGTGCAGAAAATTTGATTCACACTTGTAGCTCTGAGTTGGATGCAGTAGAAAGGATGAGTTGCATGGTCTTTACTCACTTGTCTCTGAGGGTAGGATTGTTGTAGTGTTAGAAGATGATCTCGAGTCTATGGGAATCTATTTGCAAATAAATATACAGTATTCTTCATATTCTAATGGTTAGATATGTATTATATCCAAAATAATGTGGAAAAAACATTAAAATCAAGGTGATTGTCTTTTTGCAGTCTCGGTAGCAAGACTCATGGTATTGATGAATTTTGTCACTATTCATTTGCACGATGACTGAAGATTAAAAACAGTATTAGGCTGAGATAGATTACGTGGATCAGAAAGTAGCAGAATACTGTTATGTCAAAGTATACCTATATTGCAGTCACAGGAAAAGCTTACCAAAGCTGGTTATCCATAACTCGAGAATTTCACAGAAGTAACTGCAATGCAGTTTTATCCAAGCAAGTTTTAAATTAGCTAGTTCTTCTGCAAAGAGCTGGTACTGCAGGTGTGTGGAGCTCAGCATATTTCAGGTTACAATCCATGTTTGATAAGTTTGATGCCTACTTACATGGCTGGCTCCTAAGCAGATCCAGAGATCTGCAGCTTGAACAGGACCCAGATGATGTCAGGTTTACTTGTGCTGCACTGTAGACACAATAGAGATTGCAACTGAGAGACTGTGAACCTTTAGTAAAATTATCTCAAAGACACTTATGTAAGTTTAATTAGGGTGTCTCAGACTTGTTGGAGAGAGTGTAGATGCTGGGCTGCAGAATTAAGCAGAGAAGTCTAGCCTTTTCTCTATCAAGTCTGAAAATAAAAACATGATGGAGGAGGTGGTACAAATGTCCCTCAAAAAGAAATCCTGTCAGTGGATTTTGGGGTAGGCGTGGGAAGTTCATCATTTCAGCGGACAGCATGTTAGGAAGAACTGCACCACATTTCTGTGAAATAACATATCGTGTTTAAGTGTCTTTGCTGGTGAGAACCTGGGACAAGATGCAGTGAGAGCTGAGGGTATCTTTATTGCACATACTGGGGTGTGGTGCAGAGGTCTCTGAGCAAGTAGAGAGGTAAATCATAATTCTTAGTGAATCAGCACAATGAGGATGCTGAAGTGCTACAGAAGGATTCCTGTCTCCCTGGCGAGAACCAGAGGGCCAGACATGTTTCAAAAGAGGCCACTATGCAAGGAAATCACTCCTCATCATGGTGTTTTCTAACTTAAGGCAGCTGGACTTTTCAAAGTATTGACTTTGGGGAGAGCTATGCGTGTGTGTGTGTGAATATTCTCAGAGGTCTTGTGACTTCTGTGTTGATGCACCTCAAAAAAAAGTGAAGCTCTTGTTCAGTTTTCATCCCCAGAGAGTCTTCCTGTCTTCTCCTAAGGTTAAGCTCATAACAGCCAAGTTGTATAATAAGCCCACAATAGTAATTCGTGACACATTTTGAGGAAGCCTGGATACAAGATATGTCAAACCATATGGAAGGAAGAGATTTCACAATTTTTAAAATTTTTTTTGATGAAACTAAATTTTTTGCTCACTGAACTTTGTTTTAATTAACTCAGTTTTGATAGTTCCTAGGCACTTCAGTATTTTATTTATAAGCTTTTTCAGAACTCTGCTACAACTTCTTCCTAGGTATGAAAAAACTTTTTCAATGAAGTCTATGAACCAGCAGAAATGTAATGAAAAGAGGCTGATCTGGGTGAGATCTTTGTGGCTTTAAGCATTATACCTGGCAATCACAGTGTGTTTGTAATGATGCAATACTTTCTATTAATACACCATTCTTCACAATGTGCCTCGTTTGTGAAAGACATCTCCAGGTTGGTCTGCATTCCCTGGAGACCATAATTCTTTGGAGTAGAGACATGTTACAAGTTCTGCAGTGCTGGGATCTGTTCAGGCACTGCACTTGCAAAATGACATTCTTTAAACAAAAATTATTTTGACCTTGAAAACCAGGAATGAATATGTCGGCATTCAGAACAGGTAGTTAGAAATTTTGCTTACAAAGATATTGACTCCCACCAGAGGACCATGGGGCTAAGCACCTGTCCCATTCCTCATACCCAAGTGGGAACTAAATCCTGGTTTTCACTGCACAGACAGCAGAGATGGAAAGAATTGACCAGCTCTAACACAGGTGTGGTTTTTTTCCCTGAGCTTAATAACTCCTTAATATGTAAGAAAGAGCTGAATCTTTTCATCTTTTCTCACTTTTCTTTCTTCCACAATCACTCTTTACAAATCTATATAATTAAACAGACACATGGATCTTCAGCTAGGGCATCTCCTAAGCTTTCCTACTCTTTAACCTATTACCTCTCACAGGCTTCCTAGTAAGGGGTAGCAGTGACTGTTTCCAAAAACCTGCATGACTGTATAGAGATACTTACATTTGTGTATCAAAAATAATTAAATGTTATTTATCTTGTTTTTTACCATCCAGGGTAAGGCTGGACAGTGAATAACTGTAGTGTAGCTTGTCTTATAGTAACAGGGCTTCCTGATGGAAAAGACACAAACCCATGTGAAGAACGGCATCAAAATCTGATCACATATGATTACTTTACTTATTTAAATTGTCACTGTTGATTGGTTTAATTGCAGCTAATAAAAAATGTTACTGACCTCAACTTGTATGTCTACTTAAGTTAGTTATTATTCCTATGACTGCATAGCCTACAAAATCAATTATGGAATTAACACTGAAGATTACCCTCTCCATTATTACTGTAAATCTTAATGAAAATTAGAATTACAAGACATCTCATGCCCCTATAGCCTTATCACTACAAACACTTATATGTTTGTAACTTGCTTGTGAAAGGCCAGAAGAGATACACAGAAATGCTGTGTAATAAAAAAGCTGGTTTTCAAAATATTGATTGCAGGTATCAGGAAAACCTCAATGTTCTAACAACAAGCAAAACATCTCTTGTAGTTTAGTAAAGTCTTTTGAAAGGTCTACATCAGAATCCTCCTCTTTCACACAGGAAAGTGTAGATGTGAAACTTTTCAAAGACTGCTGACACTTTCTTCTATGGACCTACTGAATCCTATTCTGGAAATCTGCACTCACACTAATTTTTCATTTAAGACAATGCAAGCCACATAGATGATCAAGTGAAGTACTTAGATCTCCACAGAGTAAGTGTGTGCAGATCATCACATCCTAGGATGCACAAGATAAACGAGAATGGTCATGGGACGGTTATCTCTTCCTACTATGAAGCCTTCATACAATTTACACTACTGTTTAGTAGGCAGAATAGAGATTTTTATTTCGTTTTCTTTCAAATGGAATTATGGCAGGAAGGATGGAATCAAGCTGGATCATATTTGAACCATAATTTTACGGTGTCTAGTCTTCTCCTTTGCCTTCTTAATCTACTGTTCCCACCAGAAAACATTCAGGAATATCCATCAGAGAGCCAAATGAACACCTTACATTTGTTTTCTGAAATAAACCATAACAGCAAAAGATCTACAGTATCTTAGGGGAAAATGTACCTCAAATATTTTGAAACTATGAGGTGAATGTGTGCTACAGCAAAATTAAGCCCTAAGGAGTCAGAAATTGTAACACTAGAGATCACTGATTTCCTGAAGAGCTTGTCTCTTCCCTGTCCAGGCACAGGCAAAACAGAAAGTAAAAGAAAAGCAAAACAACTGAAAGAGAGCCTAACATCTTTTTTTCCATTTATGCGATCTATCTCAATTGCTTTCAGAAAGTCTAAATTGGAGTGAACATACTTTTCTGAATTGGCACATCAGGAAAACATACCCAGGCTTTGCGGCTGCTGTTTTTCTCTAATAAAAGCCAATGTCCCATAGCATTCTCATCACTTTCTCAATACTAAATTGTCACAGTGTAGAGTAGGATATTAAAAATAAGTGTCTTTCCCAATTGAAATGTAAAGGGTCAGCACTGAAAAGGAAAAAAAAGCTGTAAAACTGAACAGCACTGAAGGTAAAGATTCAAAAGGGCTCTGAGAAAGTTGAACTCAGTATTCATGTGGAACTGATGGGCCAAATCTGAAGTTTTATTTATCTGTGAATTTACTGATACTTGAATTAAAATTACATCTGTAAATTGAAATATCAGATATAGTTTTCATTATAGTTAAGTTGTGCAAAATGTAAAATGTCCCTTGTCCTAAGGGCAAAAATAAATGGTACTTTGCTCTTCTGGATTAGAATAACTAAATTTATGAAATCTTCATGTTTCCTCTGCATCAATGTGTCTGGCAGCTTTGGCTTTAGACTCTTGAGACGGGGCTCACTCTCGGCTGTACAACTGTTGCTGCTCCTCTACTAACATCGCTCACTTCAGAAAGCACGTTCTGTAGAAGGGACACCTTCAGCCATCAGCATGCATGCATCCAGGACAGGATCCTTCCGTCTAGCTATACAGTTGGTCTCAAAATCCCCGGCACATTTAATAACGATTTGTGAAGGAAAGATATTGCTATTAATGGCAATAACTTGAACGAGTTGGATTGTCAATGTTCATCAGCCTATGAAGTCTACTGATATTATTTAATTAAAAGACAGAGAGAAAGCTCAACAAATTTAAACTGATTTGAGCTGAATGACATAGCTGCCTTTTAAATCAAATAACTACATTCCTGAAATTGGGATTTTTCCACTCCTACATCAAAGTGAACAAAGACAACTAGTATTAAAATGCACTCTAAATCCCTCTGTGACTCTATTCCCTCTTACACAGGAGTTCTTTCTAGGATGGATTTATCTTTAAACTTTTAAGAGTTATTGATGAAATAATTTATTGATGAAATTAGAGTCACTAGCATATCAGTAGATAAGTATTTCAAAAACCAGAAAGAAGCTTGCATTTTACTATTCTCACCTCTTCTAATATTTCCATCATTATTTTGGAAAGTAAGTATAAATAGAAGATGTCACTTTAAGGAGATGGGGGAGACCCTGATAAATGAGTAAAACTTATGACAAACCTCTGTTGAATCAAATAAATAGACTAAGATTAAAACAAGGTGTGCTTAACATCACCTGTGAAAGTCTGCTTGCGTAGCCTTAGGATACATGGATTTTACTAAAAATTACAACATATCACCAAGATGCCAAGCCCAGCTTTGTGAGGTTAGCTGAAGCCCCAGAACCAGCATCAGAGCACAAGTCCTTCTCCTGTCCATGTGCAGGAAAGCCATGGGCATCCAACTTTGCATCTGGCAGAAGCTAGGAGCCTGTGCCTTGCCCAGGGACAAGGAAATATGGCTCAACTCCTTGCACAGAGGAAAGAGCCAGCTCTGGCTCACTTGTGCAGCACACTGCCTCCATCATGTTCCCACCTTTCAGATGAGCCATATGGCAACCCCTTCATGAAACTTCTCCATAGCACCTAGGAGAATTCAATGGAGCAGAGAGTACTGTTTGGGAGAAGATACTGGGTATGGTGAGCTCCTGTGTTAGGCAGTGACAATGTTATATTCCTGCAGGTGTCCAAAATGTAATGGTTTTCCTTAAAAATGGAGTAGTCCAGCCAGTGCAAGGAGTGCACAGTACCGTATCCATTTGAACACCATAACGGTTTGAGTCCTGCCCTTGAAGAGATGACACTCTCTACAGGAATCTGGTGTGGTGGGGTGAATACACAGTTTCTTCTAAAGAATTTTACAGCATGATTTAAATTAACTGCTATACATCATCAATATTTGTCCAAGGACATACTTCTTATCCTTCAGCAGAAGGAAAGAGACGCACTATATAAGAGATCTGCCCAAGGTAGCAGACAGAGTCCAGAAAAAAAACACAGACCTCTTGCTCTGGTCCTGGGCTGTAAACTCTAAGTAAAGAATCAACAATGTACTGGACAGCATGTGTTCAAAGGGGCCAAGGAAAAGCCAGGAGCTGCAAGCACTCGCCTCTCCTGTCTTCTTCAAATTTTTAACTTTAAATTGGGAAAGAAAAATACATTCTCTTGTGTCACTGTTGCAAGACTTATAATCTCCACACTAGTTTATATTCTCTCACTTCTATAGCATCTTCTCAAAGAAAGAATGTAACCTTTAAGAAATTTCTTTGTGCTTATCCTGAATGATCTTTCAGTCTTTGCTTTGCTTTAGGAGAATATCTTCTCAGGGAAGCAAGTACTTTAAAGAATACAGGAACCCACTGAAGTTGCAAAATGTAAAAAATTTGTCTCTGTTCAGTGGACTGTTACTGTAAGAATGATTTCTTACTGCAGAAAGAGAAACCTGCATGTGAAGTGAAACTCAGTTTGACAGTGGAAGGAAGGAAATACCTGTCATCTGAATCACTCAGTTTGAGATTTTAAATTATTCCCATCACCTGGAAAATAACTCTAAAATTGGTGGAATGTCAGTACAGTTCACTGTTGCAGCAGCAAATAGCTTTTGTCCTAAGAAGGCATTAAGCTCCTGGGTACCTACAATATTGCCTCTTTCCTTACCATTGTGATGGTGCAGGACAGTTAACAAACCAGCATGACAAAGAGACAGGTGGATGCAAATACTCAGTTCATGTCTGGCTGTGATTTTAAGGTCAGTGTCATGTGAAAGTTCAAAGATTTAGGAGCAAATTCAGGATATTTTTACATGTGGCTTTCCTCCAGAGCCAAAGGTTGAAACTTCACCCATCAGCTATGTATCCAGTAAAGCTGACTATCATTTTCATTATTACTGAGCTTTGCTGGCTGACAACGTGAAAAAAGAGTCTACATGAATACAAAGGACTAGGAATTATCATATACAAAAGAATACATGGAGTCATAACTAGGGTAAATAATTTTGAACGCTAGTCTTTTCTTGATACAAGCTCCATTGCACAAGTTGTACACACTAAGAGTAGGTCACGGACTGTGGAAACACCTTTTTATCAAAGGGATATTGACAAAGAAAAAGGAACAAATATCTGAAGGGTGGGTGTCAGGAGGATGGGGCCAAGCTCTTTTCAGTGGTGCCCAGTGACAGGACAAGGGGTAATGGGCACAAACTGAGGCACAGGAAGTTCCGTCTGAACATGAGGAGGAACTT
>Ga0065711_1044639_pt1 | contig 13971 bp, 10 predicted proteins | sample Hoacrofraction12_FD_59098 | JGI IMG/M metagenome (GOLD analysis project Ga0065711, IMG submission 59098) | Hoatzin crop microbial communities from Cojedes, Venezuela - Epithelial fraction 12 v2 (version 2) | ecosystem: Host-associated > Birds > Digestive system > Esophagus > Crop | place...
TGGGGGGTGGGAGCAGCTTGGCTTCTGCCGGGGCGGAGGTTTCGCCGTCACTGGGTCTGGTCGCAGCGCTTTCACCGCCGCCGTCCTCGCTTCGGCTGCGCGGGGAGCGGGCTGCCACGCGGCTGCTCCTCGCTTTTCTGGCTCTGCTGCTTCGCTTTGGGGGGGCCACCCCGGCACGGTGCCCACGGGTGACCTGGCTGGGGACAGCCAGCCCCCCCGGCATCCCCCTGCCCCGCGCTCTGCCCGCCGGCCACCACCCATCTCCAAAGCAAGCGGGGAAAGGCGGGGGGCCGGGGGGGCTGCCCCATCACTGTGCCTGCTCCAGGCCCGGGTGGGCAGGTGGGGGCTGCGCACCCCTCTCGTGGGCTGTAGGAAACGTCAGGTTGTTCCCCCCCCCCCATCTCTTTCCAGCCATCGCGTCGGTTTTGTTGCTCTTCGAATCAAGCCATTTTGTACAGCAATAAGGGTGGGAGAGGGCGAAGGCTTTCCCCGCTGCTCCGCTCCCCCCCGCCGCCTGCGCAGGGAGATGCCCTGCCGAGGGCTCCGTGTCCCCCCGCCCGGGTGGGCTCCCCGGCTGCAGCGGGGCTGGGGACCCCCGAGCTGGGGTCAGCCCCGAGCTCTGCTGTCCCCGGGACCGCAGCCGGGCACCGAGCTCAGGCGCCGGGGGGCTGCTGGACCCCCTCGCCCTCCCACAGCAGCCCTGCCCTCCGCCAGGGCGAGGAGCAGAGGATGCCGGAGGGATTTCTGGGGTGAGGCCAAGGAAAAGGGAGCGCTGGGAAACTGGGGAGCGCTGGGAAACCCAGCGAGACCAGCACTGCTGGGGCCGTGCCCCGGAGCGGGAGCGTGCTCAGTGATGGCAGGAGAAAAGACCCCGGCCCGGGCAGGGGTACCAGGTATAACCCGAACCCCCATCCCCGCCCTGGCACCCTGCCCACGCACCCCGAGCAGGCAGGGCGCAGGCAGGGCGCAGGCAGGGCGCAGGCAGGGCGCAGGCAGGGCCCCCTCCCTCCACTTCATTTCGTTTTTCTGCTCGGGTTTGGGCGGCGGGGCCAGCTCTCGCCTCTGCCCCTCTCCCCTGCCCAAGGAGGGCTGTTTGACCCCGTTCCCCTCCCCGACAGTCACGGTCCGGGTACCACCGATTGGGGCCGGAGGGGAGGGCAGGGTCCCGCTGATGCCAGGACCCCCCAGACCGGGGCATTTTTAAACATTTCTCTCGACAACGCCTTTCACCTCACTCTCCTGGGCAGTTACTGGTCAAAGGAGGGAAGAGGGAGGTGGTTTCGGTTGTTTCGGTTTTTTTCCCCTTGCTGTGTTTTATTTCTTTCGAATTTAAAAGAAAAGACGGGGGTAATTTATTTCTTTTTAATTTATTTTGTCATATTTTTGTAAAACCTGCAGAAATGCAATAAAAATATATTTCAACAAGCCTGAGGCATGGGCTAAGTTATTGCCCACGGCGGCTTGCGCAGCGCGCCTGCTCCAGTCCCCTGTCCGCCCAGGGGAGGGCGGAAGGGGATGCTGGGGACACTGGGGATGCTGGGGACACTGGGGACGCCATCACCCTTCCCAGTCCCCCAGCGCAGGGCAAAGCGCCGAGACAGTGACACCGGGACAAGCCCCCCCCGGCGCGGTTCGACGCCAAGCTCCCGCCCGCAGCCCGTAGCGCCAGGCAGAGGAAGAACGGAGAAAGGTATAAATCCTCTAAATTCTGCAAATTTATTATACACGGTATCAAACATGGAATAGTTTAAAAAGAAATGCAAAAAAGTCCAAGGGCCGCGACGTCCGACGAGCAGTGTCTTTACAGTCCCCCCCCCGAGGGCAGCCCTTCCGCCACCACGCAGCTTCCAGGGAAAGCCACCCCCACCCCGCCCCACAGGACAACATTTTCACCCAAGAGGAAAATTCAAGTCGCAAAGACAGGTCGGGAGTAACACAGGCTCGCAAGCTCCACGCTGCATCGCATAAACCAGCCCGGGAGCGCGTGTGCCAAGCGGAGCGGAGCAGGGAGAAGCGGCTGCAGGCGACACGGGGCTCCGAGCCGCGCTCGGCCGCGGTGGGCGACCGGCCGAGGACGGTGGGGTCGGACCAGAAATACCCAGCAAAGCCCGTTCATGGCACACCGCGCGCTGAGGAATGAGGAATGAATGCGCCGGGGCTCAGCACAACCGTAGCACAGACGAGGCGGTGACTCAGCTCTGGGCACCCGTTCGGATTTCGTGCTGTTTCTTACGGCCAGCGATCACTCATCCCACAGCCCCGAGAGCCGGCGTCGAGAACAAAGCGGCCAGCGAGCCCTGCTCCCCCCAGCTCGCTCCGCTGCCTCGGTGCTCCCCAGCCCTCGCCCCTTCCACGCTCACGGGCCACTCGTGGAAGCGGGGAAGAGCACGGGACCTGTTGTATGTCCTGATATCGTCAGTCTCCAAAATCTCCAAAAATTAAAAGCACTGTGTGTGTTTAACAGCAACAGCCCGGGGGTCGCGGGACCGCGACTCACTGAGGAGCGAGCAGGGGCGACTCGTCCTGGGGGTGTTTCTGGGGCTGGGGGCAACAAGGCCAAGTGAAACGTTACTGCTACTCGCTAGCCAAATAAAGTTTGCGTCGGTCACGAAGGCGAGGAAATCAAAAGCAGAGTTACAGCCAGAAGAGCACAAAACACCGTCCTCGCTGCGCAGAAGGCAGCGGCGGGGCAGCCGCGTTCCCAGCAGGAAGGAGGATGGGGCCGTCTCTGGCCTCCACACGCTGCCGAGGAGTCGGTACGGGGAAGGAGCATGAGCGAAAAACCTGTGGGAGACCTCGTCCCCCTCGCCCCGTGTCACCCAGCTGACTCCAGCAGCCACCTCCCACACCAAAAAACCCCAACTGGAAACAGGGTCAAGTTTAACCGTGCTGCCCTTCGACCTCGCCAGCTGAATACTCGCATCCAGGTTCACACCAGTAAAACCTGGAGCTCCACCACAAAGGTTGAAGCCACCCAGACTCCTTCGAAAGCATCAGGACTGCCAGTAAGACTCTCAGTTCCTAGAACAACCCAATTCTAAAATCACACATGTAGGGAGCTTTAGTTTTTCATATCTGGGGACGTGCTAGGAGAATTTCGTCTTCAAAAGCAGAATCTCACTGTTCAAGGGAATTTGAAAGCTGGTGTTTCATTCCCTTGTTTCAGCTACAAAGATGTTCTTCCCTGCAGGCCAGGTTCAGCCTTTTCAATATCCAAAAGATGGTTTTTTTCGCAGTAGTTCAAAAAAAGACGGTGAGGTTCTAGAAGCCCCATCTCCTCGCTGACATTAAACTCTCCGGATGACACACATCTTTTATACAAAACGTGTCTCGGCTGCCAGCGCCCGCGTCTCAGGAGGAGCTCTGCAAGCCGATGCTGCGACAGCAGCTCATCTCGTGCAGGCTGGACGCAACCGCGAGACCGCGAAGGCGTCAGCGGGCGCAGGCACTGCACCCGGCCAGGCTGCTGCCTCAGCCCCCCTGGGTGCCAAACACCCCGAGGGGCTGCCAGCCGAGACCCCGGGGCCGCGCTCCCCCCTGCCAGGGCACAGCCGCTGCGAGCCAGCAGCAGAGACCCAGCACGGCGCGAAGGTCAGCCGGTGCGGCCGTGTTGCGACAGCCCTGCGCTGCTCCCAGTAGAGGCAACCCTCTCCGCTTCGAAGGACAGGAGCTCCCAGGCTCTGGGGCACATCCAAAACCACAAGACAAAACCCGACACGGGGAGAGATCAGCGGAACCCCTCCGGTCACGGGCAGCGCGTCACACAGTTCCTCTGCTGCCAGGCTGACGCCACTCATCCAGGGAAACAAATTAGTTTTATAGATACGCAGGTCTTTTCAAAACAAAAAAATCTGAAACCACGAAGCCAGTGGTACACAAACCAGCCAGGAAGCGCTCAGTGGTAACACAGCTGATAGCTGCAGTGTTAGAAAAACCCCAAGACTCCCGCTTCGTCTTTGCCCTTACGGCCAGTGTCAAGGGCCTCACCAAAAAATAAAGCTTTGAAGTTACACCTGTTGTAACTACCTAGTAGAGAGTGAAAATTTTAAGGTTAGTGTCCAGCATGCTCAAAATTTGCCTCACAGGGAACAGCCCACAGACCGACAGCTGAACTGCTGCGTAAGGCACGGACTGGGGGGAAGGAAACCCATTTCCCAGCCGATTCCACTCAAACCTCACAGCCTCCCCACACGGAGCCGTCGGTACAACCCCACACGCGTGGAGCTCCCCATCAGCTTGGCACGTTTACCAGGGTGACAGCAAACAGCGGTCGGGTTCAGCTGTCCTTTGGATCCACCACAACCCAGCCCAGCGCCAGCTCCCAACAACCCTGGGACGCACGCCCCAGAACGCTGCTGGTGTGTCTCGCCAAGGCTAAGGAAACAAGTCTTTTTTTTAAAAAAAAGAAATCAGATGTAACACATCCAAATAATTCTAAAAGCTTGTCCTCTTACAGTGAAATGCATCTCAAAACTTCTGTTCACCTTCAACACTCCCGTGGCGAAGGGTTTAAACCCACCACAGCCGCAGCCCAGGCTGAGCCGCAGCCTCTGGCGGACGGGAACCCAGCAGCTCCCGTCCTCCCCTCCCAGTCTGGATTTCCACACCGCCGCTCGCTGCTCTGCGGAGCACAACATGGTTTCGGGATTTGGGCAGGCTTGCAAACTCCGTAACGGTCCTGCACAGCCTCGGACAAGGCCAGACCTTCCCGGCACAGGTCCCGCTGCCCGGTGCTCACCGGTCGGAAGCGACCTCGGGAGGCGATGCAGAAGTGGGTCACTCAGCGCATCACTCGTTCAGGTCTCAAAAGACTTCCAGGCAAGCAGGAAACACCTCGAAAAGCTGGAGGTACCAACACTGCCCGACTGAACGCACCCGGACAAAACAAACTGTCCCAGCAAACCCCAGAGCCAACCACCAGCGCAGGCACCACCGACTGCTGTCCAGCCGCAGCCACGCGGCCCCTCAGCCGCGAATTCACAGAACACCTCACAGCCCACCCTTTCCTCCAGCATCTGCCCCACCTCTAACTCTTGCGTATTTAACTATTTCTCCACTAAAAGAAAAGTGATCATACGATATCAAGAATTAACAAAACTTGAGTTTCCCTGAACATCAGTCATTAGTGTATTTTTATGTGAGAAAAAGGCAGTGCCTGACTTTCTGATATTCTAAACTTACAGCAGACAGCTGATGGCTCGCGCGGGGCGCAGGCTGCGGCGCTGCTCGACGCAGGACAGACGCCCGTGACCCGGAGTCTGCCGGGAGGGGCTGCTCCTGGACGGACGCACCGTGCCCCGATACCAAAAACACGTTTCTGCTGCTCTGACTTTTGAGAAGAGATGCACTGTTCAACTAAAAAAAAAACAAACCAAAATTCTGATCTCTGACAAGTACCGCAAGTTTTCATTAAAAAACCCAAACTTTAGTATACATAGGTAACAGAAACAATAAAAATACCGCTATGCAGACTTATACAAAAAACCCCTGAGGGTCACTAAATCTCAGTCACTTTGTAACGAGAGAGCTGGAAGTCGAGGAGCTCGGTATTTTACAAACAGCGCGGTCAGCAAAAACCCAGGCTTTGTTTTTTTACACATTTTTTTGTTGTTTTCCATGCACTAAGGCACCAGGAAGTCACAGTTAGGCAAGTAAGATCTTCCATGCAACATTCCAACCCGAAAAACTTACCATGTGTTAGAGAGACGTGAACACAGGATCAAAGGGCAACAGCTCGAGGACAGGGCTCTGGAGCCGGGAGCGGCACGGAAAGCGAGCTGGAGGAGGAGGAGGGAGGGAGGAAGGGGGCGCTCACGTCGGAGCGGACGGGAGGCAGAAAGACTCGCGGTGGGTACTGACAATCCACACCGCGTGTACACAACCACCAACGCAAGAGAACCACGGCCAGCCTGGCGCTCCAAGTCACGTCCCTTTGAAGACTTGTTTCTCCATCACTTCAGAACTACTTTAAAAAGGCAACTTTCTTTCACCTCCTAAAAATATCTGAAATACGTCAAAGGCTCCCATAACCAAGCAGATCATTTTTAAAGACACAGAGGGAACAAAGACGGGGGTTTACAACAGGAAGGAACTGCCAACTCTCTTTAATAGTACATCACTCTGTCTAGCAGAGAAGTCAGCAAAGCTCAAACCTTGCCATACCAACCAAGAATTATACAGCATTTTACAACTTTAAAGCACTGTACAAACATCACCGCAAGGCTGCAGCTCTCCAGCTTTGCTAAACACACAAATTGGTCACACTTCACCACCAGCTGCACGTTCGGTTCCTCTTTTGGTATCTCACAGCTCTTCAAAGGATTCTTCAGTTTCGGCTTCGGATGATGCCTGCGAGGCCGGATGCTAACACGGCGTCTTCAGTCAGCGCCTTCCACTTTGCACAAAAACGCTTTTTGACAGCGCGACTCTGGGAGGAGTCCTCTCGCCATCGCCAGAAAATCAGACGGAAACCCCAGCGTACTTTATCTTCACCAACACAGTTGGCATTTTCAACGACATTCCAGTAATTTGGAGGTTACTGCCATAGCAAAAAGGTAAGGTTTTTTTGAGGCAGATACAAAGTTCTAAACTACTCAGTGTTAAGTTAAATCCACTCACTGCATCAGAAACTTGGTGCCTAACGTACATTTAAAAACGCCACGTGAGCTGTGCCCTGCTCTTCCTAAGGTTCTGCCTTGCAACGTACGGTCGTCAGCAGCAGTTCATCTCCCCTCCTGTTCCCTTCGCCCCCGGACCTGAACACGCGGCATGCCCTGGTCGAACGGGATGCCGTGGAGAAGGGGACGGCAGAAACCCTCAAAGCTCGTGGCCACGACAGCCACTCAGAATTATCCAGGATCTCTAGAAAATTGTTTGTGCGATCTCTCGACTTGGTGTTTAGGATTTGTCGACGAGGAAAAAACACAGCTATAAACGCAACAATTCAAACTAACACAGTGTGAAGTCAGCTTCTCACGTTAAAGCAGACAAGACATCATGACTAAGCTACACCTCTCCTGTCCCCTTCAGGCGACGATGCTCATTTCCTTTCAGTCTCTGAACCTCGGAATCCACCCAGACGACTTACAGGGCTCCATTTCGGCTCCTATCGAAGAGTCAGTGAAGGGTTACAGGCAACAGGCACTGAACTGTCACAGTCCGAAAGGGATTGGTCTTCATTCAAGACCATGGAAGCTCACATTTTGATCAACTCCGAGTCCTGGACTCCATTCCAGACGCGCCGATATCGCAGGAAAACACAACGTACCATTATTCAGAGCCGGCAGTTGAGACCGAGAACTAGATCTAGTTGCCGAGGTGCTGCCAGACTTATCCAGCCAGGCGCTGCCTGCAGGTGCCTACCCAACTCCATCCCATCAGCCGCTGCGGAAACACACTGTTGATCAAACACTCAGACCAGGACGAGAGCATCCTTTTATTCCAGCGGAGAAGTTGCACGTATCAGTCCGTTCCAGACCAAGAGACTGTTAGAATTTAGGAGCAACAAAAGCAACACACCTTTCACTTGAATTCTCCGTGGCCACTGATGCACGAGATACCGACTGTGGCTCTCACAGAGCAGGCCGAAAGAACGCAAGTGACAGATCAAGTTGACAACACATTTGCTAAGATCAACGTAACCCTAAAGGACACCCATGATTTTTTTAGTGCAGTGCCAGTTTCAGAATATTTGTGAAAAATTGTGAGGCCCCACACTTATGGCTGGACTGGGCACACCCAAAGAAGAGTTAACCACTTGTAATCTGCCAACGGGTACATGAACCGGAAAGGCAGTACCGCGGGAGGGTTCGGCAGCGACCCACCTCTCCTGCCCAGGCTCCCGTAGCTAGGCCTGGTTGATTAGGTAACAGATTCAACAAAACCTGTGAAAGTGACAGTGTATGTTTTTAGAAAGGAGGAACTAAGGTTATACTACATCATTTACTGAATTGTTCCACCACTGCTCCGTAAGTGTTACGGCATAAATAAAAAAAATGGAGAGAAAAAAAAAATAAATACATTGGCTCCTATGAAGTCAGAAGTGGTTTGGGCTGCATAGTGGAGGGGTGAGAGATGGGGGCACGGGGCAAAATTTACACACTTTGAGACAAAACAGGAAGCGCCTGCAAAGTAGTAGAGGAGAAAGTCAAGAGCTTAAGTGTCCTCATTCATATCCTGGCTGTCTGTCCGAGCGATTTTCCGTGGAGGCGCCGAATTCTCACCTTCTATTTCCACTTGCTCTTGATCTCTCTTCTTTGCTGCATTCTGTTTGGAGAGAGAAAGCCACGGTGAAACTCTCCAAAGCCTCAGACTCTGGTGAGAGCTAGCGTCGGTAGAACAAGTTATTATTTGTGAATTCTTTTGATGCAAGGACCTAACTGACACACTGCAACACACACTGGAGAGGATTTTGCCCAAAGACAAGAGGTGCTCCTTCTAGATTGTTCTTCAAATCTGAGGGTGGGACTGAAACACCATTCTCAGCAGCTTTTATTTATAGATGTCAAATACTGCAAAAAAACATGAGCAAGCTCCTCTTTCCCACTGCTCTGAGTCAGTCCCTGAACTTATCAAAATCTCCCAAAGCCTTCTATCACACACAAATACGTTCTTTGCAGCTTCAAGGTTCCTTATCATTCTGTCTCTCTCCACGTTCTTCCAGAACCCCTGCTCTGCCCACAGCTACACTCACTGCTTCCACGTTGCCACTCCTCAGTCACCGCCTTGGTCCGAGCGCTCCCAGCCCGGGCAGCCCAACCGCAGCGCAGCGACGCGTGCGTTCCTCATACGAGAGCTCAGGTTTTGTACCCAAGGCACTTAGGAGAGCTTCACCCTGGCTGTAAAGCAGACGCTGAGGCACGGGGAGACCAATTTGCCAAGGTCACAGAGGAAAACCGCAGTAAGCGGGAGATGTAACCGCAGTCTGCCAAGTTCCAGACTAAACACGAGCGAACGTCCTTACACTGGAAGAACAAATTGCCTTTTCCAAAGAAGCGCTGCGCAGGGACAGAGCCTCCTTGCACTATCTTTTGGCGAGGAGCAGTTCACAAGGACTGGGTCACTTTCTTTTAACTGCTCTTCGGTATTTTGATTATGATCAATATTCTGCTCGATCAGCCCGAGTCCACAAATCAAGACAGTGCTAACAGTAAGAAAACACAACCATACCTTTTTGTCCCACTGCTGATGCAAATAACGCAAAAGTATATTTGTCTTTTCTGTTACTATGACTGCCAAAAAAAGAGAGAGAAACATACTGAGGTCATTTTAAAGATGACTTTTTAAACGGTGCAGTAATCACAATATTACTTCACACACTCAGCACAGTTCCTTTTTAACGACAGCTTGCAGGAACACCAATCGCTCAACAAGGATAGAGGAAAAGCACATAAAACACTGCCTAGCCACAGGCTGCTAATCACCGTGGTGACAGTTCACTAGTATCACCTGGTCCGAAGTTTAAAATAAGAGAAATTACACGTACACCAGATTTTCAATATTAGAACAGAATAAAGTTATAAAACCTCAAACTTCAGCGAGGCAGACTCACTTTGTTCAGATGGATATTCTCTCGTGGGAAGATACACTGATGGTCTTCTATTCTGTGGAAGCATTAGAACCGTTACAGAACAAAGACAGCAAAAGGTGATTTTTAGCCCAACCAAAAGGCCCTCAGTAACGCAGGCTGCAAATGCATTACGATATTCTGCCCTGTTACACGACGCTGTGGCTACAGCTTTTTAAAACACACGTATAAAGAAGGAGGTTCATTTTTCTTATGTTTTTCAGGGCATAATACTACTGTTAAAGACTGCACATACACAAAGAAAGCACCACAGATGTGGTTTGGCTGACGTGATGACGCATTCGTCACCAAAGTAAGCAGGAAGCTTTCCTTGCCAATCTCAACTCATGAGCTATCAGCTGTGATCAGACACAGTTTTTTAAGAAACAACATACTCATTTCGACTTCACATCACTCTAGCACCCTTTGAGCCGCGCAAGAAAACCTTCCCGGAGCACTGGGATGCGCAACACTTACCGATGCTTTACATACAGAGTCCGCATGGAATCTGCTGAAGTTGCTTTTGTTGTAGACCGGTAAGCCTTTCAAAAAATCGGCCTAAAAAGACACAAAATACACACAGAGAAGCAGGTGAGGAAAGAAAGCGTGATATTCCGGTTGCTGTTTGCTTTGTGCCGATTCTCAAAGGAGTCGCTCGGGCCATTAAGACAAACAACTGCAGGAACTGAAGGATGCTTCGGCAGGGGTTGGACGAGATGACCCACAGAGGTCCCTTCCAACCCTGAACATTCTGTGATGCTGCCAGGCCCCAGTGAGCGAGGCGGTTGTTGGATACTGAAACCCGCCCAAAACTGGTTTTGTAAAGCAGGCCGACCCCCAGCTTCTGCATTTGGCTCATTACAGCCCCAAAGTCCAGTAGTTCAGTTAGAAAGCTGCTAATTACGTACCTTTTAGCACAGAGGTATGCATCCAGTGGGGTGAGCCCCGACAGAAGGAAGATCTGCACCACGCAAACACCACTGATCTAACAGACCAGAACCCACAGTAATTTACCAGCACAGATCACAACGTTGCACAAGAAACTCTGCCACAGCTCCGCTGACATCTGCAGGCCGTCAGTACTACACCGTATCAGACGAGCTGCTCTTTCGCCTCACCATTTACCATCGCTGCCACAGACCAAGGCTGGTTCCACAGCGCAACGAACGCCTCCGCAGCCTCAGAAGCCCAATCCTCATCGCACACCTCTCAGCCAGACCCAGCCTTTTGGGCTTTTTTTATTTGAAGGGTCACATCCCTACACACATCAAGGCTACTGGCATAGCAACGAAAAAAAATATCTCAAGTTTTGATGGCAGTGGTTGGATTGCCACTCCCAACAAAAATCTTGGCCACAGAGGCCAGCAAAGCCAGTCGCTAAACAGCCGTGGGAGCCCTGCAGAGCCCTCGCAGTTTAATTAAGCCGTAGCAGCACGAAACAGGAATTTCCTTCTCCAGAGTGAAAGAGGAGGGCAGGAGGAGAACATTACGGGGTCAGGAGAAAAGAAAGCTTAAAAGAGCATTGGAGCCTCTCTACTCACAGTACAAAGGAAGATGCCCAGCAACTTCTTTAAAGTAAAGAGAAAATGGGTAATAAATGTAAGATGTACCTGTGCGACAAGCAGACGAGAGAGAGGCCCCGAGACCGTCCCTTCTAAGTCACCAGACAAGCTACCAGTACCGTATCGTGCTTGAAGATCCAAAGCCTGTTATACGGAACACTATAGGATTCTACTCCAGAACATACACCACGTTCTTCATAAGCAATTTTAAAAGGACAGTAAAGCAGTAGACGAGAAGTCATTTAATTTCAGTGTTGGAAGCAACAAATAAATGGGACACTACTGCTACAAAACTGCTAGGTTAGAAGACATTGTTTTCCTTTAAATAGCCATTATTTTTATTAACGCTGCCATCTTTAATTCAAAACAAAGAGCTATAATTAGCCAAACCAAAAAATATTATTCATACTTCTGTTCTTAAAAAGAGCTCTACTGACGTTCTCGTTTCCACATTGAACCCTTTCCCATCTGCCTGGTTTTAGAAATAATCTTGTTAGAAGAGCGGACTTGGGTTCCAACAGCGAGCTGCAAGTTTCTCTTGCCTGTCCTAAGCCCCACAGGACCAACGCTATTTCCCTGCGCCTTCACCGCCTTCGATCGCGAGCCCTCCGGGACAGAGCCCATCGCTCGCTCACCGGCGTAACGCCCGTACCACGCTGAGCTCGGGAACTACAGCAGGATCTCCCGGCTCTGCTCGGTTTTGGACCGTGCTGTGCCCTCAGCTCACCGCTTCCCACGCCTGCGCCGATGGGTTGCTCTGTTCCTCTGCTCTCACCAACATCTGCAGCCAGCACTGATCAGCGAACACGGATGCTACCCGAGGGCTCCCAGGACAGGGAACCCTTTAACGACTTCCGAAGGCACAGCCAGAAACAGTTCTCTCCACACAGCCCAGATTTAAGAATCGGCAGTTATATTACTCTGCTTAGAATGACTGAGGATCTTTAAAAATATCCCATTACGTTTCAAAGCACCTCACCTTTCCACTGCATTAAATCTGCAGGCTTTTTACGCCAAAGTAACCTGCTCCGCTACACCAGCCCAATCCAGAGAGAAGACATATCCGTGATTTCTTTTACTCCAGGAAAAGCCTGACAACTACTTGGGTTTATTACCACTTATAAGAACGGAAAATAACTGCTCTTACTTAGGAGCACACAACTTCAAGCACCTCTTCAATAGGCTACAGCTCACCCCAAGTTCCTCACTCCAGGCTGTTCCCTACTTTCCAGCCAGGGATTTGGTCTGGCAGAGCCCACGCTTCCCTGGAGAGGCTGGACGAGCAGGATCGCAGCTCTCACCGGGCATTCCGCAGTCTTTTAATGGAATTTGACAGCAGAGTGAGTTATGTCTAGTAAGTTGCAAAAACACTGTAAAAAATATCAGTCAAAATGCAATTTAAATGGTCAACGGGGTTTGTTTTTTTCCTCTCTCTACCATATAAACAACTGCAGCAGGATATAAACGAGCTAAGCGCAGACTCGCAAGCAGGAAGGTTACTACGCTCAGCCAACACCTGGAGACCTCAGCTCCAACGGCCACCAGCGCCCCTGGCTCTCAGCCACCACCTTCTCTTTCCTCAGCCCAGCAGCAGCTCCCACCCCCCAGCAGTGCCCACCGAGCTAGAGCAGAGCGACGGGGACACCAAAACAATCGAGCACGCGAGACGGACATTTCCCCACCCAGTCAGCACGTTCAGCACTCGTCACCAGCTCAGCTGAAAAGCCTGGTTTTCAGCGACACAGCCCACCCCGCCGATAACGATAATCCTGCTGCACACACGCACGTCGCAGCGGCTATCTGCTGAAACGACCACAGAGATCCCCGAAAAGGCTCCCTGGGGGGAACTGCCTGGAGTCCTGTTCCTGGATATTCAGAATGAGACAATGCTCCCAGTGCAACGAACCTTATCTGCTCCAAGGGCACTGGATAAATCAGCCCGGCAGGTCAGCGCGGTGTTTACACACCTATGGCACACGGCAGCCGGAGGCATACCTCCCGTATAATGTCACGGGAGGAAACGTTCCCCCTGCATGCCTTCTGCCACTCTTTAACCAAGGAAAGCGCAGCCCGGCCAAGCCAGCGAAGCTGAGGCAGCCTCCTGCGTGGAAGTGAAAAGCCAGCACCTGAACTGAGCAGACGCCTCATTTCCTTTGGGGAAAGGCAGCACCCCCCACCCTCCCCCAAAAAAACCCCACAACAAAACAAGTGCAATTAAGCAACTTCAGAAGACAACGCTGGTTCCTTCTACGAATCGGGAAGTGAGGCAGAGATAAGAGGCACCTACTTTTCCTGTGTCAACAAGGGTGCTCATCTTCCTAGGAATACAACAGTCCTCATCTAAACGCAGAACACTGAAAAACCCATAAATATGTGCCCCATTCCCAGCTTTTGAAAGGAACTGCAGTAACAACGCTCAGACAGACGAGGCCCAGCAGACAGACGCCGAAAGCAGGGCTCTGTCCCAGCACGACGCACCCACACGTGGACGTGGGTTAGAGGAAAGCCACTCACACCAGCGTGGGAACAGCCACCTAAGCTCTCAGCTGCCCTATGCCTCTACACGGAGGCCACAGGGACGCCACTGCTTGTCCCTTCGTCACCAAGCTTGTGGACGAGCAGAAGGAAAACCCTTTTTCTCCAAAAATTATTCCGCCGCTACAAAGGGAGGGACGGGGACTGGAAGCCTCCTGGCTCTGACAGCCGCCGCCGCACGCTCAGGCACCAGCCCGAGCGCTTGTCGCTGCTTGGGGGGCACAGCAAGGGCTGAAGAGCCTGCACACCCCCCAGCCCTGGGGCAGGGGGGCACCCGCCCCTCGGGGAAGCCCAAATTTCCCCCCCCCC
>Ga0065711_1044640_pt1 | contig 13971 bp, 8 predicted proteins | sample Hoacrofraction12_FD_59098 | JGI IMG/M metagenome (GOLD analysis project Ga0065711, IMG submission 59098) | Hoatzin crop microbial communities from Cojedes, Venezuela - Epithelial fraction 12 v2 (version 2) | ecosystem: Host-associated > Birds > Digestive system > Esophagus > Crop | place...
CGTAGGGGAGATGTTCCAGTCCCCTCATCATCCTCGTAGCCCTCCGCTGGACTCTCTCCAGTAGCTCTTCATCCTTCTTGAACTGGGGAGCCCAGAACTGGACACAGTACTGCAGATGGGGCCTCACCAGGGCAGTGTAGAGGGGAAGGAGAACCATGGATGTTTCTCACTAGCATGTATCCTTGCACCACCTGCTCTAGAAGTATAGTCCTGTGATCCCTGCGGTCATGCAGAGGGTGCACAGGCTACATGGAAGTTGCCTTTATTGCGAGGAAATACAGGAGAGAAATCCAAAGCTCAGGCAGAGTAATTCTGCAGGGCCTGTGCCATCCGGAGCGCAAGCGCAGCAGTGTGGCGTGGAGAGGCTGTTGGCAGCATGGAGCAGAAGAGCACAGCACAGTTCCTGCCCATGGCACTTGCTTTTGAAAGAATTTGCCCGTGCCTCTGTTTCCCACATTGTTTGGTTAAGGTGCACAGAGTGGCACTAAATCTGTAAAGTGCCTGGGGAGGGGCTGGGATCTCACTGAAAACATCTTGGCGTTACAAATTTAAAAGGCTTACTGGTGACTGATTGTTTCCCTGCTTCTGTACAGCTGGGGTGATCTTTCCTGACACGGATTTGCTCCCACACATGGGAAGAGCTAAGTACCTCACACATAGCTAGTCATATTTTTAAGAGTTCGAGGATTGAAGACAAATTCCCTTGTGTTTTCCAGAGGTCAAGGACATTGCATTGCACAGACCTGAACAACTTGCTGGGTGACGTTAGGAAGCCGATTTCAGAGCAGGGAACAGAGCCACAATACGAGCCCTAGGTCAGTCGGTAGGCACACGGGCAGCCTTGCCTTCTCTGGAGCTGAGGCAATGCATTAATATTCCCGGCCACAGCTCCTCCAGCCCATCTTCCTGCCTAACAGGGAGCACTTTTCACCAAAGATCTGATTTGAATGCAGCTCAGAGAAGTCTCGTGTAATTCACCCAAATCAAGATAGAAGTAGCCAGGAGGGGATGAAGAGAATGACAGCAACAATCTCATACTAATGAGCTATTGTCCTTAGAGGTATTTAATTGGAGGCTTCTACAAAATATGCTTAAAACTTAATGCATTAACAAGCTTCATATAGGAATAATGCAAAGCTGTGAGTTTGTAAAAGGATGTGTAACATTTTAATAGGGAGACAGACTGGCCGTGATCCTTCTCCTGAAAGGTATGAATGACAAACTTCACTTCATGTCAGAGGTTATGACCTTATAAATTAGCAGTGAAGTGGGCTCTGACACAATGTTATCAAGGTCTCTAAAAATAAGCAAGTAGCCACAAGGAACTTTGTGGTCCTCGGAGTGGTTCAGTCTCTGATCATTCCTCTGCCACTGCAGAGTTCTTCTTGTAAAGGGAAGGAGTCATTAATATGCTTTGCTTTTCCAAGTCCCCACAGAAGCAAATTGACAGAGCCACTTGTCTGAACAAGCTTCAAGCGTCTGGCTTGTGTTTCATGAAAATCTGGGTAATTGGATCGTGGTGGTGCTGTACATGCACAGCTCAGCCCAGCTTCACGCTGCTGTCTCTCCTACCCCCCTTGGCAGTTTCCCTCTCCGTGCTTCAGTGTCATTCAGTCAGCAGGAGCTATAAGCAAGCCACAGAGCTGTGAAAACCTGGCCTGAAGTCAAGGACAAATAGCTGTTGATTTTATGAGATGAATGTCTGACCAGTGTGCCAGAGCCCAAGCCTGCCCTCTTCTATAAAGTTTTTCCCTCCGGACCATACGTGGAGTGGGCTGACCATAAAGGCTGTGAGGGTCTGGAGCACATGGTGGGGCTCAGACTGACCCATCCCTAGAGGCAGTGGCAATGGGACTGGCTTATGGCAGCTGGCATGCCAAATACGAGCACAGAGCAGATATCACCCATATATCTCTCTATATATCACCATATAGATGTCATTGTCTATGCTTATTACCCAGAAAGGGCCAGGGGCTGTTCTCTGGCCTTGACCCCAACTGAGATGTCCATGAGGTTAAACTGTCTCACTCTCCAAACTGGTGGCTGTATCTAAACTGGGAAAGGGGCCTGACATTAGGTAATCCTTAACTGTGCCAGGCTGCAGGAGACCGAAACTGTGCTGTGACTGTACGACTGACTCACGCAGCGCAGTTTCAGTGGTCTGGACCCACTCCCTGGTACTCTCTGGCTGGTGTTGAGGTGCCATCTGATGCCAGCATTTCACTCCGCCTTTCTGGGGAGCTAAACCAAGAGAACTGAGGCTTTGCGCTCCGGCTTCTTTTGCAGCCATCCATGGGGTATCCACACAGGTGACGGGAGTGTCTGTATGAATGTACACATGTTCCTCCCACTTGAGGCATCTCCTGTTGCCAGAAGTCCAAGAGCAGCCAGTCCAGCAGCCAGAAGTGCTGGCAGGAGGGAAGAGGAGGAGGATTTTTGCTGTCTCTCCTGCCGCTTTGCTGCAGTGTTTCCTTGGTTGCAAAGGCGTTCACCTGAGCTGCTGAGCTGGTAGAGGGACTCAGTGGAGCCACCTAAAGTGGTAGAACATGACTTTCTTACACATTGAGTTACACAACTCTTCGTAGTTAGGCAAAGTATTGCTTTCATCCCACCATGGTTTAATTTACCCCTCGCTCTCTATGTGATTAGCCATTTAGTACTTGCTAATATATCTAATTTCCACAGGCTCTAGGTGAAGTTTTTAAAAAAGGAAAAAAAAAATTGATCCTTCCATGCAAAATATCCTTTTGAGAAATGAAATAACTATCTCCAAGGCCTAACTGAATTACACTCTTATCAGCTGAAGGGAAATAATCCACTTGAAACATGAAATACAAGCGGAATGAAAAGCCTTTGCAAGTTGCAGTGGAAGAAGAACACAGTATGAGTCTCAAATAGCCCTGCTTTATCCATATGGAAAAATACTTTTTTCTTGGAATCATTCCCTCTTTCAATATATAATGAAGTTTCTCAATTGCTCACCCTTCCACCTGCCTCTTAATATAATAAAAGGGAAATAATCCCTCTGTTTGCAAAAGTCCTGAGCAGAGGGTTCAGATTGTTTGGGGCTCAGCAGGACCACCTTCTACAGATGTTGATGATATTTCTTCTTTGTTTTCTGGGAGAACAATTGTGTTTGCTGAATTGTGCTTTGGGGTTTAAATTAATTCTCATTATTTGGACTTTCCAGCACAGCTATGTAGATACTCTCAGCCAAGATATTCTCAAAATACTGCCTTTCTCCATGCTTTTGCTTCTCCTTGTGAATAAAGAAAGCCTGAAGGAAGAAATAGGTTTATAAATAAAAGGCATAGTCCACATGGATTCCCTTCTGGGACAGTTAATTCAGGTTTCTGATTAAAGACTCTAGTTTTCTGTCTCTTCCTCTCTCTTTCCTGCTCAAGACAATCTTTCATCCTTTGTAATGGAGCTATTGAGTACCGTCAGGTTGAATCAGTGGAACAACTCTCCTTAGAGCAAATCAAGAGTGAAAGTTAGTCCAGCTAATGACTCCAGGCTGGGCAAAGGTCTGCCTTGCCTAGCCAGCCGGGGCAGAAGTGGCAAAGCTCTTCTCCAAAAATCAGGGCTTATATCCCAGTGCCCTTGTTCTCTGAGAGGGAACTTGCCTGCTGTTACCTGCCCAGTGCACTGCACCCCGCAGGTATGTGACACCCTGAGGGTATGTGACACCCAGCAGGTGTGTGACACCCTTCAGGTATGTGACACCCTGCAGGTACCCAACACCCAGCAGGTACATGACACCCTGCAGGTATGAGACACCCTGCAGCCCGTGAGCCGTTCACACCCTGCCCCATCCCAGCCCAACTCCAGCCTAGCTGCCTTCTCCCATAGTCCCTGCACATGCTGCTCTTGCCACTTCTGACCCTTTCTTAAATTTATATCTTTATTATTATTATTATTATTATTATTATTATTATTATTACTTGCTATCCAGAGAAGAACTGCAAAGGTCTTTGTGACCCAGAGTGGAAGATATAAACCATCTCCTTGCTGAGTTTTCAGGATGCCAGAATCACAGCACGAACAGCACAGGTTTTGCTATCCAGGCAGAAAACAAGAGGGATAGACGGCAGTAAGCCCATCCAAGCATCATTGCAAACAGGCGGTAGATCTTGAATTAACAATAACTTGCAGTGTTTATTATGCCTAGAACAAGCAAACTAAATTCACAGATAAATGAAACTAATTAAACATGCTGCTATAAAAATGAAAGCTTTCCTCATTTGTTTAGGGTTTTTTTTTTGTGAGGTTTCTTTTTTTTTTGTAGCTTTGTTTTTGTTTCGAGTTTTTGTTGTGTTCTTTTTCAGTACTGCAGCAAATCTGCAAACCGATTTGCAAACTGCTGCTGTATTTAAAAACAATGCTGCAAACTGCAGTGTTGGCCTAGCTTTTAGCCCCACATCTAGCAAACATTCTCCCTGGATTTTTAAAAGGCTCCAGAGTAGCATGTGCCAAAGACTGCGCGCTCCAGCCCCACTTGTGGCCAAGTCTCTTACATCAGCAAGGCATGATAGGTGCAATCGATGTGAGCCCTCTGGTATTGCACTCCATCTTCCTTTCGACACTGCAGGAATTGTCCTTGCACGGACAAGACTGCGAGACTCGCGGTCACAAGACCTCTGTGCCCACTGAAGAAGGCCCTCGTGATCCAGACGTGCAGGGAACTCCTCTCCAGGGCACACACAGCAGGCAGTGGTGGCAGCTGGTTGCATGAGGGTTTTGAAGCAACCAGTTAGAGAGCCGAGGTCCTGCTGAACTTGATGGCAGCTCCTGTACAGCCAAGGTCACTGTTCAGTGTCTGAGGTGTGTGGAGGGGACAAATCCATTTTGCAACTGCCTGCTCCCAAAGTCAACCATCACAATGGCCCAGACAGTCCCAGCTGGGAACAAAGAGCATTAACCGTAACTAAAATGGACTCAATACAGAATGTATATATATTATATATATAATATATTGTTATTATATTAATATATAAAAATATTATTATATATAATAATATATAATATCATATATTGCTGCTGCCCAGTTAGGTAGAAGTGGTACGTGCCACTTGGAGTTTCGGGGTTTTGCTCCCCACATAAACTGGTATGCACACTTTGGTACACAGCTGTCTTATTCTATGTAAATATATAGCGCATAACTAAGGAGCAGTGGTGAGATCATTCAGAGCCAAGCCCTCTCTGAGGTAGCTTTAATGAACTGAAGAGCTCCAGTGCTCTCCAATGGCAACTGCTGGTGCACCACAAGACATCTGCTAATGAAATTTTAACAGCCGCCACTGGAATCTAAATGACAGATTCCAGGATGCACCACAGGGAACGTGAATGCATTGCGTGCTCGGGACTCCACGGTCAGCTGTCATTCCTGAGAGCTTTACTGTCGTAATAAAAAAGTGGTGTTTCAAGGCACCTGGGATTACTAGTGAAACCTCTCGAGACGAGACCCAGTAGACTCACTTACACAGAAGTGGAGGAGTCTGCAAACCGACCCGGCGCATTATTGCAGGGACAGATGTATGCACACACAAAGATCCTGTGGCTGATTGCCATGCAACACCTGTGAGTAGCTCTGCTCCAAGGAAAAGCCACGGGATCTGGGGATGTCACAGGGACGGCTGTGCAGGGAAACTGCGTGTCAGGGAGGTGGGAACAGATCTCACAGAAGCGGGGAATGACTGCCTTGACTTTACTCACATGCACAATAAATAAACGGAGGACGCTGGGAGATTTTAAAAAAGCTGTAAGCCCGCTAGCTGCTAATGTTATTAATAGCATTCCTGACAGATGCCTTTAGGCAGCAAGGAAACATTGCTAAGGGCATTCAGCACTTCAGGAGCTGGACATATTTAGGCCATTTGAAACAATCTGTTTTGGCACATCTGCTGCTGATGGTCCAGTGGAGAAGGCATTGGTCTGGCCAACTGGAGGAGGAGTTTTTGTTTGTTCTCTCCCAATTTTGTGATACTTGGGTTAGTCCTCAGGGTGGTACCTCCCTCAACTCTGAACTGAGGAGAAGGATGTCTACCAGCATTTATTAACTCCTCAAGATCTAAGTGTCATCGAGATATTGTTAATGAATGTCACTGTGTTAAAGTCAACCTCCTGCCTAGGTCTGTTTTTGCAATTCTGCCTTTAGAGACGGGAGCTGACAAGGAATTAGACACTGAAGGCGTTAAGGCTGACTCAGGGCTCTTTGCACCATGCTCGCTCTAGTCTGTGATTTCACCCATGCCTGAAGGCATGAATAAAATTCACAGACACTGAACAAGCTAATCCAGCGTGCTGAAAGCAGAGACCTGGCCCGGCACCACTGTCAGCAGGCTGATGGGCTTCCAGCAGCCAGTGAAGCTTGTGCTTCAGGACATGGCGCACACCCTGCAGCAGTGGAAAAGCTTGGTGTTCACAGCAGCTTGGTACTTCTCAGCTCTTCAGCAGATTGCAGGTCCCATCTTTCTCCTGAAGGTGATGGAAAGGAGCCTGTGCAGGTACCTCCTGTGCACCTTGGCCCACCTGCAGTGAGGGGTAAGACCAGCACACAGACACCGACCCAGCCTGGGTGGTCACAAGCCTTTTGATGCACTGACTGCTGTGATGAGGGAACGGGGTTGTGGACACGTCCAAAGCTGATAGTGCATCCATCAACACCCTTTGGTGCTTCTGAAAGTAATACACTTTCGCTTTCAAAAGTGCCTAATCAGAATTTACCGGAATGGATATGCTAGTCTTCAGGTTTGGACTAGAGTTCATGTTTTAATTAACAGTATAGGAAACTGAACATGGTGGGATTTGATGCTTATCTGCAGATAGGCTTTTGTGATTTGCTTTCCTATTTCATTTCTTTTTGTGTTTCATGTAACCAACGTAAAGCAGTTTTCTCTCATTTTCAGTTTTCAGTCCAAAGATCTGGAAAAATTGAGAATGACATCACTTCTGCAAGTAGAAAGTGTAATTCTGTAGCAAAAGGTGATCGGAATATTTCTTGGTGATGGTGTCAGATATAGCCATTACAGCTTAAGCTGAAATTGATTGCTTAGCCATTATATATATGAAATGCCCCATAGGTCTTTGTAGACAATTCTGCTTAGATATATCCTACACTGCAAACAACCCACGCACTTCCCAGTAGCAAGTATTTTCTGTCTCGGAGGATTCCAAAGGTTGGGACAGCAACAGATGTTGCAAATTGCGTTTGTAGGAAGTAATGGATGTACGACCCCAGAAACGGACACCAGGAAATGCCCACATCAGTCGAGATGTCAGAGAGACTGAAAAAAAGGCGAGACTGGAAGAGCTAGGGAGAGAATGAGTGCAACTGGTAGGGTTCTGTGCCGTGGTACCACTGCCTGCCCCATGTGTGCTCTGGAGGAGGCAAAAGCTTCATCCCCCCGCTGCGGCCTGGCAGCAAGGACCTGTGTCGATTCGTGCAGGTGGGCTCAGGTCGGGGGACGGCTATCCCAGGGTGTCACCTGCACCCACTTTTCCCTGCTGCAGCCACACCACTGGTGGCACCCGCAGGTAGACTGGGGTGTGGAGCCTTGCCCTGAAACAGTCAGTTCTCCATTTATATTCCGCAGGCATTGAATTGTACCCAGCTGCTCAACAACATAAACGTTGCCTTTCTGTTCTGCTGCATGTCACTTACTGCTTTGCATAATGTATTTCTCACTCATTTCCATATTCCTCTCCATTGTAGTGATAAACTAATAAATCTGGGAAATTCGGAAGATGTTTTTTAAAACCCATTTGCTGACTCTGGCATTATTCAGAAGTTGGTGTTTTTCTCCAAGAGAGAGACAGCAAATAATTGAACAAATAGTTTTCAAGTTCTTTCTGTTTGGCATCTTTTGAAATGGGGGTATTTTTTCACTTCTTTCAAAATGTTTGTGAACATTTTCATTGACAATTATGTGAAGACACCGAAATAATCACTGAAATTTTTACACTTGATGAAAACTTAGTTATGAGTAAGTGAAAAATGTCAATAGGATTGTAAATAATAACTCCAAGAAAAAAAATTACAAAAAAATTTAACAGCCATAAAAAAAATCAATATTTTCTCCATATTTTTGGAAACAGAGGCACTACTTGTTAAAAAAAAAAATCAATAAGCACAACTAGTATTTCACCTTCTGATTATCTCATTACGCAGCCATTTTTGCAAGTGCAGAGCTGCAAAGTGCCTTCAGTTAATCATGAAAAAATTCAAAAGACTTTTAAAAGCTTCAGGGCTAAATGAAGTCATTATAATTGCAGACAGACCTAATCACTCCCTCGGTTGCTTAGTTGTGGCCATGTGCAAAGTTTGCCAGGCTAACGGCCTGCCTGCCTGTCCGTGTGCTCACCAGCTGGCTGCTGGGGTCATGCTGACGGTTGGTGCGGCCGACCCCTGGACCCCAGAGCTACGAGCACCAGGGACTGAAGCTCAGGTTCCATCCTCACCGTGCTCTTGCTTACAGCTCACCAGCGGGCAAGGAAAAGCTGTGATTTCATTCTCAAAGACATACTGCAGTGCTAGTTTCTCAGTACCCATTCTGTCTTTTAAGCCCTGTTTTCTATCAATTCCGTTCTTTTTCCAGCAATATCTCTAAGGATGTCAGTCCCCCACCCTCTGTCTAGCATGCTTGTCTCTTCTTCTGCTACTCCTTCAACAGCGGTCTGGAAGGAATTAGCTCTAGTTTATGTTGTTTCTGTGGTCTTATTTCAGCTGTCTATACAGGGGAGTTTCTCCTGTTTGACACCTTCTGGCCAGTCCTGCTGGCTGTGGGTCCCAGCGGTCTCAGGTCTCCTGTAGACTCTGCTGTAAGAGCTGCCAGGTCCTTGCAGTGGCCAGGATAGCCAAAGGCAGCTCAACCTGCACGGGATGCCTACATTTAGGGAGATGAATCAAGCCCCATTTTTCTCCATTCCCTGTTGCTTCTCGAAATAGTAAGGACTTGGGAATTGAACATGTGTTCATCCTTCAGGCAACCTTTCTCACTCATCTTCTGGAGCCCAGAGTCAAAATCACCTTTCTGAAGGCCCACCTGGGGGCTTTCCTTTGAATGAGTTTGGAGCATTTCCGCTAAAGGAAATTCAGAGACAACCAAAACGGATGCAGAGGTTCTCAGGCACCCGCTGGAAAAATGGCCTGCGTTCTTACATGATCTGAGGTGCCAGACAGGATGAATTACTGCTCAAAATGCATTAAGCCTTTTATGTTCCAAGCGGTTGTACGATGGGAGCCACTGGTGGTGCTGATTGAAATTCCTGTAACCATATTAGGGGAGGAAGCGGGTGCCAGACACATGATCATCCATATGCCCAGCTAAATCTACTCAGAATTGATTAAGTTACGCTGAAGGAGACCTAGAAATCAATCTGTTCAGGCTTGCTTGTGGAAAAATGACACACTGGAGGTGACACAATTCTATTTTCATCACTCTCTCTCATGCGAGCAAGATGGGCATATTGCATCTCACGTGTCTTCTCCCCAGGTAATTATATTTGCAAAGATAATAAGCTGTCATAGTAATACCAGTAAAATACTTTTCACCAATCACATGCCTTTCTGGCGCATTTCAGGCAGCTTAGACTTTTCAGCCAAATAATAGCAAATTCAAACCAGGGAGCAGTTTTTGTTAGGAAGGGAATGCACATTCCTGTTGTATCGAAGGTTCTCTCCCATTAGCAGTTTGTCCATAGCAGGGTTTAAAATGTTCTAATAGTTGGCATTTTCTGTGATTTTTACGGTGCTGAACATGAAAGGATCTTGACCTCAGGACGCCATTTCTGGGATTTATTGGAATAATATAATTGTTGCAAGCTAGATTGATGTAACACTTTTTAGATAAACTACCTTATCCAGCATCATGTCTTCAACTGGTCACATTGAAGCCTAAATTTTATTCTATTTTATCTCAACTGTGCTGAAAACATGTTAGTCATAATAAGGTAGCTGTTCTGTTCCAAAAGCAGTGTTTTAAGTCCTATTCCAGGTGAAACCTGCATAGATGAGAAGCTGATTCTTGGTAGAAGAGTTCTACTGTATGTGACCTAATTCATTTTGCAAGAGGTTATTCACCTTGTAGAAAAGGTAAACTCAATCCTTTACAGACTGGGTACGAGAAAATCAGTGGCAGTTCATCTGGAAATAGGAACTCAAGGGCAGATCTTCATCAGTACCAAATCAGCTCTCTGGAGCAGATCTGCTCGCTCCAGCGAGGGACCTGGCAGTAGCAAGTCTTGTCAGTCCCCTGCTTGTCTCCTGCCTTGTATTAACACAGCTTGTGTCATGAGAGCAGCTCTGCAAAGAATTGATTTTTTGGCAAGGCTGTAGAACAGTGAAAACCGTGAGAGAATCACTAGAAACTCAACTTTCTGTTTTGCCCCTGCCTTTGTCTCTGAGCACATGGCTTTCCTTTCCAGGCAAGAACTGAGATTAACTCTCTGGAGTATTATCTTTCTCATCTGTCTCTCAGTACAAAGTTTTCTGCATCTGGATTTGAATTAATTAAATTGTGTTGTCATTTCAATCATGAATTCTCTAAATTTGCAGTCTGTGAAGATCTCTTTTATCTTTGCCTGCTCATCCCCATTTCCACTCCATTTAACAAATGAACAGATCAGTTGACATTATTCTTCCACAGTTTGGGGTTTTTTTTTTTAATCGATTCTGTAAAGATAGGGAGCTAAGGTTGAATTTAGTGTCTTGCTGTTGCAGGATTCTTCCTCACCAGAGCTTTTGGCAGTCGTTTACATAAATGCGAGCTAAGTGGCTGGGAGACACCAAGTTTTGTTCAACTGAGGCGGTGACATTTTCTACCTGTTGTTTGCTGCTGCTAACCAAAGCTTGCAAGGTGGGGGAGAGTTGTCCTCCATGTGTTTTCTTGCTGTTCTGACTTCATTTGTTGAATTATCCAGTAATTCATTACAAATAAATTTCATTGGGCTTTTTGCCAATATTTTTCATCAAAACTGACATGAAGACAAATACTGTCATTATTTGTCCAGCTGTGCGGCTACATTTATATTCTCTGCAGGACTGAACCTATTATCAGAGCTAAATAACACTGATAATAAAAGGACTATCTCTCCACTACAGTGCATCTAGTGTCAACACAAGCACCTAAGCAATATCAAACCCCTTCTGTGTTGATTTAATAACCCTCCACACCCACTTTGTTCAGATGTAGACTTGCTCTATAATCTTCCAATTGAACATTTTTTCAGCGAAAACCAGCCAGTTTTTTTAAAGCAAAATGTTTCACAACAGCATGCTGAATTTGATGAATTCATATTTCAGGAGGGGAAAAGAAATACTCAGGCTGTTTCAATAATACATCAATATCCTGTTCCCAGATTGTCAAAACAAAACATTTTTATTTGTATTTCAAGTGACTTTTTGTTTAGAAGTATCTATGTTTTACAATGTAAATATTCTTTCAAAAATATGTAACCAGCATGGAACATTTCTCTTTCATAAAACAAAATATCTTCATTATCCCCAAATGCCTTTTTTTTAACACACACAGGACTGGCATTTACATTTTTTGCTTTCGCACTGTTCAGTAGCAGAAAACAAACTTGCTAGGAAATGGAATACACTATTCCTGCCCGTTTCTTGCAGCTCTCGGGAAATGCCTGCAGAAGAAGCTGTAGCAAACACAAGCAGAGTGTTAACGCTGCGCCTTGCTAATATTTTTACTCCCTGGACTCCGAGTAGTAGAGTTACAGGTTGCAGTTGTTGCCTTGTAGCAGACTGGTGCTCCAGGAGGAGGAGGAGGACTGACCACAACTTGTCCAGTACGGGGCCGAAACCACCTTGGCTGCTCTGGTCCTGCACTGAGACAGAGACGAGAAAGGCGCAAGGCACTGCAGCGTCCTTTGCGGTTCTCTGTACCGTGAGACTATGCAAGAACCTCTCCAGCTTCTGCTATAATTCAGCCCTCGAATTTACAGCTCTGCTTCCCGTGCTCCTTCTCAGCGCTGGCACCCAGAAAAGAGCTGTAAATCAGTTCAGGCCAAGGGTGCCACTCTGCCAGCCCTAGGCAGGGACTGCTGTTGCGCCCTTACTTAGGTAACTATTAAGTTCCCCTGTGGATGTGTCTTCAGGTAGGGAATTTTGAAAGGTTTATGAGATAATGGGAAATTTATCATCTATATAATCCTTGAAATATAATCACCTTCATTCTAAACTTTAATGGAAGAAAATAAACTAATCTGCTCCCCTAACCCCCCCCCGCACATCCACCTCCCTAGATTTGTGTGACTCTGAGGATAACACATTCCAGCTCCTGCCTGTTTAGATGTCACCAAAGCTGCCTTCTTTGGCTGTGCTTCAATCAGCCTCCGAGATTAGACTGAGATTAAATATTTTGTGTGTGTTTTAAGGGGACAGATTAATTGAACTTTATTATAGGTTTAATGCTTCAGTCTCAATTTGCATTTTGAAAGGCATGATCTCATCCACTTTCAGAATACTGCTTTTCGTGTTTACCGCTTAGAATTGATTCTGTGTTTGATAGGTTATAATTAAAGTAGGCACATTAAGGATTTAATAGTGCTTCTTATTGTTAAGAAAGATTAAAGGGGTGTTAGAATTCATACTTTAAATTAATGACTTTGATTAAACAAGGACATGTGGGGGTGGGTCCTCCGATACTCTCTCCTCTTCTGACCTTGGAAATGTCACCTGGGCACAGGACCTGTTCTTAATAAGCTAAAGCTAATAAATAAGCTCTCTCTTACTTCCTGGAGGTAAGAGAGAAATCCTGGAGAAAGGAACCCCTTCCCTTTGTCAGGGAGGATTGGGATAAAGATCATTTAAGCAAACTGGACACCCACAAATCTGTGACCCCCGATAGCATGCACCCACGAGTGCTGAGGGAGCTGGCGGATGTCGTTGCTAAGCCACTCTCCATCATCTTCAAAAGGTTGTGGAGAATGGAAATGCCTGAAGACTGGAGGAAAGCCAGTGTCACTCCAGTCTTCAAAAAGAGAAAGCAGGACCCAGGGAACTACAGGCTGGTCAGCCTCACCTCCGTCCTTGAAAAGGTGATGGAACAGCTTATTCTGGATGTCATCTCTAAGCAAGTGGAGGAAAAGAAGGTTATCAGGAGTAGTCAACATGGATTCATGAAGGGGAAATCATGCTTGACCAATCTGGTAGCCTTCTGTGATGGCATGACTGGCTGGGTGAATGACGAGAGATGTTTCTACCTTGACTTCAGGAAGATTTTTGACACCATCTCCCATAACATCCTCATAGGGAAGCTCAGGACTTGTGGGCTAGATGAGCAGACAGTGAGGTGGATTGAGAACTGGCTGAATGGCAGAACTCAGAGGGTTTTCATCAGCGGCGCTGAGTATAGTTGGAGGCCCGTAACTAGTGGTGTCCCTCAAGGGTCAGTACTGGGCCCAGTCTTGTTCAACTTACTCGTCAGTGACCTGGATGAAGGGTCAGAGCGTACCTTCAGCAAGTTTGCTGATGACACAAAACTGGGAGGAGTGGTGGATACACCGGCAGGCTGGGCTGCCATTCAGTGAGACCTGGACAGTCTGGAGAGCTGGTTGGAGAGGAACCTGATGAGGTTCAACAAGGGCAAGTGCAGGGTCCTGCACCTGTGGAGGAACAACCCCAGGCACCAGTACAGGCTGGGCTGACCTGCTGGAGAGCAGCTCTGCGGAGAGAGACTGGGAGTCCTGGGGGACGACAGCGTGACCATGAGCCAGCAGTGTGCCCTGGGTGCCAAGAAGGCCAATGGTCTCCTGGGGTGCATCAAGAAGAGTGTGGCCAGCAGGGCAAGGGAGGTTCTCCTCCCGCTCTGCTCTGCCCTGGTGAGGCCCCATCTGGAGTCCTGCATCCAGTTCTGGGCTCCCCAGTTCAAGAAAGATGAGGAGCTACTGGAGAGAGTCCAGCAGAGGGCTACGAGGATGAGGAGGGGACTGGAGCATCTCTCCTATGAGGAGAGG
>Ga0065711_1014058_pt1 | contig 13970 bp, 8 predicted proteins | sample Hoacrofraction12_FD_59098 | JGI IMG/M metagenome (GOLD analysis project Ga0065711, IMG submission 59098) | Hoatzin crop microbial communities from Cojedes, Venezuela - Epithelial fraction 12 v2 (version 2) | ecosystem: Host-associated > Birds > Digestive system > Esophagus > Crop | place...
GTCATGTTCTGAGGTTCTCGAGCTTATTTAATGTTGTGTTCCTGAGCTGGCTTGGGTGCAGTGGCTCTGCTTGGTCCCTGCTCTCGGGGTTTGTAGATTTGTTCAGCTGCAGAAAGCCCCGTGGGGCCGAACAGTCCCCGAAAAAGCACCCGTGAGCTTGTCATGGCACAGCCAGGAATCCAGCTTTGGATTTCTGTTCCCTGCTTTGCCATGGGACTGTACTTAGTGCTTGAGAATTATCCCATAGATGTGAGTTATTTGCATCTGATGGTAAGAATAAAGTTTTTTTAGAAAACATATCATCAGCAACTTTATTTTCATCTTGCAAAAGTTCATCCAAATTACTGTGTTTAATGAGATTAGGAATCCTGAAACTTGGCACAGACAGTGAATCTTTGCATATCAAAAGGAGGTAAAGTTGAGCTGTAGCATTTTGCTAAGCAAATATGCACAGCCAAGTGGTCATATGGCAGCTTGCGATGAGACTTGGAGCCGTTTTTCAGAGTTTGAAGGTTATCCTCAAGTATGCCTCGATGCATCTGAACCCTCTCCCACGGGCCATGCAAACTGCCGGGGACTACACATCCCATCTGTAAATTATTGTTTAGCGACTGCTGCGTGCGTATTTGACCCGTTCTCACCTTCTGAGCATTTGCTGCTTTAGGATTATGAAGCATTTATGTTCTCACAGGAGGGATTTGGAGCACCTGCTGCTGATGCTGAATCTGATGCAGAAATACCCTTAAGCAAAACAAAGCCCCCAGGAAGATAAAGTAGCAGTTCTTGGACTTCTTCAAATTGGTGTAATTTAGCATGTAGACCAGGAGCAGCACTTCTAAAGGAAAACAAATATGGTAATTAAAGAGTAAGGAGCACATATTTTAGTTTTGAAAATACAACAATCACAATAATTATGTAAATAATAAAATGAATTAAGAAATTACTCCTGATCCCAAGCTCCTCAGAAATTCGGGTATAAAACATGGTACTGCAGCAGGTGCAGTTTGACGTTAGCAGGTAACTCCAGATAAGCCTAGCAAAGCTCGCTTTCCACCTGTTGTGATTTACTTTGAGCAGTGTGTAGACATCTCGTCTGTGCCCATGCCTCCCTGGGACCCCCGATGCAATGCCCCAGGCATTGCAGACAGAGGGAGAAGCATCTGGAAACGCATCTGCATAACGAGGGCATTGCGTCTCCCTTCACTGAGTGGAAGGGAATGGGTGGTGGGGAAGCACCAGGGTGTCACGGCAGCCTTTTTATTGCTTAAGCTAAATAAGTTTGGGGAAAAATCCACAATTCCAGCTCTGTCTGTCCCGTTGGAAATGTCATGCTGGAGCTGTCCGCACTGAGAGGTGAGGGCATGATGGGGCTGGTGTCCCCCTGCCCACCCTGAGCCGAGCTGTGGGGCTGAGCTCTTGGAGCTCACCTTGTGTTCTCACCAAGGTGACAGTCCTGCCGAGGGGATGTCCCAGCTGTGCCCGGTCCCCGCTGAGGTGATGTCCCAGCACAGCAGGTCAGACTGGTGGGCAAAGCCAGCTGTGATGGGGCCATAGGAAATGNATAGCAACAGATCCCAAAGCTGTGTTACTCTTCCATGTAGAGAGCAAACATTATTTCATCTTTATTCACATTCCTCCCCCCTTTTTTTTATTCTTCACACAGATAATATACAGAAGTATTTTAATAAAAATCTCATTGGGGAGATGTGAGGGTTTGGTGGCTGCATTCAGACCTTGGGGTGTTCTGCTCTTGTGGTGGCTGTTCCCAGGCTCCAGACCAGTAGGAAAGAGGGTGATACTGGAAGCTGTACTGGTTTGGCACAGGCTGAACGTGGGGTTCCTGCGCAGCCCCCAGGAGCTCTGTGCTGGTGCAGGGCAGGACAATAAGTCAGAGGAGCAAGAAACTATTTCTGTGTTCTTTATCTTCCTGATAACTAAACTGAAGGTATATCTGTATTTTCAGTGTTATTCTGAGACCCCTCTCCCTTATCCAGGATGTGAAAGACTATAGGAATGCTAATAGCTGTCATTTTTCTCTTATTTGTTAGAGTATGACGTGATTTCTACTGTGAAAAGTAAGAAAACTATGCTTCTCCAGTCAAGAAAATGACAGAAAGGGCACCTGAAATGAGTGAGCAGGATATATAAAGTGGTCGGTGTCACGGAGAAGGCAATAATGAGAAACAGGAGACATGAAATTCATATGAAGCCCAAGGGAAGATGAGGAGGAAGAATAGGTTCTTTCATCCTCTATAATGAGGTTGTGAAACTCACAGCCCCAGTAATTTTATTTGAAAGCCAAATTTTATAAATAATTTGAAATAAATAAATAAAAAGCAGACCAACGGCGGTTGCTCAGCCTCAGCATTTGAGGTCCCGATGGTGATCTCAGGACAGCAGTAGGAAAGCAAGAGGGTGAATATTTGGGAAGGGTTGATGGAAAGTAAACCTTTAGCTGGTTTTATACACAGATAGGAACAAAAGCGACGGCATTTGAGTTGATTCTAGCTTTTCATTTACTTTCTCAAGGGCCTAACTTGGGTGGAAATATGTCCCACAGTGTTGGAACAGCTTTCACCAAAGGCAAATAACTAACCTGTAAATAGAGCGTGGATAAAGTCCTTGGATGACAAGGTGTGGTTGGTGCCACTTGAATGGATACCAGAGACCTAGAGGAGCCCCCCCATCTCTGCAATGGTGGGACATGGCCTGGGAGGGAAGAAACGGGCAGGTATTGACGTGTGGTCTCTGCAGAACCTACGCAAGGAGCTTGCTTCGTGGTTTATACGTGGCCTAGGTATTCCTTTTGTCTTGGGACCTCCATCTCGGGAAGGCCCTGCTGACTTTACGTGGCAGTTACAACTGAAAAGAAGAAAGCTTATCACATTTTGGGAAAAACCTGCACGTCAGTGGAAGCTGTAATTGAGAGCAGCATTGACTATTATAACTCTTGTTTTCACTGGTGTTAATAGAGTAGTAATAATTTTTCTTCTTGATTTCTTTCATTAAGAAAACTTTAACTGTTGACAAAACAAGATCAGGATGTTGCACTGATACGCACATGGCCCAGCAGAAAATGCGAAACACGAACACTGAAGGCGTCCGAGGAGATCGACTGAGCTACCTGTGCAAAATCTCAGGGGTACAGAGTTACACAGGGATCTCGTCCATTTTACTTTGCTAGCAAGCCTGAGTCATTTCAATACATGTCCTGCATCTTGAATAAGAGGTGTCGCTGCTGATAACTCCAGTATTATTAGAGCTGCTCTTTCTCCTGCCCCAGGGCTGTGTGTTTTCATGCACGTGGTCTCTTCCTGCTGTCACCCCAAAGATGGTGGGCTGGTGGTCCCAGACCCACAGTCTGCCCCAAGGGCTTCCTACTGTGCTGACCATGGCTGCAGAAGGCTGAGGAGCACTTCGCTTTTGCTAAATATTTTGATTATGCAAGCTTGACCATTTATTTTCATACCGATGTCCCATTTTTGCCTTGATTTAATCCATAGCGCTTGGGTCCGGTGCAGTGATGGGCCAGAGGGAGCAGAAATCCCTGCCACAGGAATGTCATTGGAGGCAGGTTCCCTAGCTGGCATTTGGGCTAGGTGCTATGAAGAACAGCTTTCCACACAACAATCTGGAACCTGGTGAAGTGCACAAATANAGGAATTACATCACATGCAAAATATGGCCCTTTATAAATGAGTGCANTTCACTGCAGTACTTCACATACCGGAACACCAAACACTGTCCTTTTCAAGCAAGGTTGTTTCTATGGCAACTGGACACGACTGCTGGGACCTGGTGTGTCTCTGCTCCGTGCACCGACGGTGGGAATTCTGTTCCGTTCATTTTCCCATTCAAATATGCAGCGAGTTGCAGTTGGTGCAAGGGATGGTGATAATCTTGGAGCTCCAAAACTTTTCTCTAATATAGAATGATGGAACGGTTTGGGTTGGAAGGGACCTTACAGACCACCTTGTTCCAACCCCCTTGCCCCAGGCAGGGACCCCTTCCACTAGAGCAGGGTGCTCCAAGCCCCATCCATCCAGGGATGGGATGTCAGTGACCTCCTCTGGCCCCGCTCCCACAGGTCCAGCTCTGTCCTGTGCTGAGGGCTCCAGAGCTGGACGCAGGACTCCCGGGGGGTCTCAGCAGAGCAGGGCAGAGGGGCAGAATCCCCCCCCTCGCCCTGTGCCCATGCTACTGGGGATGCAGCCCAGGGCACGGTTGGCCTTTAAGGCTGCCAGCACACGCTGCCAGGTCGTGTTGAGCTCGTCAACCAACAGCTTTAAGTCCTTCTCCATCCATTTGCTTATGAGAGAATTGCATGACTTTTTTGGTGTAAAATCTTGCAGTCCCATCATGGGCTGATGGCTTGTCATGTGTTTGAGGTCCCTGTTGCACCTCGCCATGATCCATCCATTCCCCTGGTGCCAGAAAGCCCCAGTCCCTCCAGCTGGAGCCCTCAACCCCTCTGGCCATCACTGCCCATGTTGGCCTTCAAAAAGTCCTTAGCTCATTTAAACAAAGGAAGGCCAAAATGCTTGCGGTATCACTGTGTGTTCCTCCGTTTGCCACGTGGTTTTGCTTTTGTTTTCAAGACTGATCTAAAATAGCTTGAAAATGTCTGTAGACCGCAGGTGACAGTGCTGGACTTGGAGCTGGTAGTCCTCATTCAAAAGGGAAAAGTAGAAATGCTTATTAAATGGCATAAAAGGTCCTGATGATCAGACTGAACTAATTAGTGAGTGCAGCATCCATGATGGGCAGTAAGTACAAAACTGTATCATTTTATTGTCTGTTACAGAAAGAGTATTTAATGAGGTTTTGGGGGTGTAACACTGCCACAATGGCTCCAACTGCTGTTCCAAGTGCATTGTGTCTCTTCATCACTTTTTTCACAATAACGATACAAAATATGTATACAACAACTCTTCCTGCTAAAAACTTGGCAACAGAAATAATCCTTCCGTACTTTCTGTAGCTTCTGAAATATACTTTAATCAGGATTACTGAAGTACTGCATATAAAATATAGCACATCCGTAACGAGAAATTATAGATGTGGAGCAACGCTGTGATAAATCACAGATCCCCTTTCTCAGAGGGCAGAAGAATACGATGTGTAACTACAACTAGTTTTCCCTATGGTTAGATACTTTATGCTTTTGAAATGGAATGTGAATTACCTGCAAATATCTAATGAGCCTCAGTCTGTGACCTGAAAAAAACAGGGCAAATAAATCTTTCCCAAATAGCAGGATTTAAGTGCCTTCTGGAGTAGGGAGCTTTCACACAGCTGGCAAAGTTCAAAGTGTGTTCATGTATACCTCAGCTTCTGTGCCTGTTTTTAACTCGGGTTATTTGTGAGAACTGGAGCATGGCTTGGGTGCCAAAGGTGGAGCTTGTCTTTGGGTAGCTTTCTCTCTTTAACACCAGATATAAAGGTTTGTTGGGTGGTTTGGGTTTTTTGATTTTTTGGGGGGGTAAATGCATTTCCATTGTGGTCACGACACTACTCTCCAGTTGAGTTAAACCTCCTCTATCCCTTGGCTGTCGTAACGGTGACACCAGTCCCCAGTCGCCTTGTGGGACAAGAGGAGCAGCAGGAGGGTGTAGGTGGGACACAGTGCCCTGCTTCGCCCGGAGAAGCAGAAGCCCAATGGCAGAGCCGTCAGGTTATGCAACCTCTGTACAAACAGTTATTCACTAATTAGACTCATTGGTAAACTCGAAATCTCAGAGGATTGCAATTATCCAGCATATTTAATGCTGCCCATTGTTCTGATGCTTTGTCCTATTTTTTCTCTTTTTACAAACCTTTTACTGAATCAAGACAGACCTGTCTCTATAGAAACAGATTCTGGGGTTTTCTGCAGTCGTTTCTGAAGTGTTTCATTTAATAAATGCTCTGAAATTTAAAGGCAGGGGGGAAGATATAATGAGGAATAAGGAATGATCTGTTATGAAGATCTCAAATCTATGAATTAAGGGACTGTTTTGCCCTAATTGAAAGAAATATTACAGTGGGTTATATATATATTTCGTCAAGATCTTAATATACGTGAAAGAATGGAAACGTTCAAACGACTTTTCAGCCAACAGTGGCCATCTCAAATAACCCAAGCTTAATGAAAAATCATTATAAATTTAAGAGTACCTGTCAAAGACATATTAATCTCCCTGCTGTCAGTGCTTTCCCCTCTCTGAAGACAGTAGTTCAATGTTTCATTGGTTAAATTCTCTTCTCTATTATATCTTGTGTTGTTTGGAGTACTATCGGTTACGGATGTCCTGCTCAATTCCCAGCAAGTGCCGTAACCCATTTCTATATGGACTTGGGGGACACATGTACCAAATGCTTATTTTCCTTGGGAAACTGGGTTAAACCAGCCTGGATGCTGGGTCAGCCTTGGAGCATCCCCCCTCTCCGCAAAGGGAGGCGGGAGGGGAAGATCCGCGAGGGCCGGGGACCCGAGGGGCTTCATCCTCCACGGGGTCCCCAGCGGGGCTCTACCTGCCGGTCTCGCCGGCCCCAGCCTGGCAGCAGCCGTGACTCCACGTAGCAGTTGTGTCTCCTTGGAAAATATTTGACTAATGCCTCATTTATTCCTCCTCTGTGAGTGGGTGCCATATAAATATACATGTCTTCGCTTTAACTTCCTAGGAAATTATTCAAAAGGGTGAGTTGACTACATTTTGATTTAGATTAATCTTTTTTTCAGGGCATACTTTTAGTGAGTAATAGAAATTCTAATGAGTGCTTGTACAGTCTATACTTTCAAAATACCCTGGAAAAAGAAATCAATGCGCTATTCTAGCTATGACATTAGCAGGTGCTGTGTGGGCAGTTGTTTTACGGAAACAGTATCGCGCTCTCTAATAGCATGATGAAAAGCGAAATAAATACGATGTTTTACTGCTGCAAATGACTAATTTTTAAAAAGTCTTTATATGTCATGTTGTCTTCTGCAGAAAGCAAGGTCTTCTCGTCCAAAGACTTTACATTATTGACAATAATGTCTAAAATAAACCAGGTGGTAAACATTTAAAGCGTTCGTACAAAGTTCACTCTTGAAAGTAATTTTCCCTTAAAGTTATGGCATATTGTCTGTTTTACCTGGAGTAATGCAAGCGTCTTTTTCTCGCTGCGTTCTTCAATAGGAAGAAGGTCCTGCCCAAAATACCTCGTGGGAGCAGGAACACCTTGTCTTTCCTGGGGCAACAAACAGAAACTGTCATTTGTCTTTAGTTTTGGCTATATTAGAGCCCATGAGGGGCTGGTGCTGCCTTTCACCTTCGAGAGACCACACCAGCCCGTGTGCCTGTTGACTGCCTTGTCCTGATGTCCCACTTTCTCAAAACACTGTTGGGGAGGTGAAATGAAAAAAAAAATCCCTCTATTTATTGATGAGAGTGATCTGGGAAAACAAATATTCTAATAAGAAATGGGGGAAAAAAAATCCCAACCCAACTTATCGCTTCTGAATGCTTTTTTTAGAAGTTTCTAAAGAAGTCTAAAGAGAATTCAGAAAATAGCCAGCCAAGGCACTCCAAAGACTTCCCATCCTTGAAGGGCTCTGAACAGCACGTATGCAGCAGTCTCAAAGTACTTTGTCTGAGCTATTTCTCAAATTACTGTTATTACTCTGGGGTGGGAGCTGATGAGATGGCCATCAAAGCCTGTTTTGGGGAGGTTGAAGGGCCCCTCTCTGCCCAGCCAGCACCAGCCCATGGAGCCGCAGGCTGTTGCCATCCAGCCAGCATCTCTGCCCAGCTCTGGTCACCTCACTCCTTCCCTCCCTAAAACCATAATTTGTCTCTGAGCTAAGTGAGCCCATAGAGAATATACTTTAAGGTTTGACATCAAATTTCTTCTCCTAGAAAATGCATGCATCTATCAGAATAATTTACCAAGAGAAAATTACCTTTGCTATCAAACCCGCATCTGTATTTTAGTGCTGAAATTATCTAGCTCGTAGCCATTGCATCGCCTTGTTCTTCTCTGCAGAACTGAAGAGATTTTCTCCCGCTGTGAGCTCTTTGCCTTCCCTTGGATGAAATCTGGGAGGCTTCCGCAACAAAGCCTGTTTTTCTAAGCATAGAAATCATTCTGGTAGCTTCCTTCTGGCACCCCTTTAGATCCATCATCTATTGCTATAAGCCAAAAAACCTGCAAACGGTTTCTCTTCAAAAACCTGATCTTGTTCTTTATTACTGAGTGCTATAATCCTGTTTTTCTTTGTAACCTCTTTGAGACTTGCTTAGACTTTGTGGTGCAAATCTGCTGAGGCATAACCCCTAACTTCTTCTGTCTGGTTTTGAACATTTCAGGGGCTTTTATCTTTATATACTCTGTTGTATTTTAACATAAAAGTAGTTGCTAATGGTTAATACTCCCAGTTTTTCTCTCCCATGTGCTGGCAAGCTCAAGTGGATTAGACTCCCCACCAGCAACACGCCGAGATCTCTGCAGTGCCGTGGTTGAGTTGGTCTAATTTGCATGACAGATCCAGCTCAGTAGGAAGTCCTCGGTATAAGAGACTCTTCCTTCTTGAATGGCTGAACATTTGTACGACGGGAGGAGGTTTTATTCATAGCTAGCGTTGCCATCAGTGTGCTGGCCTGTTACCACANGTGGTAGGATTGCATTGGCCAAATCACCTCTCTTCCCAGAACGCTCTTGGTGTCCACAGGCTCTCACATCCCATTTGGACACTCCCCGGCTGGGAAGCTGCCTCCTCTGAAATGGGTGTTGAAAGTTGCCCAGATGTCCTCTCCTAGCCTGTCTGGTATTTGTGAAAATCTCCAGAATTGGCTCCGATGTTGATTAGCTAATGGCTAGCCAGAAATCCATGTCCAAGTGAATGCAGTGTTAACCGTGTTGGTTATTACGGAATTCTGATTTATTTTACTACATGTTACTGAATGGGGTTTTTTTCCATTAAAAAATAAAAAACAATACAAAACATTTCCATAATAAACTGATTTCTTATTGGCCAATTGTTTTCTTGGCTGTCACAGAAAACATTAACCCCTCTTGAGATTTTTTTGTTCCCTGGAGGCTACCTTGTTCCTTGCATTTTTGTAATGGGCTTTGTGCACTTTATTACATGGGCTGGGATTTTGTTCACAGGCCCTATAAAATTTCTCCAGGGATGATGCTGACGATAATATAATTCAAGGATGACATAATGTAGTTTGTTAAACGGTCCTCAGCTTGCTATGAAACTAAGAGACCAAGTTTTTCAAAGTAACTTCAAAAAGACCAGTCTTTGGATTGAAGCCTTGCCCTGGACTTCCACGACATGGCATGTCCTTCACATTTTGGCAGTTCCAGGCAGAAAAGACTCTGGGCAGGCACTTCTGGCTTTGTAAGATGCGACAGCAGGACTTTGGTGTTTTAATTCCTCTTAAATACTTCAGTGCATTGCCATCTTCAGGGAATTAAAGATTTGCTTCTCCTGATATCCCAGTCTATTCTGGGGAAGACGCTGCTCTTCGGGTGCCACCTCCCTCATATGCTCAGATTTTTTAAAAAAACCACTTAGTTACCCCCAGAAAAGGGAGGTCTCTTCCTTGAATTTATAGTGCGTCTAAACACAGGTTATCATATGCAAAATGGCATGAACTCTACCTTAGAGCAGATTCCTAAATAGCCTTAACTTCAAGCTGAGCTCTTAATTGTGAGTGTGTAATTCTGGCTGCTCAGAGGTCGTACGCCAGCTGTCAGGCAGCGCTGTCTGACTGCAGAGGTGACCACGGGAACCACTGGGAGAGTTGCAGGCGGCTGGTTTGATGCTGTAGTTACTGTTCTCTCTGCTGGTTTTCCCCATAATCATTACAAAGGCTGCTTGTTTCTGCTGACCGTGCATCCTGCGGATTTTTCTGTCTCCTCTACTTTAGTCGGAACTTCAACAGAATCTTTCGAGACTGCTGTAGCCCGAGCCAGGCGCTCTCCTCTTCTGGCATGAAAGCCTCACAACGAAAATGCGGTCAATTCCTTGTAGTAAAAGAATTTATTTTATTTTTTTTATTTTTTAAAAAACAGAGCTTTTTATGAATGGGCAGTCCATACAGAAAACTAGGGTGTTCGTGGGATTTTTTGCATCCATCTCAATGGTGGAGAGACTGTCTCCTATGCAAGCAATTTGCGCCTGTTTCTCACACCTAGAATTTACTGGCAACTTCAGACACGAATGAAGTTCTCTCCACATCGTTCATGGAGACCAGAGCTTTTGTTTCTAAATTACACTTTCAAATACACATTTTAAAAGCTAGCACTCAATTTTCGTTTGACACTTGCAGACTCTGCTAGAATTTGCAAATGAACATTGCCTTCCCTGAAGGAAACAAATTTTGTTTGTATGCTTCTAATAGAGCTTGAAATGACAAGTAAATGGGCTTTGGCCTCATATACATTAGCACCTTTTAATATTACAGACATTACCGTATAACAGCTTGATAAAATTCTTTCAATTAGATATAATTTGTGCAGCTGGAGCAGCCAGAGTAGATGCAAATAACCAATAAACCAGAAGATGTAAGACAATCCTTCAAAGCGATGGATCTTGTGGAGTCGAGTTCTTCAATGATCTATTGCTTGTAGAAGGAAAAACATAAGTGGTTACTCCTCATGACTCCTTAGAGACAAGAAAAGAGGTAAAGGGAAAAAAAAAAGTTAAACAAGGCTTTCGACACTGCCTCCCATGACATCCTCCTAGGGAAGCTCAGGCAGTGTGGGCTGGAGGAGTGGTCGGTGAGGTGGACTGAGAACTGGCTGAAGGGCAGAGCTCAGAGGGTTGTTGTCAGCGGCGCTGAGTCTGGTTGGAGGCCGGTAACCAGTGGTGTCCCTCAGGGGTCAGTACTGGGCCCAGTCTTGTTCAACCTCTTCATCAACGACCTGGAGGAAGAGTTAGAGTGTACCCTCAGCAAGTTTGCTGATGATGCAAAACCGGGAGGAGTGGAGGTTGTATGTTGGCATGGCGGAGTGGAATTTTATACCTCTAAATGGTATCTCACTATGGTTTTTCTTCAGTTATAATGTTTTTAATGGCACCTTATTTCCACTGAAGTAGCTCATACTCGAAGCACAGCGAAAGTTTTTGTGACACTGATTGTGAAATACTTTCATTGCTTTCTAATGCATGTGTTATATTGAAAGGTGTTAAAGCATGTCAGAAAAGGCCAAAAGAGGAATGTCCCAGAGTGCTCTCCTCCTGCCCGAGAGCACCTACTCCCTTTGCATTTGCTGTGGGAGTAAAACCAATGCAAAGTTCAAATCCGCATCTGCATGCGAGCGCCCACTTCCCTGGGCTGGCAGCTGTGTGTGGATTTGGGATTTATGGCTCGGCTCTCTCCGGATATCCACAGCCACTCCTGATCCTCTGCCGGGGGAAATGTAGAGGGGTCAAACAGCAAAGGGAGCTCGTCAGGAGCTTCCAGCGGGTGAGAGGCAGTAAAGGCTGTAAGGTCATTGCTTACGCTCAAGGGCTTTGCAAAAGCAGACGTCTGAATTGCATATCTAATGGTAATGGAGAGAAAAAGTCTTTTCAGCAGAAATACGGCTTCTTCCTTTGCGTGCTCAGCGCTGGGTGCAATTAGTGCCTGTTCTGATCAATACGGGATGTGCCTCGGCGTATTCAGAGGTTTAGGTTAAGTTGCTTCTGTTGCTGCTGGGCCATATATTCCATTTCACGAGGTTATGCTGCTGAAGCTTTACCAGGAAAGACTTTGTCCCAGTGCCTTTGCACACAGAGCTAGATACGTGTTCCCTTGTAACGCAGGACTGCAGCCCAGCCCGAGTGCCCAGGAGCGGACTTGATGTCCCTCCGAGCCCCGCAGAGTAAATAAACAGCAAAACAAAGCTTTCCCTGCTGAACTGATGGACACAATGAAGTCACGATCTCATTATAGCCGGTGGCCAGCGCGTTCCCTGGCAACCAGCCTTAACCTCCTCCCTAATGACATTTCTTGCTGTTGATTCAGAGGAGCAGAGCGAGTGCTGGTGCACGGTGGGCTGCGGGGAAGGTGCCCCTGCCTCCTGGTCACTTTACTCCATGGCTCCAGACCCCTCCGAGTGCGTTTAGCACGAGATATAATCCAATTCAGTAACACGAGGCATTTATCACTCTGCTCTATTAAGACGTGGATCTGCAAAGAATCCAGTTAAAATCTGGGGCTGAATTAGGCAGAGCTCGTCTCTTGTCTGGTCGGGTATGTGTCTCTCCTTGCAGAAGCAGCACCCCTCAGCTCGCTGCCCTGAGCACCTCAGGGTCCGGCAGCAGGACCAACGGGCTGGCTGCCATTCGGGACGGTCACTGGCGCTGGAGGGAACGGGGTGGAGAACGAGGACCAAGCGGTTCAAAGCTAAGAACAGCCCCGGTTCCTGCCCGCTGTGCTCTCAGCTCCGTTCTCGGTGCCCCTCGAGGACGTGTGCCCTGCGGTTCCCGCACACCAGGCTGGCCCAGCCGCAGTCTCCACGTCAGACCATCTATTTTTGCTCCTCTGAACCATCCATCCTCACCACGCAGCCTCCCCGGGAGAAGCCTGGGCTAACCTCTTCCCTTTTTCCACCACTTTCATTCCAAATTGACCAGCACAAATTTTTAAAGAGCGATTCTTTTTCTGTCTCCTGCTGCCTGAGCAGCATCTGCAGTGGCACAGATGATCACACCCGGCTCCTTGGCCCCATTCAGGTCCTCTGAAGTGGTGGCAGAATTTCTAAGGATTTTCTGCTAGCAAACTTCATAATGAATTTTCTAAGGATTTTCTGCTAGCAAACTTCATAATGAATTCTGGGAGGTGAGAGGGAAGAGGGGAAGGGAGAAAAGGGGCTGCACAGGCTTCGCCTCCCACCTCGCTGCCCATGGGCAAACCCCGCCGCAGCTCCCCTTCCCCTGCTCCCGCCCGCTGCCATCTCCCTCTCCTGCGCCGCATTTTGGGGACCGGGAAAGAAAACCTCTAACTTCAGCATCTTGCTGGCATGCTTCCAGAATTCGAGTCCTCGTTAAAGCAAAGCTTATGTATTTAGAGGGAAAGCAGTCATCAAAATTTCCATTTATATGGTTAGAATGATTATAAATGACCAACAGTAACTCAGCTGTTTTGGGGGGGATTTTGGGGTTGTCTTTGATTTTGATCGTAAAATTTTGAAGAAAAAAATCTGTCACAAAAAACACAAAAGAAAAATTTTCTATGCAAAGAAGAATAGTTTTTACCATTCCTTAAAATTTTCTGAATGCTTTTAATGGCCCCAGTGCTGGGGGAAATGGATGCACCACCCCAGCAGTTCTGCCCCACTGGTTGGGAACTGGCTGAGGTTGGGGTGGTTCCTCTGAGCCGCTCCGCCACGCAAGAGCTCTCGTGTTTGACACCCTCGTGTCTCCTGATGGTGTCTTTCACAGTGGAATTAATTAATTTCAATTAAAAAAATGAAAAGTCAGCAGTGTCCACGTAGTCCGTAACTGTGGACTCCGCATGGAGAAATTCCAGGTGGAGTTGGTGCAGGCTGAGCACAGCCTGGCTGTGGGGGCTGGTGGGCTCTGCTGCGTCCCCCTGAGCTCGGGTGAGGTTTAGCTCTGGGGACAGCAAGAGCGTCTGCAGCGCTGAGGGACCAGGGGGACAGCTCTGCCACCAGCCTGGGCTCCACGAGGGCTTCCTGGAGCACCTGGGGTTTGGATCACAAAGGAGCACCGGGACAGGGTCCCCTCAGGGTGGGGGGTCCAGGCGGCAGCTCGAGTCTGGGCTGGGGAGCGCTTGCAGGGGCTGCGCTTGGCCCCGGCTCCGGGCTGGGGGTCCCTGCTCAGCCCCGCTCCGACCTCCCAGCGATTCCAGACAGCGACTCCCGTACCTGTGGCTCAGGATTTTGTTCCAATCAGATGTAAATTCTGCCAGGGCAACGTTAGCCCTGAGCCATGCTTGTAAAATGGTTTTAGCCTCTTCTCTTTTTTTTTTTTTTTTTTTTTTTTTTTT
>Ga0065711_1044641_pt1 | contig 13970 bp, 8 predicted proteins | sample Hoacrofraction12_FD_59098 | JGI IMG/M metagenome (GOLD analysis project Ga0065711, IMG submission 59098) | Hoatzin crop microbial communities from Cojedes, Venezuela - Epithelial fraction 12 v2 (version 2) | ecosystem: Host-associated > Birds > Digestive system > Esophagus > Crop | place...
GGGGGGGGGGATGCGTCCCAGGGCGGGCAGCGCTTCCTGGGGTGTGGGGTAGGGCTGGCGTCGGATTCTGCCGGGGACGTTGACATCCCTTGCATCAGCTTACCTTACTTTCTGGCTACACGCATTGACCCCTGAAAATACAACCCTGCTGATCGCGACTGCTCTTGCTGCAGTCGTTGAACTCCTTCGTATTGAACCCAAAGCAGCTGTCTCCTGGAACTGTATCATTTTCTGTAATTGATTTTTTAAATATACTGGACTTCCATACAATGACTGCAGGCCTTTGAGCAAGGCCATCAGGAAATTAAAATGAGACATAGCCTTGGCAGTTTCTAGGACACAAGTAAGGTATACAGACAATTGAGCAGATTAGAGAGAAATATAATTTTGTTTGCAGTGGAAAAATGCTAAGGAGGAAATTGTGAGGGCTGAGCAAACCACTACAGAAATGACTGTACCTTCTAGATCCAGCTATGGTTGGATTTTTTCCTTTTGATTGTACGTATCTTTCAGATAAAAAGAAGAAAATAATTTTCTACTATGAGGATGGAGAGATACTGGCATAGGCTGCCCAGGAGGTTGTAAAACCCCCATCTTTGGAGATACCCAGAATTTGACTGGAAATGGTCCCAAGCAACCTGCTGTAACCAGACCTGCCTCGGTGAGGAGGCTGGAGTAGATGACCTCCGGAGGTCCCTTCCAACCCACGTGATTCTATGCCAGCAGTAATGCGATCTTTTTCATTTGCCTATCAAATACTAGTAGAGATGGATCTCTTCAATGTTTATTGGTATTACTTGCTACTAGAACACTTCAAAAGGTCTCAGCAAGATCCCTTTCCATATTATGTTTATTATTGTCTTAAAATGAGAGAAAATACTGCTATACTGGTTCAATATCAGCTAGGTGAGTAGATACACAGACAGGTACCTGCTGAAAGCCTTGATGGGAGCAGTTGCACATACAGCCACGGCCCGAGGAGCCGTCAGGAGAGCGGTAACAGCCACTCCGATTTCAGCCCCCAGCTAAATTCTGAAACGCTGACCTGCCAGGAGATGATGTTAATTTGTTTAGGGGGGTGTCATCATATCGTATAGAGCAAACACGTGGACGCACCGTGTCAGAGGGACGTGGTAGGGCATGGTGGATGACGTGTACCTACAGCGTGTGGATGGCTTCACGCTGGAGGAGGGGAAGGTGATGAGCGCTTAGCCCCGCTCAGCGTTGCCATGCAGGACAGGATGTGAAGAAGGATATGTTCCTCACTCAAAACAATGGGAGGCTTTTTTTTTTTTATCTAGTCATAATATAATTATAGAGATTGTAATTTGGCTGCAAAACCTGGGCTATCCTGTCTACAAAGGTGAAGTGAGCCAAGTTACTGAACCTTGGTCCCTGGAAGTGTCTTTGCGTCTTTACAAATTCTGTGGCTGCCCAGTCCCTTTTTGAAGGATGCCTTCATGATTAAGCTGCAAAGTTACCTGAATTTCTTAAAACTTTATCTACTTCTGCTTGCATTGCTGTTAAGCCGAAAGTCAAACAGGAGTGACAGCTCAGATGTGAGTGAAGGGCCAAAGGAAAATGATGTAGAGATCTCATTTGACAAGGCCACTTCAGACAAAAGAAATGTTAAACAAATAGCCGTACACAATGGGAAACGGTGAACTTCTGCTGAACCTTGCTGGTGGCTGGGTGCCAAAGGAAAGTTTGAAGCTACGCGTATGTTCTCTTTTGGAAATCTCTCTGGTTTTAAAGTCCAGCATTTGTATACCATTTTAAATGGAAAATGAAGAGTGTTTGTTCACCTTTCCAGGGTATGATAGCTGATAGAAGCTAAAATGTCTGCCCAGAACTCCTATGCTTCACAAAGTGAAAATCCTGCGTACCGGTAATTATTCAGATGATACAAACCTAGGACATATTAAGCCATGAACGATAAATAGGTGAGACTAGATGATTTTGCAACATAAAATCAAAGAAAATGGAAACATTTAGGTGTATCACCTCAGATGAGTGTTGCTTTTGGACTGCAGTCTGCTGCCACAAGCACTAAAAGCGGTCGTGGTCTGGGTGGCCCTTCAGAATTGTCTACTTGGCTAGGCAATGCAAAGCAAGAGCTGTGGGTAGAGGCAATGCCTTTTCTTAGGGTAGATGGAGTTAGAAGAAGCTTTCTGGCTTTCACCACCACAAGTCCTTCAATTTTTCAAAAAAAAAAAAGCTTTTTCTCTGCCTACTATAAACTAAATCCTGGCCCGGAATATGAACACTGCGGGTCAGGAACAGGTTTAACATCCAACTACCTTGTCATTACTTTCTGATATCCCAGATTTTTTTTTTTTTGGCCATTACAGAAAAGCTGCAGTCTAATATTTTAAATATTCTGATCTTTGCTATCTGCAGTAACAGCAAAGAACAAATTACTAAAGGCATTGATCTCATAAAGTAAAATTAACTATTTGAAATGGAAAGCTGCCATTACACCAATTAAAGTTGCAGAAAATGCAGCTCACTGTTTGAGGCAAAAGAAAGACAGTCTGAGCCAAGTCGCTTGAAAGTGTGTGCTGGTCATCATCCTTTTAACTCAAGATGGGTCTGAGCTTTAAATCTGAGATTCAAAGGCAAGCGTCCTGAGAGGCTGGAAGGTGCTTAGGTGCAGGTTTCCATCCCATCCCAACCTCCATCTTTAGTAAGAACATTGCATTCTCCTGGTGGAAGAAGCAGGGATACTGCAAAAGGCTTAGAGCTTTGAGTCAAAGATGCTTCTAGCCATAGTATGCTGGAGAAGTTCACGGATTTGCTGGAATTATAACCTGTTTCTCCCCATACCTCTTCTAGGATGCCTACAAGATGCTTGGCCATGACTAGAGCTCAGGAGCCCTCAAACCACGGCTTAGTGTGCTAGTGAAGACAGACTAACTCTACCTGCATGCTTCCCAGTCCTGCCAAGCTTTTAGATAATCAGGTCTTCAGAGTGAGTTTTCTGGTTGAGATCCTGAGGAGCTGCCACAAACCCAGCTACAGGTCAAAATTTTGCTGGCGAACTTGCTGGGTTTGACCTGTTCTGCTCGGAAAAATATTTCTGCTCTCCTCACCTGGCACAGGTTCCTGAAGTGAAGAAGGGTGGCCCATGACTTGGTTGCACCGGTGGCTTTAGGGGATGCTGTTGCATTATGGGACAGGGCTGGCTCGTTAGGCTACGCCAGTGCAAATCCTTCTATGTGAAATGCCTCTGAGATCCCTAAGGGATTTAATGTCAAACTAATAGAAATACCGATTATACAAAATTGGCCTGACCAGTAGTTTGTCTTCCAAGGAGATGCTGGTTAAAACTTCATCGTCAGATAGCAAGAGGAGCAGGTAGGGTCAGTCCTTCTCATTAAATCCTCCTTCGCAGAGGTGTTTTGACCCCCAGGAGTCGTAAAAACAAACCATGAAGCAGCCCAGCCTTTCACGTGGGCCAGACTGCAGCGAGTGGGGGTATTTTAATATAAGATATACCCAAGTCCACAGACTCCTTGCAAGATAATTGCCCACCTCCCATGCTTCAGCTGACACGAGCTGAATGCTGTCCAGTGCAGTAACGTACTCAGGGCTGTTTTAAGGAACTAATTACAAACATTTCACAACTTGGTTTGCGAAGTGCAGTCTCTTCCCTTGGTTTGCCAAGTGCAGCGGAATGTGAGCTGTATTGATGCTGAAGCAGGAAGAGCCGTGAACAACTCATCCAGCTTTCTGTCCCTTTTCTCTGCAAAAACACTAATCTATGGTGCAAAACTTACTGCAGCAGATAAGCTAAATACTGTTTTCCTGCATGAGAGCCCATTACTTAGGTGCTGTCCTACTGTGATTAATGAGCATGGGCTCTTCCGCTCCCTGGCCTCTCTGCCATTTACTGTGCTAAACATGCTCAGATAAAAGTAAAAAGCTTTGAGGTTGTTTTCTAGCTGCTAGCTTTAAATTTAGTCAAATTAACGTGCTGCTTCTCAGGCACCTTCTCCATTACAAAGATTGTATCTGCCGCATCAGTCCTACCTGCTCCAGCCCATTAGCTTCAGCGCTGTTGAGAAGGTTCAGGGCAGGAGAAAATCCAGCTTGAGATCTCCTGGCTGCCAACTGTTGCTGCTGAGTGTGCTGGGACAAGAAGAGAAAGTTGTGAAAGTCTCCGTTTTCTTCTCCTCAGGCAGAAAACAACCATAAATTCACACGGATCACACCTGTTGAATCAGAGAGCCCAAAATTACATCAGAATCACTTAAAACACAGATTTAAGACAACCAGTTTACTAATCGTCTCCCAGAAAGTGAGGAGAAACAAAAAAGCTTCAAATTAAAAGAAGGACTATTATGGATTCCTACCAAAATAACCAAAAAAATCCACAAAGCCTGTTTCATGAGGCCTGGATTCCTGCATGCTGTCTCACGTTACCACACCTCTTGCACTGCCATAGCCCGTAGTCCACCAAAGCTCTTACAGTACACAACCACAGGGCCTCCAGAGGCTAAGCTCTCCGCAAAACAGCTTCAGCTCTCCTCTTCTCAGCTCTTGGATCTTTTCTTTCACGAGTTCCACTCTCATGTCACCTTTGGTGACCACACAACCTCATGTCTCTTCTTTTCCTTCAGAGTCACCCAGCTAGAGGACAGCACAAGCCGTTCACCGGAGCTTCGTTAGTTAGTTGGTGAGTGCATCCATGGTCAGCAGTGTCTGCTGAAGGCAGTATCTAGGAGGCAAGTTCTCCCTGCCTTTCCCTCTGCAGCAGCATCCATAACATCACTTTTCTCTATGCGCTTCTCTATTTTTATGACATTTAGAAGACTATAGTTTTTTTAAGATCTTTGCTGCAGCTTGCTAGCTGGCTTGGGTTAAAGCCGATCACGGTCTGATCCGAACAGCCTTGTTTCCACAGGAAACCAGGCGAAAAGACTTCTCCTCACCTGCACTTGGAAGCTGCCAGTTTGACAAGCTGCCAGAGCCTGCCTGACAAAGCAAGACCTCTCCGTGCTTCCTCCTGCAATTACTTTCCCATGGAGCCTAAAGGTGAACTGCCAGGCCATTGATGTCCCTGCAAACAAGGTATTGGCAGCGGTGGCAGGAGCTCTCTGTGGGGATGAAGTGCCTGGGAACAGCATATGCTGGCTGCTCGTTATGCCGATCGGGTACTAACTGGTCCCTAAACGATGAGGAGTTACTGAAGTGAGCCACAGGCCGTTTGACTTATTTTCGTGAGTTGCTCTGAAAAAGTCACCCACTCAAAAGTTAGACAGGGCATATCACAACTGTATTTCAGCTTTGGCTCCCTTGCAAGTTCCTCCAGCTTTTAAATGGAACCTTTGCTTTAATCCGTAGAGGAGCACTTAATGTCAAGTCAACACGATAGCCTGCTTCGTCCTCGTTATTCAGTGCCTGGTCCCGTTCCTCTGTTTACAGCATAGGCTTGAAAGGCTGATGTGAGACGCAGCTATTCATTCCTGCACGTGCTGGTGAGTGGCATGGCTTGGTCTGCTGCCTCGCGCTGCTCTGGCGTCAGCCCTGACCACCCCTACCACGCTGGGGACCAGCACTGTGACCGTCCTGTGGACAGAACCATTCGCCAGCTCTGAGAAAGGTCTTGTACGAAACCCCAACAGTAGTGGACTTTCCACCACTGGGACTGTCGGGTCACCCTTTGCCTTCCTGCGGGCTCTGTCTCACTCCACAGCAAAGGGGCAAGGTCCCATGGGACACAGTTTCCATCCTTACGGAGACCTTTCGACCTGCAAGCGGACAGAGAGCACATCATCCCGTGCACCACACAAAATGCCACACGTGGGGGCTGGAGAAACAGGCCAGCAGGAACCGCACGAGGTCCAGCAAAGGGAAGTGTAAAGTCCTGCCCCTGGGGAGGAACAGCCCCAGGTACCAGTACATGCTGGGGGCCAGCTGGCTGGAAAGCAGCTTGGCAGAAATCCTTCCATGGCTTCCACATCCCGGCTGAGGTCTCCTTGTTGAGCCCCGATGAGCAGAGAAAATGGGCTATGTGCCTGCCCTGTGCCCCCCACCAGAAACACTGTGGCAGGTCTAACTGTGTGGATGTGTGCGGATAACCGGGTAGTGTGGATAGTTTGGATGCTACAACAATAATTTCAAGAGCTTGGCATGAAATTTGTTGTGCTGTGGAAGGGACTCAGGCTTCTGTTCAAGGGAAGCAAATGGAAACCGACAGGAGCTTGTGCATGATCTGATTCACAGCCTTCTGCTTGTACCTTCTACCTCGAAGTCATTTGCCTGTTTTAATCCATCAAGAGATGGGATCAGGGCCGTGCACCATTTTTTCCATGATGCCTGTCTGGGGCAGTGAAGTCACAACAATATTTTTTAGCTGTAGAAACAGAACAGGTTAACTGTGCCCAGAACTGCTGGGAGATTGATTGCTCAATGTCTACAGAAGTCCACAAAATGCTGAGGTTTCAACATTTTCGTATCAAAAGCAGGGACAGTGAGAGCATGATGGAAATGGCTGGAGAACCTGGCTGTTGTCAGACCCCGATACAGAATGCGATTGAAGATATTTCTGTAGATCTCAGTATGCTCTTGCAACCCTCTTTGCAGGAAACTTCCTCATCAGCAGAGGTGCTCCAGGAGCAGGATGGAGCAGAAGAGTGTCCCACCATCAATTTGCATCTGCCCGAATGCACAATTTCAATAGTTCTTGTTAGCCAAAACCTCACTCAGTAGGAGAGATTTTCAAACTGCAGCAATGAATTGATTAAAGCTACACATCGTGTTAACGAACAGGGTTTATTCCTGACACGATGAAGAAGGATGCGCGTGCGGAGCCGGCTTTTGCCTCTTCCCTTTACCCTGTGGAAGTGGTTAACCAGCAGGGAAGGCAGAAATCACATTTTCAGGTGGCAGCTCCCCACAGCCGGGGCAGGCAGCGTGTGCTGGCAGAACAAGGAGCGGGCAGGGCACGTTGAAGGGGCCGGTGGCAATGGGGACCCTCTGCAGCAGTAACTGGCAGGGGAGAGGCTTTCTCATGAATTATTCAGAGCTGTCAGCTAGAAGCCAGTCTAGGGCGAGATGAGACCGCAGCATTTGTTTCTGTTTAGTTTAGACAGAGGCAAAATTAATTGTAAATTAGTTTTCACTGTCCATGCACAAACACAGCTCCTCTGGTATGTCAAGACTTCCAACTTTATCATCCGCTGATACCCTCTCATCAAAAAAAACCTTGAAAAATTAGTGACCAAAATACCATAATATGAATATTACTTGTTGCCGTAGTCTGCGTGCACAAAAATGCTTTGCAGTTCACATCCTATTCTTTCCTGCTTCACTAATTTTTGAATCTGTTCAGGGAGAACAAATTACATGGTCAAAAAATACACTTGGTGGGTTTCATGGCTTAGCCAGAGAAGTCTGCGCTCGAAACACGGCACTTCATCCATGAGGCTGTCCTGGTAAGCAACAATTGTAAAAAAGCTCTGGGGGAAGCAGCTGGCTTGATTTTTATCTTGGTTTTCCAAATTGTGCATCTAAGTCATGTTTCTAAGTTTCCCCTCCATAGAGAAAGGCAAAAGTTTAATTGGCTTTTCCCTCTCGAGCTGCTTCAGCCACAAAACTTTCCACTGGCGGAACAAATTCCTTCCAAACGCCAGTGAGCAGCCTCCAACCCAACAGGCTCATCTGCAGCCCCACAGGGGAACCTCGCCTCGCGGCCGGACCTTTGGCTGCTGCATTTTAGCCTGGTGGCAATTGGGGGAAGGAGTATTTATTTCCCCTGTTCCTCTGGGAGTTTTAGAGCCATCACTGCTATTTACAAGCTGACGAAGCTCGGCATGATGCGGGTACGTACTTCTTGGGTTTTTCCACTTGCTCTGGGTGCCTGAGGCACTGCAGTTATGTCGTACATCTGCCCAGCATGGCAAGCGCTTCTTCATGAGAAAAAGAAAGGGAAAAAAGTGTCCCCAAGTTTCGGAGTCCTTGGGACAGATTTGAGCTGCGCGACTATAACTTTAGCAACTAAAATTACACCATGGGACTTAGTCTGGAGATGAGCAAAGAATATAGCTCATACTTCTTGTTCGTTAGATAATATGATCCCTTTTGCTGGATGAAAACTGGAAACGGGGCCCGGCTGTTCCTAGGGATGATGGCCAGCGGCTGGGCTGCAGGAGGTGTTTGTCTGCAGAGGCGCTTGCTGGACTCAGTTGGAGGAGAAGGTGGACAGGGTGTCCTCAGTCTCAATCCGTGTCATTGCTATCTCTTTCCCTCAACCATTTCCCAGTGACTCGCATGATCTGCTGCTTTGGGTTTTCAGCTGAGGTCGTATTCAGTCAGGGTTTACAGCTGGATAAGGATGATAACGCCAAAACCAGGTTTAACAAACCAGGATCTACCTTCTAATTTCATTGTCAGTTGTTCCAGCATTCAGGCCACTTCAACTGTCCAAACAGCATGTCTGATTAGAGAGACGAAAATAGCCTTCTGGGGAGTGTTGGCTTGCGGTGGCATCTGAGCCATACTTGCCCTCCTGCTCACGGTAACCTCAGCTCAGCACCCCTTCACTTTGGTAGGCTTCATGCCAGCTTCCCGGCAGAAGGGGTTCAGCCTCAGCCCAGCTAGAGCCGTGCAGGGCCAAAGGGAGAGCAGAGCGGAGCAGGAATACCAAAACAGCGTGAAAGTCTGCTTTCCTTTCAGCACAAAGATGGCTCCCATCATGGCTAATTGTAGCAGTCGTGTCCGCCAAGAGACATCAGAACGGACCGTGCTGCAGGTAAAGGGCTGAAGCAATGGCTCGACCCGTTACCAGGAGCAGCTCCTTGGATCAGTGGAAGATCTGGAATATCTGGACGTGTGACCAGTGCCATTTTCTAGGAGAGCCTCTGAGTCGCTCGCAGACTTCACATCTCCATTCCCCCAGGGTTTCTGGAAACAAATGGCAAGTATTTTGCTCCTGATGTTTTTAGCGTTCACATGCCAGGAACTGACAGGAAAGACTGAGCACGCTATTTCAATCTTTTTTTAAATTTTTTTTTTTAAATGTCATGGACACTTTGTCTACAGCAGGGCAATGACTCAGGACACGAGAGGAATATTGTTTCCCAGCCTGCTGGAAGCAGCGTATCGGAGCCCAGGGCGGTGCCAGCGCATTGATGGTGACGAGCTGCGAGGAGCCTCGGACGCGGCCAGGCTCCCCCAGCCCTGCCAGCACCACTCAGCATCCTGACCTTATGTTCTAGTTCGAGGGCAAAAGGGCCTATTTTTTCCTTTCTGTTAATTTTAAAGAGATAAATATAGCCAGTGAAGTGACCTCCTACTCCTGTGGAAATCTTTAAGTTTAAAGCTGAACATGTGAAATGTAGCAGTAGCTCTTTTTTATTTACAGGCTGCTCATTGTTTTGCTTAGCATGAGGTTATGTTGTGTGCCTTCAAACGCGGTTAATTAGCACAAGGTCAGCTGGCATTGCAAAACAATGACCGGCGTCTTTCTTTTGCTAAAAACTGTTTTCTAAGGAAAAAAAATGTTACTGTCAGCAAATAAAGAGTGTCCGATGTTGAAACATGATTGCATATAGGCTTGAATAAGGCCTCCCAAATGCATGTTTTTGTTTGAACAGACAGCCACGTAATTCTGGATCTGTTGGACTTGCCGGGGCTCGGGTCTGGATTTCAACCTGACTCTGATCTAACTCCCAGCCCTGCACGTTTATCACCCAGGACATGAGCTGCAGGCAGCAACAGGAGATGGTCATCTATAAGGAAGAAATTATGTTTCCTGTAACAGCAGCTCTGAGGAGGACCCAAACGAGCCGCGCTGACCAAAAATAGGCTGTGCTATAAAATTGGCTCGAAATTGAGACCCTTCCTAGAACTGTCCAAAGCTTTTTATTTTCCCCATGGCGCCTACAGGACTGACAGGACACGTGTTCATTAGTCTGCAGGAGGTTATTGCAGTGAATAATAATGGATGTGACAGCAACCCTGAGGTAACTCAGTGACACTGAAGCTGCTTCCCTGTTCTCCCATGTTTGGCTTTAGTCTTCTCTGATTTCTGCCTTCTGCCACACACACACGAATGGAAATAAAAAATGACTGGGACACTACTTTATGACAAAAATAATGAAAATTAAACTATAAGCTAGACTGTTGTTTAGGAAAGACTTTGCTTAAGGGTCAGGGAAAGGAGCACAGTTACCGAGCCTACTTGGAGAGCCAAGGTCTTTCCCAAACCTCAGCCAAAAAAGGCTGTGAGAGCATGCACATGTGCTGCACAAAGGTGTTGGCAACTCCTCTCAGGAAAGTTACAATGACGTTTTTGGGTGAAATTAAACTAGTAGAGACCACCAGATCACAGAATCCTTGAGGCTGAAGATATCTCCAGGTAGCTCTGGAGATGTCCATCCAACCATCCTGCTTGGAGCAGGACCAGCTGGAGCAGGTTGCCCAGGACTACATCCAGTCAGCGCTTGAATTTCTCCAAGGTTGGAGACTCCACAGCCTCTCCTGACAGCCTGTTGCCTTCTTCATCCACCTTCACAGCAAACAAGTTTTTGTTATGTTTAGGTGGAATTTCACATATTTCAGTTTGTGCCTGTTGCCTTTCGTCCTGGCACTGAGAAGAGCCCAGCTCCATCTTTGCCCCTTTCAATCTATTTTCAGGTCGGATGGAGACAGGTGAAGTATCCTCACTGAAGATGAACCTGAAGGTTGGACCTGAAGAGGATTTATGTGGTGAACCAAAGTTTAGTTTCTAAAATGGGACCTGTAACTATCCTTTGGTTGCACTGAAGTGCACAGCTTTTTCTTCTGGTACGCAAATGCCGCTAGTTCATGCAAGTGAAAAGGCAGTTTTGCTGCCGAAGGGCTGCATGCTGACCCTCTGGGCTCCCTCCTGCGAATTGCACGGGAGGTGATATCACCACAGTGATATGCCAAAGCTTTAGGTCTCATCTGTGGCTCCACGAGAGCCTTGATCCCCAGCTTTTCCATCAGAGGGAAGCACAAAAGCCTGTCTGCCAGATCATATGAAATACTGGAACTGGCAAACCGAAATCTACTTGTTTCCCCTGGAAAAAGCAAGAGCAGCTTTACCTGAGTTTGGAATCATCCCAAAGCTGCTGCAGGCGGAGGTGATCCCAGGCTGCGGCTGGAGACGGGAGGTCCCTGGCCCTCCTCCAAGGGCTAGCAGCCCCTCTTCAACCAGAACAAGAGGATCTGGGGAAGTGGGAGCGCTCCGTACCCCGCGGAGCTGTCAGCACAGCCTTGGCACGCCTCGAGGAGGCACAGAAATGTGCGAGGGGAGACGGCAGAAACCAGAGTTATGCCAGGACTCCTGCCAGAGATTGGATGGAAGCAGTCGGGGCTGCTGGCTCTTACCAGGCTGAGCCCACGAAGGGCCTGCACGTCTTAGTAAATGCCTGCAGCGGCAGCGCCGAGCATGGGCAACGATGTGGGAGGGGAACTAGAGTCTTTTTGACGGTACCTGATAGAGGACTGATGCTAGGTTGCAAATGTGTCGTCATGCAAAGCTCGAAGCAAATGCCTGCTGACATACAGTGTCCTGCTACCTCTGGACAGGAACCGTCCATCCGTCACCCTCTGAGACGTGGCTGTGCAGGATGAAGGGGTGCTCCTGGTGAAGGAGGCTGGACCAGCTGCGTGCTGCTTGCTTCACGTTGGCGCTTTCACACAGGGCACCTGAGTGAGAAAGAAAAAAGGGACACAGAAAGCTCAGTTTGTATGAATTTTGCATGGATCCCTGTGTTCAGAGTCGCAGTCCTGTTTATTCTGGACTTTCATTTCTCTGGGAAGAAAAACATTTGGTTCTGAGATAGCATTGAGTAACACTTTATCTCCTGGGTGGTTGTTTTTTCTTTGACACGGGAGGCGGGTCTGTACTCAGAAGTGACATGCCTTCTTATAAACATAGATTGACGTTCCGTATGTTATGGAAAATGTTCCCTCAGCTATGATACGCAGAAAGCACAGTACGCAATTCCTGCTAGACCACTAGCAGAAGTGATCATCTGAGTCATCACAACATCAATCTTAGAGCAAAGGCCGGAGGGTTTGGTTCCCAAGCCGAAGCATTGGGGCCCTGTCTTCCAGCTGGGTGTAACGAGGTACACCTTCCCAGGGCTGAGTAGCAGCCTCCTGTCGTGCAGATCCAGCTTCTGAGTAGGCTTATCTTTGAAACAGGCTCCACAATGAACCGTCATTACTAAACAGACACAGAAAACATGAAGGGTTGAGTGCTTGTGGTGAAACAGGGTGTAAGACAGTCAATATGAAGCAGCCCTTCCAGAAGGGCTCTTTGGTAAGGTGAGAAGTTCAAAGCCATAATCTGCTTGGAGGGGGTTCTCCATGTGAACCTGAGGACTTTGCTGAGTGGTTGCAGACCGAAACCGTCTCTGCAAGTAAACGTGCTCTACTTACCCTGATGGGGTAGGCCCTGGATGGACACGAGTTCAAGCACAACTCGAGCTCGGGTACCAAGTGCCCTGCTCTGAATTCTGTTTTTGTGGGGCCACTGAGTGCCAGAAGTATGAGCAAACTGGTTACAGAGCCTGGGAATTAAATGGAGTCAGACCATCACTTTGATTTCCGAGAGGGGAAAAGGTTTAGGGGCTGCACCCAGTTTTATGTAGTTTTTGAATCTTTCTATGGAAAAATAAATTCAAAGTGTGGAGTTGGGCTTGTTCAGGTTTTTAATTTGAGTCACATTCCAGGCCAATTGTAGTCTTGAAAAGTCTTTCCCCTCATCTACATTAAAGGCTGAATGTACAAGTTGTTTCTAAAAATACTTGGTATTTTCAAATAAATTAACTGATTAACTTTTGAATTAGCAGTCAAAACCTGTTAAGCAGTGTCATTGTCCGGTACAACTATCCACCCACTGCATTTTAAATGTTGACTCTAGATGGGTACCACAGGTCCTTTTAAAATGCACAGCATGCTACGAGATCCAAAAAGTTCAGATAGGTTTGAGATTGCTGTTCTTGTCCCCTGGAGACAGAAACTAAGCACCAAACGTACCAGCTTGGGATGTACCAAAGTAGATCTGTACCAGAAAAATATGTTACTTGCTTCTATGACAACATTGGAGACATACAAGAATACAAGACACTATGCATCCCACACACTAAAGAGATGAAACTACCTGCTCTCCTGAAGTGACCATAAAGCTTTCTCATCAGCTCCAGGACTCAAAGGCTTAATGCTCCTTACCGGGATGTTTGCATGACTGAGATGTCTTGGTGCAGAGCATCACCCGGTCTGCTGTAACTTCTGCTGCAGACTGACATCTCCCACCGTGACCCTCAATAGGGGCTTGTGAGTTGATGGGAGCTGTGGTGATTGCAATCTGAATTTTAAGAGCCTTCGAGCATAGGGATGCTGGGAGGAAGGACATGAAGGCTGTTGGCAGCCCTGTCTTGTGCTGTCCTAGCTATACGGGGAATAAGGCAATCCCCCACTCTGCAAACAAGAATATCCTCCATCAGTGCCCTGGTTCAGACACTACCTCTGCCAAAGGTGGTCCTAAGAGCAAGGTCCAACTGCTCGACTTCCCCACCTGGAAGTCGAGAGTTTTTTTTTTTTTTCTTCTTTTTTTCCCCCATCAGGGGGCTTTAAAGATAAACTGGCTTGCCTGAACCTTGCTTACTGTAAAAACAGCAGAAGGGTGAGCAGAGCATGAGGTAGGACTTGTAAGACTTTGGTGTCTGCAAAAACTGTCTGTATTTTTCTGACCTTGGCAGGTGGTCTCAGCATCAGGTCAGGGAGGGAAAATGCCGCATTTGCCTTGACAGCACAGACCCCAGGCCCCCTAAATCCTCAGCCACCTTGGGGTTTCCCACCCTGAGGGGCTTGTGGCAGATGTGACCAGCTGAGACAGCAGGAGACGAGCGAGGACCCTGGGCTGCCAGCACCAGGAAACTGAGCCGGGGTGCCGAGGGCAAATCGGGCTCACGGTGCGGCGGGGCAGCCCC
>Ga0065711_1044642_pt1 | contig 13970 bp, 9 predicted proteins | sample Hoacrofraction12_FD_59098 | JGI IMG/M metagenome (GOLD analysis project Ga0065711, IMG submission 59098) | Hoatzin crop microbial communities from Cojedes, Venezuela - Epithelial fraction 12 v2 (version 2) | ecosystem: Host-associated > Birds > Digestive system > Esophagus > Crop | place...
GCACGCAGCCGCGGCAGCAGGGCGGGTTAGCGAGGGGGCTGTAAATCGCGCTCTGAGGCTTGACTTTCCCGTGTTTTGCAGTTTCTGGTTTCGCTGCCCCCACAGCCCAACCTTTAGGGGGGGGTGTGGAGGGGGTGGAAGCCCAAGGGGTAAAATATGACCAAACAAGAATACAGCAGTTAGCAGAGACTCGTTCACTGCAGAGACTCGTTTACTTACTCGCAATCAGACCGGTTGCAAGCTGGTAGGAACCCGCGCAGAGCCTGTGTGAGGCTGGGGAGCGAGACTGCGGGATGCGTTTGTCCGGCCCTCGACGCTGGGGCTGTGCAAGCGCGTGAATGATGGGCAGAAGGGAAGAGCTTTGAAAGTCTATAGCAAAAATCACACATAACTGCTGATATCAGATCCATATGGCATCTGCTATAACTGCACAAAAATATTCATCCAGACTTTCTATTCGTTGCAAACTGTGCTTAGATTATATACGTTGTCCCTATTGTGCATTGTAGGGGATGGCCTCTTTCATACGGCAGCGTCTTATGGCTTTCATTTGTTCGCAGACCTCCCACTAAGTGACTGCTGATTGAAAACCTTTTTACTTGCTTGCCAGGTTTAGCAAAAAGGGCTTGGTGTACTTAGTGCCTTTGATCTATCTGGGATGAACATTTTCATTGAAAGAGGTGGATGAGTCATTCTATATTTGACACGGAGCTATCTTGGAATACCTCTGGGTTTGCCTTTTCCAGCTCTTTTATATCTTTTTGCATGTGGCTATAAATATTTTGCTCTGCGAGGAGCATGAAGCTCTTTTTTGGAAATGAAAGAACCCTATCCCAAATAGGAAAAACACACTTAGCTAAGGTTTGTGCAGTGCATATTTAGTGGTAGAAGGTGCTGTGTTGGCCCTGCCTTGCTTTTCAATACAATATCCTGCAGTGTGAAATGAATGGCTGTATTTAGAGGTATCTGGAAGTGATGACTGATGTTTGGAGAAGTTACAAGGCTTTTCCTTTTCCACATGAACTCTCCAACCTGGCATTTCCACAGCAGTGAAATACTTCTGGGGCTGAGATCATCTGATTATTATTTCCTGTGTCATGTGCTGAATTTATTATTTTGTTGAATATTACAAATATATTCTTCAGTTGCCTGAGTTTTGGATTCTTCGGCAAAGTTCACTGGCATAACAAGGATATTGCACTTACAAAAATAACTTTTTCTCCTTGGGGATTATTTAATTGTGATTAGTGAATGAAAGTCCCAAATGAAGGGAGGAGGGGGAGAAGGGGGGAGGGGGAAATTCAGTAAAAATGCAGTTCTGATATTCTGCCAGCTTATTATATAGTCAGTTCAGGAAAAACTGAAATTTGTATTTTTGTATTGAAAACTGTTAAAAGCTAGGAATTCAGACATTCTGTTTGCTTCAATGTCCAATCTTTTTTCTGTTCTCTTCTGTGGAAAAAGTGAACACGTTTGTGCTAATCTAGGATTATTTCTGGTCACAGCAGAATCACGGTGTTGTTACTGGGAATTGCATAGGTCAATAATGGGTTCATTGCCTCAGAAATATTTTCATGGAGTTTTTTATGTTTTTTATACCTCTGAAAACAAAAACAGAACTGAGACTAAAATCTAGTAGAAGCTCTTCATATAAGCGTCTGTGTCCCTATTGACATTAAAATGTGCGTGCACGCCTTGCAATACCAGTAAGTATAAAATAAGGATATCAGAAATAGTGAATCTTCTCATATCTAAATGTCATTGTTTAAAACTGGATATGATTCTCTACAAAACTGACTCAAATGCCATGTAGGTCTTTTGAACTCTTCAGCTGTCTTGTATGTTGCTCAGAGCGAGGCCTGTTCAGGGCTCTTCTTTAGCTTACAAATGAGGGGTGGGAGAAAAAACAATGTTTTTTAAAAAAAAAATATTTAAATCTTGGCATCTGGATTGTTGAGATTTGTCTGTTTGTAACACTGACCATATTTCTTCCTCGCTTGTTTTGGAATATCGCATGGTATGCAGGTCTTCATTAAGGAATATTTTGTCCTTTGGCTTTTTCTGCACATGATTACCCAGTAGCCATCCGTTCCCAACATCTGTGTTTATTAAAACCTTTCCAATAAATCTGCGCAGAAAGGAACTGTCCACGTTTCCTCTGACTTCTGTGATTTTTTGTTGTGGTGAATTGGTTAAAGATTATGCAGCTGAGATGTTTGGGTTTTCGCTAGATCTTCAACATTACTACTCATTCCCCCACAAGTTCATTAAAAATGGAGATTGAGTGGACGAGCAGGGCCTCCAAACCTTTCTAGGACACCGAGTGCACCGTTCTGGCCAAAATCTCATTGAACAGGGAAGAGTTAACACAGCCAACATTTGTGCTTTACACCTTAACTGTGCTGCCTGGAGGTGGCAATGGCCGACAACGGCTGCGCTAGGGGTGTTCCAACCAGGGCCACTTTCCAGCGACAATATCTAAGGAGCGACTTAGCGAATGACCTCTTTTGCCGCTTGCATCGCATCCCTCGGTGCCGCACGCCTTTGCCGTGCTACAGATGAGCAGTAGTGGCTGGTGCATGATTCCATGCTTCGCACCGGCTGGGGAGACGTGTCCTGGCACCAACAGTCGGCATCGGATTTTGTGCGGAGTTGTGCGCTATGTAAGACGGGGCCATTCTCAAGCAGGTTTTTGGCTGTGTGATTCTAGTTGCATGAGGTTGAGTGTGTCTGGTTATGGTCTTGGAACCAAAGCCCACTGACTACTTCAGTGTTTTTGAGGGACATTCTGAGAAGATCTTCAGCAGTATGTGAACGAGAGACAGCAGCTATATGCAGCTGTATTTTCTTGGCTGGGCAACTTCACTCAACTGTTAATGCTGAGCGTGGTTTTAAGTACAGTTTCATCAAAGAGCTATTAGGCTGGCAGACAAATCCAACTGGTGATGCCAATCTGGGCAGAATTGTTGATTAGTATTATATAGGCACAACCTCAAAAGGTTAGAAGACCTGATGAGCTTTTATCAGGGGCCTTCTGTAGCGCAGATATATTTTGGAAACCCTTGTGTGGGTGACTTAACTTTTGGGTAGCTCACCCTATTCTGGACGCCTGTAAGGTCTGGCAATTACAGAGACAACCTGAATAAGTATGTGGATTTTGAAACGCTTCACAAGATCAGCTTTTGATAGTAAGATAACACCATGTTTAACTCTGGTGGTGCTTCTGCAATATGGTCTGTGGCACACTTATTACAGACTAAATTCTTAACTTGACAGGTGACATCTATCATCAGAACTATATGCTTTCTATGCAAGATTTGCAGAAACGGAGGCTGGTGCCCCCCAGACTTCTAGATTCAGGACTTACCTACTGTTTTTCTTTGAATAGCTTCCAGTAATACTGGCAACAGGGCCAGCATTGATTTACTTTGGGATTGGGAGTGTTGAACAGGTGTGAAGACGTGGTGCTTCTGAGGTGGCTTTTCTTCTGCTCGCTGCATCTGTGCCAAGAGCATCTTGGCCAGATGCAAGGACATGACTCTCAGTGTCGAGGAACGGGGACTGGTTTCGGAGACAGTGGTTACTCAACCTGAAGAGCTGCACAAAGACTTATGAATCGGGAACTGGTCACCGTACAATTGAGCTTAGTCAGATAGTGTTAGATCATAAGCTGTGATTCTCTGGGGCTGAAAGCACTGCACCTCCAGTTTTTCCAGCTCATGCTCACCAAGGAAGAAAAGAGACAAAATCTAAACTATAGACCTAAACATGTTCATAGGTGTTGTCCATACACATCCATTACATGGTATCGTGACACTACAGGTCTGCCCCTGTGTAGCCTGAAGAGATATTATCATCTGTATTCAGAAAAATACCAGTGGCCACTGAAAAGTGGCAATTTGCTGCCGGCCGGGGCAGACGATGTTATCACCTGTGAGAACGGCCTACTGTACTGGTCAAGCACTGCAATGATAGCTGTGTTAGTAACTTCTTATCATGCCACCAGTACAGCCAAGACTCTAGTAAAGCTTGAATTCAGATGTTCAAAGCACAGAGGGCCTGAGAGGCTTCTTGGTGGAGTCAGCAGAGAATGAACTTCGGCATATGACTGAAAGTGAAAGAACAGTCTTGGGGTTAAGGCACTGGGCTATACCTCGAGAGATCAAGATTCACTTTCTGGTCCTTGTGCAAAGGATTTATTCTCTCTGGCAGTCACTTCTCCATCAATAAAACTGTAGTATTTTGCTTCTAATACCAGGGAGAGCCAGTTTTCATGGAAATAAGGAAACGTCTTGCTCTTCTCCATGATGTGAAAATCAGACTGTCGAGGGCAGTGTATCATAATCTTCAAGTTCCTAAAGCTCCCCTTTTCCTGAAATAAACAGTTCTGAATTGAAAGTTTCCTGGGTATTGACAAACAAACATTTTGCTCCGTTCCTCCTCCAAAGTCTAAGGAAGTCAGTGGAAAAAAGGCTCCAGCCCTGTTTTGAGGGGGTAGGTTAGAGATGTTATCTATGAAATCTCTTTCAGCTCCATTGTGGGGACTTTTATAACATTGTTTTTCCTGTCTTCTCATTTGCGTTTTACATACAAGTCCTGGTATTTTGGTTTAGCCCACAAACAACATGAAGCTGCTTTGAATGCCTTAATTTTTCCTGCCTACTGCAAACCAGACTTTTCCCCAGCATCAATTATCCTGAAGGGAACTGCGTATGTAAAACCACACCAAAAAGTTTGAAGCCCATACAAATGTATTTTAATTTCTTATAAAAGTCTGCATTCTTCTCCGTGTGTTGTCTTTGGGTCACGTTGTTTTTCACAATCGCTGATGACTAAGTTGGGGCAGAGGTACTGTCCATTATGCCATATTCTTCCTTACGGTGGTCACTCTGGCAAACAGGAGGAGACTGAGCTGTTGCCACTGAGGAGAAAAGAGCCGTCTAGAGCTTGTGTAGAGCTTCTCATTTTTATTCACACCGTGGAAAACCAATCCAGAACTGAGGTTATGACAAACTGTTTGCATGCAGCCCTCTCTTCCGATGACCAGTGCACTAATGCTTGGTTTCTAAGGAGAAATTTTTTCCAAGAACAGACTTTGTTTGGAGCGATAAAAGTGTTTGCCTGATGTGTCTGTGCAGATTTGTCTGAGGTGGCTGATAGGGACACTAGCTTCTGTCCCGATAGCAGGGGCAGCTCTGGAAGGCATTCCGTAATTGCCCCTATTAACCTGAACTACCACTGATGTCAGTTTGTTATGACACAAGGTCATAAAATGGGATGGGTACAACCCATCAGCTATCTCTGCTGGTGTTTGGCAGCAGAGCTTGAGCTACCTCAGGTGCTGATACCTGCAATGATGAGTTAGCACTTCACAGGACAACTTTCGCTTGCTTGCCAAAGCTCCCTCTGAAAGAAACAACCACGATGGTGTGGCAGCACAAACACTGGGGACTGAGATGCTAACTGCTATTTAGATCTCTCTGTTAGACACCCCTGCCATAATGTCAATTTTTATTTCTTATTCCTTGTTTCTTACTAAGCTGCTGGCTGCAGGAAGCAGGGAAAATGTAGTCAGGAAGAAGTGCCGTCCACACATGCTCTGATGTTTGCATTTTCTCCCCCAAAGCGTTTGCTACTGGGAGTCACTGGAGACAGGATGCTGTTCTATATGGACGTCTGATCTGATGCAGGTTGACTGTTTTCCTGGTTTTAAATACTGTAGTACTGGATTTTGGCCAGATCTCCTAGGGCCTATATGAAGATAACAAATCAAAATGTCTTCCCCAAGGAGCAAACAATTTAAGCATAAGACAAGAAAGACACGGGAACAGAGACAGTCTGGGGAGCATTAAGAACAAGTTTAAAATTTCCAGCTATTAATGAGAAAAGGTCTTTCATTTTTCATCCAGCTCTGGGGAGGACATCTGAAGAGCTTGGATTTCAGTTTCACGGTCTGGGAAGCCATGCTGGCAGGACTGTTGTTTATCTCTCCTGAGAAACAGCATGTTTCAAGTTGATTCTCTATCAAATGAAGGTTTTTAAAAAAATATTTTGTTTGCTGCTTTCTCAGCTGTGCACAGCATTTGTCTTCATCCTTTGCTGGTATGATATTATAATAGTTTCTTGTAAGTGCTGAGCCTTTACTGCTGACAGCTGCTGAGAAATGATGCTGTCGTGAATCATGCTTGCAAACACAGTTCTGTGATGTGACCAGTTCTCAGCCCCCATAATTAACAGCCAATTACTTCCTCTCAGAGAAGCCAAAACTCAAACAGATGAAAGAAACAGTGTTGTGGAAGCAGTGGGAGCAGATGTGTTGTATCAGTTCCTGTGTTCTTTGCAAACATACACAATACTGCAGACCGAACTCCGCATTCGTTTACATCGACAGAAGCTCAGAAGAGCGGCAGTTCCTAGGACCAAGCCTGGGTTTGGCCATCTGTGCTCAAAGTGCATGAGGAATGTGAAAGGGAGGAGGGAGGAAAGCTTCATTACAACTTCGAGGCGATATGGTTGCAATAATAGTAGGTCACCACTTTAGAGTTTTTTGGCTATTCCCTCAAGGTAACATTCTGTATTTATTAATGGGGGTGTGTGCACATGCACGTGTATGAGAAAGCTGGATACTACAGATGCCAAAAACCCAAACCAGAATGTTTACAGTCCCTAGGCTGCAGCCCTGCCTGCTCTGTTGTTTAACCAGGACACACAAAGCTTCCTTTTCCATCTGGAAAAGTTTGTGTGGCAGAAACCAACGTGGGTTAGAAGACAGAGCTGGGGAATGGGAGCCAGGAACTCCTGACCAGAGCCTGCAGTCAGTAATTTACTGAATTTTTCTCCTCTTTATAGATTATTTTTTAGCAGAATTTCATTTTTGGTGCTTCACTCATATATACCATGCAGGAATTACTTCCTGGGAACAGATCAGAGCCCGTAAGATGTTCTTAAACTTTTTTACATCTTACTTCTTTCATCATTTGGTATGTGCAGTACTTCATTGGGCAGCCAAACTGCACAACGATGATCCTGCTCCCAAACTGCACGGCGATGGTCCTGCTTCCTGAATGGCTGGCTGGGAGTTTGTAATCAGGCTTTCAAAAGGACTCTTTGCTTTGGATGTTGCATTATCAGTCCTCCACATAGTCCCTGGTTTTGTCAACATAACACTCATTGCCAATATTCATTAATAGGAGATGTATACAGAAATAAGGAGTATCTAAAAATAACTAAACGTTTCTCTTTTATTTGCTTTGTTGTAGCTGGTGTAAAGGTGGTGGTGCAGCCAATCTCTTTTCCTCAAATAAGTGATAGAATTTTAATTTAAAAAAAAAATAATCCTCAAACCATAAGAGCAAAAGTGGAGCTTTGACTCCACAAGCTGAGGTTTTAAAAGCATGCACATTTTGTGAATGCATTGCATGGTAGAAGTTGTCAGCAGAGATGCAAAAACATGGGAGTCTTTCAGACTTCTGCTTCTCTCCATTGAACAAAATAATGACTTGAATGGAAACCTGCTGACCCGGGTCAAAAAGCACAGTGAATGCTGTTGAAGTATGTCTGCATGTGCCATGAAATGAGAACTCTTAATCTTCTGCAGTATTTTTTAGCTCTGGATCGCTTCAAAACTGCTACTGACTGGCTTTGGAGCAAGCTACTTTGCTGCTGCTGCTTCATCTATAAAACGTGTTCAGAACATTTACAGGGAGGCTGTAGGAGTTAGAATTTCTATAATTCTCTAAACATTTGAAAATGTAAAATATTTGCAGATGTAGTGCCATATGTAACTACATAGCAAATTCTTATCCCTTCAATACTAAATTTCTGAATAGTGAGAGTCTCTTGGCTGGCTGCTTCTCAGCTGTGAGACTTTTAAAGATCTCTTTTTGGGGAACGAGTCATACAGCCTGTGCTCCCAAGTCACAGCTTTACCCCCTTCTGCCCTGTTTTGTTGTTGCTTTCAGATCAATAGGGGTGCAAAGTGAGCATCTGCTCCCATCTTTATACTACCAAGCTTCCTGTGTTCAGCTGGTGCCGTGATTCATGCTCTGGGATCAGCAGCAGTTCCAACTGGATCAAGGAACAGGCTCTCTTGCCTTTCAACCTTTTGTAATTTTGTACCTCTGCAGTTGCAAAATATCTGTGTGTATCGGAAAGGCATGTGAAAGCATTGCCCACGTGCTAACCCTGTCAGCCTGACCAGAGCTGAGTTTCATAATGTGTCATTTGTGTTTTTTTCCCCAGTACTTTCCTAAGGCTGATTCGTCCCCTCCTTCTCTCCCCACCACCCCTCCTCCACAGGATTCTGAAAGTTTTATGGAGTTTAACACGGCCTCTCACCCTTTGTAGTTGCATAATGCTAATGAAATAACTAACAGATCATCAAAATTATCAGAGTGGATTTATGGAGCATGTGGAAAATCGGATTTATGGAGCAAATTCAGTCTTTCTGGTCAGCAGAAATCCCCTGTGTCTAATGAAAAAACAGAATGTTTTTCAGAGAGAGAAATACTTTGGATGAATGCAAGTGCTTGAGAAAAACTGACAATGTACTTCTCCAGGTAACGTGCCTGTAAGGAGCAGAATTGCTGTCACTGCCTAGGTCTGTAGGGCTCTAGAGAAACCCCCCATCAGGTGTATGCTTCTGGGGCACTTCCAAGTGCCGTCCCAAACCCCTGCCTTTCTGTTTAACATTGTGCTAGTGTGCTTCCTTCCCATTTATCTTCATCTTCTCGGCCACTGGCAGCCCAGAAGAGAAAGTAGCTCACACTGGTAGCGGTGACCGGGAGGTGACGTTGGGTGGCAGAGCTGTGTCTCCGAGTGTCTCTGACTGGCGCAGGGCAGGATATCGTCAAGACTGGTCATTTCTTCCCATCCCAGCATGCCTGTTCTGGGGCCAGGGAAAAGGTCATCAGTCCTTGGTGCTCCTATCAATCTCCCAGCCTGTAAGGCTGCCTAGAAATTTCGCAGTCTCACAGGAGGACAAACCTGGGAGTGCATTGCTGGTTTTGGAAATGGCTTTAGCTTTGTGTTTCTGTTGATTGTTGGTTTACGTGAACAGCTTTGTCAGTCTTCAGCGAGAACTGACTCTTTAAAGCCCATTTCTGAAACTCCTGTACCTGCACAAGTCCCAGTGGTTGCCCTGGGGCCTCCGCTCCCAGCACTGCTGGCAAAAGGGGCTCAGAAAGCAGAATTGCTGCTGTAAACCTTCTGCATCCCTGGGCTCTTAAAAATTACTGTAATGGTTCTATTTTAGGACAAGCTGTCCAATGACATCCTGGTCATTAAAACAAAAAATTCAACAGGAAATTCTGAATGTGAGTCATGCCTTTGTCTTAGTGTTTTTCAAGGTTTTTTGGAATTTATTGAAAAAAGAAAAAGCAGAAATCCTTGATGTTGACAGAAACGACAACAGAAAGTCCATGTATTGAGAAGTCATTTAACAAAAAAGAACATCTGTAAGCTCCAAGTATTTACTCGATACAAAGTCTTTCCAATTAACAAAAACCCACAACTCCCCAAACCCCGAGAGTGAGACTGAGAGAGATCTGGTGGCCCTGCTGTATTTCTTCTACCTGAGAAAGCTGAGTTTTATCATTTGGTGGTAGACAAGGTCTGCATTGTGGGACGCTGCAGGAGCCCCAGATGTTCATGAAGATCAGATGCTTTAGGAACCACAAACACGAATCGATCCTGTTCTCCGATCTGGAGTTTGCAGACTCCTGACAAATGCACGAACGGTAGCTGCCAGCTTGTGGTGTTCCAAGGGCAGAAGCAGGCTGCTGTAGAGCAATATGGAAAATGGAAGCACGTTAGGAGGAACTGGGACTCTGCAGAGGCTGGAGCGTTCAAGCAAATCCCCTTTATAAGTTCACAGTGTTTTCACCTTTAAACTGAGCATTGTCCTTGTTACAGAAATGTGAAACCTTCTATATGGTGACTGGTCAGCAACTGTTAATTTGTGATCACAGGTCTTTTATCTTAGTGACTTAAGACAGGAAATCATTCTGAATCACGCAAGAAATACCCATAGCCTTTAACTAAAAAAACTTGTATCAAAATAGTGGTTAAAATTTGTTGTAGTAAACTTTGTCGTTTTCCTTGTCCTCTCCATGCCTTTCATCAAGAAGCAACAGAAATGATACACTGGGATGGAGAAGAAATCATGCAACCTATAAGCAGGTTGTCCTGAAAGCCCCAAAGTCCTTTCCCAGGACTTTTTGAGAAAGTCCTTGTTCTCGAGAGGGGCACCGGCCATTTTCTGTGTGAGATTGGACTGCTAAATGTTCATCCTCACATTATGGACTTTTAGCTGATGACACAATTTTCAAATAAAAATGAAGCTGGATTCAGGCTGGTGTTGAACACTGCAGAAGCACTGTTACCAACAGCAGCAGCCCTGAAAAACCACGTCAGGCTCTCTGACATCACACTACTGTTTTAAGAATACCAAAAACTTAAAAGGGAAAATAATCTTTTATCAGTTTTGATTTCTGGCATCGAAATCTTGCATCCTAGCCATGTTTTTAAGTTTTTCATTGTCACTTGGCGAACCAGATTTTTCTTTCCTTTTTAATGAAGTAGATGCTGAGGTTCTCATGAAACTGAAGACAATATCAAGCACAAGAAGACTGTTGGCACAACTGTGAGTGCGGCGAACTGTACAGCAGCATGTTCCCTCTTCAAGCTCCTCGCTGCGCTCGGTGTACCGCCAGGCAATTCCTCTCCAGCTCGGACTCTGAAACAGCATCTTTGTGGCGAGGGAGATAAGCGCTCTCTGGCCAGAGATGAACAAGGGGTTGACTCCTGCTTGCTTTCCTTCCCTTTGCCTGGGTGCGTGGAGGAGACTGAGAAGAAGAAAGGACACAGGTTGTGACTGCAGAGGCAAAACCGCGCAGTGTTACAGGCACGTGGGTTATTGGGCCGATCCCGGGGCACCCGTGAGCACAAAGCACAGGCTGCGGGGAGGGCTGTGGCTGGTGGGAGGGGAGGGGAGGCTTTGCGAGCCCTCCTGCAGGCTGCAGGGCCGTGCTTGGGCTGTTCGGGAAAGGTAACGTGGTTAAGCTGGCGGTGCTCTGCCTCTTGCTCCTGCTCCTCTGGTAGCCAGGAGAGAGCAGCTCCTGGGGTGGGCATCCCAGGTGGCTTATAGCATCACGGAACGGTTTGGGTTGGATGGGACCTTGTAGATCATCTTGTCCCAGCCCCCCCTGCCATGGGCAGGGACCCCTTCCCCCAGCCCAGGGTGCTCAGAGCTCCATCCAACCTGGCCTTGAGCCCTGCCAGGGAGGGGGCAGCCACGGCTTCTCTGGGCAGCTGGGCCAGGGCCTCACCACCCTCATGGTGAAAAATTTCTCCCTTATATCTAATATGAATCTCCCCTCTTTCAGTTTAAAGCCATTACCCCTTGTCCTGTCATTACAGGCCCTTGTAAAAAGTCCCTCTCCAGCTCCCTTGTAGGCCCCTTCAGGTACCAGGAGGCTGCTATGAGGTCTCCCCTAAGCTTCCCCCGGTGCCCTGGGAAAGCCGTGAGCACAGGGGAGAGGGGCAGAGGGATGGGTGAGGTGGGACGGCTGCGCGGGGCTGCCCCGCTGAGAACTAACGCACGGCGAGTGGGGACGGCTGGTAGAGTCACTTCACAAAATCGCACTTCTTATCTGAATTACGGTGCTCTTGGCAGATACACCTTGACTTAAAATGCTCCTGCAGATACACCTTGAGTTAGCGTATTTCGGATGCTACCCGTGAAGAAAAGACCTGGCTTCGTCGGTTTGCTGTTCTCCTTTATAAGAGCTACGTAGGGAAGCCATTAGCAGCTGGTGCGGAGAAGGCAGCCCTTGACCTTGTCTCCCAAGGCGGAGTGGGCCCCGCGGTGCGGGTGCTGGCGGCCCAGGGACCGGCAGATGGTGCTCCAGAACGTGCGATGTTCTCCCAGGGCTTGAGGGCTGCTCTGCTTGGGAGGCTTTGCACTCCGGTGTACAGCGCTGTCGCTCGCCGGCTCTGTCAGCCTCCCCTCCAGGGCAGCGCGGGTGCGGGCTTGGCTTCTCGGGGAGCATCCTGCTTTATTTTGCTTTAAGGATTTAAGAAAATAAACCCCATGAGGCTTGGGCAAAGGTCCAAGTCGGAGTACTGAGACAGGACAGCGGTCCATCACCAGTGCTTAAACAGTGTATGAGCACCCGGGTGTGCAGGGATCACTTCTGCTGGTTGCCACCGCAAGTGGCCATCCACGTGCAGAGCAGCGGGGAGTGCAGCAGAGCCTTTGCGTTGTGCCACGGACACGTTTCTTCCAGAACATGCCGATAACATTTGCTTTTGGATTGTTCTGTTCCTACCGCTGCATTTATGGCACAGATCACTCTGGTGTGGGATGAGGGAGTCTGCTCAAGGTGACAGTGGGAAAGTATTGGTTCGGTCAGGTCTTGGTGCAGTTGCTTTGCAAACGGGCGTGCTCAAGGTGATAGTGGGAAAGTATTGGTTCGGTCAGGTCTTGGTGCAGTTGCTTTGCAAACGGGCGTGCTTTTTCTTTAAATCCCTGCTGAATACTTGAAAAAGGAATTCTATGCCCCAAGTCAAGTGAATTAATGTTTTGTAAAGGGAGGCTGTAATCATTTATTAGCATTGTGCTGGACAAAGTTCTTTGTCTTTGGAGATCTGGCCAAGTGCCCGGATTCAGGCAGCCTCTGACTTTTGCTGTAGTCCCCGAGATAAACTCTCAATGAAACAACGCTGGAGTTGCACCAGCTGACAGGGATCCAGGGAGCAAACCCTGTCAGGAGGAACAGTTCAGAACGGTGCCAAGCCCGGCAGAGGTGGCAGAACCTTTTACGGGTGTGTGGGGTATTTGTGGGGTGAGGGGAAGAAGGGAACTGCTTGCAATGTGAGTCCGGGTTCTGGTCAGGTTTTACTTAATTGAAGCTGATTTGCTCATCTCTATGACCAGATCTTATTAAAAGAAGGGTCAGTTTCTCTCATCTATCTTTTTTTTTTTCCTACTGAGTATTGAATTTACTACTGTCTAAATATCAAAATGTTCCTGGCTTGTTTTCAGCATTTGGTTGCGTATTCTGTTTCCTGTGGACGCGTACTCTACGGCTGACTTAGGCTTGTTTGAAAAACGCCGCCAGCTTCAAGGGTAAACCCTTTCCAGTATGAACGCAGTTAATTTAGTATGAATGTCACTTTGAGCGTTTTCCCAGCGTAAGCTCTTTAAAGGTTAATCATAAAGTGAAAGAATGTGCTCTGGATTCTGACACAATGCCTGACAAATATTTTCAGCAGGCCACCGCTAAAGAAACACAGGTGTGGTCTCGCTCTTCATGTCTCTGAAATCGTGTTGTATCTTTGGAGAAACAAAGATAAATTGAGAGCTTAACCCATTGGCTTCTTGGCATTTAAAAAAAATTATTTAACTTCCACTTGTTCTGGTTTTGCTCATCCATAATTCCCTGGGGGAGATCGTGTTTCAGAGAGGTGAAATACCCTCGATGTCTTTATGAAAAATGCAAACAATGTGTTATTTTTAATGATGCCTTAGACTTTCTGTTCTGTTGAATTCAGCAGGATGCTCGGAAGCCCAGTATTTACATAGTAAGCTTTAAACTGTTTGGGATTTGAAAACAAACAGTTTGAGATTAAATAATCTTACTGAAATATGGTAATAATTTCTGGGATTAATCCTGATTTTTTTTTTTATTCAGACAAATCTATAATTCAGTATTCTTGTTTATAAGTAAGCTGAAGAAAAAGGAGTAGTTCTGAAATTGTTTCAGTTTTGCTTCAGCACCAAAGGGGACGCGGTTATGTGCTCCTAGTAAAATCACAGAATCACAGAATCACAGAATGTTCGGGGTTGGCAGGGACCTCTGTGGGTCACCCAGCCCAACCCCCTGCCCAAGCAGGGTCACCCAGAGCAGGCTGCACAGCACCGCGTCCAGGCGGGTCTGGAATATCTCCAGAGAAGGAGACTCCACAGC
>Ga0065711_1044643_pt1 | contig 13969 bp, 10 predicted proteins | sample Hoacrofraction12_FD_59098 | JGI IMG/M metagenome (GOLD analysis project Ga0065711, IMG submission 59098) | Hoatzin crop microbial communities from Cojedes, Venezuela - Epithelial fraction 12 v2 (version 2) | ecosystem: Host-associated > Birds > Digestive system > Esophagus > Crop | place...
TTTTTTTTTTTTTAAGAGGAAACATTACCTGGTTGAAACCCCCTTTTCCCCGTTTTTCTCACACAGACAGTACACAAAAACAAAACCACAGCAGCTTTCCACTCAATATGTGATGAAGAACTAAATGGTATGAGACGGTTTAAAGAAGGCCTGTAGCTGCAGACAGCACTTCTAAACCACGGAATAATTTCTAAATATCCAGCTTTGGAAAAAACACGGTTCTTAGTTCTAGTTATAGGTAGCAGATGAAATCACGTAAGACAGAAACACCTCCCAGTCTTTCAGGGTAAGTATGAGAAAAGCTCTCAAGCATACTTACATTTTGCAAATGATAGAATGCTGAACCTCAAACTCTAAGTTGCTGATAACTGGACATGTATAAACTTTGGTGGCTGAGAGGTCATCAGAAGCCCGTCCGGGTGAGTTATCCTCATTAGGGACTGGCTCACTCTTCCAAGTTTTGTTTAACTTTTCCATGTCTTCCTTCAGCTGATCCAGACACTGGCTCAAGAACTCATGTGCATCCTAGAAATGGGGTAAACTCATCAGAGTGATTTTGTACAACTTCACTCAGTATCCTTCTCTCAAACACACACAGAGTGGGGAAGTTATGTTCTAGTTCATTGCATTCAGCAACACTAAGACAGTTCTGCTCTAACAGGCAGCAGGCGATCATTGTCATTCAACCAAAAGCTCAAGTCACTGTCAAACACAGTTGAAGCTTGGCAGGAGTTCAACGCAGTCCAAACACTGAACAAAATCCACATAATAGTTTCAAGAGAATATGATACTTACATTCTGCATGTACCCAGAAAATCTCTCTGCAGTAGCTGAAATGGCACTTTTCACCTTTTTGAGCAGCTCTTTCTTAACCTCAGGGCTGCAGACATCCTTTTTAGCAAGCAGATGGGCAAAACGCCTGCAGAAGTCAATGCAATGAAACACTGATTGGTTTTCCAGGACTTCAGAGAAACAAAATAAAACTCTTAATACCTCAAATTTAAGAGTCTCTGAAAGCTTTTCTCCTGTGATAAGTGGTTTAGGAGGTCTGTATGAAAATATCTCATATATAATTAACATTTTCCATTTCAAGTATTTTGAAATCTCATTTGAGGCCATCACTGGAGCAGGACCGAAATGAACAAAAAAATTCCACAATCTTTTAAGGTAAAGAGAAGAGCCTTATAGAATTCTATAAACTTATTTCTGCTATACTCTTTACAATGAGAAAAAACACAAACCACAATGCTTTTTGAAAACATTTATACTGAGAGGAGATACAAAATCACATGGTACCAAAATAAGTAACATAAAATCATTAAATTGAACTTGCATGGCCAAAATGGTTTGTTGGTGGTTTGTTTGTTTGTTTGTTTGTGTTGGTTTTTTTTGAATTTCCACTCAGTTTCAAATCTTCCTTCTTTGGGTAGTGAGACATTACAACAGAGTCGAAAAAAGATTTAACAAAAAGAGCCACCAGGAGTTCCTTGATTCAAGCTACATATAGCATTACTGGTAACTTTGTTAAAAAACTGTTGACATTGAGTTTACCCCTGCCTCTAAGCTATTGTGATTTAGTTACCTTTTTACAACTGCTTTACTATTTCATAGGAAATACACACCCAATACATTCCAAGCACAACAGTTTCAGTCCTAATACATACATGGGAAGATGTCATGTTCCATGACACACACACACACCAAAAAAAAAAAAGACAGAAAAGACTTGCCCAATCCCTTCTCACTCCAGACCAAGAGCTAATACTCAGCTACCCAAAGAATCGCATCAGTTTACTGCAGCTCAGCAAGTTTCTGCTATTCTGCTGAGCTACAGTAGCAGTGCGAGCTCTCCTACCCCTCTACAGCTGCTCAGTGAAACATGTTAGGAAACACACTTTTTTCGCCCAGTCGATATGCAATTGCTTTTCAACCAGAAAAACATTCAGTGTGTTAGATCAAGTGCCCATACCCAAATCAACGGAAGCCAAAGAGGATGCTACTGAGCACCAGCTCTGAGCTGTTGTGCTCAGGCCCCAGATCAGGCACTGCCCTCCATCAGAGGTACTATGGCACAAGCTCTACCCACACAGTTTACCATTAGGTCTATCAGGCACAAGCTTCACAGGTCTTTCTACAAAAATTCGGGAAAGGACATTTCAAGAGGTATGTGGAACAACCTCCGATCCCAAGCAGTGCAGGAAGAGTTCAAGACAACACAGCGAAAATAGAAAGGACCCCAAAAAGATACAAAATGGAAACAGAAATGGTTCTGATAATCCTGAATCTTGTTTAGTGAGAGAAAAGAAATGAGGTACACAAGACCTCACATAATAAAAGTCCCACATGGCAGAGAGCGCGCTACATAGAGCAAACAACAGTCTGTCCTTCTGACAGACATACTGTGGAATCTGAATGGCACAGGAACTCAAAATTTCAAAGAGAAGAAGTTTTACATATTACAGAAACCTTTGGAGTTTCTTGACATGAGGTTGGATTGAACTGCTGAACAGGTTGAGCTGAATTTAGACAAAGATTAAGTAGGCAGAGCTCAAACACTGCACAGCTATTAGACAAAGAATATTTTCCAAAAAGGCATAAGCCTTCACCTATCAGGTGAAGTTAGTGACCAGCTTAAACCCTAGCTGGTTATGTTTTAAAAAGAAGTTATTCTGCATCTATTTGTTTTGGAGTTTCTTGCATTTTCTTCTGAAACATTTCCCTCTGCCACTAGAAATACAGCAGAAGATATAAAAGACTGCCTGTAACTCAGCATTGCAATTTTTAAGAGCCTACTTCCTACTTCTAAAGTAAAACTCCAAAGTAGAGAGAGCTCTAGGATTTATTGTCTACACACACAAATTACCCTCTAAAAAGGTGCTTCACAGCATTATCAAACTAGTTTCTTAGTAACAAAAGAGAAAATATCCATCCAAGAAAGTGAATTTTACCTGATAAGTGCATTGAGTGGAATTTTTTTCCATGGGATACCCTGCTTGAGCAAATCATTAGCAAAAGACTGAATTGAAAACAAGGACTGTAGAATGGCATTCATATAGCAAGTATTTCCCAAGTTTGAAAATCTGAAAAAGAGAAGATTGAACATGGTATGTATGTACTGTGTAAACATGCCAGGGTTAAACATGGCACTACTAACCTGTCGGATATTCACCCCAGTCACTCCCCACAGAGCTTCTTATTGGAGCTGTCCTCCTGCCCTTCAGACTAAACTGAACACTCATGGGAGGTGGCATTTATCAGGAAAGCACCTATGAGTTTCTACAACCAAAATTCGAAAAAACGCGTGCATATACACAAGACAGAGAAATGAATTGTGAAAGTGTATGAAAAGAACATGAATTACCTGAAATTACTATCTCTCTAAAATTCTCAGGAAGTGAATTTAAGAACACACATTTTCCAAACCAGAAAAAGTGTTCCCTGTCTCAAGGTTCATTAATTTAAGGATTTTTTTTCCATTAATTAATTATAACAAAAATATGCATGTTCTGATGATCAAAGCATGTGTGCCAGATAAAGAACATTGTTTACCCTTGTAATTGTTGTTGAGGATGGGTGGAAAGGGGCACTCGGGGTTTGTTCCACCCTGTGTAATCTTGATTAGATCTCATTTTTTTAACAGAAAGAGGGGCAGGCTGAGAAAGAAATCCCAGGCTTCTTTTGGCTGAAGGGGTCTGGCTGGATACACTAGACCTAAAAACATAAAAAGAAGCGTAAGATTTCTAATACTTTTCCTTAAATAGCTATAGTCCATGACATTGGAATTGTATCACTATGGAAAACAAGGACTGGTAAAGCCACACAAGATAAATGGCATGTATTATAATGCAAAAGAGGTGTGAGAGAGAGAACTTCTCTCCAGAGCACTTCAATATTTTGCTTGGTTAAATTTCCTTACATCCACAGGTGTGCATGCAGTGTAACCAAGTCTTCTATTTTTAAGATAGTTAACAATTCCCCACACTGTATGATGAGAGGAACGATCATGTAGCATGACATCACCATTCCCGAGATATACTTAAAATTCACATCTGTGCCAGAGTCTTCATTTTAAGCCTCTTGTTCTTGTAACCTAATCACTCTGGACCTCGGTCCCTCACGTGTAAAGCAGGAAGAATGCTTCTTTTCTACCTTGATCTTGTCTCTCATCTATCTAGGGCAGAGACCGACAGCTGATTGCACAGCGTCTAATACAGAAGAATCCCAGCCTCAGCAGGACTCAGTATTACTAAAATACTGTTACTAAAATATAGAGTTTCATGACATTTACCTACTTCGGAAAAATGAAGCAAGGATTCAGTCTGAAGTTCCAGAGTTTATATAGAATTTGAACCATCTAGAGTTTAGATATCATCTGGATGAGTCATTCACAATGACTACAATAGACTTGAGTGATTTTAGAAAGTCTATCTGTTGCAAGCAGTAACTGGAGTTTGTAGATGTAACTAGAGCAACCGTAGCCACACTGAATACCTAGATTGCACTCGGGGTGGGAGATAAATATATGTATACATATACACACACACATTTTATGCATATAAGCTATGTACCACGTGATAAACACACAGGAAACTGAAGATCCTAATTCCTGAGAAAGAACTGTCATTTACAGTTCATGCTAGTGAATCAGTCCTACCTGTCCAGAGTGGAACTGCCAGTGGAGTATTCTTTTGATGAGGACCGACTACCATAAAAGGATGATGACTGCAGTGGTAAAATACCTTGAAAAACAGACAGAGGCAGGTTCCATTTCATTCCATGTAACTCAGCTATTTATACAACTTGTTTAAAAGCATTTAGTGAAAAGGTTTAAAAATCGTCAAATACTGTTTTCCAGAATTGGTTACAAAAGTACGGACACAGATCCTTAGAAGTACTAAAAAGAATACTAACCACGTGCAAGTAAAGACATGCTGGTGTTTTAATTGAATTTAGTATCACAATCTCCATCAAATCCAAATTGCAATACGAAACATTAAAAAGTCATTGAATGGTCTTAATCATATGCAAGATAATAAACATCCACTTCTTGTTCAGATATACAAGATACACATAACAGAAAACTCCCTAATGATTTCCAGTAGGGTGTTCTCAAAATTCAAGGTAAATATGCAGAAGTGAAAACAGCTTCTCTTCCCTCTCCAAATTCCACAGTAAATTACTATCTGCCTGGGGCAAAATACGATTGTTTCATTGTTCTGATATCATTGTGTCAGATCCTGAGACTCTAATGCCTCAGATGAGGCCACGTAAAAAAAAATGCTAGAGTCAAAAAAACACTTATTACAGTGAATCACAGTGTAATTTAGTTTGGATAATGAATAAACATTTGCTTCTATCCCAGCTTGAAGCCATCTGAGCCATGCAACTTTTAAAAATGCAGATATATGAAGGAAGTTTGCAACAGTGTTACCTGGACTTGCAGGTATAGACTTACAGATTCTAATTTTGACTCAAGAGCAAATCAGATTTTCATTCAGAGATAAACATTCACCTTACTGGCTCCTTCAGCAACACGTTTGTGCCATCAGAGCTGCACTAAAAAAAGAATATGCACACAGCAACATTCCCCGTAACAACAAGATCTTGAATGCATTCCCCTTTATGAGGAAAGAGACTCGGTATTTACCAGTGAAACTGAAGAACGGTGCTGCTTACTGGCTCATGTACATACTGTCAATATTTCTATATTGTCTATAAAACCTTGTCACATACTAGTATCCAACAGAACTTTGGTAAAAACAGAACAAATGTCCTGGCCCCAAAGAGCTCCCCCTCTAGTTTCTGGGGAAGAGTCAGGGAAGTAAAAGCAAACAGTACACATTTTCAGCACAAAAACCAGCCTACAATTCAAGTGGGCATTAACAGCAAAGGAGGGCTTTAAAAATAAAGAAGAAAGCAAGCAAAAAGCAAATCCTTCAGTGTTTACAGGAATGCCCTCCCAAGGGAAAGGGCAGCTTGGAGCAAAGTTTGAAGTTGCTTGTTGAATTTTCAAAGAAGCCAGCACATGGGCTGGCCTCAGCATCCAAGTGTAAAGGTCAGGGTCACACTAGAGTAGGACAAGCTTCAAAAACAAAGGCAAGTTGTTTGCACCTCACATATGGCTCTGTAGGAAGCCAGATAGACAGTGGCGCAGGGAAAGGGGATTAGGAAAACCACCCCTGCAGCAACTTTCTAAACTACTATCAAAGGGGTAAAATCGTACTGGTCAAAGCCAGGTATCATTTGGCTTTACTTTTATTTTTTTTACCTGATGTCCTATTTTCCTCTGCCTGCTTCAGATTCAACTGTTTCTCTCTGCTACTGTTCAAGTACTTCCATGCTGGATCACTCAAGGCTTTATTATTCCTACAGACGAACAAGAATGGAAGTCAGTGCAGTTATGGAAGACACAGGATATTCCTGCTGATACTTAAAATTTGTTTTAAAGCATTTCTCTCCTATCACCTTTAATACTTGGCTATGGAACAGTTAAACTTTACTCTCAGGTAATTAACACATTCATTTAAACAAAGCTTCTTACCTATGATTAAATTCGATTTCAAGCACACAGAGCTTATTCTCCAAATTGCAATTTGCCTTCACGAATTTTGTTTTGAAAGGGGTCAAAGCAAGTCAATAGAGAAGGTACCTACTGCCACACACATGTAGCACATACGACAAACCTGACTAAACTGACAAAAGAAAGATGACAAAACTTGCATGGACCAGTTCCTGCAAATCAACTGCTAGTGCAGGTTGTATTTCCCTTGTCAATTCTGGATGCAAACCCCATTTCAAGCACCCAGTGTGTTCAGGGTAGCGGCTGCCTGTAGCATGCTGCTGAGACAGGAGATACCCAAGTATCCTTTTCAGAAAAATTTACCCTTACAAATGAACAAGGAGTTTAAAATGAGAAAGCAGAAACAATGGTTACTTACGTTGAAGAATCATTCTCTTTGGGATAATCTTCACTCATTTCTGAACCAGGAGGTTGTGTTCTTTTCCTCTTTTCGCTGATGACAGAAAATTTTTGAAGTGGTCATTCTTTCAGACAGGCTAGTAAACAACCCTCTTCTAACTGAAGAGAACTCCTCTATGCTTTCTGGGCATTTTGCACCTATCTTCCACAATCTCCACTTTTGTAACATAGCATACAGAGAAGAATTTGGTCTGCCCAACTCTTAAGCTGCTCATAAAGCTCTAGTGCCAGCACCAGCCAGAGGCTAGAAAAGCACGTATTAACATCTTGTTAAAAGTAACAGCAAAACCAGAGGAAGAAACATATTCCCTTCTTACTTCTAGGTGTACTGAGTTCCACCTGCAGATCTATAAAGAGCTAACTTTTAACGATATCATAATAAGAGGAGGACACTCCTACCGATTCTCCATCAAGCCTGTTCTGTGAGGGACTGATGACGCAGGAGATGTTGAAATGTTCACCCTGTTGCTAGGTGTTCCAGTTACAGTGGAATTCTTAATAGACGCTCTTGCTGGGGTACCCAGAACCTTGCGGAATGGATTTTCGTCCTTACTTTCCGCGGTCACTTTTTTGGGAGGAGTCTGCAAAACCAAAGTGGAGGGGGGAAGGGAGACAACCGAAAGAGTGAAAAACATGACCATCTTTAATCTAATTTAGCATTTACACCACTGCTTTACCTTACACGGAAAGCAGAAAAATGCTATTTGCCATAGATTAAGTGAGTTTAACGCTAATGAGACGTAGGTAAAATTTTGACTGTATCGATGCAAGTCAAACACGAAACTCTACTGCAGCAACCAATTTCCGTTCTCATTTTCCAACACTAAGTCAGTTGAACTTTAGTTTTTAAAATCTCCTTTACATGCTTTGACATCAAAAAACCCAAGGCATGATTCCTACCCAGATCAATCCTGGGTGGTATTGAGAAGAAGAAAAAAAAGCGCTGTATTAAAACCCACACAATTAGAACAGTGCCCTGAGAGCCTTGGGCCAAGCAAGCACCACACGTAATGCAATGGGAAGAGCTAATTGACTAAGGAATGTTGGTCAGTTTTAGACTTGAAAACGGAACATGTCTAATCTTATCACTGTATACTCAGCCTTATAGTTTTTACTGTGAGATTGCCTTTAAGCACCATGTAAAATTTGTTTTGGGACAATGTCAAAAACATTCTCCCTCAGGGCCCTAATACAAGTATATGCAAAGCAAATTAAAGTGGCAGATACACCATGAAATCCATGTTATGCAGGGAGAAAAGGAAGAACAAAAATATTATGAAGGAAAACCAGTTTCGGGGAAAAGTCTGAAAAATTTACACAAAAATCTGAGTAGAATGTCACAAATTCAATAACTTTGTTTTGATACAAAACTGGGTCAGCAGCTCTTCAATATATACATTTGGCTAAAGTCTGCTAAACTCATTAAAACCTATGCTGACTATAACATGTTCAGCTGCTATGCAAGGTGTTCAGTATAAACAAAGATTTTCAGAACTATGCGAGAAGCAAGTCTTAATCATCTGCTTTCTATTTCTGCTGCTTCTCTGCCTGACTGATAGCTCAGCATGAAGAACATACTCTGTCTTCCACCACCAGACACCTTTCTTATTCATACAGAACATACGGCTCCTCACGAGCAAGACACACCTTTGCCAACCACCCTGTATACATCTACTCCAAGCCTTCTAGATTACAAAGACTTTGGATGCAAAATAAGTATTTATAGTGCTATTACAACATACAAAGGGAGCAGGAGAGGAGGAAACGAATGAAATAAAATTAAAGGAGAGGAAAAATTTGAACAATTAAACAAACCTGGTTCTCTATATAAGAGAATTGCCTATTAGCTTCCTTCTGTGTGGTCCTGCTGCCCAGCACGCCTCCAAAGCTGCCAGATCCCTGAGAGGGTTTCCCAGCTGAGAGGAAAAGTACACAACATTTGATCTGATTGTCATTTAACTGATTGGCATTCTTATTTCTAAGACTCTATTTAGCTTGAGTTGATTTTGGAAGGGACACACTAGATTTCTTGCCAGCAGACAGTACAATATTCTGAGTGCACAGACATAAGCACATGCTTATGGATATCCCTTACATTGGTCATTTACTCAGTTGGTGGTAAAGTTCCCATCCTTAAAAAGAACAAAATAAAATAAGAGGCAAAATAAAAAGGAAAGAGACTATGCATGTGTGATATGAGTTTTTCAAATCCAAACATACTTGCCACATGAACAATTCCTACATGCTTAAACTCTGCTTATTGTCCAACATGACAAAGGTACCTTATAAGAAAGGTATACCACAAAAATTGGGGTTCAGGGCCAGAAAGAAGCGTTTATACAAATGCAAAGAAAGTCAGTAACACAAGGGAGGACAAAACGGCTAAAGGTGAAAGAAAGAAAACACCGCACCGACCGCCCTCCAAACTGTTATCAACATGATTTACTACAATTGCACTCACCAGTATGAACTCTGTCTTGATGGACTGCATCCAAATACATCCGCATTTCATTTGCATCTTTGAACGGTACCTTATCAATGGTCAGGAAGCTGGTATCCTTTAGTGTTAGCATCAGGCAGCACAGTTTTCTACCATTTGGTCGTAAGGTCACAGTTTTAATGTTATGGCTTAGCTGAAAACAAGAAAGTGACTATAAACATAAACCCATTTTTAAAAGGCAAAAATACTTACAAACTCAAACAAAACACTTCAAATAAGAGAGGGTAAGAGGCACTCGCACTGAAATACTTCTCGTTGCTCCATTTTGAGCAAACATCAGGCCTCACAGAATTAATGCAATCAGTGATCTTGGAAGCTGACAGAACTGAAAGGACAGTATTACTACAGCTCCACTGTCCCTACACTCCTGGATAAGCTTTCTGAAACTTGATTTGCTATTGGGTGTGACATCTTTGAATGTAAAGGAATAAGAGCTTCATACAGTCCCATTTAGCTATCTGAAACTTCCACATCAAGTTTGAAAAATAACTTAAGATGGGGAAAGTTTGACATGTTAAGTACAAACTTCTACTCACTTTATAATTTGCTCTCAGGGAAGACAGATTTGACACAGCTCACAGAATTTGCTGAGGCAATAAGCCAATAAGCAACGTTCAGTCTATATGCAGCATTATAACACTCAAGTGGTGTCAAAACTTCCAGGGTTATGGTCAAGGTATTTACACGAGGAAGAACATCTTTACTTTGAGGGCGACAGAGCCCTGGAACAGGCTGCCCTGGAGGGTTGTGGAGTCTCCTTCTCTGTAGACATTCAACACCTGCCTGGACGCAGTCCTGTGCAGCCTGCTCTAGGTGACTCTGATTTTGGCAGGGGGGCTGGACTAGATGACCCCCATAGGTCCCTTCCAACCCCTACCATTCTGATTCTGTGATTCAAGCACAAGAATAATTTTAGTAAGAATTTGTGCTCCTTTATTACACCATTACTTGTTACTTCATGCTAAGTCACCTGTAAGAACTGGCTGTTCAGTAAAGGCTCTACTATCCACGCAGGTTGAGGGTAACTCCTAAAGCAGAGGGAGCAAAAGAACATCTCACACCTGCAGACTGCATGGAAGTTTGACAAGACATACCTAAGCATACTCTCATTTTCAACTCCATTGTCCTTTTTTTGCTTAATTCTTCATTTTGCTGCCACTTCTTTAGCCTTGCCTAAGATCAGACACTAGCTACACAATAGCCTCCATGCCAGCGTATTGCTACACTCAATGCTTCATGCAAGATTGGAAACCACAGCCAAGGTCATTAGGGACTACACCAGACGGAGCGAAACACTGTCCATCAGATCGGAGTCTTCTAATTGGGCCTGACCTGCATACTGCCACACTACCAATCTAAATAACGATGATGAATTAATAGGCATGAACGCTAATTACACTGTAACGCCACAGTTTTGCTATACGCTGATCTAGAACCTGTCTTGTCTCCTCCAAATTATAAAAAAGTTTAAAAATAAAAATTATTTCCAATATTTATTTAAATCCATTCAGGTATATAAAAGACTGAGATAGCAAAAGACACTCCATGTCCATTGGTGAGAGTTCTTTTTTTTCCACGCAGATCCTTAGCTTCTTGGAAAGCCAGCCTAGACACAACAGCAGTTTATAAAAGAGGCTTGAAAACCACCTCAATCAGAACCTAAGGGTTTATTTTGCTGGGAAAATCACACTTCCAAAATACTTTCTGCTCAATCCTGTGTTTTAGGGTTTTTTCTGGGGTGTGGGTTTGGTTTTTTTTAATTTAAGCTAAAAAATACCTTCAAAGAGCTAAGAATTGAAAAGGGGGCTCCAAATTTTTCAGTGTCTCTTAAAACCCTGAGCCCAGTGCAAAGGGATTACAGTTACTTCACCACCTCAGTGCAAAACAACCCATTTCAATTCAAAATGTTATCACAAGAGGGCTCCATCAATGCTCTCCACGCACCTGCTATGACCCAGCCAACATCACGAAGTCTTGGGAGACGGGGGTAATTGAAATATTTCTCTTAATACAGATCTAGTGTCTAGGAAAACTAAGTCAAAGCTCCGAAACATCACTAAAATGTATCATCTGACATAAGACATTTGATGATGCACCAGTCACCATAGAAAGAAATATAACCCTGGATCCATCCAAATGTCCCATTACAGAAAAGCAAAAAAAGGTGGGGGAATCACCCACAGTTCTCCCAGAGCAACGTGTCAAAAAAAGGGAATGCTACCTCTGAAGCAAAACTACCAGGAATTTGTCACGCCTGAAGCGGCACGCAAGAGCACTGTGACAGGCTGGGGCCGGCTCACACAAACTGCGCTTGGGCACACGCCTGCAGTGCCCGGGGCAGGCGGCTCTCCCTGCCTGCTGCTCGCTCCCACCAACACTCTCGTGCCGGTGTTTGTGTTGCCTGAAGATGAACAGGACCAGAAAGCAGATCCCACCAAAAAACAACCACCATCCAAACAAAAATAATTGGCAGCACTTCCTCCTCCTCCTCTTCTGCTGTGGTCCTTGCTGCATGGTGCCGTGCCACCCCCTCCACCAGATCTCGCGTTTGGTCCTTTCCCCAAACTAATTCACACGAAAACCCTCCACTGAGCTCAGGCAGAGATCTGATGAGTGCCAGAGCCAGCAGATGTGAGAGGCTGGGAGCACAACCTGCCCCTTCAGGCCATGGTTAGCTGTTCCGTAGGCTCATCCTCCCCGTGGAACCACCTTTCGAGTCACTGTCACACCACGTTAGCAACCGTCCAGGCATGTGAGAATAAGCACCCAGGGAAGGTAGGAGGGGAAGAAGAGACCACTCTTCTCAGAAGCAACATGGTCCAACGCTGGATGACACCAAACACGCGGTCACAGCATCGCGCATGAGAAGGCAGACGATTCCTTTCAAGCCCACAGTAACAGAGACAGGAACCATCCACAGCTCACAATTTTCTCACGCCTCCATTCCAAGGCAACACAGGCTGCCAGATCCTTTGTGGAGACTTTTCAGTGCACTAAGGCAGCAAAACCCGAGTCTGCACTTTTCACTGAGTCTGCACGCAGAAATAAATGGTTCAGAGAAAGGTCTGGTGAACCCTACTGATGAAAACCAACTGTGGCACGAAAAATCAGAAGCCAACATTTAGATCGGTTTAAGCTGTTAAAAAGTTGCTAAATAAGACATGACTTTTTTTTCTTCCTACTGTTCTTATATCCTCTACCTATTTTTAAATCAGATTGTTTTTCTGAAAGAAATTTCTTTTGTTTGCATTCTTTTGACTTGGGGCATTCTGCACAAAAAAACTAGAAAGATTGAGCTGAAAACAACTATAGAATGAAAAAAATGCAATTTAGGCTGAATATTGCAAAAGAATTTTTAACAGTGATCTGCATCAGCCTCGCAGCAAGGGAACCACGTTGCCTGGCATACTTAAAACCTAAAACTGTAACAACTGCTGTTAGGCAGAGTCTGGTATAAATAAGCAGAAGGCTACAAGCATGTTAACACTGTTACTCTTCAGCTGGGAAAACTACCAGCATAAAGCGTTCAGGATCTTCCCCTCTAGATCCTGCGAGCCTACCGGTAACAGAAAGGTTACACATTCCAGAAACCCGAGGGCGTGACCCACGATGCTCTACGCTTTGGTAACCTTTCTCTGCTTTTTGGTTCTCATATTCAGCAGTATCCTGACACCGACCTTGGCAGATCCTTTCACAATACAGGCAAATAACTTACAGGAGAGTTATACAAAAGGGTCAGTGTTCAGGAAACGAGGAACAAGAGATGGTGACAGAGGGAAGTCTGCGTGACACTTGACAGCCTTGAAGAGGACAGCTGTTCGCGGAACAGCACAACCCACGCACTGCTCAAGCAAAAGCCTTAATATTTGGTGTACCTGAAACGTCTTTGGAATTCCTCCAACATTGTAGTGAACCACTAGACTCACTTTGTTGTCCTTCTCCACAATTTCAAAGCTCCCTTCTTTCCATTTTGTGATCCCAGTCTGCATGCTCCGCATCCGGACAGGCCCGTGCACCTTCAGCGGAGCCATGCTTGCTCACGGAAAAGAGCTAACAGGAGTAAGCGTGCTCCACCTTAAAATTTAACCTGTTAAAAAGGAGAAAATCGTAACTAGGCTGGACAGATAATCTCTACGGAAAGGCACAAGCGTGGCGTGCAGCTGCTGCAGAAGCTCGGTAGAACTGTTCCGCTGGTGTTTTCAAACGCGGCGAAGGAGAGCTAGGCACAAGGCAGGGAGACTTTAAGGCTGCCGAGGCCTCCCGCAGCCCGGGCAGCGGCGGCCGGCTGCTCCCCGCCGGAGGGCGAGCGGCCCCGGGCCCCCGCAGAAGTTCTGGCGAATCCCTAACGCGACTCCAGCGCGCCCGAGGGAAGGCGGCCACAGAGGGAAACCGACGCTCCGGAGGAAGCCTCAGAGGGAGAACGGGCTCGCTTCGGCCGGGGGGTGAGCGCCGGTGGCGGGGGGGGCCCGGCCGCTGCTCCCGGGGCGGCG
>Ga0065711_1044630_pt1 | contig 13968 bp, 6 predicted proteins | sample Hoacrofraction12_FD_59098 | JGI IMG/M metagenome (GOLD analysis project Ga0065711, IMG submission 59098) | Hoatzin crop microbial communities from Cojedes, Venezuela - Epithelial fraction 12 v2 (version 2) | ecosystem: Host-associated > Birds > Digestive system > Esophagus > Crop | place...
AAGGCCCCCCCCCCAAAAAAAAAAAAAATAGCAAGAAAGGAAAGAGACATAAACAGTGGAGTGATTCCATAACTTTCAGAATAATGAAACTATAAAAGGGCTATATTTTGCATCATGCCTTTAGATCAATAATGACCAGGAAATATGTAATTAGCCTTGTGAAAACAGCTTAAGTGTTGCACTGAGGATGCTCTAACGCAGGACATTTCATTTTATACATAATAACTACTAGGACTGGGGAGGGGAGTATTTTGTTTATTTCATTTTTCCTGATTTCTACAGCTAACTCCAGTTAACAGAGCTGTCCCCAATAGCTGTATGCCAAAACAAAATGCAAACCATCAAAGCCAGTCACCCATCCCAGGATACAAAGCTGCAATTTGGAAAAAAAATAGTCCCCTACAATTTCTAGAGTCCCTTCTGAAATTATTATTAGTGACTTTAAGCTGTTTATTACTGTTAGTGTCACGTTCCAAATCTGTGAAGGCAGACATACCAATCACATATAGCAATGATGACAGTAACTGCAAATCAGGGGAAAGTACATTAACTGCCAAGGCCTCCCACACATGGAAAAACATTTAACAAAGACAGCTGATTAACTCATTCTCACACAGTCATTTATACTCTACTGCTGACTGCATTTCAAAAGTAATTTCCATTACTATAATAAGCATACTATACAACTTGCTAATAGGAACAGTTTGCAGTCTCCTTGTAACATTATCATATTAAACAGAAAAGGCAAGGAAGAGGTTCTGCAAAATATGCCAGGATCCCTTAGAAAATTTGCAGCAACAGTCATGACAAACTTGCAGAGGTATCAAAACCGTGGGTACCCCCTATCTGCAGACACCTCTTTATGGCCATTCACAAGTCATCAGAGTCCACAACTTGTTCCTCAACTATTTCCTCTACCATATTTAACCTCTGCATGAGTCTCCTAAATCACAGCGTGGGATCCCTCCCCTGGCCCTTTTGCAGCTTGCTTTTCTACTATCCCTTCTCTGTGGCAAGAACCTACACTAGGTTATTTTGACTGCGAAGGTATTATTCTCTCTGTGTTTAACTTTCTTCTTCCAATGCATGAATGTCTGCACAGGGATTTCTGAGGGGTTTATTTTATTAGTCATATGTGATATTTATACCTTTCTACGGCTCTTCCTGTGGTTTTCATACACCACTGTTTAAAGTATTCAGAAAAATAGATGAACGGTTGGGAAAAGTATGCAATTTTCTGTCCGGTCTTTCTGTTTGAACAATGCTTTTTTTTTTCCTGGAAAATGAGCTGGTTAATTCTTTGCAGACTGTGTTCCAGAAGCAGCTCTTGAGGAACAGCCCTTATGTCAGATCAAGGAAGTCCTAGTAAATCAGCATCTGAAAATGATAGCATGCAGAAGTGTGGCATGCATGGACCTGTAGAGAGCTGCACGCAAAAGAATAATTTCGCTGTCAACTGTAACTTCCCTCCCTCCAAGTCTCAATCAGTTGGCATGCTCTTCACTGGTACTCTTTTTGACTGTTGATCACCACAAATTTTCCTTTATTTCGTCACTGTAAAATCATTAAGGGAAACAATACGAGTAGCTTGGATATCTCTTGCTATCAACACTATCAAACAACTGAAAAGCTGCTTTATATGAGAGCTTCCTCAAAGAGATTCCCAAAGGAATAACTGCAGCCTTTGAAGAAATTTAACATGTTGCCACAAAATAGCCCCTATTGTGTTTAAACTTTCTGCTATTGCAAGCCACATCTCTAGGTTATTGACAAGAGAGTGGGGTTTCAGACACGGTGATCAGAGAAGCTAATATTCATGTGAACTCAGCCACTAACCATAACTAATTTCCAAGAAAGGAGCCAAAGGCTATATAGCCCACTGGAAGATTTATGTTAAGATACAGCAAAAGCTGAGGAAGACACAGCAAAAATAGTGATCAGTTCAAAATTCATAGACTTTAATATCTGATTTAATATCTGAGTTTAGGGCCCGAGGAGATGATTAAGTTATCCGCTGTGACCACCCTTACGTCCCAAGAATTTATATTTTGCTTAGAACCAACACACAAAGATGAAAATTTGTGCTTAACTCATCTCCTAGAAAAATGTCCAAAGTTGAACTGGAGACAGTACGTGAAGAAATCGCTATTCCCTTTGATGTTTTTTTCCAGTGCCTAATCATCTTCACTGTAAAAATGTTGTGACTTAATTCCACTATGAATTTGCCTGGCTTTAAATACTAGCCAGGTTCTTATTGTGAATCTTTTCTCCAGTAGATAAAGAAAGAATTAGTATTTTCTCCTATACGAAATGTTTAAGCGCTGCAATCAAGTTGCTTCAGTCTTGTTCCCTGCAGTGAGAGGTGAAGCTTACCTCCAAGTGACTGGGCTGTCCTTCTGGTTTATGGAAGAGCTGAACCATGGCTGCCAGACTCAAGAAGGTGATGATGGTACAGATTTATTTCACATAGGTAGGCCATAAGATGAAAGTTGAACTCTGTAAAGATAAATGGAAAACTATGCATGATCTGAAGAGAATAAGGAAGAAGCAAAAAAGGATAATGAAAATTGAACGAGTGAATAGCAACAGATGAAAAGAAGGAAAGAGGATGAAAAACACGCTGCACTGTTCAAAAAACTGTACTAAATTTCCACGTTCTTTAGTTCACATTGAGAAGATTAGTTTGACTAGGGGAGAAAAGAAAAAAACTTGCTAAATTTTGACCTTGTTTCCTTGTTACCCTAGAATTCCCTTCAAGTCAGCACATGATCTGGATTAGAAACTACTCTGATTGATTTAAATGAGTATTACAAGCAATGGATTATAAGCACCTCATTAATAACAATCACCCGTTTCTGAAGCTCTATCCAGGCTCCCTATTTATTATGATATTAGTTAATAGGGCAAACATTTCTCTTTTAGCCTTCCTCAGCTCTTGCTGCCAGAAACAAAAGATAAACATTCCTCAAAGCCAACAGTCCTCTGAATTAGGCAGGCTCCACGTCCTATGGATATGCACCTGAACAGCATCAACAACATAGTCCGTGTTGGCGATGCAAAAAGTGCATGAAAGTACTAGACTGCTTCTTCTAAACTATTTTGCTTTTGAAATCTCATCTGATTTGCATGCTCATCTAGATTACGAGAAAAGCACATTGTGGGGCATAGGTCTAGTCAGAGCTATTTTCTGTGCCTTATATGGGAAGCAACCTTCAGGACTATCCCAACTGTGAGTTCAAAAGGCTACTCAGAAGACTATTTTACAGGAAGATTCTAGAAAAATTCTTTACAGTAGTAGATTCACTCTGGCTTTTTAAAGTGCAGCTGCTTAGATGGCAACAGACTGTTACACCCATAATTTCCTGCACCCTGAACTTGCCCGAGAATTGCTAGTGCAGAAGCCATGTGGATTCACTAGAGAGGTGCTAAATGTAAACTAGTCTCTACTGTGCCAAACAGGTTTTATTTTCGCTTAGACAAGATCTGAAGTAGGTGTTATCTGTGCAACTATATGACTATATGCATGTAAATTTGTGGATATGTCTTAAGGTAATTAAGGGGAGATAGCCAAAATTGTGCCTGAGGTACAACATTCAAATAGTACACATAAAGACAGCTATATTTGTTTACAAGCTTTTTGCCACATATGGTTGAATACCAAATGATACACCTTAACCCTGAAGATTCAGTGCTAGTATGAAATGTATCTCACATTGAATATGTAGTTCATGAAAACACAAAAATAAAGCAAGGAGAGAGAGGAGGAAAGAAGTCAGCATTGCCAGGCAAGGGAACACAGTTGTTTCTGGACCTGCTAAGTGAAAGATAAACATTCCTGAAATGCAAGAGAAGCAAAAACCTGATGGACTCCTGAGATTCAGCAAAATGTGTGCATTAAAAATATTCACTCTTGGTGCAGTACTGAGTTTACTAACATATATAAATCAGGTAGGCCATCTGGAGGCATTTATTTTCTGAACAGCATAAAACAAGTCTGCACACGAAAAGGCAACTCTTCCAGCCATCTCAGCATTCATTTGCATTGATTTTGGGGGCATGCAGAACCCTGGAGGTACATTTCCTTAGACTTCTGTGGTAGAAGTTGCAAAGCACTTAAAGGGAACAAAGTGTCTGAGTCCCATTCAATAGCAAGTGGAAGTCTAACTCCTTAGTCCCTCCAAAATAACAAGTCTTAAAATCTTGATGGTTGAAGAATGCATTATCCTATGAAGGCTGTTATTGTCATCTCTTCAAAGTCATTATCAATTGTATTTATTCGTACCCAGAAAGTACCCTCCGGATGAAATTTGATAAATGTGTTGAAGCATAAGTTTTGCAGCTGCTTCCTGAGGCGTGTGCATTTTATAAATATTCACATTAAAAATGTGTAAATAGTGCACAGAACTTACCTACCATCACTTGATATCTAATGTTTTAGAAGTTTGGTTATCTAATAGACATCTGTTTAACATTAGCCTAAAATGAGTACTATTTAAGCACCAAGGAACTTGGCCCTTTCTCCTTACATTACCGTTTCTACAGCACTAAGGTTGTCTCAGAGAACACTTCATTAAAACAAATCTCATATTTTGCCACTATCTTGTCATTTACCCCATGGTGGGAGAAAAGTGATGCCAAATAGCTTACTGAGCTTTGATACATTTGCTCACTGATATTGGCTTAATTTAACATATCCCTTGGTTCTTTTTCTTAACACCATCTTGTAAATTATCCTTCCTGAGGTTTGGTTTTTTTTTCTGTACCATTTTGATGCATAGCATGAAGCCATCCATCATGAGTCGGAAGCAATGTATCCACTAATGGCAGGCCCACTGCTTCCAGTTCAGTGAGCACATCATTCATCTTCTTGAGTGTGCCACAGCACTCCCATCCTTGGCTGTCTCCGCTGGCTGGCACGGCTGTCCCAGGTACCCCGAGAGCAGCCTGGGGAGCAGCCGCTCTGAGCAGCAGAGCTTGCCGCCCTGTTTACCTGCTACGCGTGAGCTACTTTATGTCTCTAGATCATTTCCATTTTTTCTCACTTGCTCACATTACTTATCCACTTTATCTTTTACATGAATTTACACCTGCTTCTGTAACTATCTTACTACTACTGTGCTAGTTACCTATAAAACTTACCACGTAAAGCAGAATGCCCAAATATTCCCACATACCCACAACTACATACTTTGTAAATACTTTATTTTTACTTTGTCAGATTAAAACTACTATAACTTTGCTGATTTTTATGTTCGCATGCAATCTTCTACAAAGCTGGTTTCACAAATTGGCCTTCCATTAATTGCAAACTCAGTTAATGGCAGGTGCAACTGATGGCATATAGACATTCATCTATCTGACTACACACACAAGAGCCATTTAGTCTGAATGGTCCCCAGTAATCACAAAATCAATAACCACCTTCTTTTAACAAGTTCCTCTGTATGTGGAAGCTCTTTAATAACTTCCTCCATTTCATGTATCATTTCTCTGTGACTACTCAGAGTTTCTCCAAAAGGAGAGTCTTGACAAAATGAGATTTGATTTTATCTATTATTTAACTAACAGGTTTTTTTGCATCATTCCAGTGTGCTGTAGTCCTTTTTTCTGCCAAGATCCCCAGTACTTGTTCAAACGTACTGAAAAGTCCACATAATACGTCAAATGATGGCTCATTGGGGGTTATTTGGAAAGAAATTTTGCAGAACAGCAGTTCCTCAGGGTTCCGTTTTAATGACATTGTTAGTGTCCGTGTTAGGCACACTATCCCCACCTTCTATTCTTGGCCACAGGGGATGTTAACTGAAATGTTAATATAGTGATGCTGGCATCAGAAGTAAACTTCTGAATTCACAATGTTTGAGAGCATCCAAAATTAAGCAAGAGGAGTTCACCCATCCGAAATAAATGGCAGCAGAGTCACTGTTACTTTTTGATGAGAAAGTAAACTACCTTTTAACTTAAACTGACTTTGAAAACTACTTTCTCACTCTTTTCAAAACTATAATTTTTCATGTCGTCTCCTTACTGTAAGATGCTCTGAGTGTCTTTCTCTCTCTTTTATTTTTCAGTTACTGCCCAGTAACTGTAATCTTTCAAATGAAGTAGAACTCTTCAATATTGCTGTATTAAGGGAAATCATAATAGCCTATTGACTGCAGTTTAGTCAATGATCCATTCGTTATTCTGTCTTAAAGGCATCTGGAGTTTGTAAAATAATGTATTGGATTATCTCAGAAGTCAATATAAGCACAAAAGGGGGACTGCAATGAACCAAACCAGTTAAGATAATTAATGCAGCTGTGAAAACAGGGTATCAAGCTGTTCATTGCACCCATTACACCTAAGTCTGAATTGCTTTCCTAGGCTAATATTCTGCACAAATAATCAGGTATGATCCCACAATAAGGCATTTGTTGCTGCAGAGATCCTTAGACTCAAAAGTGGTGTGAGTGCACGTTTTACATAGAGATGGAACAGCATAATAGCTGTCTAAAGCGCCAGTGTCAACGTTTAAAAGGTGCGACATGGTACCTCTTATATTTACTAGGTGAAGCAGCTTTGTTGCATATTTCACTTTAAACGTCAGGGACCCAGATCAGGAGAAAGTAAAAGAGATAGACTGTGCAAGAAAGTTTGGTGTTTAATTGGATCATCCACTCCCATAGTACACCTCTATTACTTCCCACTCCACATTCTGATCCTAATTTTTTAGTTCAATGTAATTCTTTTTCTTAGAGTGTAAGAACAAAGAACATGAAGACAAGAGAGCTAAAAATCAAACTAATGGAAAAGTAATGCAGTAAACAAGCCACAAATCTTCATTTTCTCCTCAGAGTTTGATTTTACTGGACCTCCAGCACCAACAACCCATGTGAACTACTGAGAGGTCAGTGTGGATAAAATCAGACGGACTAGTAGACCTCTGTGGGAGGCGGATGCCGTTTTCAGTTACGAGTCTCTGGTAGACGAGGACTGGCACAGAAAAACACGTACAACTAACCTTTCACCTTACCTCGGGAAGAACATCACTCACCAGCAACCACACATTTCTGTACCTCCTGCAGTCATATCATTCAGACTAAAACATGCAGAAAACACTTGGCTTTCAGACAAACAATGGGGAAGGCGAACAGAGTGCTCGCACACAGCGTGCTCCTAAGCATTCCCCATGGAGGCAGATGCTGAATCCTCCTTTCATGTTCCTGCATCTTTAAAAAGCATCATGCAAACAGTAGTCCTGTCTTGCTTCAGAAACTAAGGACTGCATTAGTTCATCTTAAAATAGCTATAACTAATACTCATCTCACTTAAATGGTATTTCTTTTGTACTTGAAAAAATGTATTTCAGCCATCAAAGCTTTTCAAAAAGCTATTCGCCAAAATTCCTGTCTTCCTTTTTCACCCAGAACAAAGTTACTTCCTTCCACCTCCTCCATCCTGCTTTCTGCACAAAGTAAAGCTCAATAATCTTTAATGCATTTTGACCAATGTAGGCTATTCTAGCAACATTTCAGAACAGTAATCTCTAGGTTAGCTATATCTCCAGAATAACTTGAGTTTTCAAATTTCATTTTTCCCCAAGGGGAGAAGGACTGTGTCTTTCAATGAAGTTATATAAATATGAAGTTACACAAAGTCTTGTTTTAAACATGTTCCATTGCTGTTTCTAAGTATGTCTGAAACTCAAATGACACAGAAGAACGTTTCAATTTCAGGTATTTATCTTCTCTAGCAGTGCTATGTATGGAACAATAACTATCCATTTACACAACAAGCCAGCAAGTATAAACACTTATTGAGATTCCGAATATTATTTGCTTTTACCACATATGGAACCTTTTTCATTTACTGTTTGCTAACCTGGGGGTTTTTGTTGATCTGTATGCCTAAGAAAGCCATTTCCTACTCAGTCACAGAGGTTTTTTATGTATCTGCTACACAGTGGCAGCCCACAGCCCCTAGTTTGCATGAATGCTTTGCAGCCAGCTGTTTTAACATCCTGCAATGTGTTTTAAGTGATAATGGAAGTGCTTGCAGTCCCCACTGAGGTTTTCCACATCCTTGGGTTTTCCTGCTTCCTCCTTTCTGATGGAAAACTACTTCCTTGGACATTCTGCACGTTCCCAGAATATGTTTTTGAGTGCTTAGCAGGTAAACAAACCAGCACTGACATTTTGGGCCATGTATCTGCCACATACTTATACCTGTTTCTACTATGTTTAACAAGACTGTTCTGCTCAATACCACCAAATGGAGGTCAAGCTTCACTGAGACAAAAAAATTGAATGGAGTCAACTATTCTGGCTAGTAGATCTCTATTTTCACTTGCTTTCAACTTTGTTTTTTTTTCTCCCCATTGGATGTAGTCAGCGTGAATTTTGTTGGGTGGCTACTATGAAAACTAAAATCTAGAGGATTTCCATCCTACAGCAAAGGAATGGCATCCTCAGGTAAAAGAAAAAGACAAGCACTGTCACCCTTAGGAATTTCAGCAGTTGTTAGCCTTCCCCAGAGACTACAAAGAAAGGTAAGAGTTGTGGTGTGGTCCTCTGTCCTCTGGAAAATGGCTGGAAAGCTCTGGGAAACCTGTTCCAGTGCCTCACCACCCCCACAGTAAAGAATTTCTTACTTCTATCGAATCTAAATCTACCCTCTTTCAGTTTGAAGCCATTACCCTTGTCCTACCACTACATGCCCTTGTCAAAAGCCCCTCTCCAGCTTTCTTGCAGGCCCCCTTCAGCACCTGCATCACAGAAAAGCACAAGCAGGGTATGCAGTGGATGGCAGCTGAAAACTCGGCAACATGAAATATCCTCCTGTCAGATTCATGTGCACCACTCTCAATTCAGCTGAATGCCTTTTGATCTCATATTATGAAAAAGGAACACCCAAATTATCTTCTTAATTCACCAGTTTTGGTCATATCCTTTAATTCTGGTTCTTTTTCTTGATTATAGTCCCAGCACTTCCAGCCTATATCTATACAAAGCTCTTTCCATGTGTCTCCTTCATTTCTGTCTCCTACATTTAGATCAGTTCTCTTTCTATAACTCCTAGGAAGAATGACCAGACTTGACCATAGTATTTAAAATGAAAGTTTTGTCTCCAATGTGTGTGATGACATTAAAGCATTTTTGGGGCTTTTTCCTAACCTGTTCACAGTACATTCAGTCTGTTGTTGTTCTGCCTAGTATTGTACACTGAGCAGAGGCTCTTATTGAGCCTTTAGGCAAAGGTTAGTAGAACCTCAACACTTTCCCTTAGCTCGTAACCCAAAATCTGCAATTCTGCTTACCTAAAGCCCTCTTTCTCTGAAAAACAAACCTTCCTTGCTTGGCAAACCTTTTCTGAAATTGGTCATAGTCCTTAATTCATTAAAATTTAGTCCTTTGCCCACTCCATGTTACATGAAGATCTTGAAGTTTTCCCTAACTTCCCTTTGTAAGATTCAGAAAGATTTTAATTCATTCATCTACATTTTCTCTTTGATAACCTAAATTTAACTCTTGCAGGATCTCTTTCTTAACTCTGTACTTATTACATCTTAAGCTTTGTTTACAGTCTCCTCAGCACTTTCCCAGAGGTACATATAAAGAACACATGAGATCCAGTACTTCTGCATTCAACAAGTAGAAGTTATCATTGCACATTGCCATATTGATACTTTTCCTGATTATTGGAATAAGGAGAATGCGTATTTACTTATACTCTTATCTAAAATAAAATTTCAGGCACTTGAAGATTAGATCACCCTCCTTTAATTTTTTATGGCATCTAGATTTTCTACTGTACTTTTTTTCTTTTCAGCAGACAAGTAGAAGAAATCACTTGAGAGAAAATTCCTTCAACAATACAGTAACAAATGTTATCAAACTACAGGTAAACTAAGACAAATAAACAGAGCTACACTATGTTGAGTCCCTGTAAACTTAACTCCATAAATAAATTTTTCCCTGCTTCTCTTCATCAGTACAAAATTATTTTGGCTTTTTAAACCTGGATTCATCCTGCCTCATTTCAGCCACTCACTTGAAGAATCTCAGTCTAGAAACTCTCTGTCACAGAGGAGACAATGGGATAATACCAGAGGGACAGTCCACATACTAAGTAGGCTGAATTGCCTTCAGACATGTCTATCAATCTTCTTCATTTATAGAGGTGCTTAAAGTAATTCAGCTCTTAACGCAGGCATTACAATTAAATGTCTGAAGTTAATTGTATTTAACGTGTTTCCAAATCTGATTTAAATCAGTGAAATGGACAAAGGATTCTTCTGTTGCTTTTACTGACTGAAGATCGTCTCTCCGTCAATATTTCTCACTTTGCCGGGGGGGGAGTGGGGGGCAGATTTCTCTCTACCCCATTTTGAAATGACCACATCAAATTATTTTTTTGATATTTCCCTTCTCCTCTATTGCCTTTTGTAACTGTAAAAGTTTGCTACAATACTTGAATCCTTTTTCTACCCAACACCCTTTCCTCTAGCCACAGCATGCTAAACTCTGTCTGAGTTCTGTGTACTGCCACCTGAGAAACTCTATCAGTGCATCCAGCTAGTGCCATCTTCTTTTCAACATCTGGTGTGTGTTATCCACAAAAAGCACTGTCTCCAGCCCTTTTCCACTTTTGGTCTTGGCAATTGTATTAACTACAAATACAACACGGAATCTAGAAACCTTCAAAGACTGCGAAAGAAAGCATCCCCAGGTTATTCCTTTGAAGAATATTTTTCTGGAAATAACTAACACAGAATATGAAAATACAATAATTTGATTTGCAGTAGAAATGTTCTTTCTTCTAAGATCCAAAATAAATCACCAAAAGCTTTCAAAGCTGACATTTAATCCATGAATTCAAATAATTTCTAAGATTTATGATCCATTAGAAAGACAGTTTCAATTCCCCTTGCCCTTGCAAGATTTTAATGTATAGCTAGCAGAAAATGCATTTACACAGTATGCTTTTCATAGCAACAATATCATTTATAGATAAGGGGTTTTTTTAAAAAAAAAGATATAGCTGGTTATTTTTTTTTTATTTATCTATAAATACTAAAAGAAGGCTGAGTCATCTTAGCACTTGCATAAACCTGTTGGATAGCATTTTCTCTAAACAAAGGAATAACTGGAGCTCTGCAAACTAACAAGGATAGTTCAAATGCCAGTAGATTTTATCTTAAATACGTTTGATGTATGTACAACAAAATTAAACTCAAAATAAGACTCATCCAGCTCTCCCCCTCCTTATATAGACAGAAGTCTTCCTATGTGCCCTCTTGCTATTGTCTGTCTTGAGTCTATGGCATGGACAACATGCATTTCAAATATCTTGAGAGCTCAATTTAGGAATGAAGGGCAGAGAATATCTGATAACCTGTAGCATTGTAATACTGGTAAGTCAAAACCTTATTCTCCTACAGTACTTTCCTTGATGCCAGCATCTTGCTATGTATACTATCAGCTAAATCAGAGACAGGAAACCTCTGTTTTGCCTTCTGCAGCACTGTATATAGTCTTCCTATGTAGCTATGTAATGTATTGGTGTCTCATCCTTCCCATTGCACAAGGACTCCCACTTAAGCATTTCTGTTCACTAATGTGAAATATTTGCATGTGGCATTATAAGTTTAAATAAACAAACAAGAGTTTGCTATGTTAAAAGATACAATGGATACAAATAAGAAAATTAGGAGATTGGACAAGAGGTTCTCTTATATTGGATTATCACCAATCTTGTGTGCAGCCAGACCTTATCTTTCCTAATGTCAACTACTCATCAGATGGCAGAAAGATTTTTCTTTCGAAGGCCTCTTAACACCCATTAAGAAAATGTACCTTTATTTTTATCAAACACATCTAAAAAACAGATTTCAATCTCCAGACATCATCTGAGATTTTTAGGCTGACACCTAAATGTATATTGACCTCTATTGGAGCCAAGTTAGACAGACTCCTTTCTAGGACTTTGTGTGAAGTCCATTCGTTGCACACTTGGAGCTTGTCAGCTTCTTCCCTGGAACATCGATTAAATATTGTACTACGCCATTTTATTTTTAACCAAAGGAAGAAAAAAAAAGTTACCAGTTCTAATTAACCATGTTAAGTTATATTTCCGTCTCTAATTAAATGATGAAGTCTGGATTCAAACAACTGATCTCTTTCCTCATCAGGCAATAGTACTGCTTCAGGATGACTTACCTTAGATGCGCACTTCACCTCATTCTCATAAAAGCACATATTCTACTGATTCTCTTTCACAGTTCAGATAAAACAATATGTTGCTACCAAAATTCAGCTTTAATGGTGGATATTTCTTCCCTTGAGCTATACCTGTCTCTTAAAACAGGTTTGAGCAAACAGGAGTTATCAAAACATATCAGTCAAAAAACTGTGTTGCTAGATTATAGGCATTAAACTAAAGTACAAAATATGCTGGCTGGACCTTGAAGTAAAGTCATAAAACCCAGAAATAACTCCATTTGTGAGCATCAACCCCTTTTCTATCTCATCATCCATTGTCAACAGAAGTCAGGGTGAAATATCACACTTGCAGTCATGAATATTCAGATTTGTAGATATATGCATGTGATCCCCAGTAGTTTGTTTCCTTTTCAATGGTTCCAAATTTGTGCAGAATAATATGAAAACTACTAGCACAGGGACATGCTACTGGGATAATCAAACATATATCCATGACGCTGTACTAAAAAGTATTATTCAGATATAATGATTGAACATTATTTAAGGTAATTATTTTTTAATGACTCTTCTCAGCTGAATTATTTTAGAATAGCATTTTGATCTTAGTATAGCCTTTCTTCCATTCCAAGACATTACTGTAATTTAAATCAGAGAATAATTGCGCTTCCTGAGATAATGGGAATTTTTACACAGGCCTTGGACATTGTGTTTTAGCTTTGGTATTCTGGACTTAAATCACAGCTTTCTGCATCAAAAAGTGAAATGACGTCTCCAGAGGAGGTTCATCTGGCATGCTGGATGTGCAATATTTACTAATGACATAATTGGCTTGCTAATATGTCCTCTGTGTAGTTATCAATAATCATAGAAAAATCCTTTATCAATCAAAAAATTACAAACCGAATATATATCTATATATATATTTTAAAATAATTTTGTATTTGAGGCTTCTGCAATAATCTCACAAATCTTCTGGAAAACTGCAGGTCTGGAGGGAGGTCTCTTTTTTCCCCCTCTCTCTTTTTTCCAGTTAAAAGCTTTCCATTATTGCCTCTGAATGAGTTTCCCAGCTTTTATGTGATACCACAGACTTTTTAAAACGATTTATTCTCCACCAGTTCCACATGTAGGCCCACAGAGATGCCAAATTGGCTGTTTTTCCTTTTGTTCCCACCTGCTCCACCCTCCCAGTTCCTCCTGATAGTTTTAGCTTCATTTTGTTTTTCCTTTTTTTTCTTTTTCCTGGAATAATCAATGACTATTCTGAGGACTAAGGTCTTTGCCATGTGTTTGATTAGTGTAAGCATAAGTAAAGAGGTCAGCATATTAGTAGATTTTCAATAAAACCGTTAAAACTTTTTTTGAAACACAACCAAATTAAACAGAAATTCCAGATTCAGATTCACTTTCAGCAATACATTTCTGAGAAGGAGTAAAAAAGGAAATCATTATAAAACAATAATCCTTTAAAAATGTGGCTTTGTAGGTCAGAGCCTGAGACTGTCAAATCATACATTATTCATCCTTCAGAGGAAAATAAATCCAACCACTTTTGTGTGAACAATGCACTAGTATTGCATTGACATGATGGGCCTTGATCAATGCATCTGAAAGCTTTCTTAATAGCCTTCTCTTCTGGACAGAAATCATCCTTTCCCATCAATTTATTCAAAAAAAAAAGGGTATTTGACAGCTAATTTTAAACAAAGGGGATAGGGCAATAGGTGGTCAAAAGTAGAAAGACCTGGATAGGCTGGAAAGCTGG
>Ga0065711_1044644_pt1 | contig 13968 bp, 2 predicted proteins | sample Hoacrofraction12_FD_59098 | JGI IMG/M metagenome (GOLD analysis project Ga0065711, IMG submission 59098) | Hoatzin crop microbial communities from Cojedes, Venezuela - Epithelial fraction 12 v2 (version 2) | ecosystem: Host-associated > Birds > Digestive system > Esophagus > Crop | place...
GTTGTGGAGTCTCCTTCTCTGGAGATATTCAAGACCCGCCTGGACAAGGTCCTGTGCAGCTTGCTGTAGGTGACCCTGCTTCGGCAGGAGAGTTGGACTAGATGACCCACAGAGGTCCCTTCCAACCCCTACCATTCTGTGATTCTGTGGAGTAGCAAAGTGCACAGCTGAGAGGAATTGTGAAATTTCCTTGGAAGTACAATTCTGTTCCCAAGTCTAATCTATCCATTGATGCAGTTAACAGAGAAGAAAACTAGCTGCTCAAGGAAAGTGGAGAGAAGAGAGGAAGTCTAGCAGTAAGTAAGACTAGGAAGGAAAAGGATCAGGAATTATTCTAAGCAGCTGGTGACAGACAGGATCGGAGAGGTCCTAACTGCTAGCCAAAAGGAGCACCTCCTATCAGCTGGAGTATCTGTCAAGGAGTACCCATCATCATGAGGAGAACCTGATGACGGTGCAGGAAATCACAGATGTAGCATGTCAAATAAACTGGACTGCTCAGTGGGATTTGTTTCTATTTAATGGAGAGATCTCATACTCGGGAGATGTGTAGTCCATGTTGGGAACACTACAGCAGGAAGGATAGTATAATTTCTTTTCAGATACAAAATCTGAAAGGGAACTAATGAGTAATGATTTTAGAAAATGTGGGAGGTTATTGCCAAATAAAAGTGATCAGTAGCTTCCTTTCAGAGATTCTTCGTATGAAGGTAGAAAATAGAAATGAACATGCAACTTGGTAAGTCATGGAAGATGCAGAAATTTAATTTTTAAAATTTTATTTATTTTTTATTTTTTGTGGGGTGTTGATTTGTTCTGTTATTAAGAGAGATGTAGTTTGGGTAGGAGACAATTTTTTGGTGGGTAGGTTTTCTATACTGGTCTGTGGTAATGACAAAAAGATTGTAAAGAGGTTAAAAATTATGTCTTTGTAGAAAGAGTTGAGGCAGCATACAACTTGATGGGGGAAAATTCTTTCACTGGCCGTTTAAGAGACTTAGTGGTGAACAAGAGGAACTGGAATGACTTGTTTGTGAATGTGATCAGTGTTGCTGTCGAGAAGGCTGCTGGATGCTGAGCTCAATCGTTATACTCAGTGGACAGAGGATACGCACTTCTGAAGCGAAACCAGTACTAAATATTTCCAAATTCATGTTCAGCTCAGGAAAAAAAACCTGCAAATATTCATAGACTGACATTCTGCTGTGTAAAACCTACACGGGGCAGGGGCTGTCCTTCACAATAGACCATCAAGTCACCTTCCAGGCACTGCTGCTCAGCCTGGGATTCATGGGCCACTAGTGGGTGGTTTGTGAACTGTGGGAAAGTTGGCTAAACGACTGTCAACAGTGTATTTTTAAGTCTCATTCACCTTCCTCATGACATGTACACAATGTGCACAAACATGCATACACAGTCTATGCAGAAAAAGCAAGCCTGAATTTTTTTCATTAGCTCGTTTTTTAACCTAGTAATCTCACTGCAGAAAATAGATTTCTTTTTTTTAATTTAAACAAGTTATAATATTTACCTAATTGCTAAGAATTTTACTCACCATTCTTTTATCACCCTTCTTATCCCTTTCCCTAGTGAGCAGTAACAGGATACACAATGGCCACTGTTTTCTGTAATGAATATTGAATAGCTGTATGCTAAAAAAAAAAAAGAAAAGAGATTAAAAACATACAGGCAACTTGGCAAACTGGAAGAATACAAGAGGACAAAAAGGGGAATATTGGTAACTGGGAATTAAGAGCTCGAAGTCACACAGATTTCGTAAGGAAAACAGCAATGCCAACATGTATATTTATGGCCAGTAGAATGAAGATATGAATTAAGAAGGAATATTTCATGCATGTAAGAATTAAAAAGATGTATTGCTTTTGGTCCATTACTGGATAAAATGGAGCAAAAGGCAGTGATGCAGATGCAGCGAAATGTTCACACTTGTTTTTCTCAAAACCAGCTGGTTATGTTCACACCAGGGAAAAAATATTCGTGCTGATACTCTGTTCAGACAATAATTCTAGATCCACTGTAGAACTGCTGTGGGAACTGCATGTTTTAAAATCATTGGACTTTGGTAACTCATAGCTGAGATCCTTAAAAAAATAAAAAGCTATCAAAAAAAACTATTGACATTTTTGAGTTAAGTTATTGATTAATAAGAAAATTCTAGAGCAGTGGTTTGAAGAAAATTGATATGCTAACAAGTAAAAAAAAAAAATAGGATGAATGACCTGAGGAATTTCAGACCTGTGGAGTTTCAGTCCAATATGAGCCTGAGGCAGAATAATGAAATTCTCCACAAGATACTCAGTCGTGAATGAAAAATTATGAAAAACTGTTAAAAGATTAAATTATGTAATTGAATTCAGTTACACGACATGACAAACTAGCATGACATTCTTATAAGATCAGCATTAGAAGTCCCATGATACTTGGATTTTAATAAGATCTTCTCTGCTGCTTAATATTTTGGTTAAGAAATTAAAATTATCTACATGCACTATTACAACAGTTAAATAGATTAAATGCATAGATTAAGTAGATTAAAAATTGAGTAATTATTGCATCTTAGACTGTAATGGCAAAGAACTCGAAGGCAACTTCTGGATTTACAAATACAGTTATTGCTACTGTGCACCATTGCATCACATCATGATCAAGTTGCGATCATGTTTTTTAAGCAGTGGTTTTTGACCCTGTGGTTGCTCACTGCTCATGATGGATCATCACTGATAAGAGGAATCAGTTCCTGGCATTACACAGCATGCCAGCTTTCAACACTGGTGTTGATGGACATGAGCCTGTACTGAAAAAAATACTAACATCTAGAGCAAGAGATTAGTAAATAAAAAGTACAGGTCATGAATGTTGGATTACTTTTTATTGTTTGTGAAAGTAAATGCTGTCAGACTGCATATGACACTTCCAGAATGCAGGTGAACATCTCAGGAAATAATAACTGAAAAGGCCTTTGAAGTCTTGCAAATACATTATTAGTGACTTGTAAAGTGCCAAGCAACTTTTTAGTCTTTGTTTCCACATATACAGTTGGGAGAATAGTATTCTCAGTGTATATATAGTAGTTTCAGTATATATATTGTATTCAGTATATAGAAGGGGGTATTATTTAAAGAGTAGTGTTCTCTTTGGTGCTGCATGCACAATTCAAGAGAGATATTGAGAAAATGGAGAAGGTTGAGAGAAAGTCTTCGTAGATCATTGTGAGAATAGAAAAGAGGGGAATGCAGAACAAGAAGTGAAGAGAGGACTTCTTAGTCTAGGAGTACGAAGGCTCAGAGTGTAAATGGTTGTTCCCCAAAGATACAACCTGAGGCCAGAAGAGGAGCAGTGGTACTTAAACAAAGCAGTAGTGATGGAACAAGAACTAGCCATGAAAAAATGAAGTCCAGTTTGTTGTCCTGAAATAGCCATCCAACTGGAGTCACAGGGCAAAACACAGGTAGTTTTAAGATGGAGTTTTATCACATTTTAATGTGACAGGGAGAAGTGGCATGAGACGGTGCCTTCCACTTCTTCATCCTGTGCCTCTAAAAGGCCAAATGGGGCGTTCAAGTGTCACCTCAGCAGCCCATGTGAGGTGGGGAACAGCCTTTGTTAATGTTATTATGTTCAAAGCAAAGAGCGGTAGAGCAGGAACATCTCCTTCTGCCATAGCAATCTGTGGTAACAACCTGTAGCAAACAACTCGTTTGCATCCGTCAACAAAGCTAAGCATGGCATCTTCTGTTCCTTCAGTCTTACACAGTCTTGCCAGTTTTCAGGTCTGCTTTTCCCCCTTCAATACTGAAGTTTAAGTTCTTTACTGTCTTTCAAGTCTTTTTAATTTTCACCATTTATGTTTTTTTTTCCATCTTTTCTTGCCTTACCACTCCAACAATACTTCCTGTATTTCCTGCACTGGCACTGTCCTTAAACAGAGAATATTTTTGTAAGTACTGTCTTTCCAGTGTTTTATGTTAGCCTTTCATATTTTTCAGTAGTTTGGCACAGCGATTGGTTAGCAGCCTAAAGGTAACACAAAGGAGAAGAAGCCATCCAGAGTTTAGCATATAAGCCTTGGATATAGAAGTTACAGGTTAAATTTCCCATTCTCTCAGCAAATTCTTCCATGGCTTTGAGCCTGAGGCATTTAGAAAACACTTGCTAATTGTACACCCAAGCATTGTAAAATTACCCAAAATGGTAAAAGAAACTAAGGAAAAAAAAATTATGATGGTATCTTTAGGCCTCATAAAGGGGATCGTGTACATATTTACCCATATGCAAATACCTGAAAGTACACTATAATCTTTTTAGTTGGTTTGATTTGAATGTAATTCTGTTCTTCAGCCCATTCTTTACAAGTACACGAAGAAACCCATCTTTTCTAGGCACAGTCCCTGTTCAGTAGCTCAGATACAGTATTTGTCCAGACTGTCAAATACTAAAAAGTGGTGTGCACAGTGCTGGATAAAGTGCTGGTGACACACTTTACTGATTCAGGTAGCAGAGTAAGTAGCACAATTGATAAAAGACTTAATTTCATCTCCAGCTCCTCCCCATAAACAGCCCATAGTAAGGTCCTGATGCTAGATGAGGGCTCGTTGGCACTGCTTCAATACAAATGAGTAATAATAAGTAAAAGAACATCTTGGCATTAGTCTCCTTTCCTGCTGGCTTATCAACTTTTGTGTACAGTGAAGTTCTCCGGGAGGAAACTGGTCTTAACTGCATAGCTCTGAAACCCACAAATTTAACATTAGATAAAGGAATTTTGTGGTTCTGAAGCAAGGATGTTCAGAACCCTCTGTAGATTTCCTTCCTGCAAACCACCCATTGTGAAGTAATAACCAAGGCAAGGCTCACATATGGTGTCTGGTCTGGGTAACAGAGTCTTCTGAGTATTTACTGACCTCTTAAAATGAATTTGGAGTAGGGCATTAACCTGAAATAATGACTCAGAATAGTGATGCAAATTCTTTTCTTGAGGTTTAATGTGGGAATCACTCCAATAAAAGGTTAATAAGTATGCCAAGTTGTACGTATATTTGTTCATCATTGGAGGATGCAGTAAGATTTGGGCTTTTAAGGTGTTTAGTCAGTTCCTTAGAAATGGTGAAAAACCTAAAGAAATTGCAGGACAATAATAAAGAAAACCTACTAAATACCAGGTCCTTGGCTTCTCACTTCAGGGCTTTGTGCAGTACCTGCTCTGATTTCCTGAATAATAAGTTTCTTACCTTGACCTACACTGGTATTCATACATTTACAGAGACAATTATGATCATTTAATCTGCCTGCAAGGATCACAAAACCCACAACAAACGTGATTCAGTTTTAGGAGGTTAGCTGTGCCAGTTCTGTGCTAACTAGGGAGCCTGCAGCTAACTTGCGGCCACCTTCTGGCCACTTGTGTGTCTTTCCAGGAGTACCTTCACTGTTCCTCTTCACGGCCAGGCTACTGTTAAATTTTGTCAACTCGAAGACCAACACTATTCACGTTTTGCCATTTCTGAAGTGCAAAATAACTCTTCCTACCTAGCTCAAGTTTCTCTGTATATGGTAGCCTACCAGAAGGTCTTTTGCCACATTCTTGCACTTAACAGTGCTATAATTCTTCCCAACTTTCATCCTCCCTTTGAATTTGCAGTGCTCCTAATAATGCTTAATTACAGAGCCTAATTTATCCTTCTTTTTCGTTTTTGCTGTTTGTGTTCTCATGAATTTTCTCTTTAGAAAAAAAAGTCCAGATTCCATGTGCACAGACCATTATTTTGTTCTTCCTTTAAAAACATAAGGATGTATTCAGTCTTAAATTACCTTAGCCCCACTGAATCCACCCTGTTTTCCTGGCCTCATTACATTGTCACAGCCCAGAAATTCTCATCTCCTACTGCTATTTCCTGGAATTGAAAAGTTTTAAGCCTTGTAGCTGCTGCCAGGGTCTCCTCAGGATTGCTCTGAGCCCTGCTGTTTGCTTTACGCCTGTTGACTCAGACCATACCGTTCAGCCTGTGCTTCTTTTTAGCAGGAGTCCTTATGGTCCTCCAGTCCCAGCCAGCAGTTATCAAGGACACTTGCCCAAACACCCTACCAAGTTTTCAGCCACTTACCACTCTGAATGAAGAAAGGGTTGCTGCTTTGTAAGCTCCGTTCAGCCAGCTCCCTGTCAAATCCTGGTTGCTACTGGCTCTTTTCACTTGAAATCAGTCCCACGGCGGTGGGTGCGGACCTGCCCACACAGTGTCTAATTATAGGGTTCGTGTGGGTGAGTGAGAACCTTTGTAAGAATGATATCCCTATTGCTGGGTATAACAGACGTTGCCTTTTCTTGTCTCTTGTCATATCTAATTAATCAAAGTTTTAACCTCTTTAAAGTTTTGTTATGGGTTTGAAGAAAAGCAAGACGAGGCCATTTTAACCCTTGAAGGGGTTGTTGTACACAAAATTCACCCAGCCAACATGAAATACGTACCTGTAAGCTCCTGTTACAGGCAATGGGCTGAGCCTCCTCTGCGGGGCAGCTCAGAACAGAAGCTTGATTTCGCTGTTCTGTGTCATCCGCTGGAAGCCACCAGCTATCTGCTTGTTATCTGTCTGACATATGCGCCCTGGGAAGCAAACCTTTGTAGATTTTCATATAATCAAACCTGTTTATATTTTTTACAGGGAGTGGGCTAGTCCCTTTTTAAACAGGGGGTAAGACAAATTGTTCTACTGCTTAGGGACAATATAGGTGCCTGAGCGTTTATCAGCTTTTTCCAGTGAAGATACTCAAGCTCCGTCTACCCACTACCATTTTGACTAATCTCTGTCCTCTTAGGCCATGTGGGATTCACAGATTGGGTGTCTCTGTACCAAGCTCTCTCATGGGTTGGCATGCTCGGAATATAACTGGCATCTACTGACAATGCTGTGATCAGATTAGAGCAGAGAAACTACAACCATTCATATGCAAAATTCTGTCAGGAGGAGAAGGATAACATGATGATAATTATGTCATTCATCTTTTTCTCTGCGTTGTCTTCATGACTTGTCCATCATGTAAGTCTGGAGGTTGTGGTTGCAAGTATGTCACAACCCAGGTCTTTCAGTTCCTGGGCAAGACCTCAAAGCATTACACTGCTATCTACAGGATGGGTGCTGCCATAGTCGCCTGTTCAGGCAACTGTGTAAGAGCGACTGTCGTCCTCACACAAGGAGGGATTCAAGTGCCTAAAGGCAGAAAGTAACTTGGTTTGAATTTACAGTTCATATAAGAAGGCAATTTGTGGTCTTGAGATACATGCAGGTATCTGACAGAAGATAGAATTTCAGATATAACACCAAAAGTTCATTTTTCCATATGCTGAGCTGTGTATAATGCACTCAGGCTGCCAGCCACTGTAAAAACCAAGTGAAGAGTGTCTGTCATTCCTTGTAGCGCATGGCTCCTACATGAATGTTTGGATCTGGTTCTTGTTGGCAAAGTGGTGCAGGCCAGAGCCATATGTGATTATAATCATTAGTAAGAAGTCTCAGAGGAATCTGGAGGAAGCAGTGACTAGCCAGTGACTGGATCTCATATTTAATTACTGCTTATGCTGAAGACATGTATGTAATTTCAGATAAGAAAGAACAGATCTAGCTAATAAGAAATTATCTACAGTCTAGTCTATGTTCCTTGACTGGAAGATGGAAATTTGGCAGCAGTTATGGGACGTGTATCTCCTCAGATGATGTAGCTCATTAGATAAGTCTGGGGAGAAATGAGGTTGGGCAGCCACAGTAAAGAGATAAGGAATGGCCTGTGCCCCGTTTGTCAAAATATTGGCGTGTGAGTTAAATGGAAAGCAGCCAGTGAAACTGGTCCCTCAGGATGAAACATCTTCAGAAACTGCTGAACGGCTTTGTGTGAAAATTGGGCCCCTTCAAAATGTATTTTTATGGGACCAGGATTGCTATGTATGTTCAAATGTTTTGCTGGACTTTCCACAGAGTTGGTTCCTTGTGTGTGAGTGCTAAAACAGTGCCACCGAACCCGCCACAGTTACAAACTGAAACAGAAGTACATGCTTGCAAGAATATCTCTGGGGACAAATGTACACAAATAGCTGAAAATTGCATTTGGCAAGAATATAAGATTATTAACTCCTTTAGTTGACTTTTTGATCTGCTCTGTATGTTGATAAGTGGTAGCCTGATTGACGCAGAGGCACCATATACATTTGCAACACATTTTCACTGCTGATGTATTTCAGAGGGAATACAGAGTGGTGCAGATTAAATTAATGTAGGCCAGCATGACAAGTTGGATTTAACAGTACAAGAATTTCTAGCCCCTGTTGTAGTTTTTTGAGGTCTAGCTTCTTTTAGGGATAGGCATTTTTTCTAGGTCTGGTTTTATGGGTTAAGAGGAACCGTAGGTTTTTACGGACAGTAAGAGAAGGCTGGCTTTTGCAGTTGCCTCTGACAATGTGCAAGTGAACACATCCAGGTGGTTTTATAAATCTCAGTATCTGTGTTTCAAGTGCAGCAATAAATAAATTACCAAGGCTTTCACAGAAAGAGAAGTAAAGAAAATAGTAAAATCAAATTTTTCTATCTCATTTCAATTTTAGATTGAAGATGGTTAATGCATTTCTTAGCTTGGGTGGAGGTCATCTGGAAGTAACTGTGTATTCCGTCTCCTAGAGAATCGCTAATACATATAGACAAAGACCACTCACCTTCTTGGAGAGTCTTACCTTTAGTCTCTGAGTGGCAAAGCCATGAATAAAACACTTGATAGTTCTATTGTCTAACTCCAATGCATTCATTCTGGTCGAGTGAATGAATCTTTTATTGAAAAGAGGCAAAACCAGTTTGCCTTAGTATACCTTTTCCAGTATAGCAGAACAGCAATAAAAAGAATATTTTGGAAACGATAAATATTTATGACCTTCCATAATACATGCTGCCTGCTAATTAAATCAGTCAAAGCAAGCACAGACAACATTAACTTCTGGTTTTGTGAGCTGGAGACTTGAGGAGCATAGTGTCATTTACAAGAAATAACACTAGGAGCGAATTTTAGAGCAGATGATTAAATTAACTGGAGGCAGAGAGGAGTCCTTAGGGACAGCCAGGCTTTCTTTACAAGTAATGAGCAGAATTACAGGGAAGAAGGTGAAGTCCGTTATTCTGAATGCTTGATCTCCTATTAATGCTAGAATATTAAACTTATGTGAAAGGAGCAGGTGAAATAAAAGGGAATAACTGTCAATTTTCCTTGGAGATTGAAATGCAAATGCAAATCTTCTTCAATGTTTAGATCGATAACAGGATGGCTCTGAACAGCTCTGATACAGACCAGTGGCTCGGAACAAATTTAGCTCTTCAGGGATCTGGGCATCTCCTACATTAGGTCCTAAGCTCTCCTACTGTCAAAAAAAAGAAAAAATACAGGATGGAAGGGGGACTGACATCAACGCCAGCCTGTGTTTTCCACATATTACTTATGTTTCCGGTGTTGCAAGCCACTTGCCCCATCCAGCCTTGTGGTAGCTGGGAGGACAGGTATGTTTTTCTGCAGCCCAGAAATGTAGGCGTGCTCTGTTTGTGCGAGGGCTGGCGATGATGCATGTTCTTTCCGGAAGTCTTTAGATCCTTGATAGTTAAAGAACAGATTGCTGGCTCTGTTTTATCTTGGAAATATGCCATAAAAGTAGATTTGGGCATGATATCAACTTCTGCTTCCTAATTATTGGAAACAGAATAACTTCAAGCACCTTGGAGACTATTTGAAATTACCAAGTTACTACAAAGGAAGAAGAAGAGTGCCACGAGTTTTGTGGAGAGCCTGTGTAGATAGATTTGCTGATAGGTCATGGAGCAATTGTTTACCCTCCTAGTGGCAACTGCAAACCCAGTCAGCTTTGGTTTTGGGAGAATGACTCAAATGTTGGGAATGCACAAAGATTTTCATTTTTCTTCTGTCCTACAAGCCTGCTAAACCTAACTGTTAGAGCTTGGGGTTATGCAGAATACCCTGACTGCATTAATGTTTCAGCAAAATCCCTTTCCAAAGATTTTATTTTACCTTCTATATAGCAGATACACATTTGAGAATTGGAGCCTGCTGCAGGAAAAATCAGTAATTTTCACAGAGGGAAGAGAGTGGGGGAACTGTAGGTAAATAATTTTGCTATTAATATATCCAAGAGGAAAAGCAAGAGAAGGGAGTGAGGCGATACCCCTGCAAGAATGCGAACTGGTAAAATAGACTTGCTCCCAGGCAATGTGATCTCACAAGTGGGTTGGTAACTGGTATGACACAACTGTAGGCTGAAAAAAATTAGAAGCAGCAAGTACCTTCAGGATGCGTATTGTCAGGCATTGAGCTACTATGATCATTTGCTGACTTCTGGTATGCCAAATATAAAGAATCAAACCTAAATTAAATGTAAAGGGAGGAGTCAGAAAAACTTATCAAAATGCAACTACATAGAAAAAAATAGCTTTTTTTGGGAAACAGAAGCCTGAAGAGAGAAAGAAAAAGTGATTTAAAAAATCATGTGGAAACACATGAAATAGAGATTAGCGAAGAAAAAAAAGCCTGATGTATTTTTACCTGGAGAAAATTATGGAGTTTCTATGAGGAAAGATGCTGGCAAGTGACTGGGCTATAAAATAGTATAATCAGAAAGGAGATAGTAATAAAAGTAGAATGAAGACACTGGGGAGGCTTTCTGTATAGGAGCCTTTTCAAGCTTCATCTCTAACAAAAATGAAAGCCCAAAAGGGCTTGGTAGGCTTTTTCCTGGAAATTTGTGGTTCATTTCCAAGGATTTTATTAATATATTCCAGGACATTAGAGTAGCATAAAAAAATCTGACAAGTCACAGAAATAAAATCGATAGGATCAAAAGTGGGAAAAGTACTGACTGCATAAACTGAAAGTTGAGGTCTCTGCTTGTTAGTTCTATTTAATGAATTTTAATCTTATGCTTTTGATTCTGGGCTCACAATTATTTCTGAGTGACTTTTTGATAGGCTGTGCTTTTTGGGAAGAAGAGAGTCTGCTGTGCTATGCAGTAGAGTATTTTATTCCTGTTAATGAAGAACTCTGACAAAAATGGTCTTTGTATTCTCATTAGCATACCTGCATATATCGCTTTACAGCAAGCATATGTTTTCTTCTAAAATCATTTTTTTGACGTTACGTATAAAGTAAATACAGGTGTTGCAAGTGGAGCAGAGAGTATTTTGGATTACTATTATTGCTGTTTCCCTTCGTCTATAAAAGTTTTAAGAGGTTTGTTTTTATATGTGTTTACCCTGCCCTGTTGCCAAAAGAGTGTCGTGAGAGAGATAAAAGGGACTGAGGCTGAATGCTTTATAATGGCTTTACTAGTAATTTATCTTTGGCACAATTTTTGTAGTGAACAAATGCTTAAGGAGTATTAAGTGAAATTTGTATTGTAATTCTGAAGAACTCATAGTGTTGCAGAATAGTTAAATAATGTAAAAGATGTAATGTCCTTAAAAACCCTAGAGAAATTGAAGCATGTTTGATTAACAAAGCTATCTTTCAACATGAGAGCCAAACATATAAAATGGTGAATCTCACTTGACATTTTAAAGATGCAAGTTAAGTTGTTCTAAAAAGCTGGCTTACCTTGTTGTGAGGATACGACAGAATTACCTGTTCCAGTCTTCCTCAGAGGCTGATTGTCTTGTGAAATTTCAAACCCTTGCGTTTTTTGGACTGGCTCCATTAATACAATGTGATAGTAACCAAAGATTTCATTCAAATAACAATTATCATTTTTAAATACAGAAGAAAACAGGAAGAAGGCTATTTGCTACCAGCCACACAGAGCCGCTGCCAATGTTTATTTTCACCTTTAGCTGATAAAAATAAATGTCTTTTGCTCTGTCTGTAGATGTATGAGCAAATAAATGTTTACTATACCAAGGAATAAAAATTAACTCAGGAAACTGTATATGACAAAAATGCAAAACAGGAAAACACAAGGGGAAGAAATTAATGCAACATTTTATTTTTAGCTGAACTGATTGGGTGAGAAAATGTATACTTTTAAGTGGCCTAATCAGCTGGACCACCTTTGTAGCAAAAGTCATCAGCCCATATGAGCTGTTATGTTTTGTCAGAACGCTGTTGAAATCAATAGCTTAAAATTTTATAAAATGAAAACTCATATTTTTGAAACTAAGAATATGACTTATTATTCATAAAAAATAAAATTAATTTTTAGAATAGCATAAGTGGCACAGCCAAGTATGGAGGCAGGAGGGGATGGGCTTTATAGCAGTTTTGAGTTCGACAGGACATTGCTTCCCGCTTGTGAGAAGCGATGGCCTACATCGCACTGCTGGCACTGCTGTCTGACACCATTAAATCCAATGACGCAACCCAGTGCCTGGCCCTGCTGCAACATTTGTTCGTGACTCCAAGAAAAATATTTACATTTCATTTGCTTCGGTTCCTGAGTGTAAGAAATGGAAAATACGTCTTCCTTTTTCCCTCTCTGAGTCTCCTTTATTTGTGCAACTCTGAGACAGAGAGCCGTGCCTGATTTATGAAGGATGCTAAAGTTGGTATGATTACTAACTACAGTATAATTACTAGTTACAGCTATTTCTCAACTACTTAGAAGTACCTGGGGGGTTGTTTTGTGCTTCTCCAGAGAAGTGCAGAAGAGGGGAGTCGCTGATTACACAAGAAGGGGGTCTTGCTTAAGGAGTTTCCCTAAGGGGTAGAGGAGGACGAGTTCCCTGCTCGGGGTGGTTTCTGGACCCCGCTTTGCACGGCTGGAGATGTTCCGAGTACTGAGGCAGTGAGCCTGAGATAAGGTAGGCAGCTGATTTGCCAACCTTGCTGCAAACCTCCTAAGCAAGCTCCTCTGGCAGACTTCATAGGAGGTGACTGGATTCTGACATCTCAAAATTATTGCGGCATAATTTGAAACACACCTGCTCATCACTCACATTGAGCCTTGTGTAACACATCTCAGTAACGCCTTCTGGTAAACCACACTGGAAGTGTTCTGGAATAGCTAGTTGTTAGGACGGGACAGAACAGAATGGCCCAACATGATTCACGTGCAGGATTTAAAAATTAGCTGTGTGTCTTAGACCATTGTGGGCAATTAAAAATGGAAAGGATTTTTGTGGGTAGCTTGTATTGAAATAAAAAAAAATCTTAGCTTATTTTGGCTGATGTTGGTAACTCTTAGTAGTCTGTTGTTAACCAGCATAATCAAAATGCTGCCAAATTATCGTGGGGGAAAATGCTATATGTTAATGCAAATAATGCAGCTCAGACCCAACTTCAGTGTCTTCAGAAAGGCAAGGTACAATCGGAAAATTCACCTTCACTGGTAAAGAGAAAACAGTTACTTTGAAGGCTGACAGAAAAATGAACAGCCTCAATAGTGCCACATAGTTTTGATAAAGAAGCTACCTGTTTCAGGTATAGAGTCTCAGCTCACCAGTACTCAGCAGAGCTGGACAGAACATCAATGAGTTCTTCCCCAGGAAAAAGGCAACAAGAAAATATTTTGCTGTCATCCTTGACATGTGGTGATCTTTGACGTTGTGTTTCTCAAGGTCTGCTGTACCACTCAGTATGCAGTCCCAGCTTTTAAGCAGTCTTTTGGATGTGCTGCTAGAATGTTGTTTAAATGTGATCTTTAGGAAGGAAGAACATGTCAGCTGATTATTTTTATTTTTAAAAACATTCCTGGAACTCCTGACATAGAATCAGATGCTTCTGAAAGCATAAAAGTGTCCTTTTCTTGAACAAGTAAGCAGGCACTATTGAAGAATTTGGCTGTCTATGCTTCCTTTTTATTCCCCTCTGCCTCTTTTTCTTTTATCTTTTTTCTTTCTTTTTTCTTCTGTCTTTGTTCTTCTTTCTTTCTTTTCTTTTCTTTTCTTTTTTTTTTTTTTTTTTTTTTTTTTTTTTTTTTTTTT
>Ga0065711_1007849_pt1 | contig 13966 bp, 5 predicted proteins | sample Hoacrofraction12_FD_59098 | JGI IMG/M metagenome (GOLD analysis project Ga0065711, IMG submission 59098) | Hoatzin crop microbial communities from Cojedes, Venezuela - Epithelial fraction 12 v2 (version 2) | ecosystem: Host-associated > Birds > Digestive system > Esophagus > Crop | place...
CCGGACCGGCCCCTGCCCCACCGCCAGCCGACGGACCCTTCCCCGGGCTCGCCCTGCCCGAGGTCCCGGCACAGCCTCCCCGGGGGAAGGGCCCTCCCCGGAGCCACCGTGCCGCGTCCCTCTGGCCGTCCCCCACGCCGCCGAGGGGTCCTGACCCCTCGGGAGGGATCCCCGTCCCTCCTGTCACCTGTGGGCATCCCGGAGGCGGGCGCTGCCACCCGGGCTGCTCGTTGCCCCGGCGTGGGGTCCCTCCGTGTCCGCGGCTGGGGGGTGAAGTGGGGAGTCATGAAAGCTGGGGAGGGGCTCCCCGGGCGGTCAGAGACCCCAAACAACCGTGCCTTCTACCAGGCACCTTGTGCCCTGGTCTAACTGAAGCGCTTCGCTTTCTGCGTCTGTGAGAAGAGGGGAGGGATGCCTTTACCCTTAGCAAAACGCTTCAGCTCTACAGATGAGCAGTGAAGCAGTGGAGTTAAGCCTAAATATTATCAGCCGAGTGGGGAGAGTTTGGTGGAAAAGTTTCTTTCCCTTCGTGGGTCGGGAGTGCTGTCTCCCGCAGGCGTTGGAGGCCAGGCTCGGCTCTGGTTGCAGGCAGAGCCACTCAGATTTGCCATCCGGAAAGAAAACCTGGCAGGAAAAATCATGGGTCTGGCAAAGCTGACGTAGAAATCGTGATAAAGTGTTTCGCAAAGGGCTGCTGAAAGCTGGTGAGAGGCAAGTGTAGACCGTGGAGTGCGATTACGGGAGCCTGGGGGGTAGTTACAGGGTAAGAACGCAGTGCCGAGCATCTCTGAGACTTCAAATTGGAAAATGAGACCCGAGGCTCGTAAAACACTCCACTATGTTTTAGTGGAAGAAGAGAGAAATGGAAGCAGACTGCATCACTCAGGGATGGCAGTTAACCAGTGTGGCTCATCAGTTTTTCTTTTATTCAGATGTTTCTAATTGGTATCTTATGCAATGCTCAGGTGGGTACATAATTTGTTTTACAAATCTACACAGCAGGAAAAAACGGATATGTCCCCTGGGATCTTTCTCTGAGTATATAAACCTGATTTTGAAAGAGCTATTTGTTTTTTGGGGAATAGCAGTTGTCTTCCAGTGCTGTTGCTGTTTTTGCTTTAGCCTTTTTCCCTTCTCTGCATGTTTTTGCTACTTTGGTGCATGAAGAGGAATAGGGAACCCAAATCTTTCCTACTCGAGTCTGTTTTTCTTCTCCTTTGCCTTGTCTGTTCCCTTTGTGTCCAGGGGCAGCCCAGGCAAATGAGCGGGATTGGCTTACGGAAAATAAATTATAACTCTCACCGTTATATAGGAGTGAAGAGCAGAGCTGAGCAAAGACAAGACAAGGAGAGAAAATTAAATTCTGTGTGAATGCCCCTCAGTTTCACCAAAATCCTGTCTGACCGAAGCAAATAGGAGTGTGGGGGTGAGCAGTGAACACACAAATGCTCCTTTGAGGGGATAAAGCTACACTGTGCACATGTGTCCAGAGCTGGATGCAGGAGCTGATTTGCTTCCCCAGACCTGTATCTGTAGTGTGCTTTGCACCTTGAAACCTCGCATCCTCAAAAAGCAGGCTGAACTCTTGCTGGGCCCTTCATCTGCCTGTCTGGAGGGAGTGTGACCACTGAAGATGCTGCTGAATGACTGTATTGCCACATCTGCCCGGTCCTATCACTGCCAATTATATCAGAAATGTGTGAACAGAAGTCCACCACATGGACCAAATTCTCCTTTGGTTACACCATGACCCACATTTTCTCTTCTAATCCACAGCTGGCTATTTTTTTTGCTTTGGTTCAGGCAAAAGACCTGATGGCAAGTCTATTTTTGTTCAACAGCACCCTCGTGGTAGTCCTCGGTTGCTTGGTCCCACAGCAAAAGAGATGGGAAGAAACACCACTGCAGCTGGAAGAGGGGGCTTTGAAGTTCAGGAGGATGGTTGCCCTGGCTGGATTGAGCTCTGAAAAAGCAACTTTTTCAGTGGAACAAGCTACTTCCAAATCACTCTTAGCCTGTATTGCTCTGTGCTCTCTCCACCAGTTATTTGGATCAAAGCTGTATCTTCTGATCTCTTTTTTCTTGCTGTCCTGGGATCCACATCAGGTTCTGATATTTTACCTACAGTAGAACCGGGCCCGTCAGGAGGACTGAAACATTTATCTGGGGCTGATGACATGTGGGCAGGGCTGCAGCAGAGCTCAGGAATGCCGGAGAGACATCAATGTTTGTGCAGACATTCCTCTTCCCACCAATTAGCTGGGCTTTAGATAGAGATCTGCCATGCTGAGAATGTCATTACTGCACAGCTGCAGGAACTGTTGTCCAAGGTCTGACAACGAGAGCTGGTTTTGTGTTTGCCCCTGCCTGGACTGAAGCGGGACTCGTTTCCAGCGGTGGTGGAGGTTAAGAGCGTGTACTGCACAGAAGGATTCCTGATCTTTTGTTTCTTTGCTTCAGCCCTTTGCAACGCTTACAGCGAAGGTCAGAACACAGAAGGAAAGGGCTTTTTGGTTTTGAGTAGCAAAGCGGTAGCAGCGGTTGAATCTTCCTGAGGGAGGGGCCCAGGGGGAGTTAAGAACCCCGAAGATATTATCTGCAATACCAAACGCACGATAGTCTTTGTGTTTCAGTGTTCCTGAACCGCAGGAGATTAAGGAAGAACACTGGGGAGCAATCTGGTGTTTGTAAGTCAGTAATGGTGCATATATACACAAGGATTTAGACACACATTTTCAGTTGTTATAATAGGAGGAATATTTAAAAAAAAAACATTTCTGATGCCTGGAGACACAGAATGGGTGAAATGCCTCAGACTGTGTAATTTAGAAAAAGACTCGCTGATGTCCTATTACATAAAGTAGCTAAACACAGTCAATTTTTCTAAGATGTTTGCAGTCACTCTGCCTCATATTTTTTTTTTGTTAGAGATGACACTTGGAGAGCGAGAGAGTCCTTTGTTTCGTAAGGACTCATCTGCTCCTCTTGCCTACTCCCCACTTGAGAGCATTTTTTTCTTCATGTGCCATCATGTTTATTTCCCCAGCAACAGCGACTGCATCTCAAACATGATTTCAGAGAGGTTAAAAGCTTCCAGAACAAACATCCGCTGCAGTTAAAGAAGAGGCTGAAGTCTCCATCCCCTCACCCCCAGATTCCTACCTAATACGCACGCTCGCAATTTAGGATTAATGGCTGTGTTCCCCGTGTAATGGATTTTGAAAGCACTGTAGTTCTGGCGCCGATGTATTCAGGCACACTCAAAGCATGGACTAAGGGGGCCTAATTTTGTACTGATTCAGTGCTCTGGACTTCCTATAAATCTCTTACTCCTCGGTCTGCCTGGAATTCTGCCAGGTGCACAGCAAAGCCACGCTTGCTGTCACTTGAAATGGGTAATGGAACTGGTTACAAACTCGGGAGAGAATATTCATCCAGGTATCCCATTCACGGGTGGGATACACATCTGTCAGCCAAACTGGGGGTACAGGTGATGTGTAACCCCGCCCCTGTCTTGTATCCAGACAGCGTAAAGGTTTCTAAGTCTGCAAGAGCTTGGAAATGTTTCCAGCTCTGGCAGGAAAGCCTTCTGCTTTAATCCAGCTCACTGGAGTTCAGGTCCCCATTGCTGATAACTCAGCTAGGAGCATCCTTTGAAATGCTGTGTGTAATTCTCAATAATTCCCAGAATGGTGGATTTAAAGTGGAACAGATGCTGAGAAGGGGAAAGCTAGTGGTGGTTTACAGCGTGAGATTAAAAGACTTTGGCTAATATAGCATAACAAAATGAGGGTTGAGAGGGGATGTGATCATCTCTGAGTATTTCAGGGAAGGTGTCAGTGCCATGCAGGAGCAAAATCCCCCCAGCTATTCAAGCCTGTGAACTATACTGGCACAAGAACAAATGGGTGTTAATGAGAAATGAACACATTTACACTGGAGAAGAGAACAGGTTTTTTAACGGTCAGAAAAACAATATCTCTGTCAGGAGATGAAAGGCCAAAAATCCTAGGCTGAGTTAAAAGGGAGCTTCATTGCTTTATGAAAAGTGATTGAGGAGGGATATGTCTGCAATAGCAGAAGCCGGTTTCAATGTCCACGAAGGGGTTTGGTCCTAAATTCTGCTTTCCTTCTGCTTCTGTAGCCTGAAGGAATGAGGAAAGGCTGTGATAAACAGTTTTGCCCTCCCATTTTGGATAGTGCTCAAAGACAGCTGCTCTCGCAAAGTGGGGTGGGGTGCTTTTGGATAGGTCACCCCTCCGTTGGTTCCCTCCTTGTTCCTCAGATACGTGTCAACCCAGGCTACACCTCACGCTACGGTTGTGTTTCACTGGTGGCTTCCTTTCTCCCTTTGTATCCGGTGTGCATGGTGTGTTTCATACACTCTGAGACAGAAGGTGAAGGTCCATGGGCTTTGTGGGTTTGACTGTCTCTTATAGAGGAAACTCCTTCCATCAGCCTTTGGATCATCAGTCCACAGCCACAGGAAGGAAGACCAACCAGCTTAAGACGTGTGTAACAGGGGCTAGTGATAGCTGAGTTACTACATTAACAACACAACTCCTGCCTCTTTGTCCTCCCTAGAATGGTGGATATGCAGATATGGCAAAAATAATGTAATGTTTCTGAGAAAAGATTTTTGCAAAGGCTTGGGCCCTAAATGTGCTTGGGCAATGTGGTTGGATCCAGTACAGTTACTTAGCGTCTTTTCCAGCGAAATAATTAAGAACCTCAGAGAAAACTACTGGAAGAGAGGTTCAAGGCAAATAAGGAGAGATTCTTCACACATGACATTAAGTTGTGAAGCTCCCTGCTGCAGGACGTTGTGGATGTTAAAAATCATTGAAGACCAATTCATGGAAGAAAAACAGACTGAGGGCTATTAAGATAGTACTTCTGGCTCCGGAAGTCCCTAAGCTGTAAAATGCTGGAGGCTGAGGAGGTGTTATGGGTGGGTATCATTATATGCTGCGCTTAGGCAGGACTAGCAACTATGAGGCCTCTGGTTTGACCACTTACAGAGACTAAATATGGGGCTAGTTGGATAGAGTTTGGTGTGGCCCAGTACAGCTGGTCTTAATGTTTCTGGGTTTTCTTCCAGCCTGCTCCTCATAGGTGGAGATAGCCTTCCACCATCTGCAGAGCCTGGTTTATTCATTCTTTGATACAATATCTGTAAGCCTTAGTTAAGCAACTTAGCAAAAGACTGATTAAAAAAGATATAACGTCTGCAAAATGCTGTCTCACTTATTCCCCAGAAGGTCTTTGTTCTGATTGTGAGCAAGGCGTGGGATTTTTTCTTTCCAGAGACAGCTTGGTGCTAAGCTAGCACTGACTTAGCTAGGTTGCCCAAGTTGGTGGAAGGATGAAAGTACCATGGAAGGGCAAGGCATTGTTACTTCTTCTTTTAGGGTCATCACTATTCCCACCATCCTAGCTTGCCGAGAAGCAGCATGTTCTGCATGTTAAGTATCATCATGGCAACAAATTTCATGCGCAGTTTTGATAAATACAATCTGTGTTCTAAGCAAGGGCACCCAGACAGAGCCCCTTTGTGAGAGGGAGACTTAGGCCTAGTGTGTGTCTTTGGGAGAAATGCAGAATTCATTTTGGGGAGAGAAACTGATACAAACAGCAAGCCATTTTCCTTTACAAAGGCGCTCTTTCAAAGCTGGTGCATGCAGCAGAACAAAGGTTGACCCCATAATCTGTACTCAACAATAGCTTGGAATATTTGATAATTTGGCTATTGTACATGCATACATCATGCTTGGCCGTAAATAAATAGGGCCATGGTTGGATCCACTGTGAGCATATAGTCAGCCTGTTTCCTATTACCATTCTGGTTTCAAGGAAATGCTTATTTTGTGTCTGTGTCTTCTTCTGTCCGAGCTCAGTCCGTCTTGCCACCAAGGCCAAAGGGTCTCAATTTCAAGCCCAATAACAAAGACACAAAAGATTTTGCCACTATTTTAGAGAAAAATTATTTATTGATGCCAAACTGGTTCATCACTTCTCTCTCCTATCCCTGTAACTTCTGTTTCTCGTAAGGACCTTTTCTTGGCTGAATTCCTGGCCAACAAACAAGTAGCCCAAGAAGAACTTGAGGCCCATGCTGTGGTAAATGCATAGAGTAACTCTCTGCACTTCTACTTCTCGTGTAAAAGGAGGAAGATGCAACTTCCAAAGCCTATCCTTAGATGCCTGAGATACTCCAACAACAGAATAGTGGCACTTGGTCAAGCAGGTGAAGCAGTAATAGTATGCAGATTAGTGATGGTTTTTGTAAGTTGTCCACAAAGTTCTGTGGGAATGTAACGTATTTGCCTAGTTAATTTTGTGGTTATGCGCATAATGCAAGGAAAGTTTGGGTTGCTGTACTGGAAACATAGAAAATGGCTTGAGACACAGTGTGTTTGCAATGTAAACATTTGAGCCTCTGTTAATATAATTGGCTGTTACTGGAGAACACACCAACCAGAGTGAGATTCTTGCAAAACCATCAGTTGTTTTACTGGGTGAAAGAATTTTTACTTTGACATTGTGATCACATTCAGTTCATTGATTAGCGTTAGGCAAGACTTTTTGCAGTGGCAGTTGTCAGAGGTTGGCTTGAATGACTCGTCTTCCTTGGTATGATGTTACATGGCATAAAAACACATAAACATTTTCTAATAGCGTCAGAATCTTTGTGTATGTTTCAGTATTCAAGCCAGGAACACAGAGATCTGTTCCAGCAGGAGAACTGATGACATATTTGACTCAGTATATGGCATTGCCTTTAAATACATAAACACATGACTACTGTCAGCATTTAGTCTGAGGCTTTGTGACGTTCCTAAGAACAGACTTTTTTTTTTTAAATATTAACTATTTGCATTCCTCAAATATTATGAAGACCAGTGGTGATGAAGGATCAGATTTTCTGGAGAACTCATCAGCCATGTGCCTTAGGATGGTGTCTAGAAAAGTGTAGGAAAACTATATGGGAATGGGAAACTTCAGACTGTCCCTGGCAAATTGGTAGAAAAGAATAAGAGAGGATTAAATTAGTGGTCAAAAGGGTAAATATTAAAGGAACCTGTAAAAGGTTAATTGGAAAAAACCCCCTGCTTCTGTGGTTTAATGACTAGTTAAAGCATATGCAGCAGTAAGTTTTCATAACTGAGGAGGAATGGACTAATAGACTACTAAAGTGATGTATCTTGGGTTGCTTCTCTATGTATTCATAAGTGATCAAGGAATCACAGAATCATAGAATGCTTTGGGTTGGAAGGGACCTTAAAGACCATCTAGTTTTAACCCCCCTGCCATGGGCAGGGACAGCTTCCACTAGACCAGGTTGCTCAAAGCCCCATCCAACCTGGCCTTGAACACTTCCAGGCAGGGGACATACACAGCTTCTCTGGGCAACCTGTGCCAGGGCCTCACCACCCTCAGAGTCAAGAATTTCCTTCTTATATCTAACCTAAATCTACCCTTTTTCAGCTTGAAGACATTGCCCCTTGTCTTATCGCTACATGACCTTGTAAAAAGTCCTTGTCCAGTTCTCTTGTAGGCCACTTCAGCAACTGGAAGGCTGCTATAAGGTCTCCCCAGAGCCTGCTCTTCTTGAGGCTGAACAGCCCCAGCTCTCCCAGCCTTTCCTCACAGCAGAGGTGTTCCAGCCCCCTGATCATTTTTGTGGCCTCCTCTGGACCCGCTCCAACAGGTCCATGTCTTTCCTGTGCTGAGGGCTCCAGAGCTGGACGCAGGACTCCACATGGCATGTTAAGTACTCCAGGTGGGGTCTGGAAGAGGAGTGAATAAGCAAGTGACAGCAGTTCCTGATGGTGCAGTTTACTGAGAACAATAAAAACTAAGACTGACGATAAAGATTAACAGAGGGCTCTCATAACGGTTATTGGCTGAATGTTAGAATAACAGATGCAATTCATGTACTTAAGGAAAACAAAACAATCCTAACCATGCACAGCAGTGAGGTCTAAAATTAGCTGTTGCCACTCAGAAAGAAGAGCTTAGGCTCATCGTGTATAACCCTATGAAAATGTCAACTCAATGCTCAGCAGAGAGAGAATGGCAAATCAGGTGTTAGGTATTGTTCAAACAGGAAAAGAGCACAAAAGAGAAAACATAATAAGCTACTCTAGAAAAGCTTTGCACTCATGGCTGGGATGCTGCACACCCAGAGCAGTGCCTGCAGTTCTTAACTCCCTTGCTGAAAAAAAAAAATGAATCTGAAGCAGAAAGGATGTGGAGAAAGGCTACAAGACTGGTAAAAGGAATAGGATCACTTCTCATGAGCAGGCTTTTTACTGACTAGGAAGAGGGATGATTGAAAGGGTCTCTGTGGTTGAGGCTGCAGTGTCATGACTGCAATGGAGAAGGTGAATATAGAACACAGTTATTCACTTTTTTTCCCCAGATGAGAACCTGAGGTCATAAATTAAAATGTGTCAGTAACACAGCTTTTAAGCAAACAAAAGAAAGTACTTCTTTACACAACCTAGCATCTGACTGTTCTGGTATAGATGCTGAAGAATAAAGAGCTTCAAAAAGTGAGTAGACAAACTCAAGGCAGAAAAGTCCATTGGGGCTATTAGTCATAAAGATCCAGTACAAGCTGTGGATCAGAAAGCCCATAAACTGTGTGTGGATTAGAAAAGTATTGGGATTAGCATGCCACGTTCACTGCTGTCAAAGGCATATGTGGTCCCATACTGTACAGGGGGTATACATGATCCCACAGCAAATGTCCTTCCCTTTTCCCCCTGAGTTGTAAAGAGCTCAGTAAAGTGGATGCTAGGCTTCTTTTAAAAGCTGACCTTCAAATTTGTGCTCGAGCTTGAAATTCTGACTTTTCTAAGGTTACAGAGGAAGACCGCAACAGAGCCTGCAAGTGCACTCTGGTCTCCTGTGTCCCCACGGGATTACGTGCCACAGGACAAGGCAAACCAGTCCGCCTCTGCGTGTGCAATTCTGCTTCTGTTCTTTGCAATTAAGGCACCATTTAATCATTTTCCAACATTTTCAAAACATTTATCCCCTGCCACTGACAGGTTTTGAGCTAACTGTGGTACAGAGAGAAGCTGCCTTTTTTGAAACATCTAAAGATGGCAGTCACAAAGCTGATGTGACAGGGAGTTTCCATAGCTTGCTCTTGCCGCACAAAGGTTTGCTTCTTATGACTCAGCCACTGATGTGACTTGGTTACTCATCAGAAAACTGCTAGAAGAAAAGGCTAATTTTGAGCTGAATTTGGTTAAGATCTGTACAGCGGAACTGGGACAGAGGCTCGGAGCTGGGGTTAGTGGTAGGAGTGGGGTAAGGAGGACCAACAGCTATCTGCAATGCGCTGGTGTGAGCTTCTGCTTTCATAATTTACACTTCCCTCCTTCCAGCTGTGCAACAGCTGCACTGAACCCCAGGGGTCTGTGTTAACCTCAGAAAGCAGCATATTTAGCCCTGGAGCCTGTGCAAGGGATCTGCCTGCCTGCGTTCTCGGCGGCCTACGGACTGCCGCATCCCCTCCTGCAGCTAGATGGGCTGCATGGGGACTATGCCACATCTCCACCCCTGTTTATGGGACCAGGGAGCCAAGCCAGCATGAGAAAGGATGTTATTTAACATTGCCGTGGGCCAGCAGTAAATGCTTCTTTCGGTTGCAGGAGGAAGCCAGAAAGGGAGTGGTGATTCACCGGTGAACCTCTGAGTCATAAGGCTTGCAAGAGTTGTGTTAGAGCAGGGCAGGATATACCCTACCCCTCACTTGGTGGCAAGCCTTGGACCCTCTGCCGAGCTCTCGTTTCCCTGCTATGAGCAGTCTGTGCTGCCTCATGCTTGTTTCGTTCATACTATATTGCCTTGCCCTTCGCCCCTCTTTTGATAAAGAGCAAAAATCATGTTCATGGCCTTGGCGTTGTGCAGTGACTTGCTTCAAATCAGTCCTCTCCCTGCAAGGCCAGGCTCGGAATCAAGGATGGGTCATAGCAGTGGGGTTTTGTCAGCAGCTGCAAAGCCAAAGCAGTGCTGGTGCTTGTGCGCCCAGAGAAACTCATCGCAGATGCAATGAAGATCTGTGGGTCTGGCCCACCTGATCTCTTCTTCATAAAATTTTAAGTGCTCCCTGTCTCCTGAGTGTCTGACAGACAGGGACCAGAGGGGACCTGAAGCTGGTGAAAACAGGAGGGACTAGTGTGGATGCAGAGGCTGGGGGAGCTTTGCCCCTTGCCCTGCCGGCAGCAGAAGCTGGCCCGAGAGGGAAAGCTGGAAAGGCATTTCCAGTGTCACCTTTCTGTGCTTGGGTGTCACATAGGTTTTGGAGGAATCATGCCTGCTGAAGGATCACAGGTGGGCTGGCAGCACCGGGATCTGCTTTCCCCAGCATGGCTTCTTGGTGTGGCTGGAATAAACACTAAAGACAGCTCATTTAAGGCTGCCAAATCTTAAGGATAAGCAGTCTGTGTTGTAGCTCCTGTTAGAGCAGCACAGAACCTACAAATCACAGCAGTGCTGGCTGTTCTTGTCTGCAGACCCATAACTCTTCCCCAGAGCAGAGGAAGACCTGAATCCCAAAGGTCATCCTGTAGGAAGTCAGACCAGATCCTGCCAACGCTGCTGAAAGCTGCCATGGATGCCCTGAACATTCACGTAGCCAAGTATTGCTGTAGCTGTGATGCTCTCAGGATGTAAGCGGTGTGAGACATGCAGGGAGAGAGATCTTTTGTTACACTCACTTCAGTTTTCTTTTATTTATGAAGAAATCTTTGCAGGGTTTAGAAAAAGTGATCTTTGAATCTGTCATCAGCTTTTAAAAAGATGAGCCCAAAAGCTTAAGCTTGTTATTATCTGACAAATTTGTAAGACAAAAACTGGGGAGGTGTGTAGGTGCTGAGCTCTATTTTCCAACTCCATGAATGGAGCTGCAAATGAATGGGGAATGAATAGCTCAGATCTCCTACCCGCATCAACAGCTCTGCCAGAAAAGGGCCTGTTTCTCCACTGAGCTCACCCTACCAGAGGCAGTTATGCTGGTGTAAGACACTACGAGTCAGAACAGCAGATTTGTCCGACCTCACATGCTAGGCATGGGGTTTACTCATCTGACTTCTTCTTTCCATTTCCTCCCTGCAGATGTAGCTGTTCGTGGGCAGTATTGTAGCCTGGTAGCTCCTCTGCGTTGGGATCCCATGTGTCTGGTGCAGCTGCTCCACGTGGTCTGTGAATTCCCCATCAAACATGTAGAGGATGTACAGGACATCCCAGATGGGAGGATGGAGGCAGGGCCCCTTACAAACACCTTGCCCTTGTTTTCACTCCAGAAAGTCCAGATGAGTCAACATCAGCTTTGAAGTGGTTTCTTATAGAAGCAGCATGTTGTTTGCCCTGAAAATGAAGAGCCCTTTCTCATTTCCAGAAGCAATATGATAAATATTTTCATTTCAATACGTTTTTTGTTGGGAATCACTTTCATTTAGCTGCTTATCACAGTGACTTGGGGGCTAAGAATAACCAGAGTCTAGCAGCTCCTAGCTGGTGAGATATGTATTTTGAGAACTGAGTTCAGACTTGCATTACTCATAAGTAAAGAGGCAAAAGCTGCTCCTTCACTGAGCTCAGCTTCCTGTGGGCCTGAGAGAAAGCAGTGAAACATCAATTTTCTTTTACCTCATTGAAATTAAAACCATTAGGAACATGCTGCTACTCCAGCGTCTTCGCAATGAAGGAGCTTGACAATAAGCAGGGCAGCGATAGCTGCCTTCCATCCTCTGGCTGAAATAGCTGATACTGCCTGGAGAGCCACTGCTGGAGGTACCCACACAAAGCTTGTTAGTGGGGTGCTGGCTTTTGTTCTGAAGGCTTGCGAAGATGCTCCGTGGACAAACCTCCACGTGCTAGCGTTCAGAGAAGCCCTCTGCGGCTGGCAGGTTTGCAGTTTGCTGGGGGCATGGCCTGATCCCCTGCTCAAGTGAGGCAGCTGGAGCCAGCCCCCTGCAAGGCGGCTGCCTTGGACCCTTGGAGAACCTCCGTACACCAGTGCAGCGGTGTGCAAATGTGCCTGTCCACACTGTCCGGCTTTTATCATCCAGCAGTGCTCAAGTGAGTTGTGAAGACCCAGCGGGGCACTGTCCACAGAGCACAAGTGTGTGATCTGGTGGCTTGGCTCTCGGGTGAGCTGCTTCCTCAGGTAGCTGGATTAAAGCTGGTGCAGGTCGCTGGGTGGAGGTCTCACCTCTGCTTTAAAAGGGTGATCTCCAAATTGGTACCCTTGGTTGGTCTCAGAGGTTTTTGGGGGAATCTTCTGATGGTCAGAGGAGGGACAAGGGAGATGAGCAAAGTGCTTTTCCATAAGAGGAGCTCAGCAGGGCTCTGTGTGGTCTGGCTGCTCTGAGTACCCAGCGCGGGGACAACGGGCTTTCGGCCGTTGTCGGTGTTGTGTGTGCCCTGGAGCTCCACAGCTCGGACATTTGCAAAGCCTTGGGAGCGGAGGTGGAGGCTGTGCTTTCTGAAGGGGAATGGAGAGTCTCGCCTTTCCCCCGGGAGCAGATGAGGACAGTGCGGAGAGGTCCGGGTCGCCCGTAACGTGGGAGGTGAGCAGAAATGCCGGAGGAGTCAGGCGCTTGGAATGGGAGGGGGCAGATAAAGCCTGCGGGACTGCCCGGGAGGAGCAGGAGGCTGCGTGGGAGGCTTCACTGCCGCACCAGGGGCAGGGGAACTGTGCCGGCCTCCACTTTTCAGCTTGGAGGTGGGGTTGTGAACCTCAATCCTTTTTGCTTTCTTCAGGGCAAAAAAGGTTTCTTTTTAATTTTCATTTGCTGAAACCCACATTTTAGTGTGAACAGGACATGGAAAAGAGATTAATTTTTGTTAAATGAAAAAAAAAGGAGGCAGAAGCAAAGATGTATGCTGAAATGTCTGAAACATGGTATGAAATGAACAGCTGGTTGCTGTTTGGAGTTACAGCTGGGTAAAGGCAGTGTCGTTGCCCTGCAGTTGATGGGGTTTATTGGATTTCTCTGCCGTGGATGAGATTACACCCCTGAGAAGACAAAGAGGAAGTTATGAATCTTGGACACTTTTAGAATCACAGATCAGTATAGGAGGGAGGAAGTTTGGGCTCTGACTGAAAACAGAGAATCACAGAGCCTCTGGCAGCGGGGACTCATGCAAAGCAACACTCAGCTACAAAGCACGCTGGTGACCCAGGGCTGTGGGTATGACAGGATGCTCTTGAAATGGGAGCATTGCCAGCAAGCTGTCGTGTTCTATGAGAGGGTGCAGGAAGATGCTGATAGTGATGAAAAGCAGAGAAGTCTAAGCAGATTTTCAAGGTTTTCGCCTCATGTGGAGGAAGCCCTATCACACTCCCTCCTGTAGTAGGCATTAGTGTGGTGCAGCCACTGGAGAAATGATGGGGCAACCAGGAAACAACCAGGAGAGCCGACATCTGGCCATTCTGCTGTACCTGGATGGGGATGTGACTCTGGTTTCAGAGCCCATTTGGTGCCTGAAGGCCTCTGGAGACGTGTAGCTTTGTCCCCATGCTCTTCTGTTAAACAGAGACATCCCATTTGTCTCTGTAAAATGCTTTGAGATCTGCTGGGCTGTTAAGCTCTGTGTTATGATCCCTGTCAACTTGTCTGTGGGATGTGAAAGGGGCTTGTTCACAGACTGTGTAATCACTCCACTCAAGCCGTCACTGGCCCTGGAAGGGTCTGGGCATCCATACCTGCCAGACCAGGTGCCAGGCACTGACGTAGAGATCACACAGGGTGATGTGCTTTGGACAAATGAATAAATATTGTTTCTGGGGAGATAAAAAAGGTTTGCTGGCCGTTGGTGAGGCCTCATCTGGAGTACTGTGTCCAGTTCTGGGCTCCCCAGTTCAAGAAAGATGAAGAGCTACTGGAGAGAGTCCAGCGGAGGGCTACGAGGATGGTGAGGGGACTGGAGCATCTCCCCTACG
>Ga0065711_1044645_pt1 | contig 13966 bp, 10 predicted proteins | sample Hoacrofraction12_FD_59098 | JGI IMG/M metagenome (GOLD analysis project Ga0065711, IMG submission 59098) | Hoatzin crop microbial communities from Cojedes, Venezuela - Epithelial fraction 12 v2 (version 2) | ecosystem: Host-associated > Birds > Digestive system > Esophagus > Crop | place...
CCCACCCTGCAGATATTTAGAGGCATTTCTAAGGTCCCCTCTCAGCCTTCTCTTCTCCAGGCTGAACAAGCCCAGCTCCCTCAGCCTCTCCTTGCAGGAGAGATGCTCCAATCCCCTCCTCATCCTCATAGCCCTGCGCTGGACTCTCTCCAGTAGCTCCTCATCTTTCTTGAACTGGGGAGCCCAGAACTGGACAGAGTACTCCAGCTGTGGCCTCACTAGGGCAGAGCAGAAGGGCAGGAGAACCTCCCTCGACCTGCTGGCCACACTCCTCCTAATGCATCCCAGGATCCCGTTAGCTTTCTTGGCAGCCAGGGCACACTGCTGATTTCCCCAGGATCCTGACGTTTTCTTCGTACTCCCTAAAACTCATGCTAGGAAGTCATCATTGTCAGTACAGGAGAAGGAAGTAAGCTGAGATGAATCAGTCAAAGGGGAAAAAACCCCGACGTAAATGCAATTGGAGGCACAAGGACACCGCCTCACCACATCACAGTTACCAGACGCTTCCACTGCTCCGGGAAAGTCCTGCCAGACTCGCCTTCCGTGGCTGCTGCTGGTGGCCACTGTCAGAAAGGGGAGGCGTGGGGTGCGGGGTCTGACCTGGTACGACCGCCCTTACTGCCTTGGCTGCGTGGTGTGCCCCTTGCGCCGCCTTCGCCAAACAGAAATCGGCTCCCCGTGGGCTCACTCCTGCTTCTGAGCGATTAGTTCATGCAGTATCTTTTCTTTCTTCTCTCCGTCTGGAGAAGCCCCGTCCTCACTGCACTTTACTCAAATTAATAGGAATTTCTGCTAAGTGCACAACTTAGTATTTCTGCTATCCAATTGCATGTCATTCCTCTTTTTCCCGTCTGCAGACTCATCCAGTTCTTTCCACAGGGTATTCCAATCCTTTTCTGTTTTAACGGCAGGTCTTGGGTTGATGTCATCAGCAAATTTCATTAGCACACTCATGTTTTTTGTGCCAAGGTCACTAATAAAATTTTAACTAAGATTAGTTCTGAGATCAGTCCCTATGGAACTGCATGAGTAGCCTCCTTCCATCTAGAGTTTCCCTTTCAGCACACGCTATTGTCCTTACTTTTCATTTCTTACATTCATTCGCATCTCTCCATCTTAATTAATATTTTCTCGCATGGCATCCTTTCAAATGTTTTATTCAAGTCCAGATAGATTTGATCTACCGTATTTGCATTGTTTGAGAAAATGATTTATCAGACAAAGATACTGGCTTCGTCTGGTATGTTCTGTCTTTGGTGAAGTCCTGCCGCATTTTAACTACTTTTTCATATACCTCCACATCTTTAATTACTTTTTCCTTCAGCGCTTGTTCTAAAGCTTTGTGTACTAATGAGGTCAGATAAAAGACCCTGTCCCTTTTCTCCCCAAGTACAAGTCCCACACAAAAGTCTCTAGAGTTTCCAGTGTGTTTCCTGGGCTGCTGTGGCTACTAGGTCTGACCTGAAATTCAGGCACAGCGTGCCAGGGATTGATTTTAGGCTAACCCCTCAGGCTGAAAAAGCCAAATGTGGCATTTTTTTATTTCAAAGCCTGTCTCACAGGTTTTTTTCTGCAAAACCATGCATTCAGATTGCCTAGTTCCTGGATTTATTTATAGCCTTTGAGATTTTATGTATGCAACCTGAATGCTCTGGCATTGCTTTGCATATACTTATTTTCTGTTTCAAATACATTTATTTATGTTTGTATTTTTACTGTATGAACATTTTGTCTGCAACACAAAAAGAACAGTTGAAGAACAGTGCTTCTACTTTCCTTCTTATGAACACGTCCAGTCAATGGATTTAGAATAAATCTTAGTATTTTAAAACAAAATCATTTTGCTTGTCTTCAGTTCCAGCCAAATGCCACCTCAAAATGAGATGTCGAAACGAAGCTTATGGGTAAATGAAGTGTTAAGTTTCTCCTGCAGAACCCAGAGTGAGCTTTTTGTTTAGTGTTAGTTTGATCTGAACAGAGATCTCTTTCAATGGGCCCTATTTATTAACACATGGCCCCGTGACTGGTGTCACCGTCACAGCTTTGGGGTTTTTTGACAATGGGATGGCCCACAGGGCACCAGGCTTGCTGGCATCAAACGGGAGCCACATTTCTCAAAGGCAACAGAGGGTCTTTGCTCAGGGGCTTGTGGGGCTCATTGGCAGGTCTTTAAACTAGAGGAGAAGGGGGAGGGGGAACACATCAGGCTGCAGATTTTTACTTGGTAAAATATCACCTCTGTTTTCTCTCAAGGTGCAGTAGGTTTGCATGGTGGGTCTCTAAGATACAACTCAACACTGAGGCCAGCTGACCTTATGCAAACTGGAGGAAAGATCAACAGAAACAGCAAGGTTATGTTTTCAAGGAAGGCTGTGACATCTCACCAGGCTAAGCTCAGTAAGTCATGTGACCTTTTGTGTTCAAAATAATACAGTACTATATAGGACAGTGTACCAAATTTGACTCTACCATGTGTATATATTCTCACCAAATATATGCTATTTGTCATCTCTAAATCTGTAATTTATATACAGGTTCATTTAAGGAACATAATTCACTATTACTAAAATTTGCTTCAGAGAAAGTTGCAAATGAAAGCCCTCTAACACAAAATGACTTAATACGGGGCATGGTGTCTTTTTATTTATGATGTATAATGTGTCAGTTACACAATGAATGCAACATAAATACATAGATTCAGTTGAACCTCCAGTATTATTTCAATGTGTCTGTGATTTCTAAAATGGCAGTGCAGTACTACCGTATGGACAATAAAGCAAAAGCATTAATTCAAAAGGCGAGGAGAAATTCCTGTTATACCACTTAGAGAAAAAAATAATATACGTCAATAAAAAAGGAATTGCTTGGTTTCTGGTTTTGTTGCTTTAATACTTCCCCCATTCATGCAGCTTTTCAGAGCCTTTCATTGCTACAAAATAGAATTGAGCACCAAAGGAAAGCTGCAAATCGAAAGCAAGATTTAAGGACTGAAGAGTTGTTTGAATTTTGTTTTTCCTCTCCATTTGCTTTCACACATGTTTATGAACTCACAGTTGGATTTCCTCAAACAGGAAATTCCCCGGTAATTATCATTAGTGAACTATGGTAAGAGCAGTCCCGTGAATCCACAGGCTGTTTTCAAAGTCATTCCCTTTTAAAGGAAATAAACATTAATATGGGTCAAAAGCTTATTTGCTGGGTTAGCGTCGTGGAATTTAGCAGCAAAACAATTTACTCTGACAAATCGTCCCTACTCGTGTTTCAAACAAGCTTATTCTGAGCCATGGAGTAACTGCAAGAGCAGTGTGGTACGACCCAGAAGTACTACTGAAGCACTGCTCTACAAATACATTTGTTGCTTTAGTTGAGAACACAGACAAAAAGCAAAGTGAGCCTGGCTGGTAATTCCTGGACGGCAGAGAGAAGTGAGGATCAATGGAGAAACATTACAGATGCGTCTTTTTCTGAGAAATACCTTCTGCAACCACAGACTTCAGGAAGCAGCACATTGGCCCCAAGCAGTGGTCCCCTCAGCTGAAGCCTGGCCTCTCCATGCACACCAGATGCATCCATAAAGCTGCACACTTTCTAGAAGAAATACATTACAAAACCTGTCCCTCATGAAGATTTTAATGGAATCCATAACAGATCTGGTCTTCAATCAAAGTGTGAAATTTAAATCGCTTTCTAAATTTTTTAACAACTGATGAATAATCTCAAAATCAAGCTCATCATTTTCATCAGTCTTTGTCCAGAAACCTGTTCATGAGTTGCTTTCTACCTCATCTTTAGCACCTACCTGAATTCCACATAAGGCGATAACTCAGACTTTGCTTTCTGACATGAGTTCATTAACCAGAATTTGTTCCCACGTTATGGATCAAGAAGTACTGGCTTGTTTCAGGTCATGAAGTGTTTTGATCTGAATTTCCACCAGAACTTTGCATCGGTTCACATCATGAGCTCCCTCTCAATAAGCATGACTTTATTATCATCAGAACAGAACTAAGAATAGAGTTCTTTCCCAAATCAGTTTCCAATGCAAATGAAACAGTGAACTGTAGAATCAGCACATATGGCAGTAGATTTTTATTAATTGGTTAACAGCTCCAATAACATAGATGCCAACACATCAAAGTCATGTAAACAGAGCTCAACCACCATATGCTACTAGACCAAGATGATAATGGGCAACAAAGCAAGGCAATCCTATTCATGTTCCATATGGCTTCTGTTGACTTCTATTATGCTGAGACTTCTCTGTGTGCTATTATGGAGTATTGTGTTTTGCTTCTCAAAATGGATGTATGAAGTGAGGAATCCAAGTGTACTATCAATGGGCCAAAAATGTGGAAGGTATGCAAAGAGAACTTAAACTGGATTTTTTTTAATATGATTTTTTTTTTCTATATCAGTGTCACACTTGCTTGAACCCTGCTTAAATTTTTCTGTTTGATGAAGATGGTCAAGCTAAATCTGACTCCACTACCAGGAGAGCCCCTTCTACACTAATGAAACAGGTCCTTTTGTTATACCACAACTATTGCAATATTGAACCTTAGGAGAGAAACACGAAGGCTGCTGGCAGCCAATAAAAGCAGAGGTATCTATTTACACATTCCTTTATCTGCACCATTCCAAGTGTATAGTACAACATAGATTATTTTCCTCTCTAGCAAGGCAAATGGACATAGATTCTTATTCCACAGTTACAGGGATAGAAATACGCAGATACTTTGAGGAATTCACTTGGGAGAAACAAATCACTATTGTGAAAAGCCTGATGCTTTTCCTGCTATCAGCTTGAACATATATATCATTTGGAGCTAATAATTAACAGCCTGGATTTTTCAGACAGATGTGCTAAGTACAGCTTTTGAAAATCAGACACAGAAGATGGGCCTTGCAGAGTGAATTGCCTATGCAATGTAAGGGCTTTCCCAAGTGACATGGGGGTACAATCAAAGCACAGTGGCTTTCAGGTCGGAGACTCGGTGCGTAGGGGGAAGAGGTGAGGAAAAAGCAGAAAGAAGAGCCTTCCACCTAGTGGAAGCTTTTTTTTTTAGCAGCTGGCTCAGAACTGTCTGCAGTTTTAACAGCGAGTTCGGTCTCGTACCCACCGCTCGCAGAGCCCTGTGCTTCTGTCTGTCACAGCACAGAACAACAGATTGGGATGCTCTGCTGATACACGGGCCAGCCTCAAACCACTTTCTCACCTTCCCTGGCATGCTCAAAATTCCTATTGAGCAGTCAATGGTCTAGTCTAAATTATTTCAGAAACAAGGTATGGGTAGCATGGTATTGCTTTTGGTTTTCTTCCTAAAATAGGAAAATGATTTCAACTGCAATACCTGTTTGAGCTTGGAGCTTTCCTTCAGAAACTGAGAAGGGCCTACAGTCTGCCTGTCCAACCACATCTTTATATGCTACCGGACACATGTCTCATGGCTGGTGTAAGTGCTGTTGTTCTCATTTTGACTGGAGTGTTACTGATTTTTTAGCTGGATCGAAGCCAGTTTGATGTCTGGTGTCCAAAGGATGGGAAAGAGCAAGTAAAAATAGGGCAGCTGCTCTTTGGGAGTCTACTGGCTGTCAAGCAAATGGGTTTGCCATCCTCCTACCACTGAAAAATGAAGTGAGACAGCAAAACTTCTGGCAGGGGGAATGGCCCACAGTGCAGAATGAAGGAGGCATCGCATGCAACTCTCATAGCTAGTACCATTTCTCCATAAACATTTACCTGCTTGAGCAGTTAACGTTAGTGCCCCCCACACTAATTCGTTTTGGCTCAGATCTGATGCCTCTCCTACAGTCAAGTCGAAAGAAGGTGGTGCTGCTTCTTTCCTCAGCGGTTTTGTAAACCTGAAGTGTGTACCTGCAAAAGATCACCTCCACCTGGCAAGGCACGAATAGAAACCCGTTCTACACCGTAAAACACGCACCACTGGGCTTTCTCCTCCCTCCCATCGATGACAGTCTCCCAAACAAAAGGCAGCAGAGGATTTGTATGCTTCATTTCCCTAAACAGATTTATAAGCTGCAGCAGCACCCTAGCAGGTGCTGAGGTTTGAAGCCTCCCATTTGCCTTTTTTTTTTTTTCTTGAGCAAAGGCAGCTGGTGAACTATAGGGAAATTGCAAACTTTTGAAGAAAGGGCTTAATACACCATCTGAAATGCACAGAAGCATTAAGTCATTATTCAAATGAAAAGCTGCTTTCACCCATTAACATATTTTCGTCAACAACAAAAAAAGCAAGACGCTGATATGAGGGGAGATATGCACATTCTTATTTATATGGTAATTGAATGGTCAGGGAGTTTGCCTGTTATTTTCCTAAGACATGGTATGTGTCAATTAAAACTGTGGTGTGCTACTCTTCTAATGGAACCTGGCACCATTAAGAAATCTTTTCTTCTTCCTAAGATGTGATGGGGAAAGAGGCATTGAAAGCCACCCAATTTATGCAACCTACTTTGTAACATGATTACTGGATTTTGCCATTCTACAAACAAAGCAAAATTAATAATTCTTCTCTGTAGCGAGTGACAAGAATTATTTCTGTCTATCAAACCCATCCTAAATAGGAGTAAGAATATTGCTTCCCCTCCCATAAATTTGCATATTTAGAGTGTTCCTAGTAAAATCTGGTGTGTTATAATTCAATGGCTGATATTCTTTGTCAATCAGGCTTCTTTCAAGAGTGAAAATATTTTTAAAAGCCAGTGTACAACTGCAATTCTCTTCCGTCCAAGCAGCACATGTTGTAAATCAGGGTGCAAAAAAACTCCAGCTTCATTTAGCTGGGCAAAGTTCCACTGATGCTACTGGTGCCGTGGTTGGCCTGACCTGGGTCCAGGAAGGCCAGCAAGCTCCTCTGCAAACGCATCACTAACAGAGATAATTGTCAGCGCTGAAGAAGCCCGCTGAGAAGACATCTCTTACGTTGTGTACGTATCGGTTGAATGCCCTTGGTCCATCACTCAAGCTGGAGCTGCTGCATAGTGTTCAAGCCAAGAGAGCCACTCGTCACTGTTTTATGCCTACCTGTCTCTCGATTTATGCAAACTCCCCAAGGCCTCACCAAAAAGAAACCAAAAAGACAAATCACTACCCAGTGCTGTGGGAGCATAGCATTTTTTGCTGAGTGTACTGGCACATATGGCACTAGTTTTCCTTCCTACCTATGCAGCCTCAGCCTAAAAAGGGACAAGTTGAGGCGCAGAAAGGTAAATATTTCAGTGCTATCAGAATTAGAGAAGTCAAGACCATCATTTAGAAAGGGGTTTGAAGGGGTTGTTGACGAGAAAATGTGAACCAGAAATTTCTAAACGGTGAACTGGCTAAACCTTGAGGTAGCATGTCTAGACAGCAAAGATAATACAAAAGGACAAAGCTCAGACTCACAGGCTAACACCTCTCACTCTGGACAAGCTTCCAGCATCCCATGAGGAAGACACATCAGAGCATGAGCGTGGAAGACAACTTGCATAAACACTTAGCATGCTAAGCACAAGACCAGTCCCGAAACACAGACTCTGGAATCCTAAAGGGCAGAATAAAGTATGTTCCCAAATAAATTTGCGCTAAATCCGTATGCTGCTTTTATTCTATCACACTTTTTCGCCATGGAACATCTTTCTGCAAATGTAATTTGGAGAAGGTTTTAGATTTGGGAATAATGGGGGTAGGGTAGCAGTTCTGGTTTTCTGGTACACATGAAAAATAATGCAGCATTTACAAAACCCAGTGATGCTGTCATACAAGTTCTCAAATTTGGATCCCACCTGCAGTGCCCTAAAACCTATTCATTTTTTGTTTTTAAAAAAGAGTGGGTTCAGAAGATAAGAAGCATTCATAAACCAAGGGAATAGATGTACTTAAAGCTAAATAACATGAGTTGGTCAAAGCAATGCTAGACAGTCTAATGATCTTGTAGCTCTGCAAGTGAGATAATGAGGAACTTGAAAGAGTGACCGATAAGCAGCTAGACTGACATGGACAATATCTATAATCCATCAGTGAAGAAAAAAATGACCAAGGAAAAGCTATGCTGGACACTGTGGTTTTGTAGGATGAGGAGGCGCAGCGGAGGAAGTTGAGATATCTTCAGGTTGATTTAAAGTGTCTGGAGTTGGAGTGGTTAAAGAACTCTGGTCTTAGCGGAACACATAATGAATGGAGTTAGGACTTCCCATACGGATGAGGTAAGCAGCCAATTAACAAGTGCATATAGAAGATGGTGGTACTACTACTGCTCCTTGTATTAACAATAGCAAGTACATAGTACATGCCCCAGCGTCAAAGGCTTATGGCATTTGACACTTTTAATATACATAACTGCCAAAAATGCATCCCAGGAAAATGACACGTAGCATCTTACTAACACTGAAAAAATTGTACTGCTTTCGCTGTCTTTGCAGGACAACTACCTATAGAAATGGACGCTGATACAAATAAAAATAAGGTTTTCTACCCAGGTACTGCTGTTTTGATCAAAGACCAAAATTTCCACAAAAGTATTTAGGGTTATCAAAAAAAAAACAAAAAGGTGAAACAAAATCTTAGACCAGATTTATGTATTGTCCTTGTACATATTCAAGGACCTTACTGGTAGTCACATGTACCAAAAGGCAAAGTGCAGGTTTAAGCTAAGCAAATTAAAAAAAAAAAAAAAGGGAAGAAGAAAAAGAGATATTGCACAGATTTGCACTGGGATTGGAATTCTCCCAAGTTACGGGACTGATTATACATTTAAATTTTTAAATCATAATTCATTGAAAAGCAAATGAGCATTGTGCATTATTCTTGAAAACATTAATTCTGAGTTGCACACTATTACAGAAATATCCCCATTTCCAATACTAGAGTGTTTAATAAAAAATTAATTCATAAAGCATTTGATTCCATCCATTTAATCCTGATATGAAGATACCACTCTGGAAAAAAGAATAAGGAAAACCCAAATGCAAAAGAAAAAAAATAGGAGTACATTTTGCTTACTGAAATAATAATATTTTTGATCAGGAAAAATAGGAAATGCTAGCTGAGGGGATGGAATTCTGCTGCCCCTTCGGCTGCTGAGGGAAATCCGTTGGTTGTACACCCCCTCAAATGGGTGGAGGCCGTATGTGGCCTAGAGCAGAGCTGGGTGTTCGAGCTGGCGCACTGGGAAGGAGCCTGCTGAAGGCTAACGCTCATCACTGTCCACGGACTGAGGAGCCAGCAGGAATACAGCGGTGGAGACTGTGGGCACCTGCTGAAGTTTTTTATGGCTGAAAATCACTTTTCGTAACCAAAGAGCTCATGGGGAAGCAGGGGCTTCCAGAGTAGAAAAATGATTGCAGCTACAAAGTCTGGTGGAGCAGTCCGGGGGATACATTTTATTCATGGAAAGGTTTAAGAAATCAGTGGAAAATGACAGGGAGTCAGAGAAGACAAAATAATGCCATAAAAGAACTGAATGTTGGAAGAAAGGAGTTTACGTTTTTTCACAGACTTTTGCATTTTTCCTGCGTATTTTCACTCCAAGCCCTTGCATGGACTCCTAGAAATCTGTCAACACAGAAGAAAATGAAACCAACCCCATTTTCCCACCTCACCCCCGTGTAAGAGATTTTTTTTGTCCCTTCTGTTTTCATTCCAGGCTTTCCTAATGACTTATTTTTCTCATTTATCACGTGTGCCGTTCTGCCTGCCTCTTGATCATTTCTATGTCTCCTTGCACTGCACAGCTTCTAGGATACAGAGGCTGCCAGAGTGATGATACATATTTCAAGGGTGACAAAAGAAGTCATTCATTTAAATAAGACACCAAAACTTGTGCTGAATATTCCCAAACACATCAGCACTTGGCAGATAATCATTCTCCTTGACAGTCTCTGAGTAAGGATGTACCCAGTGAAGATTATTCAGAATAGGCTGTAAAAGCAAACTGAGTTGTGTTTGAAAACGAGCAAAGTCAAGACAGCTTGATAACGTATAGTTTGGAGCTCCTGTAGTTATAAGACCCCATGGATCAATTTTTGGAATCCCTAGTCCCATTATAAATTCCACAAACAATATTCTGCTCCTGGATGTTAACATGCTGAGTGTAGCACGGAATCAGTTTACAGAAGTCCCTGTAGAGAGGGCAGTGATATTACAAGCATCTGTTGTATTTTCAGAAGCATTACACTGCCTTTTCTCTTAGGAGTTATTACTATGAATAAGCACTGCACATGAAAAAGCCAGAAGCCGTAGGAGATAAAGCAGGAAAAATTAAAAGGAAGGTGTATTGTGCTTAGAAATTCTTTGAAAATCTCTGTACTTACACAGAAACTTTCTTCAGAAAGTCCCGAGACAGCAAGGGAAATGCTACGTATTCTGTAGATGGTATTACTGAAACTCTGGGCCTTAGCCTTTTGTGTCTTTATAAGCATTGGAGGAACTCAAGCCTTGGGCTTCTCTGTGCTAGGATCTTCACAAATGCAGAACAGAAGGGAACCAAGCCCCCAGTCTAAGACAATCTTAGAAAAACACAGAAATCAAGCAGGAAGGCAGGGGCAGCAGTGACTTAGGCTATCTTACTAGAAGGTCTTCCAGAGAGTGCAGGCCAAGTACTATCTTCTAGCTCATTCTACCAGAAAGCTCCAAACCAATACAATTATGATCAAGTAACTTAAAGAAAACTTTATGGCCTAAAGAAAGGCTCATCTGTGTGTCATATCAATATTCCTTATCTTGTACATGCACCTGCATTTTGGTATATGATCGCAGCTCATTATATTTCAGGGTTGATTCTAGCAATAAAGATAGCTGGAGTTTCCAGTGACAGCAGATCACAGCACATAGCCTTCCCAGCAGCTGAACAGTACGTCTGATGAAGATCTTTGCGCAGAAGAGAAAGGATTTTGCAAATCTGCTTACTGTGATTAGCGGTAGTTTTAGAACACCTTATACAGTGGCCATAGAAGCTATAAGCTAGATAAATTCCTTGGTACCCACGAAAAAGGGCCAAAACAAAAAGCAAGACTCCAAACTTGTGCAAATCAACCTTTCACTTGGCACTAAAATCTCTAAGCCTACACAGATAATCAAGCATTGTATGGTGAATTTCAATTAGATTTTCATTCATGATTTGCCTAATATGCTTTGATATATTTTCCTTGTGATACTTTACATTTGATCCATCTTTGCCAAAAAAGAGAGGGGAATTTTGGGGCACAGTGTATACTTAGTACGCATTTGTGTAAGCCCATCAATCACTATCTATTGTGTCTGTTGCCAGTTGGGTATTTATTACTGCTAAATAATATATGCACATTAAGTCGTCTGCTTGGAAAAGTCGTTAAATCTGAGATGATCAAAAATCTCCAAAGGAGACCTATAAGCAGCACTACAGCAGCTACTGCCCAGGATTGCCGTCAGCAGAAGAGAATTGATACACTGGCTGTCTTGCCGTTTCGATGGCCAAAGAGCCAGCGCCGTCTGTGCGTCCACACAGGGCAGCTGGAACCTTTATCGCAGTAATTGGTAGCTCGCCAGCTGAAAGCTTAGGTCAAAATCAATGGCGCTGCCAGCTTTCTAGGAATTGCTGCTGTCCATTGCTGTAAATTATAATCGGTCACCTTGGGAAAAGCACTGAAAGCTGAAGAAGAGACCAAAAGCCTATTTAAGCAGCTCATCATCAATTGCATTTAGACAAACCCCTCCGTACCGAGTTCCCTCATCTTTCAAGTAATTCAGGTAATCATGAACAGAAAGGGGTCTGTAATTATTCAAAGCTGAAGTGTATCCATCCTTCATATGTTACATAGATTCTAGTGAAATATTGGGTTTGTCCCATTAATTTATTATAACACTTTGCCTCTCATTAATGCTTTAAAAGGACAAGACTCCATGTCTCTGAATCTCTTTTCCCCTGTTTAAGAAGAAATGTGGAGCACTCCATAGGCTTGTGGGAGAGGGCACACAGCGCTAGAAATGAGCATTTGGCAAGGCAAGGGAGCGCTACCATTTCCATACTATCCATTTCATTTAGCTTTGTTATGTTTTGGCAAGACGCAGGCATAGCTGAGATGACTTGTCCCAGCATGTAAAATGTTAATCTCTGTTCACATATTGTTCCAGGGATATTTGTTTTGAAAATAATCTTTAAAAATAGGAAAGTGAGTACCATAAAAGGCAGCATTATTCTGAACCCTATTTAAGAAATGCAGATTTCTTTGCTGGCACTTGTACTGCATCATTACCGTGATCAAAAGTCAGAGGAGGCTTTTTGATGGCACTGCAAAGGCACCTGGCAGACGTGAGAGGTCGTACAAAGATGTTGCATGAAGTGTTGTTACAAACAGAGTGACTCTTCAACATTGGAGACTGTTGATTGCCTTCACGTCAAGACAAGTTTGTGTCATTACACCAATTAGTGGTAATAATAACATCCTCAGCTGGCATAAAGTTTTTAATGAACGTGAGGACAGCAGTGCCTAACAAGCACTCTGCAGAACATGTTTACAAGCCCATGGGCTAAACAGACAAAGCGATCGCAAGCATCAGCTCTACGGTTATTAGTTTTTCCTCTCATGGGTTCACTCTGGAGGTGAAGTGGTATATGGAAATCAAAGCAAAAAAGAAAGGGGACACTGGAAAAGTGTGAAGAGAATAGGAGATCAGGTCTGAGCAACAGACAGGCAGCATGAAAAGAGAGAAAACTGAGCAAGAGCTGTCAGCTGTTTGTGGCTCCTGCTTTCCCTGTTTCTGCTGACTGCTGGCACTGCCTGGCTTTTCCCTCTACTCTTTTGCCACCACCACATGGCTGAAGGAGAGGCTGTTGGATCTGAACTGGCACCCAGTGCTGCAAGGGAACCCCCTTACCCCACTGCCAGGTGAAGAGAGGCAGCACCCCTCGTGCCGTGCTCACCCCAGTTGTTTTAGAGCAGCTGCAGAAGGCAGCAGCAGAGAGACTGCTCTAACGCTGCTGAAGTCTCACCCCGACGCTGGAATGAGAACCTCTGAGAACGAGTACCGTCGTGCCACCCAGCCTGTCTGCGCTTCGTTTCAGCACATGGCCGCAGGACTGCGAGGCAGAAAGCATCTCTCCAACTTCAACAGCCCTCACTGCTGGGGGATGGCCAGAACGGAATGGCCTGCACGGGCATCTTGCTGGACTGAGCTCCGTTTGCTTTGTACGAAACCAAACCAGATGGAAGTGGAAGTCAAGCTGATCTTGGCCTCCGAGCTAATAAAATCAAACAGACTACATGCAGCTCATGCTACACTGGGCCAGCAGGAACAACAGTGTCAATCAGCTGCTAAGGTCATACACGGGGAAGCAACCTCCAGAACTGGATGAGGAAGCCAATGCACGGATTTCCAGGAACGGCAACAAAGGCTTTTACTGAGTAGTTCGGAACTTCCAGGTAAGCCCTGGGATTCAGCCAGAACTCAATTTTCTAACTACATTCCTCATAAAATCATGTAACGTTAATAACAAATAGAGATGTAATAACAACATTTATATCTTATATCTTAAGATCGAAAATTCACCATTTAGATTTCTAAATTTCTAATTTTTTTTTATGCCTCAAAAATGCAGTTTGTTCCATGTCATTGTTACGTATTTCAGAATCAAAACTTGTACATTAATTGAAGATTCCTTCTGTCAATTCATATGACATTATCAAATTATGTCTGATCTGAGGTTATTTCAATACACAAAAATCCGGTTTAGCATTTTGAGACAGACTTTCATGTTCAGTAAATCTGCCTCTGTGCCAGACCCACCTGGTGAATGCAAAGTTGTTGTACTGCGCTGCTCACCAACAGCATGCGGAGAGCATTACTGGGGCTGTGAGTGCTGCTCAAAGCCCAACACATGAATTTAAAACATCCACACAGCTCTGTCCATCTCCGGTGTCAAAGCAGCAAACTGGAAATCCAGGCTCTGACACACATTAAGAGCCTGTACTATTTTTTTTTTTTGGG
>Ga0065711_1044646_pt1 | contig 13966 bp, 7 predicted proteins | sample Hoacrofraction12_FD_59098 | JGI IMG/M metagenome (GOLD analysis project Ga0065711, IMG submission 59098) | Hoatzin crop microbial communities from Cojedes, Venezuela - Epithelial fraction 12 v2 (version 2) | ecosystem: Host-associated > Birds > Digestive system > Esophagus > Crop | place...
GCACTGGAACAGGCTGCCCAGGGAGGCTGTGGAGTCTCCTTCTCTGGAGATATTCAAGACCCGCCTGGACAAGGTCCTCTGCAGCCTGCTGTAGGTGACCCTCCTTCGGCAAGGGGGTTGGACTAGATGACCCACAGAGGTCTCTTCCAACCCCTACCATTCTGTGATTCTGTGATTCTGTGATTAAGGTTACTCTTTATCACCTGTATTATTTTACCCTGTTTGTCAGAACAGGGCAAACTATCTGCTGCTACATCTAGTTCAACTGCAAGTGCCATTTTTTCAATTAATTTTCACAATGTACAGTTCTTCCCATTATACAGTCTTATTCATTTCTAGTTTGTTTGTTTCTTTTCAGTCATAGGTAGCAAAAATTAGTACACACAAAATGTTATTCAGGCAGATGTAGTACATGAACTTCAGGTTGGTGGGTTTGTGCGGTTTTTTTTCCTTTTCTGGATAGCACCCATGGACAATATGGTTAACACCAATTTCCTTACTCCTCCCACACGAAAACCCACTACACGCTCCCCAAACTGTACTTTTTGAAAGGCATGCATATTGGGCTACGAGTCAAAATAATTAGTAATTACATGTAGACAAGTAGCAATAGCTTCACTAAAGGGGAAAAGTAAATGAGACTAACTAACTATTATGTTAGCAAAAGGTGAACATTAACTTACTGATGTATCAATTTAAGTGTCAAGTATCCATAGTAGTTTTCAAGGGCTATAATGGATTTTAGTATCACCTTAGGGACAGATTTTAATTGTGCACTATAACAGTGCTGTTGCAGCTATTATATGACTGAAGTATTACTATTTCTGTAACAACTTGGATGTAAAACCTGACTCTGGGCTGAACTGTGTCACTTAAGGGAGTTCAAGAGGAAATTATTTTACACATTCAACAAAACTAGACATATTTTGCATGCCTGACATCCCCATTTGCCAACTTTTAACAAATTCTGGCCCAAGATTATTCTACAAATCTCTGCACTGGTATAACCTATGCTAGTATCTTCCTGACAAGGAGAGAATGAGAAGAAGGAATCTTAACCGTGCACGTTAAGAGGTCAAGATCCATGGCTTCAGTAAGACAGAGGAGAGAACAAATGAACCAAGGAAAAAATGGAAAGAAAGAGAATGGGGTAGGCTGACATAAACACTCTTTGCATACTCGAGTTATGCCTGGTTATGCCCCCATGAATCCATATGCAGACTTCCTTCTTTCTGTGAAGAAAATCCCATGTTAAAAAAATCTTGAGCTCTCCTTGCCCCTCCCAAGTAAATCAGTAAATCTAAACTTTTGAACAAACAAAACTAAATAAATCTCACAAGGCCTAGTGGCTTCACCTGTCATATAGTGATTATACTCCTGATACACAAGGTTTCCTAATCGATACTTAACTTCTCATCTTTCCATTTTAAAATTAGAATTTAATTTTAATTAAATCATATTAATCATATTCGCATCATATTCTCTGTGCAATATTTCTGAAACCTATGAGCTAATATTCTCATCCCAACTAAAATGAGATGAACAGATTGGTTTTAACACTCAGTCGCATTCTTTTTATGGACTCTTATTCCTTCATACAAACCACTTAGTTATAAATAATCCATGCACAGAGCAACTAGGCCTTCTCCTTGTTTTATGGGTTACAGACTTTATGCCCGTGTAAGTAACATAAAATACTCTAAAGCACTGCAATGAAACAAAACACATTTAAATCCTTATGTTCAGAGTCACTGAATAATTTTGATCGTTAATTTCTTCTCATTTGTCATATGATTACAGCCTTCTGACTGAATCACACAGCTACTGAGTCCGGACCAAAGAATCACTGCTACCTGAAGTCACTTCAGAAGAGATCATCTTTAGCACCTACACATGGTTAAATGCGATGATGGGATAGGATATTGACAGAAATACGAGGAGCTGCAATTTTCCCACAACTAACCACTTGGAACTAAAACAACACAAAATTATTTCCACATTTTTTGTGGTCAAGAAGCAATAGATACGCCACTTCTTTTAAAAGAATGATCTCATGCACTTACAGGATCATGTGAATGACAAGGGACAATGGGGTCACTGAAATCAGAGAGAAAACCTTCCCTTTGCTTCAGTGCACCTTGCACCAAAACTTCCATGTTTCTTCTATTTCATGCAGAGGAAAGGAAAAACTTTGGATGAAACTGTAGTAGAAGGGAAACTACAGAAGAGATAGGCATATTTGGCTTTGCCTTTATTGTTTAAAGTTAAAATCACTACTGTGCTTTCTCTTATCTTGCAGTAATGTTATTTATAACCTTTATGCTTTATAACACTTATGACATAGAGGCAGGTTATACTGCATTCTACAGCATCAGTAGAGATGTTCTGTGAGAGTCTGCAGCAACAACTGAAGTCTTTGCCCTCCTCTATGTAGAAAAGATTCAATATTGCCTAGGGAATTACATTCAAGGACAGAAATAGCGTGAGAAAAGATTTCTTAACAATTTCCCAAAATAAATTTAGACTGTCAAAGACTGGGAAAAATATTAATCTGTTTTATTTATACACTCTCTCTTTTAAGACAAATTAATTATGCAGCAGAAGCATTTAGCATAAAAATACAAGCTTTGAAATGTGCGTGTTAAGTGTAGTACAGGGAAATGAAACTGATAGAACTGATAGAAGGAGATTGAAAGAGGCTAATTAGAAAATGTCTGGGAGAGTATAACCATTTCACAAAAAGTACATAAGATAAAGCACTGTGAGCTTTAGCAGATTATTAATGGTCTGCAAGATTTATTATCCAGTCACCTTTGAGATCAGCTTTTTTTCCTCCTCGATTTAGCCTCAACTACAAAAATGCAAAACAGCAAATGCAACTGTTGGTTATAATGAGGTCACAAGCTAATTGTGTTCTTTTTTTCAATTTTAGAGTAATAGTCTTAGGAATATAATAACTTACAATAAACATTACTTCAGTCAGCTAAAGTTATAAACTGGAAAACTACGACCAAATTCTCATCTTTCTTAGTTTTTCATAAAAGGTGAACATAAACATCTGTTCTGTGGACCTCAATCCACTAAAGGTATCAATGCTCTGATAAAAATCTCCTTCAGTGGGTCTAATCAGATTGCATTGCTACAATGATTTTTTTCCCTCAAGGGAAAACAGCATAGGTAACAATTCACTGTAGCAGTCACTCATTTAGTCATGTGGCTAAGGAGTACTACATCCCTCTGTACACCAGATTCTGAAACCTGACCCATGAGAAGAGTGAATTGAGACCTCTCTGCCAATTTTCAATGGAACTGAAGTAACAGCAAAACCATTAGAAATTACACAGAAATTACACAGAAATTTTATGCAAAAATAGAAGATTTTTAGATCATTATTTTCTACTTCAAAATGAAACAGGTATGGCTTTGAGTACTCAGGTTTTGTAGATTGAAAAGATGATTTCTGCATCCCCTGACCCCATATTTTGCTTATTGTCATCTCTAATACAAGCAGGAGGATGGAGAACCAGATGTTATTTGCATTACACAGTTAGAAGAGGGAGTCATGTAGAACCAGATGTAAATTACAAACCTATCAGGTAAATCTGCGGTACTCTGCTACTCCTGTGAGAAAAATCTTCTGATCTACCTGAGAGTTCACTACATAAAAAGACTGTACAGTGGAGCTTAACATTTCAGAAAATGAAGAGAAATATGTATTCCCTAATTTTCAAGTCCACTGGTTTACAGTTGATCATGAATGGTAACTTGCTATTGTTATTTGTTAATAATCACACTGGGCTTAATATGGAATATGGAATTCTAGTAATGTATCAAAAATCCCATATACAGTTGGATACAATATACAGTTCTCTATATACTATTTATTTAGAAATAAATATAAAACAAGGAAAGGGACTGGACTTCTATGAGAGCTTGTGTTTTACATACTTAAAGAGTGGCATTGTGCCACTGGGAATATCCAAAGCAGGCATATTTCTGGAACCACAGTCCTACATCTATGAGAACTGTGAAGCGCATGGACCCCTTCTTGGCTTGGACAGGAATGGTGTCAGTTCCATCTGAAATAGAACGGCAGAGATTGACGGTGTGTAGAAAGATGAGAACCTGATACCATGACGGCCCAAGAACAGAGATCATGCAGAAATTTCTTTGCTAAACTGACTCCAGCTAGGATAGAGGCAGTACCCATAGGTTTGCTTCACAGATCAAAAGAGCCTCATCCGCATCCATTTCTAGAGCCTGTGAAGTCTCTGGGCATGTTCATAAGAAAGAAAGTGAAACTCTTCCTCTCAAGGTCAAGGGTGTCAGATCCAGAAACTTGTTCTCATTGCAGGTTGCTCTGGAGTAGTCCAGACCACAATACAATTAATGGGACATCTGACTCACTCTGGAGCAAATCACTTAGCAAGCATGGGTCTAAGCCTGGGATCTTAGCAACAAACTGTGAAAAAACTGCCCATAGCTTAAGAAGAATATTTCTAAAAGACGCAAGTCTTTCAGAAAAGAAGCCAGAGGTACTGGGGCCAGGAGCTGAACACTACCACAGAAACATTTTTCTTTTTGTCTCACATATGCAGGGGAGAGAAATTACCAAAAAGATAAATAACAAGGGCTACTGAAAGAAATGGTGAGTAGAAAAAGTTCCTAGAAAATCTAGGACAGTAAAGCAAAATGCACAAATACATGTATAAGACCCTTCTCATGCTCTGTCATTTATTTATTAATATCCTTATTGGAAAGAAATTCCTGAGGTTCTTATTTTTCTATGGAACTATTTTCATGAAAAACACTGCAATAGAACATTCATAGCAATAGAGTATATGACTGTATTAGCAATGTAAAAGTCATTTCAGGAAATGTTTGAAACATTTAGGCACCTCATGAAATAACTGAGTAAAGCAGACAATGTAATAGAATGTCTGTCATTCAAGTCATTTTGCAAAGTGACTCAAAAATTTTAGTTATTTCATAAAATTACTGGTTTCAGAATATGACCAACATAAACATGGTTTGTCCTTTAGTATGGTGCACCTCTTTATATCTTAGAGAACTTTCAATGCACTGTGAAATAGCTGATATACAAAATATTACCAGAAAAATATTAACACATAAAATTCTATGGATAAGCTTTCATATTTTATTCTTCTTGAACACTACTGATCATACTCACAATGTTGTAAGCTGAGAGTCCTTCCTTCTTGTCTCCTCCTCAGGTACACTCATTTATGAAATAATTCTGCAAGAAACAGAGTTATTTTTATTATCACAAACTATTTAAGAACTATGTTGCAGTGAAAGTAATGTTGATTCCAGCCTGTGCTACTTCAGTTTTATGCTGATTCATCACTGCACTGTCTCATTTCCGTATCATGGTAATCCTACTGATTTCATAGCAGTTGTTTCAAAAATCTGCAGTAACACACCAGTGAATCAGACCCACACCACGTCATGTCATAACCTTCGAAACAGAAACCAAATAGTGATACTAGACCTATTAGTGTTTTATGGGTCGTGGACTGTGTTTACAATAACTATCAAGCACAAATGAGTGCTAGGAAAAAAAAAGGGAAGGCAAGGATAGTCAAACATGGAGGTGTTTCCTATGAGAGAGATTAAACAGTTGTCTATTACTCCAGCAGCAACCTCAAGTTTATCAAGTCCTACAAATACTGGTTTTTCTAGAAGATGGAATAACAGGCCTGGGAAGACTATATGGGACTCCATCTTATTTGTTGCTGGTTATAGAGACTGAGATAGGTGAACCTTTCTTCATATGCATTTCTTGTCAGCTTGCTGACACTGAATATATAAGATACAGTCCTAAGCACTTATTACTAGCAGCTTGGATATACGTCATAATATTTATTTTCTTTGCTTTTGCTGAACAAAACAACACATGAACTGTTACCTTGCACTGTTAAACTTTACTGATAAAAAGAAGGTAAGTATTATGTAAAAGGGTTATCCATTAGTGGAACTCAATTAGATAATTGCCCATTAAAGCAGTGGATGTGCAAGCCTCATAATGTTGGTAATCTGGAATTTGGGGTGCAGGACAGCAAGCAAGGGGAACAGGGCAAGCTGGAAGCATCTTAGCATTTGCCAAAGAATGACACAGCAGGATTTACATGATAATTACAAGCAGAAAGACCTGACATAAAACACAGAAGCTCAGAAATTGGGTAGAAGGTTCAGGAAAGAAAGGACTTCTCTTTCCACCGAATAAATGGGTTAAAGACAGTAAGGGCACTTCAAACAGGGCAGAATTTTGCCACGTGGTGCCACCCAACAAAGAATTAATGCCCAATAATTCAAAAATGCCTGAGGAGTCCTTAATAAATCAACGTGGATTTTGCATACAGGTAAATGACAGAATATACTACTTTTTAAATTACATATCCAAAAAGTATTTATCTTCAAAGTGCTTTTCAAATATATATGTTTTGAAAACAGGAAAGCAAAAAAACTATTGTTCTGTACATAACATTTACAATACATAAATAAAGTGGCAGCAACACTATGTACATATTGGAGACTGTTGTTATTAAAGAAGGAAATTATACAATTTTATTTTAACCTTGCTGTAGGATTATTTTTGCAGGGTTAGTTAGATCCTCAGTGACTGAAATATTAGTGGGAGGGAGAGGGAGAAGTTGCTATGTTTGTGAATGACTAGGATTCTTGCTGAAAATGCTGCCATCTGCGTTAATAAAATATACACATTTTTATTTTGCTTAGAAACTCTGAAAATGGTAGTCATGTGCACAAGTTTCATGACTTTAGCTCTGTAAGGTATAAAATAGCATGCAAAATCCATCAGAGTATCCAAATGTGCATTAGCTCTTAATACTAACTGGTGTTAGGCATCTTACTTAAAAATACCACAGCACACTCTCAGCAGTTTCAATATGAGGTCTGCCTGTGAAAAAGTTGGCAGAATCACATCCTTTACTTTTCACAATTTAATAAAACAAAATTAAGTCCCGATTCTTCAAAGAATTAGGTATGAATTATCTTCTATACATGTAACTCCATTAGGCTTAACCTTTGAGACTTCTCCCACTGAAATTTAAAATTACTTTGTATACATTTCTTAGACAAAAAAAAACCCCTAGAAATTAAGTTATGAATATTTCCCATTGAAATGTGTACGTGTTCATTAACTACTTTAGTGAAATAGCTGCAATGACAGTTTTCCTTCTTTGACCTCATATATGGAGATTACAAAACTCAGGTCAACACCACTAAAAGTACCTTTGTTGTGTTGCCGAGATGTTGAATATAGGCTCTCCAGCTCCATCTTCTGGTACTAAAGTACCTAAGAGAAAGTCTAGTGCTTCAACATCCAATTTTACCTGCCATAAATGTCTTGAATATATGAAAGGAAGTCCAGGAAAAATGAGCTTATAATTCATAATATATGACAAGATCTGGATTGGTAGTTATTTTACTGAATGGCAATAACTTTCTCTGTCCAGTTCTCCCATACTTTCCCCATTTCTTCTAATGCCCATAACGTAATTAGTCTCGATGTTTCAGTCTACAGGGACTAGATAAAAATAATTTTGGGATTATATACAAGACTCAGTCAGTCTCAAAATCAGTCTTAAAATCTTCTGAGACGTGTAACATATGTACAGTATTTGCACGGGGCATTTTAGTCTGTACCAGAATAACAGAATCAGCTCAAAACCTAATCCTTGACTCCTTAGAATTTAAAATTTCCCAAGATTACTAAGGGTTTAGCCATATAACTCTCATTACAATGAACAATAAGTACAAATTTCTGTAAATCTTATTTTTGTTTCCTCTGATAAACTATATATGCAGGTGCTGAATATTCTAAACCATGCCAGTGCTAAAACAATTCAGTGTTAAGTCAAAATCAGACTAAAACACTGAAAAAGGCTCATCACTTTGGCAAAGCTTGTTCAAAAACACCTTCTTAAAGCACCTTGTTTATGCTTTGTTTAAGATTAGGAAGTATTTTAAGCTTCTACTGTTCTCATTAATTCTGTTTGAAGACCTTGAGCTCAAAAAAAAACCACAAAGGAGAGAGATTTCTCTCAGTGCACAAATAGTTGCACTGTGTGTGACTTTCTGACACAAAACTATGCGAGAAATTAATCCCCAGATATCTCAGAAACTGCAATAATTCAGTCCTTAAAGATTTCAATCTTTGAAGATAACTTAGGAATCCAGGCTCTTGTTAGTGGTTTTATTTATTTGTGATAATTATTCATAATAGGTACCAGCATCACAATTTTCCATTATTACTGCTGCTGGCAAATTGGTTATATTGTCAAAGTATTGAACTGTATCGAGTTATACCATCACTTGGTTGAGAGTCCTCCAAGGTATACAAAAATGCTACAAGAAGAGGCAATTGAAAGATGCACTGTATAAAGTGCATCCTCAGTGCTGCAAGAAAAAAAAATGCAAAACATTTGGCCTGATCACCTATGCTCATTAAATACCATATGCATTTTATGTGTGAGTCATTCAAAAGTTTCCTACACTAAAAGATTATAAAGCCAAGTTCATCCCAGAGTTTCAATTCTTATTTTCCTGCCTAAGTTATTATATTGTCATGTGAGATACTCAAACAGAGAAGATGGAAGTGGGTCTCTTACCTGCGTCACTAAGATTATTTGTGCTTTGAGGTTCTTAGGTGAAGAACATTATTGAAGATCACAAAGAACTGTTAGATTTATTATTTATTATATAATACATATCATAATATATAATATATATTACATGTCCTGAATAAATCAAGAACTTCAGCTTGAATCTGCCACAGCCAAAAAATTCTTTTAATCTCTGGATCATATTACCATATCATACTAGCTGTCCAGCTGAATTATTCAGGTATCTACATCAGAAATGCTAGCCAAGGGTCTTCCTGTGAAATACTGGCATTTTTCAATTAAAAAAATTTAAAATTCCCAATTTGCTACAGGTTCTTTCGTTCCAAATTATGATCCACTACACACAAATCCTGGCTCTAGCAGGAAGCTCACCTTAATCTGGGAAGTCTTCATGCTGCTCCAGGAAGGAATCAAACTCTTTCCCATAAAGGGCTGGAAATCCCTACAAGCACTGGTTTTGGCTGAAGCAAAACTCCTCTAATGTGCAAACGAGACAGCTGCAGTACAACCTGCTCATAGGGAGAAAAAGACTAGAAGGAGCTGCAGAGTTATACCAAATGAAATATTCTGCTATAGAGTCAGAATCATAGAAAGCTTTGGGTTGGAAGGGACCTTGCGAGGTCATCTAGCCCAGCCCCCCTGCAGTGAGCAGGGACATCTTCAGCTAGACCAGGTGGCTCACAGTCCCGTCCAACCTGGCTTTGAGTGTTTCCAGAGATGGCGCCTCCCCTACCTTTCTGGGCAACGCTTTCCAGTGTTTCACCACCCTCATTGTGAAAAATATCCTCGTTATATCCAATCTGAATCTACCCTTCCTTAGTTTAAAGCCATTAATCCTTGTCCTATCACAACAGGCCTTGCTAAAAAGATTTTCCCCATCTTTCCTATAGGCCTCCTTTAAGTACTAGAAGGCTACAACAAGGTCTCCGCACAGTCTTCTCTTCTCTCTTGTAAGCAGCTATGATCAAGCGTTAGTTCAGGAGGCTTCATCATCTTAAGGCAGCTCTGAGTTGTATCTAACACCATCTAGCTAAGAACTACAGCTGGAATGATGACACCAAGCTGTTGTAATTTTGCATTCCTGAACAGCTAAGCATTGTTCGCAAGTCTGAGAATCTTAAGTTTTCTGAAGGGGTAACAACCCGTCTAAGAAGGTTTATCAGCTGTTACTTGAATTTTACAGCATCTTTATCATACACACAGTGATTCCTGGATTCGTTCTCAACTTCCCCACCAGACCAGCTAAAATTTATGTGTGACCACTAAGATCCTAATGCCACTGCGGTATGCGAAGAGTTTTTAAAAGTGGAGTGCTAAAGGGACATCAGAGACAACCTCAAATAATTTCTATAGTATTCAAAAGATTTTTTAAGGTGTTCCAGGACAACCTACAATGATTTAAACTGCTTCTGAAGAATTTTAATCTTCTTCAGAAAAGATAAGCTGAGAAATTAAAGTAATTTTCTGTATAAATTGCACGTTTGTTGAAATTTCATCTGACTAGTTGTGCTATGAGACTCTATGATAGCCACATATAACATTCACAGCTGACTATTTCTCTGCTCAGGCCCCCAGTCTTTCTACAGAGGTTTTGAAACCATCTTTCCAAGTCTCTCGATCAGGTGAATCTCCAAATTTTCTGATTTTTTCATAAGCTAAACGTATAATCTTTCTTAAATGGAGATACACAGACAATGTCTGAGGTTGGAAGGCACCTCTGGAGGTCATCTGGCCCAATCCCCCTGCTCAGGCAGGGTCAACCACAGCAGGCTGCCCAGGACCATGTCCAGATGGATTTTGAACATCTCCAATTTTGGAGACTCCACAACCTCTTTGAGCAATCTGTGCCTGTAAAAAAAAAGTGTTTCCTGCTGTTCAGAGGGAACCTCCTGTGCTTCAGTTTGGGCACCACTGAAAAAAGACTGGCTCCGCCTTCTTTGCACCCTCCCTTCAGGTATTTCTACACATTGAGAAATCATCCCCAAGCCTTCTCTTCTCCATGCTAAACAGTCCCAGTTATATCAGCATTTCCTTGTAGGAGAGATCCTTCAGTCCCTTAACCATTTTAGTGGGCCTTTGTTAGACTCTTACCAATAGCCTCACGTTTCTCTTGTACTGGGGAGCCCAAAACTCCACACTCCAGGCATGGCCTCATCAGTGCTGAGCAGAGGGGCAGGATCACCTCCCTCAACCTGCTGGCAACGCTCCTGCTAATGCAGCCCAGGCTACCGTTAGCCTTCTTTGCACCAAGGGCACATTGCTGGATCATGTTCAACCTGGTGTCCTCCAGGAAACCCCAGATCCTTTTCTGCAAAGCTGCTTTCCAGACAGTCATGTCCCGCCCCCCAGTATGTACTGGTGCCTGGGGTTGTTACTTCCCGGGTGCAGGACTCTGTTGAACTTCATGACGTTTTATTTCATGGAATATCTTCTGCCTACTACTGTTTACTGAAGGCGGGGGGGGAGGGGATATTAGACAAACCTATCTTACACAAACAAGGCAAGGCAGTAACTGCTTTTTAAAACAGGGATAGATTAACATGAGAATGTCTCTTGCGTCTTAGCAAGGTAAGGCACAAATTACACAAAAAGACATTCTGAGAACAATGTTTCTTCATGGAATACAGGAGACTACAATTACTATCCACTTGAGTATTTTTGAAAATCTAAAATGCATCTTTTTTTATGACAAAATTTTATTATATTGACCGTTACATATTTGAATACATTCTTGTAAAACAAAAAACACTGCAGAAAAATAAAAACCCAAACTTTTACTTATATGTAAAGAATGAATAATATTTCTGAAATGAGAATTCAGAGCCCCACCAAATTAATTTCACCTTTCTCTCTGTCTTTTGATCAGCGCATTTGCCATATTCCCTACTTCTGGTTTCATTCAGTTTGAACTTCTGTTTGTGTAGTGATTTCCTTTTCACATGTTTTGATTTAAATTATTCCCTGAAGAGATAATGGACAGAAAAGTTTACTGTGATGTCAATTTTTAGAGCCCTTCTAATTATTTCTCCCCCCAGTACCTACAAACATCTAATCTTCTCCACTATGCTGCAAGCCTGTTAAAATTAGAACCCCAATTAAGAATACTCAGATGCTTACGTTTTGCCTGGCTGAAGGCACCACTACAGCTGCTTGATTCATGCTTCAGACTATAAAGAAGTGGAAAAAAAAAAAGTCTAGGAAAAGTGAAAAGGAGACTCTTTGTTTTTATATAAGGCATCTTAACAGATTTGGAACAGTCCTCTTCCTAATGAAGAGTTCCTAAAGGAACTGACTTACAGAAATTACTTAATACTTGGCAGTGTATCTAAATGATTGCAGTTTGTTTCACAAATACGAACAGTTTGTTTCACAAATATGAACCAACATTTTCACTACCACATCTGGTAGTTGGTAATGTTTAATCTGAAAGTAAGAGTATTACAAGGCTAATATCTCGTCCAACCCCTATTATTTTTATTTACACCAGCACTTTATGATCCTTATTGAGACTTGCTGAAAATTTAACATACCCTAAGAGAACTGAGAGAGTATTCTTTCAACAGTATTTATCTACTATATGATTAGGGTTCTTGCTACTGTAATTTCACAGTTCTGAGCAAAAATTATTTGATTTATGGGAAGTATCATTTCCATTTTATGGACAGTTTATTGAACTCTATGATACATTAACTGATTTGCAGGAGAAATATATTAAAAGCTGTCTGGAAAAGTGAATTATTCAGGATCTTCATAGTCACAATGCCTTTTAGAGCTACCATTCTAGGACCACTAAAAGAAGTTTGTTTTGGCTGATGTCAGTGAAGATACAATTTAGCGTTTGTCCAAAGAATGTTCATATTCTAAAATTAAAGTGAGTTTAATGCAGTTTCATGAACTATAAGGTATAACTAAAGATCACTGGTTACTCTCAGTTCAGGATCGTTGCTTAGCTTAAGGGATATTTAGTGGGAAGAGCTAAGGCTAAAGATGAAATTCAACAAAGTATTGCTGGTAAAGGGAATGATGACTTATATACCAAAATTCTAACAGAGGTGATCCAATCACAACTCATGCCTGACTGTGATTCAGTGTTGCTACTGATAATACCCAGAGTGATAGTGATCTAGCAATTCATGAGGAACAAGTTGCCAGATCAGAGTCTGGGACGGTTATCAACACTTAACAAAAATTTAGTTAATAAAAACAGAAAAGACACCAAATGGCCACATAAAATTCATCCCTAATGCAACTGAAGCGATATTGATTTAAACTCTGTAATTTTACTGTGTTTGTTTTAAATAGCCACTGATGTTTCAGGATGAGTGAAAGACAGTACGTACTCAAAACTGATGTTACTCCCTCCAAGTAAACAGAACTCCACCAGCGATTAACTTGCCCCTCTAGTCCTGATCTTTATTGCCATAGTGATTTCTGCCTTTGCAAAGAGTATATGAAAACCCTGTCCTTCTGACAGGGTAGCAGTTTTACACTCATTTTGCATAGGTGTAAATCACAAGGTCAAGCATAAAGCTGTAACAGACTGAGCTCCTACTGCAAAATTCCTATTTTTATGAGCTTCTCACTACAGACTTCATTACTCAAAGTGAATGTTAGAAGTGTTAATAATGTGAATGAAATAAACAATTATGCAACACCTTCCCTAACAAGACACCTTAATAAAATCTTAACAAATTGATTTATAGGGAAGGTAGGTACAATCTTCTCATTCAGTATAGTATCTCATCCTTAACTAACACTAGTAAGTCAGGATTATGTTGCAAGTGACTGAATTTTGTGGATCAGCAGGTACACTAAAATGCATAAGAAAATTTAAGAATGAACCTGAGTATGCTTTGCTCAGATGAAGTCACACAAATTTATTATCACAATATTTCTGTTATAAGTAAACCTACTGCAATACAAATGTAACAGTATAAAATCTTGAGTTTGCACCAGCATTCTGAAACAATTTTTGATCAAAAGAACCACCTTGCTAGTTTAAAAAAGCATGTGAATAAATGAACAAAAAAAGAGAATGAGATTCTATAGCATTATAATCATTCACATATATTTCAATGCAAAAACATTTCTTCTATTTTGCTAAATGTTTTTTAGAAACGACCTTAGTAAAAGGTACTACATGTTCCTGTGTTACAGTGTTGCGTTGCAAATCTGCTGTTCTGAACGATTAGGGCATATGGCCTTTCAATTTCCATATTTTATTTGGTGGCTGGAAATTATAAGCAAAGGTGGTTGGGTTTTGGTGGTGGTGGCGTGTTGCCCCCCCCCCCCCCCCC
>Ga0065711_1044647_pt1 | contig 13966 bp, 8 predicted proteins | sample Hoacrofraction12_FD_59098 | JGI IMG/M metagenome (GOLD analysis project Ga0065711, IMG submission 59098) | Hoatzin crop microbial communities from Cojedes, Venezuela - Epithelial fraction 12 v2 (version 2) | ecosystem: Host-associated > Birds > Digestive system > Esophagus > Crop | place...
ACAGGCTGCCCAGGGAGGTTGTGGATTCTCCTTCTCTGGAGATATTCAAGACCCGCCTGGACGTGGTCCTGTGCAGCCTACTGTAGGTGACCCTGCTTCGGCAGGAGGGTTGGACTAGATGACCCACAGAGGTCTCTTCCAAACCCTACCATTCTGTGATTCTGTGATTCTGTCATTCTGTGAATTTCTGGTAATGTTTCACCAGCTTTTTAGCAGAACCTACAGATTAAGTTTTAATACAGCAAGGATAGTTGCTTCTCTGTGTTCTTGAAGTGTGCACTTTGTTCGCCTCTTATCTAACTGGAGGCACAATGGGTCAATGCAATGCTAAAGCATAAGGGAATTAATACAGACAATATTTCTGCACGTCTGTGGGACAGTCTTAATTGTATTAATCATCAGATCAGAGGATACTTCTGAACATTTCAATGTGCAAAACCACCTATTTTTTTTCTCTTTAGGGTGAATAATTTTTATAATTATTCTATGTTCCTGATCTTTTTTTAGGTGAATACATCTGGATTACTTATGTCTTCATTAATCTATTTCATATTGTAAATATTTGCACTTGAATCCCTGCCTGCTATGAATTGTTTCATATTTGTCATAATTAATTTTTTAAAAACATATTTATATTAAATTTATATGTCATTTATCTGTATTTATGTAAGCCTCTAAGTTTCTGAAGTCTCTATGCTTTGTTATATTTTCATTTTCCAATATTTGTGTTGGAATTAAGAATTGGAATCCAATATCAAAGATAAATGGGTCCAGGGAAAGATTTCAGGACATGAAATGCAGAACAAAGGAAGATGTTTCCATTTGCTGTATCCTTATGCACAGCTAATACTATTCATTTCATGGTAAGATGCCACATTGTCTCGTTTCTCTGCATTAGTCAGTGACAATATGCTTTTCATGTTCATGAGTCAAGGGATCTCTATCACTAAGCCTTCAGCAGATGTGTTCCAATTTTCAGTGTGGGAGACATATTTCCTCACAACTGTAAAGTAAAAGAGAAAGAATGGGATGCACTGGCCTGGAATAAATCACATCCATCATTCACGGCCAACCTAGAAACTGCTGTTCAGTATAGGAAAGGTAATTCTTGATTGTTCTATTAACTCCATCAATTGGCAAGTCATGATAGACAGGCACAAAACAAACCATGTGGTAAATATAACAGTGAATTTCAAACAATTGTTAAATTTTGGCAACTAGATTCTGCCACATTTTAGAGTACACTCTGGGTTTCAAATATTAGATATAACAACAGGCTTATAGAACTAAGTATTGCATCTTACCTAATCAAATATAAAACAGAAAGTTAGAAAATTAATTCCTAGAAATAGGCAAAATAAAAATTTGTGAAACTGTGGAATTATAAATTTCATTGAATTAAAATTTATGTTGAATTTAAAGAATTGTTTGTAGATTATTTTGAATCATTTTTTACAGCTGTCACACCCCAGTAATGAGAGTGATTAAATGCCCCACTCCATTAGCGAGAGTGAGTCAGATCTGCCAGTCTCTTCAGTTGGATTAAGGTGAAACTACATCAGAGATCCTGTATCACTTCACAAATTTTTTCACGATTATGATAAATCAAGTTTCCTAGTCCCCGTCATCACATTCAAGGAGTAATGACTTTAAACTAAGTGAGGGTAGATTTAGACTAGATATAAGGAAGAAGTTTTTTACTGTGAGGGTGGTGAAACACTGAACAGATTGCCCAGAGGCAATATAGGTAGCTAGACCCCTCACCTTAGTTGAGTTTATCACTTCCCATGCTAATTTTGGCTGGTGATAACCACCTTTTCTGTTATAGGCTAAGTTAGCCTCGCTTTCCATGTAAATTAGCACTTATGCTCCTTACGTAAGGGAGGGGCAAGTCTTTTCCGCCTTGAACTGAGTTGGTGGTCGCGATCTCCCCCTCCCACAGTTACCTTTGTTTGACCTCTTCCCCATGCAGGACTATTGGCTTGTTAGCTATAAAAAGGGGGTTGGGTACAGAGGCAACTAAAAGTGGTCTGCTTAGCTTTACCAGCATGGCATCGGGCTGTGAGGGTCTCTCCCTCAGTCCAGATGTCACTTGGTTGATTTAGCACCAGACTGCCAGGTGCCGGGATGAGCAGGCCCTTTGCTCATGTCCGGGGCTTATTGGCACAAGAGAAGTACAACACTCCTGTGTCCAGCACTCACAGGCTTTGTCCTTCACGTCAGCACCTTAGATGAATGTTTGAGACATTTGACCTCATATTGTCTGGACCCTTATAGCAGCTTTTATAGAGAGCTAACTTATACCTTATGAACCATGCAATTAAGGAGGTGTTTCTTACCATGAAAACTACCTCATTTGTTTAAGTTATGAGAAAGCGTCTGTTAGCACAGTCACGATCTTCGTTTTTCAAGCTTAGCAGTAAAATTCACTAAATCCTTTTAGGGAACTACTTCATTCATTCCATCCATAGAAATTTTGCTCCAACTTAGCATTATGAATTACATTCCTACTTATTACTATTGATCACTGATAGCTACTGTGTAAGGTGCTGAATCTAAGAATACGGAAGGTGAGTATGTGGTCTGTCAATGTTCTTTCTGTTCATTAGACAAAAGGAAGTGAATGTACAGGGTAATAAAACAAAACCATAACACAATATAATGGAATAACAGAGGCAACAAAAGTGAGCATTAAGATGAGGAGCTAGGGTATGATGATGAGGTGAGGCTGTCTATACTGGCCCTTGAACTAGAAGAGGCTACAAGAGATCATGAAATTAATAATTTATGATCAGATGGAGTACATACTACCAACAAGTGTATAGAAGTAGAAATTGTTGCCTGTAGAAAGCCTGTTTACTATTTTTTTTAAGCAGTTGCAATGTGAATACTGAAAACACTCTGAAATTTAAGGAGAAAAAAAATGGTAGTATGTATAATCAATTGAATCTCCTTTCTCATGCCTTTCCTGGGGAACTACATAGTAGCTTTAACATGTTTGTAACATGTTGTGATGGCTGTCCATCACAAGCAGAGCTTGGCAAGTCACTGAAATTGACTTCTTCAGTGTATATTTCTCACCATCTCATCACAGACAGAAGCATTATAGAGGGTTTCATTTCACTTAATTGTGTCAATCTCACTTTTAGATGTCTTCATCTGAGCTGATCTACGAAGGAACTCTGTCTTCAATAGAGAAAAATAGGCACTTGTAGCCTTTGACTTGTCTCACCTCTTTTAAGATGAGATGATCTAAACCTTAAAAGACTCTCCACTGACCATAAAAGCAGTCAAAGGTAAGTAATTCTACTGCTGTCAGCTGCAATATATACAAGTGTATTTCATCAATTGATCCCTAGCCCTAGAACCTGTTTTTGCAGCAATGTGCAGCTCTCACTGCATCTGAAATTAAGGAGATTTATGTTTTTAGCAAAGGAAATTCTACAAAACTTGACATTGTTTTAAGGAAACAGATCTTAGTAATCTCAAAATTTTCATGTGATTGATATCTCTGTGCCTCAAATCCCCACCTATTAAACAGAAATAATACCATTCCACTTCACAGGAGTTATGTGAAAATAAATAAATTACTATTCGTGAAGCATGAGATATTATAATGATCACTGCCATCAAAAAATACCATGGGGAAATTAATAATTCTATCTCTCTACCAACATTTGAATAGTGGCCTAAGGCTGCACAGTGAATAACGATGAGAAAAAAAAGTATTGAATAGCTACTTATTTACTGAATACTATTAATCATGTGTGTTGAATGATGCAAGGCTCTCATGGATGAAACAGTACATGAGCATCTAATTAAAAACTGTATTCTACTGCTTATGCACAAGAACACAAAATAAGATTCTACGGATTACTCACTTTCTAGCCTATTCTAACTTTTGAGTTCTTTGCTTTACAACTGCAATGGTCTCTTACTGCAGTTTTTAACATGCATCATTGAGCTTGAAAATGAAAGGCACTTTCACAATTTATTAATATTTTTTATAATTTTTTCACATACCTGTAAATAGTTATATCCACCTATCCAGAAAGTGCATTTGAAGCACTGTAAAAACGAGTAATATTAAGTACTATATATGGTTGAATTACTTTGTGACTGCAAATAAGACTAGGATCTACTTGCACGTATTAACTTGTAAATTCAGGCACTCAGCCTATGCAGAAAAAAAAAGAAAATAGTCATGAAATACTTGTCCGTGTGATAAATAACATAAGTGAAAGGTGAAAAAACATAGTCTTATTTGTCTTTTTTTTGAAAAAAAAAAAAACCACCAAAAAGTCCCAATGTGTAATCAGAAGAAATCAGTTGCTGTATGGTTTTGGCAACCTGGTTCTGCTTACCATATTCCATATATTTCAGCAGAATTTACTAAGCTGCCAGTTAACTAGATCTTGGGAGATGAAATGTGTCTACCAGAAAATAATTCTGAACAACAAATTGCTTTCACTTTTGACCTTGTACAGAATTGATTCTATTCCTCAAATTATACAAGATCCTCATGCTCTGGTACATTATGTACCTCTTCCCAGTACATCTGGGGCATATCTTTTCTATAAACCAATAGAACTCGTATCTGAATAATCACTTTAAAGCATTCTTGATTCTTATTATTACGAGATATTGTTTAACTGGCAAAGGACTCCCCCCTCATATTGTCTTTGGCAGTTGCATTACCTGCATAAATAGAAACAGTGCAGGAGTAAAATAGGCTTTTATTTCCTTCTGTGTTGCAAGAAACTACTTCAGCTCTGAGTAGATTGACCCACACTCAGAAAACACTGTTGCATTTTCTTGATGGAAAGTTGTTTAATCACTGCAAAAGAAGTTTCCATATTTTTTTCTTTTATGTAGTGGCTGCCAAGTGTTACTGAATGACACCATTCAAATGAATTTACACTAGACATCATGTTGCATGGCACACAGTGATCTTTTACATTTTGACAAAAAATTGTGTCAGAAAAGAATTACAGTATCTGTGTTTGAAAACATTTCTAATGTCAAAATACAAAAGCTTCCTTCAGCTAACGTACTAAAGCTCTCTTTAACCCTTCTTTTTATTTTAAAGCAAATTGAAACTAAAATACAATAGGAAAACATGAGTCATTGTCAGTCTATGAAATCATTATGAGTTGTTACTGTCTTAAACAATCTTCTTCCCTAAAATATTGCTAAGCAAATGAAGCATAGGCAGAATAAACAGAAAGCACCAATTTCAAGCAGTTCTTAATTCTCATTGTCATATAAGTCCAATGGCTTTCATCACAATATTTCATCTGTAATTTCCATACTTCTTTTTTGAAACCTTTGTAATATGTACTTTTCTTCCCAAACTGTAGATCAAATTTAATCAGAAAATATTGCACTGAAAACAGAATATTTTTACTCCACTTTTAACAATTTGAATAATTCCACAAGTTTTGAAAGAGCTGAAAAAAAAATAAATTAAGGAAGAAGAGCAATAACCAGCGGTTAACAAAATTAGAATAAGACTTTCAAAAGTGTTTGTGTTATGAATAAATAATACATAAAAAATCAAGCAACTACTTGTAACTAGTCAGCAAGTTTGCTGATGACACAAAACAGCGAGGACTGGTGGACACACCAGAAGGCTGTGCTGGCATTCAGTGAGACCTGGACAGGCTGGAGAGCTGGGCGCAGAGGAACCTGATGAATTTCAACCAGGGCAAGTGCAGGGTCCTGCACCTGGGGAGGAACAACCCCGTGCACCAGTACAAGCTTGGGGCAGAGCTGCTGGAGAGCACCTCTGCAGAGAGGGACCTCGGTGTCCTGGTGAATGACAAGCTGATCTTGAGCCAGCAGTGTGCCCTGAGTGCCAAGAAGGCCAATGGGATCCTGGGGTGCATTAAGAAGAGTGTGACCAGCAGGTAAAGGGAGGTTCTCATCCCCCTCTACTCTGCCCTAGTGAGGCCCCATCTGGAGTACTGTGTCCAGTTCTGGGCTCCCCACTTCAAGAAAGATGAAGAGCTACTGGAAAGAGTCCAGCAGAGGGCTACGAAGATGATGAGGGGACTGGAGCCCCTCTCCTATGAGGAAAGATTGAGGGAGCTGGTCTTGTTCACCCTGAAGAAGAGAAAGCTGAGAGGGGACCTTACAAATGCCTATAAATCTCTTAAGGGTGGGTGTCAGGAGAATGGAGCCAGACTCTTTTCAGTGGTGCCCAGCGACAAGACAAGGGCAATGGGCACAAATTGAAGCATAGGAAGTTCCGTCTGAACATGAGGAAGAACTTCTTCCCTCTGAGGGTGACGGAGCACTGGAACAGGCTGCCCAGAGAGCTTGTGGATTCTACGTCTCTGGAGATATTGAAGACCTGCCTGGACAAGGTCCTGTGCAGCCTACAGTAGGTGACCCTGCTTCAGCAGGAGGGTTGGAGTAAATGACCCACAGAGGTTCCTTCCAACCCCTAACATTCTGTGATTCTATGATATGTAATAATATATAGTACCCAGTGTAACTTCGAATCAGATGTAAGAAGCTTAAGGCTTTCTTGTTTTATCTACAAGTTCTTTAACGCAAAAAAAAAATCAAACAGCAAAAGTCATCCTCGACTTGCAGCTGAATGTACTACCCAGTGTTTTCATCTTCCTTCAGCTCCCGTGAATCTCTCATTCACATAATGGCTCAGGCTAGGCAGCAAAAAAGTGTTATGATATTCCTTGAAAAGAAGAGCTGTGCATTCAAATCTCTGGACATAAAGAATAACCAAAGCTCGTGTTTGTTTCCTGTTTCCTTTGGGAATTCATTTGGTTTTAGCTCTTACACAGAAAGTAGATCCTACAGTTTTTTCCTTTAGTGACTAAGTAGAAGCTAGAGATATATGTTCAAATTCAGGTGAAATCAGTTTTGTGGGAATATTTACCCCTTCTACTTTGTATTCCGCCTGAAGTGAGTCCCACGCTTAGGCACGGCTCCCTTTTCAGTTGAGAATAAAGATTATTAATTCCATCCTTGCAGAGAAAAGCAGAACGTTCGGATATTTCAGTGCTGATCATCACAATGCTCATATATATTTTTGGACCTTTACCATCACACTTTACATCAAAGGACATTTAGAGGTAGTAAGTAAGTAATGTGCTTCTAAAAGCATTGATGCCATCTTCAGTAAATATGCAGATTTACTCCAGGTATGACTTTCCTTTTTCCAGGAATTTAATTTCATACTTCTTGAATCATTTTTCCATTATTGCACAAAAGTTACTTTTGCCTATGGGAGTCAGCTGAAGTTTTCCAATTGCTATAATGGCAGTGAACAAGGCTGTATTTATCAGACAGCATTAACCAAAAAAGACCTTTCAATTTCTCATGGCTGTAAGCATATCAAATATCCTGTTATTTTTTTAGACGAAACCTGTTCATCTTTTAGGTTAAGATTTTCTCTAACATATAAGGTAGCATTTTCAAAACAGAACATTTTTCATATTCTCAAAACTCTCTCAGGGATGTGGACATCCACAATGAAGTCAGTATTTACATATACTTCCAAATTTCAGCCAAGACTTTTCTTCTAGGATTTAAGTGTTAAAATACGGGCATTGAAGGTAAAAGTCTGTCCTTGCTGTCTCTGAGAATTCTGTTTACCTAAGTACAGGCCAGATGAGATTGGCATTATTAAGATGGATATTTAGTGGACTAATTCCTCATTTCTTTTTCTGCAAGATAAGTACTCATGGTGGTGCCTCACAAAGATATTACATGCCATGGAGGAGAGCCATATGAAAGGTCCAAAAGGGTATCACTGGTACAACTGGTGCAAAAATACCAATTACAGGAGAGGCAAGACCAGCAGCCAAACGAGCACTGTGTCACTTCACATCCTTGGCAGACAGGTGACTTTTAACACCCTAGGTAAGTCGTGTCATTGCACATGTCATCAATAGTCATAACAATGTGATATATTTAACTGACAATCCTCCAACTCCTTACTGAGCATTTAAGGAGGGTGAATACAATTCTGTCAGCAGGGAAAGTGGCTGTCATTTGACAAACTGACTTTTCTACCTGAAAAAGACATATGAAAAGTATCAAAATGAATGTTTGCCGCAGACAGCTTATAACTCTGTGAGACAGGCATAAGTTGTGACTCTGTTATGCTGCAGCCTTCCTGCTTTTTATGTCTCCACCCCTCAGAGCAAGGGTCACCTATCTTTCCTAGATGGCACACCAACCTGCATTTTTCTTTCCTCAATTAGAATTTAAACACACCACTAACAAGTCAACAGGACCTCACAGAGGCTGACTTTGAGTCAAAAAACTCCTGATCTGATGATATAGAAGTATTTCTTCCATGTGTGATGCAAAATCTCCTGTATCCTTATAATGTAGATATTCAGGCAAATACTGTGTTTCAGAGATGTTTATGTCATCTGTCATCCCTGTCCCAGCTGGCAGCTGCTCACTCAACTTCAGTGAGTGAGTGTGATGTCTTTGAGACCATACTATTTGTGTATTTCAACTGTAAAATAGGAAAGGTTTTCAAAGAGTGAGCTCCATGTTATGGGTGTCTAAACTTTAACTAATGGATAATATTACTAAGTAATTTTCTGCAGTGTGTGAAATACCTCCTTTCACAGACTAATCACTTCTACCTTAAGATATACAGACTGAGCCAGAAAAGTTCTCACAGTATAAAGAGACTTTTTTCTGAAGACCAGAAGTACTGCGAAAAATGGTGTTGTAAAAAAACAGTGCCATTGCATACATATTTCTGCATATAGCTTATATATACATTTCTGTGAATATCTTTGTATCTAATTTTCTAAGAGTGAACCCAAAGGACACAATCTTAAGTAAAATGTGTTCTACCACTTTATTCCTGTATTTCAGTCAACCTGAAATATAATTTAATATTTTGCTTACAAAATGTGTGACATTATTCTGTGAAGCACAGTAACAAGCATGGAGTACCCACAGTGCTTCTCATACAATCACTTGAAAATGAACACAGGTGAAGAATGTTTTGTGTCAGTACATCTCCTGTGAGGCGCCTAAGGAAGAGGAAAACCTAAATAGAACCCCTTGCTGAAATAGTTTCGGATACTATTATTACCTGACTTTTGATTTACGACAAGATATTTTTCCCAGTAAGGTCTACAAGTGCACCCTCAAAGCTTTCAGGTCCCTGAGCTATTTTTAATCTGTGGGAAGGAAGCATTACCTAAGGGCAGAGGAAGAGTGATTTAGAGACTACTTAAACTAACTGGATTTGAGCCCAGATGGGTATGTCTGGGGGTCCTGAGGCAGTTGACCATTGTCATTGCAAAGCCTCTGTCTATCTTTTCTGAAGGGTCATAGTAACTGGGGAGGTTCCTCAAGACTCGAAGAAGGAAAATAACACTGCAGTCTTCAAGAAGGTTAATAAGAAGGATTAGGGGAATTACAGGAGTAACCTCAGTCTCTAGGAAGATTAACTCCAGAAAAATCTTCCCGTAAGTCATTTCTGAGCAAATGAAAGACATGAAGGAGATTGGGAACAGCCAATATGGATTTACCTAGGGCAAGTCAAGTTTGAAGCTGTGTGGTAGCTTCATATGATGACATGACTGGTTCAGTGGACAAGAGGAGATCATGATCCCAGGCTTTCAGCATGGTCTCCCAGAGTATTCTTATATCCAGACTGGTGAGAAGTGGACTGCAAGCTGGGTAGAAAACTAACTGAACCACTAGGTTCAAAGATTTGATCTTTAGTTGGTGACAAGTTTAGTAGTGACATCCGTCAGACTGTTAATATCTGTATTAATGGTCTGGAAGATAAGACCAAACATGCCATCATCAGTGAGTCTGTAGATAATACTAGGTTAGGGGAAGTAGCTGATATACTGCAGAGTATGGCTGTTATTCAAAGGGATTAAAAAGGGCTGGAGAAACGGGCAGAAAGAAACACAGTTCAGCAAAAGTAGATGTAAAATCTTACAGCTGGGACATAAAAACACAGAAAAGGAAAGACTGGACACTCACCATGCAGAAAAGAGCTTTGCAAGAAATAATCCAGATTCCAAGTGGACAAGTAGCATGTAGCTCAGAGCACCCTTGCAGAGGACTAGAAGATCATGCAGAAAAAGAGTTCTTGTTTAAATGAGGGAGCAAAAAACCAAGTTGTATTAAATGAAACATTCCAAATAAATGTTATGTTTTGGACTAGCGAAGTAAAATAAGTAAGGCTTCTATTTCTTTGTCAGAGACTTACTTGGATTAATTCAGCAAAATTAGTTTGTGACTGCTTACTTGTACACAAAAACAAGGCACTAAAGAGCTCTATACTTTAAAAATATTTAAAAATAAATAAATAAATAAATAACACAAGCTAACACAACACAAAAATGACGCATCTGGCTCTATATAGAATGTCTTTGGGAATTTTCAGGAAAATAATATGTTCCCCTAACTAAATCATGTAAGGATGGAATCCACAGTGATTATATTGGTCTTCACTGGAGTGATATTTTCAACTTTAAAGAAGAAACAGTAACAGAGAATGATTTTTTTAAAACAAATCTAAACAAATATGCAATCCAAAGCAGGCAGTAATACATTATTCTAGGATGCTACCACTTTGATATATGGGAATAAATTCATCTTAGAAACTTGTAGGAGTTCAGCCTGAAAATACGTATCGTGATCTGGATTGGGGCTCACAGCTTCTGGATTAATGTCAAAACTTCTGTCTTTTGGGAAGAAGTGAACATCCCATCCAGATCTGTGGATCCTAATAACATGATGATTTTCTCCAACACACATTTGCAAATAAGAATTCATTTTTCAAATTAATTGTAAAAGAAAGGATTTTACCACTAGATTATTCTCTCCAGCAGTACAGCTGTGAGATTGTTGTTAAAGGTATTATGCTTTTACCTTGGCAGAATAATTTGGAGATTGTTAGCTGTGGTTAACTTATAAATCTAAATTTTTGTGAGAATTCAACTCGTAGTTAGTATCAGTCCAATATGTTGAGCTATTACTTAAAAGCTAATACAACAGACAATAGAATCATATAATACAACCATTGCAAAAACTATGAGGTGGCTGTCTTTTTTTCTTTTTTTTTTTTCAGTGCAAAGTATGTAGGCTTCACACTAATTTAGTGTGAGGTTAATTTAGTGGAAATGCCGAAACATATTTTCCTAAGTAAGAATACATAGAAATCAGAAATGTTTAAGAATGTTGTACCTGCGAAGAATAAAGGTGGAGGCAGAGATAAGCAAAACATTTTAGTAATGTGGCAAAGGGGTAAGAAAGTGCTAAATTAGTAAGATGAGATTCTTGTGCTAAGGAATGTTTTTATTGTTGAAAAGTCATGTTTAACATGCTATAAATTAATAATTGGTCATTATTAACACTATCCAGAAATATGATTGACTAAAAAAAAAGTGAATGGGAATTATGTGCATATACATGTACAATTTTGGTGAATTCAGATATGTAGATGAGACATATGGCTATCTTCTTATTTCTGCTTAGCCCTGTGCTGCCTCTATCGTCAGTCAGCTGGGTCAGTTCGCTTTTAGTGTAAATAAAGGCTATCTTAGTTTACATTTGCAATTTTGTTGTAAAATTACAGCTGAAATACCATAACAAGGGTGGAGGAGCAAAAGAAGGGTGTAGGAAAGGTGATTCAGAAGATATTTTAAGGCCAAATGTTGCGCTATTGCAAGCTACAAGCTGTGAGCCTGAGTATTGTAATTAGTTTAAATACTGCAGTTATTGTTTAACACAGTTTATACATAGCAGTGCTTATCTATTTCAGCAAGTGGTATAGTATTTCTCACTTTTTGTCTTCCTTGAAAATCTGGATTGCTAGATACTGTACACTCAAAAATAATTATTTAAAAAAATCTCAGCATATGAAATATGTTTATCATGCAGGATTGATGGGTCTTTTCAAAATTTATTACAAAATTACCTGTAATAATGGCTAGCTAACCAAATTTTGCACAGTGAGCCTGGAACCTGGTAAGAAAGATTAAAAGTTCCATATGCCATAGAACTGTGATTTATTCACAGCCCCTCTTCATGAGGGACTTTTTTCAAAAGCCATCATTTTATTTTCCTAAAACTTATACAACCTTATTTTTTTGTTTTTGTGAAGACAGACTTAGGGCACCCTTCCTAAAAAGGAGTAGTAAAATTACTGAATTGGTCTCTGATTTGTATTGCTGAAAGGACCATGATGATATTCTTGAAAAGTGCCTACACCCTGGGGAAACCTGAGGAGTCTTCAGAATTGAAGTTTTGTTTTTTGTTGGTTTTTTTTTCTCTCCTGTCTCTTCATCTATTTTCTATAAGTGGTCATTTCCTGAAAGGTGGTAACTGGGTACAAAAGCATAGACTCCAACTATATGTAAAAAAAATCCCTAATTTTGTGGTTAATGTAATTTTTTTTTATTTTTCTGCCTCATTTGCACACAAATCCCTTAGTAACTTCATAGTTTTTGTCTGAATTAGATAGGCTGCCTAGTATAAACAAGTTCACACTGCATGTTGTTGTTGCTTCATTAAAGAGCTTGCATTTCAGGAACTGCATAAGAAAGACAAACCTCAGGTCAAAAACTGCATGTTTCCCAAATATTTCACAAGGATATTTCTAGCTCATTATCACTTTTAAAGTAGATGTGGACATTTGAAGTATTTAACCTTTTACAGTACTTACAATATTTTTTTGTGTTTTGTCTATAAAGCAAGAATTTCCATTTCTAAGAAACGTATCTAGACACTTGTTGTTTCAAAGGGGAATGACTGATGCTTATTATTCCAGCATGACATTCCCAAATAGCTCATTGAAACATCTGTATTCAGGCAAAGATGGTTCCTCTGAGATCAAGATTTTACAGGTGCTGTTATAGGATTTCCTGGGGATAGACAGCATACAGTCTGAGTGACAAAGACCTATGAAAAATAGAGATATCACAGGTAAAATTCACAGATGGTGTTCTATCCAAAAGAAAACTGATGGAATATTTACTCAGATGTTTTACCATTTCACAGGTTCTATGCTTTCTCGCTGAGATATCGGTTCTAGATATATTTAAATTCTTACTACAAGTACTTTCGAGAAAGAATATTTTAAATTTACATTTTAATATGTACATAAGCAAGCTCAAATATAGGCCCATAACAATGAAACTATAAACTATCCTGCCTACTGACCTGCTTTAGTTTCTGTAGCATATGTATAAGCCTGTTCGATAAAGTGAACAAGAAGTAAGCTGTAAGGTTACTGTTGTAAAAAATGTTAAGATTCACAGTAACATTCAGGTTAGTTTGGAAGCTTGTTTATAAATTATACACTGACCAAAGTGTCATTGCTATAAGAACTTCCCACTACCTGAGTTACCTAGAACAAAAAGACTGTGAAAATTTGACTTTCTTGTAAGCATGGACCATTTGAATAAATGTATGATCACAGAATCATAGAACCACAGGTTGGAAAAGACCTCTAAGATTGCCTAGTACAACCATCAACCCAACACCACCATGCCTCCTAAACCATATTCCGATGTGCCACATCTACAAAATTTTTTTAAACACCTTCAGGGGTGGTGACTCAACCACATCCCTGGGCAGCCTGTTCCAATGTCTGAGAACTCTTTCAGCAAAGAAATTTTTCCTAATATCTAATCTAAACCTCCCTTGACACAACTCGAGGCAATTGGTTCTTCTCCTATCGCTAGTTACTCAGGAGAAGAGACCAATACCATGGTTGGGGCATTCTCCCTGGCTGCGGTGTAGAGCACGTTCTTAATGTCTTGTCCTGACCGGACTGGACCAAAAGCTACGGCGTGAACTATCTCCCGCTTAATTTGATCAAATGCCTGTCATTGCTCAGGACCCCATTCAAAATCATTCTTCTTCCATGTCACGTGATAGAGAGGACTTACAATCTGGCTGTAATTTGGGAAGTGTATCCTCCAAAAGCCCACAACACCCA
>Ga0065711_1044634_pt1 | contig 13965 bp, 11 predicted proteins | sample Hoacrofraction12_FD_59098 | JGI IMG/M metagenome (GOLD analysis project Ga0065711, IMG submission 59098) | Hoatzin crop microbial communities from Cojedes, Venezuela - Epithelial fraction 12 v2 (version 2) | ecosystem: Host-associated > Birds > Digestive system > Esophagus > Crop | place...
ACAGAACAATCAGTTCAATGTTTCAAGTTTTTCCAGTTGCAATGAGCTTGCATTGTAAATAGCTGAAAAACCTGACTGTAAGAGAATGGCTTAAATAGCAAGAACATACTGCCCTTTGGGGAAGGGGAAGGCGTAGGTGGAAGTCTCTTGGGTGCAAGCGTAGGTTCTTAGCCATAAAACCAAAGAGGAGGATTGGGCTGGTGTGCTGGAGCAGCCCCTGAAGTTCTGATGGCTTTTTATTTTACTTTGAAACACTGTGCTCCGGCTGTGGCAGGATGCTGGAGGACATCCAGGCTTTTGCTTGCAGATAATGGGGCTGTAAGACGAGCTGAAAAGGGTGGAGGAGGTGATTTGCTTTCTTTTTTCGTGGTGTGGTTTACGTTGCTGTTGTGATGTCTGGCAGCGGCAGCAACTCATGCAGAGATCTGTCGTACAGTTTCTGAAATCCTCTAACTACAATGTACAATTGTCCCAACAAGTTGCCCAGAGCCCAAGCTTAAAGAAAAGTGAGTTGAGGCTCCGTGACATTTGCTTTCTGTAGACCTCTTGAACCTTCAAAGCAGCGGGGCCACGTGGCGGTTCCTGGGGCTGAAGAGAAGACTTGGCTGTTGCGATTGCACGTGGGAGTTTGCAGAGAGGCAGGGCTCATTTGCTGCTCTTGTTTTTCACCTTGGTGGCATTGATGTCTGCTTTTGTTTTCTGGATACGGGAGAAGATCTCCTTAAAAAGAGCCTTGTACTCGGGCTGGCTTTGCTCCAGTCGCTTGTCCACGGCCTCCACGTGTTTGCTGATGGTCTTCTCCATGGTTTTACGCTCTTCCAACTCGTGTCCCTCTCCTCGGAAGTCTCTGAAGGAGCTGTCGCGAGAGATGGGCCGGGATGTTTGGACCCCTGTGTGGCGCACGCTGTCCTTGTGCTGCCGGCATTTGCTCAGGAGCTCTTCGTACTTCTCCAGCAAGGCGTGATACTGCTCGTCCACTTCCCTTAAGATGGACATGCCCCGTTTGCGCACATTGTTAGCGTGCAGCGTGTAATTGCCCTCGTGCCGGCTCACGGCGTCCTTGGTGACGATGGCATTGAGGGCTGTGTCACTGCAGCTTTTCCGGACAGGGTGGTTTGGAGAAGGCGTCATTGATGGCCCATGACTTTTTCCTCCTTCCTCCTCAGAGAGGTCGATGTAGTCGGCTTCTGGGGCGTTATTCAGCGGCTCGAGGAGGGCCTCAGACAAGTTGTCTTCTCTGCTGAGCAGATACTTCTTGACTTGTTTCATCTGTTGTAGCTCTAGAAGCTCTGCTTCCAGTTCCTTGATGCGCAGTTTGCAGTTCTCCATCTCGCACACCCGCTGCTCGAGGTCCGAGTACTCCTGAATAACAGAGGTGTACTCTCGCTCAACCCTCTCCTTCCGCTGCTTCTCCTGGTTGACTTGGGACCTCAGGGAGTTCACCATGGCTTGGAGACGCTCATTCTCCCTCTCCAGTGGCTTCTGGTTGAACTCTGTGGAAGAGCTGTGGACCTGGAACGCATCTTCATACCTGAAAGAGAAGACAGACCCTTGAGAGTGTCTGACCAAGTGGCAGTCCATGAGGGACTCAGTGTGTCTTATTGTCATCTAAGTGACTCCACTGATGCCCAGAAAGGAGGTAACCTGAGCTCATGAAGTGCAATATGCCTCCTTCTGCATGTCAGGAGACCACAAGGTGTGGCTGGGGCTCTTCTGGACACAGAGACCAGTCTCTGTCCCAAAGAACCTGCAGTCTCATTTGATAGCAGTAATGAAAGACAGGAAGGATATGAAACCCTAAAAGGTGAAAGATTCGTCTGGTTAACAGACAAGCCACCAACGTTGCTGTGAAGCAAGGATGAATGTTCAAGTGCTACCAGTCTGAGCTGAAAGTAGAAGGCTTTGAGTTTTTCCTGCTGGAGTTCACCAGTTGCTCACTGCACCTGCCAACAACCCCAAAGCCCATCCAGCCAAACCCAGAAGCACAGGGTCTGCTGTCCTGTGTCTGGGAGGTGCTCCAGAGAGAGTGGGACAAGATTTACACAGCAAGGGAGGCAGACAGAGACTTTTGACAGAGTTGCCTCTTCTTCATTGCCTGGGAAGTGACAACAAGCGCTTCCCCCTTCCCTCACGTTGCTGTTGGGAAATCAGATTTTTCTCCTCCTGCATGAAGAGCCCATGGCATCCTATCTGGTTAGAACAGATTGGAAAAAATGCAAGCACTGTGGCTTCCCCTGGGAGGCATGACTGGTGGCGGGGGGTATTGAACAGATTTCCAAGTTCCTGAAGGGCAGCCTGACCTTCAGAGCCAACTGCAGATCTGCCAGCCGAACTGAGGTCCCGAGGCACTGGAGGAGAGTGGGACTGGGGGGGAAGAGAACCACAGAGACATGAAGTGGATTTTGCTGGGGGTTAGGTTATGCCCTCATAACATCCCCGTTGCTGCTGCAGTGAAAGTGTCCTTTGTTCACATCCTCTGGCAGGGGATGCTTTCAGTAGCAAAGTTTATCGATTGCTGATCTATTTAAAGAAGCCTCTGTTATGGACAAAGCTGAGTAAGAAATGCCCTCACGAGGTCAGTGAATTAACACGGTGGGTGAGTTTTAAGGAGGATCAAGTGTGCAATGGTGCTGAAGGTGCTTCTACAGCACTTGGCAGTACACGGCGTGTCTTGGTGTGTGGCTGGTGCTCCTGGGGGGTACGGGAGTCATACAGCACAAAATGCCCCACTCAACTGGTTTCAGTGGGCCAGAGATGCTGGTCTTGTGCTGGGAAGCAGCTGCAAACGGAAAATGGGCTGTGCTGGTTCGGGAAGGGAAGCTGTGTAGGCAGCTCAAGGTAAGGATCCTCTTCACATGATGTGTTACTGGGTGGGCTGTACTGGGAGAGGCTGGTTTGAGCTATCTAGGATTCAAGCAACGCGTCCTGACCGGTGAGTGTTCCTGCACAGCTCCCTGCCAACGTGCCAGGACAGTCACAGCCCCTCCAGGCAACGTCTGTCCCCTGCAGCCTGGCTCAGTGCTGCTGCGTAAGGTGGCCAGATCCTCCTGGGCAGCTGTTCCTGCCCTCTGAAAAACAGCTTACATCTCCCCGTTCGAGGCATCGCTGATCACGAGGGCTCTGCTTTGCCAACGCCGCCTGCTCAGGTGGGTGGGCAGGAGAGCGGGTTGTCCTCCTTCCACCTCCAGCATCGAGTTTCAGGCTCTGATGCAGACCCTGGATCTCTATAGGGGTGTACGTGGAGTTTTATGCACCCGCAGAGGGACTAACCCACAGGCAGAGGAGGTGGGGGAGAAGGTCGGAGGGGTTGCTAAAGGTGAGGCTCTGTACCTGGGGCTGGAGCACAGCTCCTTGAGGCAGGGGAAGGTGTGGATGGTTCGGCGCCGCTCCCTCTTTTCCCGCCGGATGCGGAGCTGCTCCAAGCTCCGCATCTCCTCCACCTGCTTCTGCAGCTCCTCCACTTGGTTCTGCAGCCCCTCGATCGTTTCTGTCAAGCTGTGGAAAGAGGAGGGAGCACAGGTGAGGAGTGGGGCACTATAGGTCCTCGAAAGGTGTTTTTTTTCCCTGTGGAGAAAGCCAGTCTATGGAAGGTGCTTCCAGTTTCTAGCGTGCGCCCTGGGAGCGTGATAGCACTTGCTTTTCAGGGCAGTGGTCGGTCTTTCTCTGCATGGTCACTCTGGAATAGATGTGTTTGTAGAAAAGGGTGGGGGACTGAAGCAGAATCAAGGGGTTGTACTAATTTGAGACCCTCTGTCCTCAAACCAGTTGGCTAAAACTGTCACCTCTGGGACATAAGCACTATCCTGGAATACAGCTGCACTAAAAGCAAGCAGGCGAGCTATTCACTCTCTTCCTCTTGTTTCTCTCGTACAGATGAACACAGAGAGACCGGGCAGAGCTTTAGTTCTGTTCTGGCTGTGAACAGTTTGTAAAACTCTGTGCTCTGAAACTCCCTCTCTGCGCAGCTGTTTGCAAAAGAGGCTGCATTGCAAGGCCGTGGCTTACTCTGTTGTTTCCAGGGATGACCTTGGTCACAGGCCTGTTTTAGGAAAGAAAAAGTTATTGACAGACTGGTGTTTCAGCATGGACTAGCCAGGGTTTCACTGAATGCTGGATCTGTGCCTGCTGGGCTGCGTGCTGGGGACATTCCCTGATATGATTATGTGCCTCTTCTTCAAGGAAATGCATCCGAGGAGGAGGAGGAGAAGCTGCTGTGCCTCTCTCCTGGCAGCTTCACACTCCTTTATCCAGCCCTCGTCCCAGGGGTGTCTGTGCTGTGGCTGACCTCTGCTAACCAGCATTGGTGCCATGACCTTGTGTTGTAAATAGCTGCAAAACCCGACTGATGAGAGAATGGCTTAAATAGCAAGGACACGCTGTGCTTTGGGGCAGGGGAAAGGTGAGATGAAGGTCTCTTGGGTGCAGCATCGCTGCGGTGGGAGGAGGGGAAGCCGTACCACTGTATCTTCTGTTGGGATGTCTTGCTTTCCAGCACGAGCTTCTGGTTAGCTAGCTCCAGGTCCCGTGCTGTCAGGTCCAGCTGCTCGTAGACTTTCGCATGCTGTTCGTTCATCTGCCGCAACATCTCTAGTTGCTTGGTGAGGTACTGCAAGAAAAAGTGAGAGGGAAACACTCCACATCCAAAATCCAGGTTGTTTCACAGGCAGAAATTCCTACAGCCTTTGCTTCCTCTGCTAATGCGTTTTGTGGCTGATTTACCCTCTGCCTGGTTGAACCCTTTTGCACAGGTGAAATATTCATACCCCTGCCCACTGTAAATACCTCTGTGTCTAAAATAAGGTTGGGCTTCCCGTGCCCTCTGTGAAGGGCACTAACCTCAATCTGTCTCAATTCAGCTGTTTTTTAATTCCTGGTACCCAAAGAAAGCTGATATCCCTGGGCCTGCGACCCTTCGCCAAAGTTGGCTGCAAGTGGCCAGTCGGTGCCTGGATTGTCTGACAGCTCGATTGCAGAAGCTGCGTTTCCTTGGAATTCAGGCGAAAACTCTGACGCGGTGAAACGTGAGGAGACCGGCGGTTTCTGTGTGTTTGCAGAGCCTTCTGTGAGTCTGTCATTGCAAGGTTTTATCCTGCAAAGGCTGGGAGAGGGGCATCTACCCAGGGGCTCTCTCTCAGCTGGACCAGATCCCGAATCCTACGGTGGATGTGCTCCTGAAGGGATGCTGGGGGGGGATGGCTAAATCCATCCACCAGCTTCCTTGGATATCAGCTGCCAGACCCCTGCAGCCATCACGTGCTGCTGTTGTGACCTCGCAGCCCTCCTCTGCCCTGTGTCCTTTTAAATCAGGGGGGGTTCCCATCTTTTCCAGTGGATGAAAACCCTCCTGGCACAGCAGGTTTAAGCCTCTAAGATCAGTTCTGTGGGCTCTGAGAAATACTGCCCTGACCCCAAAGGATGCTTGAAACAGTGGTTTAGATTGCAGCTCTTGGAAAAAGAGCTATTTTATGCCTCTAACAAAAGGGGCTGTGTTTCGGGGGTGCCGAGGGGCCAGCTGGGAACAAATGCGATTATGAATAACTGGAATCAAGGGAGAGCTGCAGCAGAGCAATGAGAGAGGAGTGTGAAGGCTGGTGGATGGGCAGGGAAAGGCCAAACGTGCCCCAGATGCAAGCTGGTGCCAAAATCTGGCGGGCACATCTGGGCAAGGGGTGGGGATGTGAGCAGATGGAAAATACCAGTTAGTGGAGCAAAAGGACCCTCACCAGAGCTGGCATGGGCTTGAGCAGACCTTAACCCATCCCTCTTCAGGCACATACAGAAGATACTTTAACTCCCACCACCATGGCGCATCCCTTCCTTTCTACTGGCATCTGAGCTGTTGGCACTGGCAGAAGCCCCCTCTTCCCCCCCATTGCCCGTAGGTGACAGCGGTGGCCGAGCAGCTCCTGTCCCCACCCCCGGACCATGTCCCTACCTCGATTTCCTGCACTTGCTCCTCGTTGGTGGCATACATCTGCTGCAGGGAGTCCTCCAGCTCTTTGTTGCGCTCCAGCAGCGTCTTCCCCAGCTCGGCGGCCAAATGCAAGTCTGAAAAGCAGACAGGACAAAGCTGCTGCGGTTCCTGCGGCACCGTGGGTGGGTGCGGTGCGGTCCCCGAATGCCACCGCACCAAACACAGCAGCACATTTTGCAAGGTGCTGGTTTTGTCGGCAGGTTTTGACATGGATGAGTGCTTATGGGACATGCAGGATCTGGCCTCTTTTCTCTCACTGGGCTGCAGGAGCAAGGGGAGGCCGAGCTCAGGACATCTGCAGCTCCTCCATGCAGTGAGGATGCGGTGCCCGGCTGGCTGCATAACCCTTCTGCACTGTGCTGCACACTGCGTAGCCAGGATCAGGCCCAAGGGAATTGGCTGGGGCAGGTGCTCAGCACCTCCAACCCCTGTTGCTGAGACGTGTCAGGGTGAGAGGGGCTCAGCATCCATCAGAATGAGAGCGAGGGTTGGTAAAGCCCTGCGGGGCCTTGGGGATGCTCTGTAAATTATATTATTATCTCTAATGAAGGGAGTGCCTTGCCTTCCCCGTCAGCCTCCATCCATCACCCGCTAATAGACTGACATGAGTAATAAAACCACGCGTGGCCCGAGGGGGCTGGAAGCTCCCCCCGCATCTGCCGCCCGGGCAGGGCTGCGTCAGCCGGGTCTGCGGCTCTTTCCTTGGGGCAGCTCCGGGGTGAGGACAAACCGCTTCGTATTCACTCTCTGCCACCTCTAAACACCCTTACGAAGCTACTGAAATAGTTGGACTTTAGGAGAAGTGGAGGGAAAAGTAGATATTGACATTATGGTCACCTAAAATACCACGTTTGCTGCCTCCTGGGTGAAGAAAAAGCCCCAGGACCCTGCAAATCCTGTGTTGGCCAAGCTTGAGCACCTCAGGTGATGCTGTTTGGGGGTGGCACAGCTGGCTCTGATAACATCCCCCTGCTTCCACAGAAACTGGCTGTCTCCTTAAAGCCTGACCTCCTGGGATCATGTGGGTTCCTGTTTTTCCTGGTGCTTTTAGAGGTGAGTTTCTAGCTCTGACAGTGGCAGACTGAAAAATCTGACCTTAAACCTCCAAAAAGGTAAGGAAACAGACCCTGATGTGTGCCACTGCTCTTTCTGGTATAGTTATCACATGGTCTTGGGTAACGAAGGATGGGCAATCCTGCAGGGTGCGAGGGGACCTGGGTCTCCTGCCCTGGTGTTTTCTCAGCCTAATGTAATGCTCCTCTCTAGTCTGCAGTTAGCAATGTGTTTTGCCAAGGCTCTGCCAGGGCTGAGAGCAGCAATAATTTCTTCTAGCAGTTAATTTGGCTACACAGTTGACTGGGAAAGAGTGATACTTGGTCATTAGGACAAGAAGAAGGGGAACCAGGACATCTAGGCTGTGTTCTGAGCCTGGGAAAATCCCTGATCTCTCCCACTTGAGGTGGCACATTGTGAAATGAGTCTCACGCCAACCTCTGGGACACACGTGCTCGCTGGGAGGAGTCCTGCCGGGGCTTGGGACTGGGCTTTCCTGAGGGATGATGCCGCGCTGCGGGAAGTGCTGGTGTGTTATTAATTTGTGTGATGCCCATGTTTCTTTCCATGGGGCTCCAGTGGAGCTGGAGTGCTGGCTCTCCAGATGTGGTGCAGCCAACAGCTGCTCAGTGTGTCCTCGAATCTCCCCTGTACCATGGGAATGTGCTCTCCAGCTGTGGCCTGTGTTGCAGGGTGTTCTTCTAGGCTGTGACCTTTTTAATTATAATCCTCATCATTGCACGGTGACCTGGTCTGGGGGCTATCAGTGCAATCAAGATATTGGCACATTTCCTGATGGACACACCTCCTCCACCTATTTTTTTTTTCAAGCACCAAATTTCCCCAGTTTCCACAGTGCCCTTGGGAGACCGAGTGTTTGCTACACCAGCTGGGGACAGAGGAACAGCCAGATGCCAGCAGAGATGGAGGACAATTTGTGCCTCTAAGCTGCTTGGGGCTCTATTTAATGGCACCTCCACCTTGCCAGAGCCGGTGTCGTTGCTGGAGACGGGCACCTTGCAAATCGCATCCCTTGCAGCAAGTGGGGCCCCGGCAGAGAGATGTGTGGTGAGAGGGCTCCGTGCTGCACTCCAGGTAATGAGTCGAGTGTGTCCCTGTCCCTGCAGATTACACCAGTGCTCTCCCACCATATGGCATCCAATTTAATCAGCTGGGCTTGAGTTAAGTGGATTAGGCAGTGTAAGATCCTGCATTGTAATTTAAAGGGCTCTGTCAGCAATAATTTAATAGGGGAAATGGGCAGCGTTTGGGGACAAGTGGGAAAGAGGAAAGAACAGGGCTGAGCTCTGAGGAGGAGATTGATTCTTCGTTTCCATTGTGAGCGTAAGGGCCTGGGAGACCCCAGGCTTGAAGGGCACAGGGGAGTTGGGTCTTTTAGTGTCTTTTAACTGCCTCAGCCGTTGTCACACACACACTCACTCACTCAATCTCTGCCTGCCAGCCAGCCAAAGCATTCTCTGTAATCCTGTCTCATCCACCCCCTCGTGCCCAAGTCCTCTTCCCCACCTGTTGGTCTCCCCCCGGGCTGTGGGACCACGGGGAGGGGGGGGATGCTGCATTGAAGTGCTTTAATGTCGTCTTTAGACCAGATCCCTCTTGATATTTGCACTAATTGTGGCTCTGCACAGGCTTGGGGAGCACAAAGCTCTTCTCCTTTGAGACCTCAGAAATCTGAATGTGAATTTTTCAGCAAGTTCTTTAGGGTGGTGGGGGAAAGAACCGTTTCGGAATTTGTGAGTTTTCTTTGCATAACACTGTGGTTTTCCCCACAATTTCTGTATTCCTCTTTGCTGCTCCGCTGTCAGATCAGCCAGCCAGTGCTGTACGACTTGCCCTAATTTAGCAGATATGCTGATGCCTCCCTTCCCCCTCCCCTCTCGACTGCAGAAGGAGAAATAAAGTGGTGGGGAGCGGCTGTGCTGCGTGCCCGCTCCCTCCGCAGCCCGCCTGCACTGAGCACACCGCCGTGAAATGGCCAACGTTCAGCTTCAAAATTGTGGGAATTGGTGTTGCCCAAATGCTCTTTGGGAGAGGACCATGGATGAAAGCTGTCCTGGGCAGCACCGGCTTGGTGCCCTCTGGTCCTCAGCACCGCAAGCACCGCCGTGACCCCTCTAATTAACACCAGCCAAGGAGACAGCCCGCGTCCCCGAACAAAGAGCTGCGCCTACGGAGCAAAGCGGAGGCAGGGATGGAGGCTGCCTTTCCCTGCAAGCTTCCGTGGGAAAGGCGCCTGAGCAAGGAGGGAGGGGAAGAGAGGAGAGACCATATGGTGGGAAGGGAGCGGGAGCTGAATCCAAGCAGCGCTGGGTACAGGGGAGCGTGGCCAGGCAGTGCATCCGGGAGGCAGCCGTCCTGAAGCTGCAGAGGTCATCAGCCCAGCAATAATTCTGCTGGCAAACTTGAAAAAAAAAAAATAATAAAAAAAAAAATCCCGATCCAAAAGCTTCAGCAGGTTGTCTTTGACTGAAAGAGGTTGAGGAACAAACTGCAGAGTGTTTCCCCCGCTGCAGCATCCCGTGGCAATGCTGGCACAGGCAGATGTGCACTGCACGGGGCTGCTGCGGAGCCCAGTACTTCCCGGCTACCCCAGCCTTCGCAGCAGCTTGCGGTGAGGCACAAGGAGGGTTTGGAGCCATTTCTGCCTTTCCAGTGCTGGCCTGCATCTGTTTGGGCGGAGCAGTCTTTGCCACAGCCTGATCCCTGAAGGGTTTTTTTTCCCCTCCAGCATCCCTTGGTTGTGGCTTTGGGGGAGCGTAAGCCTGGTGCTGGGCACAGGAGGTTTTGGCTGCTCTTGGTGCAACAGTGACCCAGTAGATATTCAGATGGTCCTCATAAATGTGGTTTTCTGGAGGAAGGTATCATCTGAAACGGGCACTTTGGGCTTTCCCCTGTCCTCTCTCTTGCACTGAGGGATTCATGTGTTTAGGCTGCGAGAGCACGTGCCCCCTGCTCCAAGCACAGGCGAGGAATGCTGTGCTTTGCTCCTCACCTTTAAATAACCCAACCATCCCTTCATCCTGCGAGGTGGGCAGGCTTGTAGGGGGGTGTTGGAAGTCTTTTGGCTTGTAGAGCTAAAAGCAGGGGTTTATGGTGCATATTTTTGCAAGTTCTTTTCAGCTAAGCATCTATTAAGGAATTTCTTGTCCCTTCCTAAATGGCGGGGGCTGCAGAAAGGGCTGCTCCTCTCCTCCTGCTGCAGATGGTGAATTCACCTGCTAAGGAGTGGGGAGGAGCAGCTAGCAGAGCTCTGGTGTGGAGGTCTCTAGAGGAAGTTCAGGGTGCTCGTTAGCTGATGGATGGGGTAGGTTGAGAGTTAAGAACTGATGTTTAATGCTGTTGATGTTTAATTTAATTGCATTTGCTGTCTGCTCCATTACACATGGGTACTTAGAGTCAAGGGTAGGTGCAATTATTCCTTTCAAAATTTAAATAAATGATGCTATGCTGGTTTACTCCAGGGTAGGGTGTACTTGCTACTCATTTATTTTTCTTCTTGGTTACAAGGGATTGTGCTGTCTGGGTATATTACAAAAAAGATCAGCTTTTGTATACCACTTACTGCTGCTCCATCACAGGTGATGGAGGCAATCTGTGTACTTAGCCCTTATAAACCTTTGCAGTGGAATGCGCTGGGGTGCAGAGAAGCAAGTGCCATCTGACAGCATCTTGCAAACAACTACAGGCATGTCTGGATGTGGAAAAGCCTTTTTAACATGCCCATTCCACAGATGATAGTGTTTGCTATGGCCAGGCAGAGCTTTCAGAGAGCCACCAGTGTTACTGCTGAGGGATGGATTCTCCATCCCCTTTACGCTGGCATAACTTGGACATTCCTACCCAAATCAGCTTTGCACTTGATGTTCTGTGTGTTTTTTTCATGGGGACCTGCCATTTTGGTGTAATTGGGTGTACTGCGAAGGCAGAGTTTGCTTTGCAGAGCAGCCCAGGGCAGTAAGGGGGAACGGTGCCTGTGGCAGGGCTGGGTGTGAGCAGGCAGAGGGGGTGCGAGAAGCCCCTGGCAGCACGGCCGCGTCCTCCCTCTTCCCCTCCTTGTTTCAAACCATGGCTCTAGCTGGGCTGAGCTGATGTTGGGCACACGGGCATTTCTGTGAGCCTAATGAGATTTTCTGGATTTCCTGCTTGCTTTTTTTTCTTCCTTTTCTTTCTCTTGTGTAATCTGTTACGTACCCCTGGGCTGCCTTTGGCTTTGCAAGCTTCCCTGGTAGGGAGGGAACTCAGCTCGTGGCAGAGATGCAGTTTGCAGGGGGTTGAGGCAAGCACAGTGCAATGAGAGCAGCTCCCTCCATGCTGTCTCTAGTCCCCTGAGCAGAAATGGCACCACCGAGGAGTGGAAAACCCTGACAAGGGGCTCAGGGCTGCGCTGTCTGTACCGTGCTGTGCTGCAGCAAAGCCCTCAGCCCCTGCTGTTCCCTGTCTCGCCTTCTGTATTTTCCAGTCTTATCCAGTACGTTCTTTCTATCAGCTCTTCTCTTTTTATGCTGCTCAGATGCTCATCAGGCTTTTTTGATTCAGTTGATGCTCACCTTTTTCATTCTGTGCCCCAAAGCCTCCCCTATATGTTGACATTTGAGACCTTCTGTGGCTACCTCTGCCCACAGGCTGTATGTGTCTATACACACACAGACGCAGCAGCCACATCCCCATGCCCACAGCAATCAATGTGTGTTTTGCCAACTTGTTATAGCATGATAACACAGAGTATGTTATTAATCCATGGTTGGGCCCTATCTGCACCGTTCCCTGCTGTTCTCTTATCCAAACAGCCTCGGTGCCCGTGTTTGCCTTGTAGGCTAAAATGGTTTCAAAGAGCTTGGTGACTGGTGGCTCAGATGCTCTGATATTGCACCTGGATCAGAAAGTGTCCTAAATAAATACATACAAGTGGAGTTGCTGGGGAGAAGAAGCGAGGAGAGAGGAGGGAGAAAGGCAGCCAGTGCTTTCCTGTATGCACCCCTCCTCCAGGCAGCAAAGCTCTAACTAATTAATTATGTTGGGATGCAGAGAACCATGAACAGAGGCTTTTACTTTTTTAAAGCTGAAGACACAGACAAGTGGATTGGTGCCATGTGGGAATCTCATCTCCCCGGTGTGTTTTGGGAGGAGGTTGTAGCTGACCCAGGACGGACAAGGAGGATTAGCTCCAGGGAGACTTTACGTGTAGTCTTTTGCTGCTGCTGCCCCGCAGCCCTGTGCACGTGCAGAGCCCCAGGAAAAGGTGATCTGTGAAGGACAGGTCGGCGTGCTTGCACGGTGCACGCAGCAACGGGCTGCCGCAGCCACGTCAGCTCTCTAGCCCAGCTCACGCCTACGCAACGTGAGCTTGGCAGCTCTTGCTGAGGGGAGGCAAGTGGGACCCCCAGTCCCAAGTGGTTCAGTCTCTTGGGGAGCAACTGAATTCCAGCTGCAGCAGCCCCCAAGACCACCCCCAGCACTGTGGCTGCTGGTTACTCCTGTGTGCTACTTCTCAGATGCCAGAGGCATGTAAGGGATACAGGAGATCCTTCTTCCATAGCTGTGCGTTACAGCTCAACGCAGAAAACAGCCTGACCCTCTGCAGCAACACCAAAAACCTGCCCACCTCCTCTCTAGCAGCCCCTCTGCTTGGCTTTAGAGTGTGTTGTCTTGCACACTGCTGCCCCAGCACTGCTCCCTTGGGGAAGTGCTCTGAAGAACTGTTCCTCTGGGTGCTAAGCTCACACGCAGCCCAGCTGCCTCGTGCCTGGCTGTTGGTACTGGCTGGAGATGCTGCCCGTGTGGGAAGAGGTCCTGACTGAGGGAAGTGATTGGTGCTGTCTGTGGAGCTAGGCAGGAGGAACACAGTGCTGCAGCCTTCCAGCCTGAGTTTGCAAGAGAAGGGGATGATGAAATACGTGATGTGCTTTCCAGATGGTGTCATTTATGTCCATCACTAGTCCTGAGCAGGATGCCTCTTTCAGGAGCCCAACACCAAAACCAGTGTCCCTGAAGCAGCTCTGCTGCAAGGACTGGTGCTCGAGGGATGTGCTGTGCTGCTCCTCGCTCTACCTCCTCCTGCAGGGACCAGTGCTCAGCCACCACCTCCCAGTCCAGTGTGCCTTCCCAGGACTCAACACTTGCTTGCAGGCCAAGAAAACTTGGAAGATGACAATATCCTAGCTTCATCTGCTATCACTGCAGCTGCACAAGTGGAAGAGGTCAGCATGGACCTGGATACTACACACACGAAGGACTGAATTCTTCAGGGAGAAGACCAGTTAACTGAGCAGTGCCAGGGCAGCTGCACTGCACGTGGGATAAGCTAGAGTGGCTTCCCAGAAGGCTGCAGAGGAACAGGCTGTTCAAACCTTTAAAAGAAGTGTCACCTTTTGGAGAGAAGTTTTACAACTGTTTGTTAAATATGCATGGAAAAAAACCCAAAGAACACACTCTAACACAAAATCACTTTAAAATTCCCAGCTGTGCAAAGACCAGCAGTTGTGTAACAGCTGGTCTCATTCCTCCAAGTTATTTTGTATTGGAGATATTTTCCTAAGTTTTTGGCCCATATATGTGTTTTTCAGCAGATTAAATGGAGGCTTTGGAAGCCCTAAGGATGCGCTTGGTGCGAGCACACAGATGTATTAGTTGGGTGAGATGGGAATATACCACTGTGCTGCTCTGGGACGGGCCTTTTAGTTGAGGAGATGGAGTGTGTGCAGGAGCGAGGAAGCCGTGTGGTAGCCTGAGCGCTGGTACTGCTTTTAGCAGAAGCAGGATTGAACCCTGCTGCTGTCACAGCTCTAAGTGGTTCCTGACTACCACACCGACTCCGTGCATCCGCCCTGTCACCAGCCAGTGCCAGCTGGTGCAGAAGGAAAGAGAGAGGGCTGAAAAATACAGGGGTGGGGGACAGCCTCTGCGTACGGTGCCTTGGC
>Ga0065711_1044648_pt1 | contig 13965 bp, 6 predicted proteins | sample Hoacrofraction12_FD_59098 | JGI IMG/M metagenome (GOLD analysis project Ga0065711, IMG submission 59098) | Hoatzin crop microbial communities from Cojedes, Venezuela - Epithelial fraction 12 v2 (version 2) | ecosystem: Host-associated > Birds > Digestive system > Esophagus > Crop | place...
CATGGTATGGAATACCGGGCTCTGTTTGGCCAGGTGGGGTCAGCCCCCACCCCCCGGCTGTGCCCCTTCCTGGATTCCAGTGAAAATTAACCCTGTTCTGGCCAAACCCAGGACAATCCAACAAAACAGTTGAAATAGAGGGTCAAGCATCCCCACCACAGGTATGCCAGCATTTTTGTTGCTTTGGGCCAACTATAGGCTGGTTCTAAGCAGTGCAATATTCAGTGCATTCCCAAAAGGCAACCATGATGTCCCAATTCTTTTTCTGTGTCCAAGGAACACACCGTATAGATGGAGTTATACATCTACTGTCAGTCCAGTTAATGTTTTAACAGCCTAAAAGCCTGAATTATCTATTTGATACAGAAATTGCCATCATTATAATTATTATATTAAATTATATTATATTAAATATTGTATTAATGACAGGATCTCAAGGGGTCTACTAAGAACCCTGACCCTTCCCGCTGGCTTTGTGTTCAGCAGGAGGAGCAGGGTGCCTGTGGCAGGTGCAGCACCCTCAGTCTGGGGTCCTGCTCATGGCTCTGGGGGTGCATCTCTCCACTGTCCCCCAGCTGGCTGCACCCTTGGACCCCAAGGGGGAAGTGGCAGGTGCATCCCCCTACATGGTGACACAAAGGGCTGTTATTACCCCCTCTCCAGGGTCTGTCAGGCCATTTCCCCCAGCCGGCCAGTAACATTCGTTGAGCCAGTGGCAGCTCCCAGAGAAGCTACCTGTGTACCTGTGCCACAAATCTTACCATCCTTGGTCTTGGTGTAATTCAAGGAGCAAATGCCATTCAACCAGCAAGTACTCTGTTTCCCGCAAGCTTTGTGGCCAATGGTTGAGCCATATGTACTAGATATCTCTGGAAAAGTAAAGAAATATGAAGAAAAAGACCCTCAAAAAAAAAACATTTTGAAACATTTCAAAGACAGGTATTAAACTAGAGAAATAAAGTCTCCAACTGGGTAAAAATCACGGCTGGTTTCAAGCAAGAGTTGTACCTACAAAGAAGTCCTGCATACCAGTAAACATGTTAGGAGAAAAACACAGGCCCTGTGCAGTAAGTAGCAATAACCAGGCAGATTGGTTTGTTGTGCTCCTGGTGGATCCATTTAGTTTGATACCTTTGGCACTTAGCAGCATTCCTCTGCAGCTTCTACATCCCACTGTGTTAACAAGATAGAAACCTGTTGATGTTTCTTCCTGTTACTTATTAGAGTAATAAAGGTGTCAGCTGATGTACGCTGTGGTTGCACGACCATCTGTTCAGGACTAAACAAGTCACTTGGACACTGGAATAAGCATCGAGAAGCTTCTGCGTGTTACTGCTTCTGCAGCAATCCCCACTGCACAAAATGCAGTCACCGTTTCAGACATTTCAAGATAACAGGCTGGCAACAGCTTCAGATATCCTGAATTTACCTGCATAGAATGAAATACCAAAGCAATTAGGTGTTTTGTAAGAGAAATGCTGCGGATTTTGCTGGACAAACTCCTCCACAGATGGCACATGTTTAGTTAGATTTATGCAGTTGGTTGCCCCAGGGTAGACTTTGTGCCAGCACTCTTGCTCCCTGAGGATGTGTTTTTATTTTAGTGTTTTTATTTTGCTGGGTAGCTCTTGGAAACTTATGTTACTTATTCTCTGACCAAAGGCTTGGACAACTGACTAACCTCAATGGTATTCCTTGAACACTGGAAAGTGTAAGAGCTGTAAATAATTGATCTGGGATACTAGGACAGTGTTTTTTATAATTTTGAAACAAACAGAAAACAGCTTATTTTTCATAAAATTCTGTGATTTCAATTTTTTTTTCTCTGTAAGCTATAAAAACCTCAAAGTTTAGTGGAATTCCCCAAACGTACATAGAATAATCATTATTATGTTTAATTCTGATCTTTTGTATAATGTGAACTACATTTCACAGAAGAAAATAATTTCAAATTGAGCAATCAAAATGTTCCATTCCATTTCAAAAGGGAACACACTGACACTGAAATGCTCCACTTTAAAGAAGTTACTGAAATAGTCATTTATCCTAAGACACATTTGGCACAAGTCAGTGTTTTCAAAGTCCTTTGTAACTTTCCTAGACTTGCATTATAGTCACAAACTCATTTATTTTAAGTGTAAAACCTATCTATAATTTGAGTATCCTAAACACATAATTTTTCCACCTAGATAAAGACTATCTGTTTTCACAGATTATGGTTTGGCTCAGTACCGGTTTTTTTTCTGACAGGGAAAAATATCTGCATCTAGTCTGGATTCAGATGGGATATGTATTATTCATGACAGCATAGCATTGCTGGGATTCATGATAGGACAGAATTATGGTCTGACTGTCCATATTGTATATTCCCAAATCTTCCTCTCTCCCTCCCTCCCGAACTGATTGTAAACTCTGAAATTCATGGGCCTGCGACTGTTTGTGGAGACTTTTGTAGCCATGGAGAACATAATGGAACAACTAGTAACTTAAGCAATCAGTACCTTCAATGATTTCTGCAATAATTTTTTAATTTATACATGTTTGTAACATCTACTCGTTCTTATCTTACTAAAGTAGCTTGTCTTTGGAAGAGGAAAAAGGTTACTATTTTTTTAAACAAAGTATAAAAATAGCCTCCTAGAAAGTAAATTTTGATGCATAAGTAAGGTTCTTAAATTATTACTGTAAAGAGAAGAACTTAGTCATAATCTTTCTACAAAATCATTGTTGCTATGTTTTGTCTGTATTGTTTTTCTTGCTTCTTTCCCATAGAATACAAGCATTTATGTCGGAAAAGGCATTTAGGATCTCAAGTCCAATCATAAAAGTAACACTGCGAAGTCCACCACTAAACCAGGTCCCTTTGACAATCATGGTGTCAAAGCATCCTTGTTCCCAAATAATCTTTCTAGTCACTTAGCACATAGTGAAGCAGAAAAACTAGACACACTAGGTGCAATGTAAACCACCATAGACTGACAAAATGCTGAATAATAACGGTCTGTGATGAAGTGAGTTCAAGCATTTCTAAAGGATTCAGGAGCTTCCATTAACTTAATGGCTGTTCTAAGCTTACAGTGGCAGAAATATGACCGAAAGTGAGGTAATTCCTTACCATTGTAAATCTATGTCACCCTACTGATAACGGTTGTGACATTATACTTTGCTGCAGCCGTTGTGCTTGTCTAGTCTGAAAAGTCAGGAGTCCATTGAAAATGACGTCAAATAGGGAATAAGCCAACGTGAAGCAAGTACCCTATCTTGTTTGAGTTTTATTTATTTGTTTGTTTACTTGGTTATATTTTGCATCTCTTTAAAGACTAACATATTCTTTTAGAGATAGGGCCTTACCCCTAGTACAGAACAAAAGGAAAAAGGCAACATTAGCCACTACAGTTGGAAATTACAAGCTACTATAAAGAAATACTGCATTGCAGATAACATAAATTATAGGTGCTGCTAATTCTCTGTGACATTCACTTAGTGCAATGATAAATATCGAACAACTCCACATCTGCCAACATTGGTATGTTTTCAATCACTTAAGAACTTCAGATTTCATATCCAGTTCAAAATCTCTGAGATCAATTATGGCATTCAAAATGGTTCTACTTAAAATCTATGCCATGAGGTTAATATATTCAGTCTTTCAATAGGGCTGTTAGAATAGCAGTTCAAACTGAATATTCAGACACCGTCCCTGGACAATAGTTACGACTATGTGAATAATGGCCCCCATGGCTTTCCTGATCTGAGCATCATGGGCTTGCTGCAAGGCTTTCCCATGGCGCTGAACCCAAATACCACCATGGGCTCCACCAGTGACACCCCCACCGCAGCCACACTTCCAGTTTTCTTGGTTGCAGCCTGAACCCTCTGCTGGGTCTCACTGACATTGAAGCTGTGCTGACTATTTTTAACATGGAGAAATTTGTTTATAGTTCCTTCACATCATTTTTAATCGTACAGTACAGTAATGGTATAGCCTGCTTCTTAAAAAAAAAGCTCAAATGCATGTTTGAAACATGTATCTCTTCTTGTTACTTTTTTGTAGAAAGCTGAGGATGTATTTTTAATTCTCAGCCATTTGCTAAAATTAGAAGACTATACTTGCCAACATGTAAAAATAGGAGTGAAAAATAGGTTGACTTGTCATGCAGTTTGGCTATTCGGTTGGTCAAGAGCCATTGGTGTGATTAAGGCAGCTCTATAAGAGCTGTAAGTCAGAGAAGTCCAAAAATCTCCACTTAGCCTTTTATGAACTGGTTTACTGTAGGTGAAGATCTGATTCAGCACATGACATCACAAACTCTGAGATATATTTCTCTTGTATACTTGTACCTTCACTCTTTCGTGGAACATGCACTGTCAGTATTTGCACGTGTACAGTCATCATTTGCTGAATGATAGTTCATCCAAGGATATAACAAAAAGGCAATTAAGAAGTAGATCAGCTAACAACACGGGTATGATTTTATTTTAGATAGTGAAAAATAAGAACAAAACTAAACCCACGTTCCCCCCACCCCCTTCTTCCCAGGATCATCTTCACTCCTGACTGACTCATCAACCTCCCCCCCCCACCCTGAGCAGTGCAGAGGGAGTGAGGAATGAGAGTTGTGGTCAATTCATCAGACATTGTCTCTGGCATTCCTCCCCTGCTCCGCTGTGGGGTTTGTCCTGTGGGACGCAGTCCTTCATGAACTTCTCCAGCATGGATCCTTCCCATGGGCTAGGAAGTTCATCAAGGACCGCTCCAATGTGGGCTATTTCTATGGGGTGTAGTCCTTCAGGAACAGACTGCTTCAGTACCGGTCCCCTGTGGGTTCACAGGTCCTGCCAGAAGATCTGCTCCAGCATGGGTTCTCCATGGGTTCACAGCTTCCTTTAGACACATGCACCTGCTCCAGCATGGGGTCCTCCACAGGCTGAAGCTGGATAGCTGCTCCACCATGGGCCACCATGGGCTGCAGGGGGACAACCTTCTTCAGCGTGGTCTTCACCATGGACTGCAGGGGAATCTCTGCTGTGTCTCCTGGAGCACCTCCTCCCCCTCCTTCTTCCCTGACCTTGGTATCTGCATGGTTGTTTCTCCCAAATTTTCACTCCTCTCTCCCAGCTGCTGTTGTATAGTTTTTTTTACCTTTTCTAAATATGTTATCACAGAAGTGCTACCAACACCTTAGCTTTGGCCAGCAGTGGGTTTGTCATGAAGCCAGCTGGATCTGGCTCTGTCTGACATGGGGACAGCTTCTGGTGTTATCTCACAGAAGTCACCCCTGTAGCCTCCACGCTACCAAAAACCTTGCCATGGAAAGTCATTACAATGAGAAAACAGAATTTCCTACACCAAAGTCAAAATAACATCATAACAACACTGACAAAGGTGGACAAGTTACACGCTCTCCACCCCTCATGCTTTTATCATAGTTACAAAAAAAGATTTCTCCACAATTATTTTGTTGTCTGGCAATATTCCATCCATATTTTCCTGTTATCTCTCCCAGTTACTGTCCTTACCTCACACTCTTCACGTGCCCCACCTTAGGCACCAAAAAGTACTGTGATGTGTTGACCTTGGCTGGCCACCAGGTGCCCACCAAGCCACCCTATCACTCCCCTACTCAGCAGGACAGGGGAAGAAAATAAGAATAATAAACTCATGTGTCAAGATAAAGGCAAATTAATGAAGGAAAGCAAAGACCATACAAGGAAGCAAAGGAAAACAAACAGATCTATTCTCTACTTCCCAACAGCAGGTGAAGTCCAGTCACTTCCTAGGAAGTAGGACCTCAGTATGTGTAACAGTTGCTTCTGAAGACAATCAACCTAATAATAAACACCTCCCTTCTCTCCCTTTCTCTTAGCTTTCATTGATGAGTGCAATATTATATGATATGGAATATCCCTTTGGTGAGTTTTGGTCAGCAATCCCGGCTATGTCCCCTCTCAATCTCTCACCCAACCACAGCCCACTGGCCTTTGGAGCACAGGTGGGGGGTGGTTGGACAGACAGCTTTGATGCTGTGTGAGCACTGCTTAGGAGTAGCCAAAACACCGGTGTGATATCAATACCATTTTGGCTGCAAATACAAAGCACAGCACTATGAAGGTTGCTATGGAGAAAGTGAATTCCATCCCAGCCACACCCTGTACACCAGCACTCAGGTTATAGTGAAGGGAATGTTTGATTTAAACTGTTGTCTGGTCTTCCTATTCAGCTGAGACATTATGATGAACAGGAGTTGACGTTGGGCTGAAAGAAGATAAACAACAAAAATTTAGCTGTTTCACTTACTGTTGTGGCTTTTGACAAGGACAGAGGAATCCTTGTCTATATTTCTAGGAAACCTTATGTATTACACTGCATAGGACATTAAACAAAACACACAGAAAATATTAAGTAAAACGACCAGAGTTTTCTGTAGGGCTGGTGCCAAGAATGTATGGCTATCAGGCTAGACACACATTCACCAAATTGTCAAAAGAGTAAGTGGACATTGTATTAACCAAATGGCACAGTGATATTGAACTTTTTCTGGTTAGCATCCTTCAAAACACTTAATATCTCTAATTATTTGTTAAAATTATTTAAAATGTCTAAACAACATTTGAGAGGGAGTATATTTTCATGAAATCTACTTTTAACATTCAGATGTTCTCCCTCCATTTTTTATTTCTAGTACAAAACCTACTTGTAATTAAAAAAAAAGTAATTAATATCATTAATGAAAATTCAAGCTTTGATTTCTTCCTCTAGCAGACAAGACACTTCAGATATTAGCCAGGTATGTCTCAGTGGTAGTTCTAATATTACAATCAAGCTCTGTAATGAGCTTTCTTGAGTAAAAGGAATCAATGACAGGTCCTTCCTCTGATTAATGTTTGAAATACTGATTAGGTATGTGGTACTGGATTTTTAAAAGCATCTACAAGTATTATACAGATATCTAGCCATTTGTATGGTAATATCTCATAATGCATCCTTTCCATCTTCCTAATTAATTTCCCTGTTTGTTCCCTACCTCCTGCTCTTGGAATTTTGAGCAGTCTGTACACAGATGCTTCAAATATACACCACAGTTTTCTTTCTGACATATTACCACCTCCGAAGACACGAACCAGTCATAAAAAATTTCCACAGTCTTTTTTTCATTTTTTTAATTCAATATCTTTATTTCCAGAAACGTATCATCATATTAAGTAAGTGATTATGTGGTGCTGTCCAAGTGCAAATTCATAGTCAAATTCCTAGCAAGCTGTCACCACTAAGAATCATGAAATCATAGAATGCTTTGGGTTGGAAGGGACCTTTAAATGGTCATCTAGTCCAACCCCATTACAGTGAGCAGGGATATGTTCAACTAGACCAGGTTGCTCAGAGCCCCATGCAACCTGACCTTGAATGTTTCCAGGGATGGGGCATCCACGACCTCTCTGGGCAACCTGTTCCAGTGTTTCACCACCCCTACTGTAAAAAATTTCTTCCTTATGTCGAGTCTAAATCTACCCTCCTTTAGTTCAAAAGCATTACCCCTTGTCCTGTTACAACAAACCTAGCTAAAACGATTGTCCCCATCTTTCCCATATGCCACCTTTAATTACTGAAAGGCAGCAATAAGGTTTTCCCACAGCTTTCTCTTCTCCAGGCTGAACAGCCCCAACTCTCTCAGCCTTTCCTTATAGGACAAGTGTTCCAGCCCTCTGATCATTTTTTGTTGCCCTTCTCTGGACCTGCTCCAACATATCCATGTCTTTCCTGATCTGAGGGCTCCAGAGCTGGACACAGGACTCCAGGTGGGGTCTCACCAGAGCAGAGTAGAGTGGCAGAATCACCTCCCTCAACCTGCTGATCATGCTTCTTTTGACGCAGCCCAGGATACAGTTGGCCTTCTGGACTGCTAACGCACATTGTTGGCTCGTGTCAAGCCTTTCATCCACCAGTACTCCCAAGTCCTTCTTGACAGGGGCACTCTCAATCGCTTCATCCCCCAGCCTGTACTGATATCCATGTGCGGGACCTTGCACTTGGCCTTTCTGAACCTCATGAGGTTCACATGGGCCCACCTCTCCAGCTTGGCCAGGTCTCTTTGGATGACATCCCATCTTTCTGGCATGTCAGCTGCACCACTCAGCTTGGTGTCATCTGCAAAATTGCTGAGGGTGCACTTGATCTCACTGTCTACGTCATTGATGAAAGTGTTAAACAGTACCAGTCCTAGTATGGACCCCTGAGGGACACCACTTGTCGTGGGTATCCATTTGAACAACGAGCCATTGACCACTACCCTCCGACTGAGACCATCCAACCAATTCCCTAGGTACTGAACAGTCCACCCATCAAATCCGTATCTCTCCAATTTAGAGAGAAGGATGCTGTGGGGGACTGTGTCGAAGGCTTTACAGAAGTCCAGATAGATCACACCCATAGCTCTTCCCTTGTTCACTGATCTAGTCAGTCCAACATAGAAGGCCACTAGGTTGGTCAGGCAGGACGTACCTTTGGGTGAAGCCATGCTGGCTGTCTCGAATCACCTCCCAGTCTTCCATATGCCTTAGCATAGCTTCTAGGAGGACCTGTTCCATGGTCTTCCCAGGCACAGAGGTGAGGCTGACAGGTCGGTAGTTCCCAGGGTCCTCCTTCCTACTGTTTTTAAAAAAGGGCACAACGTTTCCCTTCCTCCGATCACCAGGGACTGCCATGACACTTCAAATATTGTGGGAAGTGGCTTGGCAAAGCCAGTTCCCTCAGGACTCTGGGATGCATCTCATCAGATCCCATAGATCTATGCATGTTCAGGTTCCTCAGGTGGTCATGAACCTGATCTTCCCTTACAGTGGGAGGGGCTTTACTCCCCTGGTCTCCACTTTGTGGTCCATTGACTCCAGAGGGTGAGGAGAGAGGCTGCCAGTGGACACTGAAGCAAAAAAGTTGTTGAGTACCTCAGCCTTCTCATCTGTTGATACTAGGTTGCCATTCTTGCTCATCACAAGGGGTACACTTTCTTTGATCCTCCTTTTCTGGTTGACGTATCTGTAGAAGCCCTTGTAAATTCTTTGCATCCCTTGCCAAAATCAGCTCCAGCTGCACCTTGGCCTTCCTGAGAGCCTCCCTACACAAACGGGCAGCATCCTTATACTCTTCCTGGGATACCTGTCCCTGCTTCCACTGCCTTTGCAGTTCCCTCTTGCTCTTTAGTTTGCCCAGCAGGTCTCAAATCAGTCATGCTGGTCTCTTCCCTTCCTTGCCTGGTTACTGAAAGCTCTTGCATACTATGTAAAACATCCTTAATGATGTGCCAGCTCTGTTCTGCCCCCCTGTCCCTGAGGACCATTTCCGAGGGGGTCTTTCTAACCCCTTGAAGAGCTGGAATTTTGCTTTCCTAAAATTTGGGGTCCTGACTATACTCGTCACCTTTCCCATATTCCTCAGGAGTGTGAACTCCACCAGTGCATGATCACTGCAGTCCAGGCTGCCTCCAATCTTGACATCACTAATGAGCTCATTTGCATTGGTGATCATCAGGTCCAGTATTTCATCCCCTTGGGTAGAGGTGTCAATTATCTGGCTTAAGAAGTTATCCTCAATTCACTCTAGGAATCTCCTGGATTGCCTACAGCTTTCCATGCTACTTTTCCAGCAGATGTTGGGGTGGTTGAAGTCCCCCAACACGACGAGAGACTGAGAGTGTGAAGCCTCCTGGAGCTGGAGGAAGAAGTCTTTGTCAGTAGGCTCCCCTTGATCAGGCAGCCTGTAGTAGACACCAACCACAAGGGTTTATTCTCCTTTAGTCTTCATTTTCTCCAGTTCTTCTCTTTGAATAGCAGTGCTTCAAATAAAGATTCAACATCAGTCAGGACTTTTTCTCTTTAGTGTAATATGTAATTCCTTCTAACTTATGTTTTTTTATTGTTTTTCTGTCTTAGCCAATGTTTTCACTATCTCTGAATTTAGGAAAAAAATTATTAACTTTCTTTTTTCCTATTTTATTTTCCTAAAAGTTATAGATCTTAAATAACCCTAAATAAAATATACATTCCTTGACTGTCCCACCAAATGAATAATTTAGTTAAACACATTTACATTTATGCTTTCTTTACAACCATTTAGTTTTGAGTTTATGTGACAGCACAATATGCAAATCAATCAGCTTGTCTTTTAAGATTAATATTTCAATATAGCATCAAAAAATTTTTTAGGAATAAAGATTTTTTTTTCAAACCTACATTGCTCAATTTTATAGTTATATTCAAAACGCTATACAGTATTTGAAATTATCCTTCACTTACATAAGCTACATAAAACTGGAAAGCTTCACCGTGTCCTTATAGCATCCAGCAAAGCAAGTCATTTACATTCAGGTTGACAGGAAATATAAAGGAACATCTTACTTTCTCAAATCTGAGGGCTTTTACCTTCCCTTTTAAAAAGAACAGTTCACAGTCTATATCACGTGATCTGAATCATCTACAACACTTATTTTGCTTTTCTTACTTTGAGAATTAATCAACAATGATCTTTAAAGTCTAATTCAAAATGTGCAGGTCATATAAATTTGTGTGACTTGTTTTGTTTTAGCTTTATATACATAAACAAGTTTTCCAATAAACGTTTTCTTAGGATGAAAAGACCTCAGTAAATTATCCTTTCTCTTTGGGCACTGTTCATGAAAAATGTTATCATTCATTTTGTCTTCCTATTAGTTTTTAAACCAGATAAACTGCTAATGTTTTCAGCAGTAAGATTGGTTGAGTGTTAAGTTCCACAAAGAGTTTAGATTAAAAACTGGACTTTACAGTTTGGTTTTGTTAATACGTGCATTTGTAATTACTTTTCAGGTCACAATCAACAAATTCAGTAATGCCTACTGTGGGAGGGTAAAGAATGAAAGGCATTGTCTTAATCATTGCCAGGTAGGGACCTGGACTCTCATATGTATGACAATTAGAATCTAATTCAAAACTATAGAAATAAGCATGTATTCATATCCGCATATATATTTATGTATGTGTATATACATATAAAATGTTAGGAGAAATATCTGAATGATTCATAAACTAGAAGAAAAAGCTGAAAATGTTGTCAAAGCTTAAACTTTGGACATTATGAACTGGAACAGGAAAAATAAACAACAAGTAGTAATATTACAAAAATTAAAGCATTGGAATAAAAGAAAAGATAATCCTCCAGACTAATGTTCTCAGATCTGATAATGGAATTGTTGAAGGATGTTGAAGGATGTTGAAGGATATTGAAGGAATTGAAAGCAGGTAAAAAACTCTTTGAAATCTACAAAGTGAAAATGTAAATCAGCGAAACCAGAATAAGTGATAGTATCTTTTCTACTTTTTCTGTACATTTCAGAGAAAACAATAAGATTGTTCTTTAAGATAATGAATGTACTGATTTATTATTTTTGAGGATGAAGTACTAACAGTAGCTATTGCATTATTAAGACTTATAAGCATTTTGGATATCTTACTAAGTATTATATTATAAATTAGACCTTAGAGTCATTGTGACAAATATCTTTTACTGTTTCAGTTCTATTAAGTTCCCACATTGTGGCATATGACAGCACAGGCTCAGCTTGTGGTGCAAGTGAGACAAACCTTATTTTGCAAGCAGTGCTTTATACATCTTTACCCAGACATTAGTTCCCTGGGAACTTTCTATCCCAATAAGGCAGATATTTGCACAAGGTTCTCTATTCTACTTCTGTCCAATCCATAGCCATATCACACCTCAGGTCAGCCAGTAAGTTTGCTCATCATGTGCTGTCCATGCGCTGGCTGACAGTACACAACCGCTGTTTCTCAACTCCTTATCATGTACTCGGCTCCTTCAGCACAACCACAAGTCAGGTTTACTTCAGCATTTTTCTCTTCTGTTTCTTACAACAATCTGATTCCATCCCAGTCCTCTACATAACATAATTTAAAAGAATACATAAAATGTTCACATCCACTTCTGTGACAAGATCTGCCAGCCTTGTTTTGCTGGGCCTGAGTGGTAACTGGATGCCTTTCTCATTCTCTCAGAAATCAGATTTGGCTGCAGTTCAGTCCAGTCATAAATATAATGTCACCTACCTTAAGGTTACTTCTATTTGTGCTTGTGCTCACAACTAATAGGTTTATTCTGGCAGCAAAAGATCTTTGACTAACCCCATTTTATGAGGGAACCTTCTCTGGGCATAAACCCAAAATATACATCATTACAGCAGCTCTATAGGGACTCCTCAGGAACTCAATGAGTCAGTTTTATGACTTCTTTGCACTGAACCATTACAAATTTGCTGTGGAGTATCAGTGAATCTAATCCAAGAATTAATGTTACTGACTGGCTTTGTATGATTACTGAAGAGGTGAACTTTAATCTAGAATTAAAGGAAAGGGTTTTTTTAACTAGAATTGCATCCAAATAAACAATTTTAAATTAAGGTTTATAAACATTCATTCAAAATTTAAGACAAAAGTATGGGGAACTTGCACGAAATTTCTGTGACTAGAAGTATAAAAATACTTAATCTCTTTCTTTGGGTTCATTCTGCAACATTTGTATTAGAAATGGAATCTGTAAATATTTTGAATGTCATTACCTCCTCCTGACTTCAGTGAAAAATGAAGTTACTCAGCATATCACCAGTATGAGACTTTTGTTATTCTGTAATATTATTAATACTGTAGACTCATTTTAAAATGTCTTTTAAAGTTATGAAATTGTTGACTAGAGTATTTGTTGAATTTGAATGCAAGGAACCCTGTTGTAATTTACTTCAGCATATATATTTTTTCTATTTTAATCTACATTGAGCAGATGATTATTTACTTCAATTTCCTATTTTAGTGACAAGATAATTCTTTTACTTACTAAGCTGAAGTGTTCTTAACATTTGTGCTCAAAGCCAATATTTCTGAAATTGCACTGTATTAGCTGTTTCATTAATTTTCCTGACAGCTTAGAGACAGGGCCTCCTAATGTGGCATCAATACATAATGTGAGCTTTTTCTGCAGAGGTCCATTCTTATTTGGAAGACACATTACCTCTGGATAAATTGCACCCACAGCATTGTAGATAAGCATTTCTAAAAGCGTACATAATGTTCAAGTGTTGTTGAAAGAAATGAGGAGAGCTAACATTTTTTCCAGTGTAACAGCTTTTGTTTGACTACATTTTGTGAGGTTTGTACTCTATTGTGAAATTTTAGTGGTATAATTTTAAACAAAATGTTTATTTATTTTCATCTTGTCTTCAAACTTATTTCATAAGATATTACATTCACTAAAAATAAAATGTTGAATGCACACAGATCATTTTGACCTTTGACTTTGAAACACTGAAGAAAATAATTGCTTTTTGAAGTAGGGCTGTTAGCCTTCTAATTCTTGTCAACATACTATAATACACTGCTTGATACTGTCACTCAAAAATTAAATAATTCATCCCTTGTAGCTCTTAGACTTTGTAGGGGTCTACTCACTTTTTGTATCTGAGTTAAAGCCAGATTATTAACCTAGCTCATAGTATTTTGGAGAAAAAATAAGAGATAGCTTAATGCAAGAATTTATACTAACCACTCTGTTGAAATAATGAATATGGCTCTGAAAACCAAAGAAAATTCATCCACTCTGTAGCTCTTGTTGCTAGCTTGGTGTATAATCATAGCACACAATAAGTGGTCACAGACACACAGATCTAGTAGTCATGTTCATATGTTGTCCTTCCTGAACATAACCACGCCTACAGCCCGTGAATGGAGGGAAATCAATATCCCCCTCCACTAGGAACTTCTGAGTGCACATCTGAATTACTGTGACCAGTTTTCCTTTCCCCCATATCAGAGAGGAACAAAGGGACCAGGGCCAAGGGCAGTTAAGAACCTTAAAACAAGTACAAAAGAGATAAGTGGGTTCCTTTAGCAGGGAAGGGAAGGGAAGGGAAGGGAAGGGAAGGGAAGGGA
>Ga0065711_1044649_pt1 | contig 13965 bp, 19 predicted proteins | sample Hoacrofraction12_FD_59098 | JGI IMG/M metagenome (GOLD analysis project Ga0065711, IMG submission 59098) | Hoatzin crop microbial communities from Cojedes, Venezuela - Epithelial fraction 12 v2 (version 2) | ecosystem: Host-associated > Birds > Digestive system > Esophagus > Crop | place...
TTTTTTTTTTTTTTTTTTTTTTTGACATCCTGAATTACTGACAGACACCATAAAAACATCTCTTCTCCCATGTTCTTCAGCGGCCGAGGGTGGAGGACAGTTCTGGATCTGCTTAATCCCAAGACTGCGCCCAATAATAAGGCAAAGGCAAGCAGGTGACCACATGCTGTGCAAAGCCCGGAAACTATGAGGTTTCTGAGAGGAAAAAACGTGATTAAGGGTAGAAAAGGGGGAGAAGAGTCCTCAGCTGGTCTTACTGGAAAATAGGCTGTGGAGGTAACAAACACTGGAAACCCCAGGTTTGAGTCGTGTTGGGGAAGTCTGTGGCCAGCTTAATAGGCATTGCTGACTGGGGGCACATTTTCAGTGTGGTTTCCTTTTATTCCTTGCCCACATTTTGTGGGTTCTGTTTCTGGGCCTTTGATAGAAATATCTGAACATACTGATTTTTTTTTTCCTTTTCTAAAAGAGGATGGATTTTTTTTCTAAAAGAGGGTGTTCTGCCCAGGAACACAGAGTTCATCATGCATTTGCAGCCTATAAAATGTAGGCAGGATTAGAAGGGAGAATACTTTTTCCCAAAAATTTCCCATTGGCTTTGATGTAATCATCTCTCTTATGCTTGTCAGGGACAGTGACTCTTTTTATCTAAACTTGGACCTGGAGAAGTCCTTTCCAACTCAAACAGCAACCAGCTCTCCACCTCGCCTTGCCACCAGCAATATCCCCCCAAGAGGGAGAGTTGCAGCTCTGTCGCTCCGTAACCATTTGTTTATCCCATGACCTGTCACTGCTTAATGCATCCACTCTCATGAGTTTTTTGCCCCCTTTTGTTTTATTTGAAGCTTCAAATTTGTCATGCCATCACCTCCTGTGAGGAAAACACACAGATCTAATCATCAGTGCTGCAAAAGGCACGTGCTTCTGCATCACCGGATCCTCCCTTAATTTTCTCCTAGTGCCTTTCTATTTATTTCTGCTGAGCATCGAGTCCTTCTCCCCAAAACATGGAGCCTCTTTGTGGCTCCCAGACCCACCAGCTGCGATATCCCCAAACAGAATGGGAACTGTCTGTCTTTGGCTGTGCCAGATGGGAGGCAGGAGACTCTCTGCCCATCCTGGTACCTGCCTAGCTAGGGAACGAAATCACGGTCCTTTGGCAGCGCAGCCTTCCTGGGCATCGCCTGCCAGTGGGAGCTGAGCTGCTGCTTCCCTGTGAACCAGGCTGGAAAAATGTCCACTGGCTTTACCATTTCTCCAGGCAGAGAAAGGAATCCATTTACACCTTCCCCTTATTTAATTTGGCTCCCAGCAGATCTGTTTTATAGGACCGTCTACTCTGGGAACAGGGATTTTTCAGAGGTTTTATTCTCTCCAGATGTTCTGACTGTCTTTGGTAACCCCATTCTGTGTGAATGTTAGACAGCATCCTGCTTCTTCGCGGGGTGTGATTAGGTAAGACAACTTGCTCCCGGGTAGAAACGTTAATTGCAGATGAGATGGAGTAGTGATTCACTGCAAAAGCTGGGCACAAAGTTTTACGAGACCTCAAACACTTCGCCTGTCCTCTGAACTGCACTGAAAAGTCAAAATCTCAAAGGGAAAAGTTGGAGGGATCAACAGCTTGAAAAGATTTTCAGATTCAACCAACAAAAAGTTCATTTTGAAAAGTTCCATTTAGAATTCAACCCCTTGAAAATACAATTAGAATGTTCACAGTAATTCGTATTTTAGAAGAAAATAGCTTGGGCCAGTTGGTTTCCAACACCCTTGCCATACCTGTATGTATGGAAGCACAGCCAGCTATCAGGTATCACCTGAGTTCAGGGGGTGGTCAAGTCAGTTATCCCATTGAAGAATAACCATCCTAAGGAAAACAACAACTCAACAGTTTTGTCCTGGCATGGTCTGCTTCTTTTTTTCATCAGCTTTCATTGCCCGGAGGAGCTGATGCTCCACGTAGGTGAGATGAGGTGTTTTGCCCCCAGGACACACGACAGCTTGATGGCAGAGCTGGGAACAGCACCCAGTATTGCTCCAGCTTTCTGCTGGACCATGCTGTCCAAGCCATACAGGTACTCGTTTGTCCCACCGGCTCTGCTAAAGCTGGTCTCTCACTCGTGCCCCTGGTTCATGCTGCAGTGGCCAGTGCTCTTGGCCAAACCCGAGCCCCAGTGTAGACAAGATGAGGCACAACCAGAGCTGAGCGCTCCGGCCAGAGAAAACAGCCTTTGCTGAGGCACAGAGAGAGAATGGCCATTTATGATTTTCAGACTCCAGAAACGTGATCTTTTACTGGGTTTATAATGTGGAAATAGCCCGAAAAGACTGGTTCTCTCACACTGGGCATTTGGCTTTCAGACAAAGAGCCCCACACATCATTACTTTGGCTTTAATTCCTCCCCCAATACAAAGGTCTGCTTTCTTAGCATGGCTTTTGCTACACGATGGCCACCTCAACATGCCGACCACTGTCCACTTTCTCACAGTGATTAAGTGGTGAGAATGAAGAGGTTTTGGTCTATTATCAGCCAGATGCCTCATGATTTATTCCTTGATTGTTTAATTACAGTTGCCTCTCACACAAGCTGAGGAAGAACATAACAGGTAAGATACCTCCATATTCTTTCTGCCTTAGCCTTAGCCTTCGGTCACGTCTAGCTGGAGTTTCCAAGTCTTGCAGGCTAAAGCCAGGGTTTTGACTCCTTCCATGCAGCCTAGGTTAGGAAAAGGCATGAATAATCACGGCCAGGTCTTCACCTGCTGAAAGAGAACTGGGGCCCTTGGTCCAATGGAGATAACCTTTCTCCTGCCTGCTGTTAGGTGGGAGCACAGCGCTCTGTACAAACACATCGATGCCAGGATCTGCAGATTTGCATCCTCACCCAGCAGCTTCTCCCAGCTCTCAGACACCTGCAGTTGTGCACCAAGGTCTCTGCTCCCTCCCAGTGCTTCCCTATTCTGTTTAGATCACAAATGCTTCCAAAGAGGCACCATCTCTCCAGCACACAAGAGGACCGTCAGCTCTAGGAGATGAAAGCTGGCAGCAAACAGGATGCCTTTGTGGAAACTGAGTTGAATTTGCCTGGCTTTGGATCAGTTCACTCATTAACAAGTTGGAGCTTGTATTTGGTGATACTGTATGCTTGCTCATTCAGTATCACCCAATCTTTCTCCTGCTGCTATGGCATGAATATTTCTGTTTCCCTTCCCTGTACAGACCTGACTCCATACCTCAAAGAACTGTTTATTTTACAGGATTTTTTCCAGGCAGATCACTGAAAAATATTCCCGAGCAGTTGTGCCAGGTTTCAATCACCAATCCTAGGCAGAAGCACAGACAGCAGCTGTGGGACAAGACAAATGATGTGCCAGAGTCCAAGCACGTTAGACATGGCATCCTTAAGACGATGCGACATGCATGTCCCTGAGCTGGACCAGAGCAGGTTTATGGAGCTCAGTGGAGGAACCGCACCATCTACAAGTGAAAGTCTAGTTCATATGGGCTCTGGGCTTGGAAGACTGTCCTCACTTCTTTCAACAGCAACATTAACAGGGGGGTTTCAGCTGTCAGGATGCAAGTAGAAAGATTTGTCATCTTCTGAAGATGTTACTTTTTATTAGAAACCCGTAACAGGGCAGGCTTGCTGAGCAAAGACATCTTACAACCCTCTTTACCTTTGGGAAGAGTTAAAGTAATTTGTAGCTGGGTTAATAAAGAGCTGGCCAAGATCTTAAAGCGATTCAGTTTTGCTTTATGTACTCATATATATCTAACCTCAAAATACTGGCACGTGTGTGTATTGCATTGATAATTGTCAAATAGTTGTGTTTACAGAACCGTATAGTCCTGGGGCCCCTCTACTCCTTTCTCCCACTGTGCTGCTTCCACTCGGATTTAGACACAACTGACTTTGAACAAAGACATGCACAAACTATTCTGATTTTCTTTGTGAAACGGCATCATATTGTTTTACATCCTTCAGAAAGCCAGCCAGCTGCTTGTGATAGATGAAACCCTTTGCTGAGGCTTTCCAATGGCTAAAATTCATGTCAGATTTTGAAGCTAGCAGCTGCAGGTTGAGTTTTCAGAAATACAGCTCTTCAGCACAGGTAAGCAGAGGAGAAGCTCAAATACGCACAATGACGGCAGCAGCTACATTATCAAGCTATGGTGCATGACAGGGCAGGTCTGCAGCACAACGCACCAGGGCTGAGAGCCTCACAGCCACCTTCGTTGTACTTCTGGTGATTTTATTGCAGCCCATTTGGCTGGAGAGAAGGTTGAGAGGGAGTCCAGGAGGAACCACAGACAGCAGGCAAGATCCAGAAAGCACAATCTGCAAGCAAAGCTCAAATCCATCAATGCTGTTTCCTCAGAAGGCAGAAAAAAGACACGGCAAACACTTAAGAAATTAATATGTCTGGTGGGTTCAGGAGCATCGCCCCTTCTCCCATTGCTCCTACAAGGATGCAACCTGCAGCTGACAGGCAGACCAAAGTACTGAGGCAGGGAAATTTTCATCCAGAGCTAAAATAAGTCACTGGGGAGTGCAGAGCGTGGGCTGGAGCCCCGGTGCAGAAACCAGGGACTGCTGCCCACTTAACTGCCCCGGCCGGCTGCTGCCGGGCACCTGTGCAGCAGCCCAGCCACTCCAGGCATTTCAGGGCTTGGAGTTTCATATTGAGCTTTATTGGCTTCAGCCAAGTTTTATTTCCTTTTGAATTTAGGAGACGGAATAAAATGTGATAAGCAGAATACAGGAAACCCTTGCGGCGGGAGGAAAAATGTTGGGAAGAAGCGGAGTTCAGGGTAATGAAACAGCTAGCGGGTGTTAGCACCATCCCCAAACCAAAACCAGCCCCTTCCCCAGGGCCATGAACCTGCAGAGGCTTGCCTGAGTGGCTGTTCTCCAGATCGCTCCCACCTGCAGAAAGCATTCGGGGATGCTCGGTGGGGTTGGGGGTTTAGGGAGAGCCCACTTTCCAGTGGCAATGTCCTGAGATCCTGGGCATCCCCAGGCAGAGGGATGGGGACTGTAAGGCAGCATCTCCCTCACCGTGCCCTTGCCTGGAGAAGGATGCAAGAGCAAGGCAGGCATGTGGGACATGCTTCCCCGGACACTTTCCAGCTGTTCCTTGGGTTACAGGTATTTTTTTATGTTTTCAGCCACCCTCAGCGTTATCTCTTTTCCATAAGTCTCCCCAGCCTCTCCTGGAAGTTGCGTGAAGCTTCAGCAGCCACAATGCCCAAGGGTCCCAGGTACCCAGCCTTCCATCTCCTGAGAGCCAGGTCTGTGTGAAGTTGGGTCATCTCTTTTGTAACTTCTCTGGTATCTAAAGCTACGGCTGAGCTCACGCTGTGCAGCTGGACTCTCCCTCTTCATCTCCTCTGAAGCCTCTGGGCACATCATACATCTCAGACGTCAGCTCCTCTGTCTAATTTGGTTGCACTGAAAGGTCCAGGAGTTATTTGGGGCAGGGGAGGGGGAATTACAGGCAGGCAAGCAGCATGATTGCAAAAGCCGTTCTTCCTTTGGACACCCAGCTAACAAATCTTGGGGTGATGAACTCAGGATTTCTCTCTACTTCCAAGCGTATAGGTATGTGTATTCTGAATCATATTCCTTAGCACAAAACCATGAAAGATGTGTCCTATCTTTGGCCAAAGAGAGAATGAAAAAAAAAAAGTCAGTGATGTGCCAGAACTTTTACTTTTTATTAAAAACTTAAGTGCAGATGACGAGGAACCCACCTGTTTTTGATTTTTTTAATAAAAAGTCAAATAATCCCCACAAACAATTCCTTTGCAATGGTTTCAATATCAGAACCGTAAAGATGAACTTTAAAGGCACTTGTAAAAGAAAGAATATTACAATAATTTTAGTGCAAAACTCCAATATCATATTTTCTTTTATTTGAAAGAAAAAGGGGAATGTACAGAGGATTTCTTTTTTTTCTTTCTCAGGATGAAGCAGTTTTAGACAATCTATTTACTCATGAGAAGGGAAAAGAGAAGAGGAGGAGGACTGGGAAGCTGGGGACATGGGCAGATGCTGTGCAGGAGGTGCCCTGGGAGCGGAGGCACGCTGCCCGCCTTGCACCAGCAGCATCCTCTCCCTGCCTGAAATTAGGAACCACATCCTCGGCTTCCCTGTCCTCCTGTGGTGTCTAATAAGGGCCGTGCTCCTTCATCAGCCTTGCCCTCAGCGAAGGCAGAAATAGCATCTCCCTTGCCTGCCCACCTTTGTGCTCTCACAAGTCTGGAGTGAATCAGTATTTTGAGATGCTCAGGTTCGGTGAATCGGGAAAAGCGGCTCAAAATTGCTGGGGGAGACAGGCAGAGAGAGGGATCCAGGGGGTCACAGTGGTTCACCTCATTCTCCTGAGCAGGGCGGGCCACAAAGCTTAACTTCTTGAAATTCCTCCCTAAACTCAAATCAACCCAAAACACAACCCAGCTCCCCATAAAAGCATAGTGCTATTGCTTCTTAAAGAAAAAAAAAGAAAAAAAATCATAACACCGAGAGAAAACAGCCTTACCCTAATCTGAACTTTTCCTCCCAAAGTGCCAGAAACACCATAAAATTTCTTGAGGAGTATTGTGCATGGGGAATGCTCAGACCCCGCAACCCACCTGGGATCCTGACAGACAGTCGGAGATGGCGACAGGCTCTGCCAAGGGCGCAGAGCAGAAGCCCCCTGGGCCAAAGCCCTGAAAGGAGCAGCAGGGCTGAGCACAAGGGGCCGCAGCATCCTCTGCTGCTCCCTGCCCAGTGCTGCAGGGAGTTGGTTTGCCGGTAGGGAAGTCGGCCTTACTCTGAGATCAGAATTTTTAAACACATGACAAGCGATAAAGCAAACTTTAATCTCCTCTAAAGTGTATTTCAAACTGGGGAATTAAAGCTGGTGAGGATTAGGAGGTGGTCGAAGAGTGCATATCCAAACCGCTGGAAATCCAAGGATTTAAAAAATATTAGCAAACAGAAGGGAAGCTTTGGAAAAGCCGTGCAGAAGGGACCAGAGCTGGGAGCGAGTGGCATCCTCGTGCTAGCTGTACCTGGCATGAGGGACTGTGAGAGGTGTGCGGGATGCTGGGCAGAGGGGCCTTTTCTTCAGCACAGTGCATAAAGTGAGAAATGAGAGTATGGGCTTAACTGGGGCAGAAATTCATGCAGAAACAGAAAAGAGAGCCTGAACTGAGCAGCATGAGTAGATCTGGGCTTGGAAGAAAAATGCAAGGCTGACCAGTAAAATGTGTTTTTGCCAGTGGTGGTAGAGGGTTTCTTTCTGTTTCATTCCCTAGTTCTCTGTTTTTTTTTTCTCTACCCAAAATTGGTTTACCAGCTCTGATTCCTGTTTCCATTTTGGCAAAAGAAACTCTCACACAAAAATTCCTCTGCCAGGAGTCATGCTGAAAGCATCCTCAGGCAGAGACGTGCTCAGGTCTCTCTGCTGGGGTGAGCTGGCAGTGGTGCCAGAGCAGCCTGTTTCATCTCCTCTGGAGGCTCCGAGGCCGAACAAGCCATGGTTTGTAGACATGTAAAGTCACAGCACCAGGCCAACGGGCTCTTTGAGACCTCGCTTCTCCCAAGGATCGCCGTAGGGGAGCAGCACAGCGTGGAAGCGTGCACAGCTGGACCTCGGCAGCACAGCCCCTGCCCGGGAGACTTCCCAGTCTTCGCCTCTGGCTCTTGCCACCCCTGCCCTGAGAGCTGCATTCGGGGCACTCAGGAACCAGCACCCGGTCTTTGAAGCTTGATTAGCATGGGAGGATGGGACCTGGTGGATGCTATGGGGGGGAGGCAAGAGGAAAACGCTCTGCAGTGGCTGAGCATCGGGATGGAGCTGGTCAGAAACCTGCCGAGGATGGATGGGCTAAGGAACAGTTAACAAGTCCTTGTAGTTTGGTCATATTCCTTGGCAATTTGCTCCCAAGTGGCTTCAGTATTGTTCTTGTGATGTCCAGCTTTTTCCCAAATTTCCTGCTCCTGGAGTCGTGGGACAATGTGTGAACTCCTGCCTTCAGGCACAGTGATGTTCTCCACCCTGTGGGCTGTGCAGGAAATTCTGGAAATAATTGAGGATGACAAGCATGAATTTTGCCAGTGTGATTTATGCATATATATTTTTTCAAATCCTCCTGATCTTCAGCCCTCCCTTCTGATGTGTTTGGCTGCCCTGAAGACACCGGTGGGGCTGGAGGCTGTCACTCCAGGGGCGATGACAAATACCTGCGTGCACCTTCTCATCCTTTCAACCTGCCCAGGCACCTGCGCTGTCCCCCCAGCAGCAAACACAGGAGTTCCACCAAAACCAGTCAATTAGGGCCCCCATAGAGACATGTCTGCAAGTGGGGGGAGCCCCCCGTTTGGCAGAGCCTGCTGCCAGGGAGGAGCAGGGCTCTTCCCCCCAGCCTCTCTCTGCTCACCACTTGTCCAAATAGTCGTAAATCACCAGCAAATTCCTGGGTCTGCTGGGGGGGTTTGGGCTTCAAAGACAGCGAGGGGCAAACAGGAACCTTTCATTAACTGTGGGAAAAGCCTCCCTGCGCCCTGGACCACGTGAAAAGTCCTGGCCAGGTATTCAAAGTGGTGGAAAAAAGGGGGAAAACATAAGAAGGCCACCAGCAGCATCATAATCTGCTTGTCTGGAGCTCGTGTCTGGTTTTCACCCCTGATGATTCACGGAAGATGTCAAAGCAAGAGTGATGGGACCCGGCATTTCTTGTGCCTTTGTATTGATTGATATGTTTGCACTTGCATCTCCCAACTAAGTGGGAAGCTATCCAGCAGCACTAAGCTGCTGTTCGTTGCTTTTTCTCCCTTGGTTTTCCTCCTTGTTATGTTTTCTTTTTGAATATTAGGCTTTTTAACACTGCAGAGGAAACACTAGTTATAACAGGAGACTTAACCGCGAAGGGGCACCACAGCGTCTTCAGCTGGGATTGTCATTTCCTCCCAGTGTGACCCCAGCATCAGACGTTTGACTTTTCAGGAATCAAGGTGAAGAAGAACAAACACGCACCCAGACCAGGAAAATAAAAATCTAGAGCGCTTGAACTGGGCGAGTGCTGGAGGCAGGTCTTCCTAGCTGCCAGCAAGCTGCTGAGGTTTGGAAAACTCATCAGTGGGCGGTCTGCCAGAGCTAAACCTTGGCGATGGGTGGTCACCAACAATAACCAGAGAAAGCGAAAGGAAAACATCTACAAGCAGATGATTTTCCATGAGGTGATGGGTATCTGTTTTACTACACGGCGCAACTGCTGCCATCCTATTGAAAGATAAAATTATAGTGATGTAAGGACGAGCTGTAGGAGGGTTTGCCTGCAGGTCCTGGATGTGTCCCCAGGACACGTGCAGCTAAGCTGCAGAAGGCTTGGTGTGTCCAGGAGGCTTTGACCTTGTCCTTGTACAGCAGCGTGGTGGCACCTTCATCAGCTGCATCTCCAGGGCCACCCAAAGTGGCTGAATGGTGATGGGGAAGGACTGGCTGTCACCTGTCTGTGTCCCAGTACTCTGGTGTGGCTGTGCCACCCAGAACAACACCTCTCGCAACAGCTTTTGCTCCATATAGCCCATATATTTACCTCACATATACATGTTTACTCCATGTAGCCCCACCTCTGCTGCAAGTTGACCCTTTTTTGATTTAAGGAATAAAGTCAACCACCTTGAGGAAACTGAGAAGATGGAAAATTTAAAAAGGAGAACAAAATCCAGTGTGTTTCCCAAAATGCTGGACTTCAACCGTGGTGTCCGCTCCCCCCCTGCACATGTGCAGCAAAGCGATTTCCTTAACCCCCAAATACACAGACACTTTGGGTGTATGTTGTCTAGAGTTAGCAGAAGGTGCACAACTGCCCGCACTTGCATTGAACACAGCCTGGAGCAAATTAGCACCCGGAGCTGCAGACTGCATGAAGCACGTTCACACCTTCGCTGGACCGGGACTAACTGACTAGCCTCATGAGCCCCTAAACTCCCAGCCACCTGGAATTAGTCTGGATTTAGGGAAAGGCTCAGACTCATCCAACCCTCCTGGGAAGAACCCAGCCGAAGTGCCGGGGAAGGGGTTAATCCTCCCACTCCCCACACCTGTGCCTAATCTACACCTTGTGCCGGGTGGCCTTGGAGCCCACTTAAGCCCTCCCCAAGGCACTTTCTCCTTGCTGTTAGTCTTATGCTGCTGGTCGTCCTTCCTGGAGGCTGGCTGTGCTCCTGCCTAGCCATGCCAGGGCTCGCCTGAACTGCCTTGCTGCCTGTGGAAAACACTGCAGCTACCCTTAAACGAGGCATGCTAAGGGTGTAGAGCTCCGGCACTGTGAGTGGAGGCTGCTGCTTGTGGTGGTGGTGGCTTAGCAGTAGGAAAGGTTCGAAGAATATGATGCTGAAGCAGAGCATGAGCAAAGGTAAGACGTGAAGATAGGGGAAAAGGGAGAAGTAGGTTTAGGGAGGCTGCGAAAGAGCCAGTGGCTAGGCTGCTGCACGTAGTCAGGCTGTTTAAGGAAGTCTGAGTGTGGCTTTCTGGTGAAGCAGTAAGTAGTGCTGATTGAGAGGAACAAAGTCACTGAGCTGCCTCAGTGGGACCTGGTCTTGCCTCCAAAAACAGCATTGAAGAGCTACCAGCTTGCTAGCTAGGGGGTCTACAACTCCTATGGGTAGAAGTGCGTGGCAAGCCATCAGTGCCGTTGTTCCTCCACGCTGGGAGGAGCTGGACAGCTTGTTCCTACGGCTCACAGGGAGGGGCAATGTGTAAAAACTGCAGTGCTTCTTCGTGTGTGAGTTCAGGTTGAACTAAAGGCGCTGCGCTGGGTTAGCTGGCATCTGCGCTTCCTACAGCAAGCAGGCTGCTTTTCAGCGCAAACCCCTGATGCTTAAGGACTTCGGGCTCTTGTCTTATAGATGGCAGAGTTTAAGCTGGCCCTTCTTGGTAACACAGCCCCTGTTGCAAAGTGCTTCTGTGCTGATGACTTGATGGCCGTGCCCAGGAGACCGGTGGAGATGCGTGGGGTCTGGGTCAAGCACTGAGCTGCGCTGGGGGTTGATAATGATGCTGGGGCCTTCATCCACTCGCTGTCACCTGTACAGGGGATGACCTGGAGGGGCAAGGCTGCCATGAGAAAATCCTGGAAGTCTTGCTGCCCCATGCACAGGTCTCCTGGGTTTGGGCTTGTTTTTGTCAGCGAGCTACAGTGCTATGGACCTGATGGTTTTATTCTGGAAAAAAGGAGCAGTGACTTGCACCGAGTTTTTGGAAGCTGGCCCAGGATCTCTAGAGGACCTGGCTCTCAAATGCACTGTTGTACAGTATAATTGAGTTTATTTTAGCAGACCCTGTTCTCTGAGAAGCCCGGAGCCCTGTGCACTTGCACACATGTGTGTAAGGATACTGGCAGTGTTCCTGCAGCTCAACTGTGCTGCTGCATCACGTTTCCTCCCAACCCTGGGATTTTTGCCCTTGTGGGGAAAAAAATCATGTCACAAAGCGTAACCTTTCTGCTCCAGCTGCTGTGATCCCCCTTCCTCCCTGCCTGACGGATGCTGTGGCTTAGCTGCTGCCTGCAGCAGGCAGGCTCAGGGAAAGTGCTGCACTTGGGGTGGCAGGGCTAAGGAGTCCCCATTTCATGGAGATTTGTGGCTTTGGAGAGACGAGGGGAAGGAATTGCGGGCTGCTTTGCCTCTCCCTTCAGCAAATCCATGTGATAGCTCAGTGAGTGAGAGATGGTGTGTGCTGGGGCTAACGGGAATGGTGTGGATGCTGTCAGATCTCCGGGACGTGTACTGAGCATCCAGCTGGTGCAGGTACGGAGTGCCCCTTCCCTTTTAGCAGGAACATTAATACAGTCTGTCTTCTCTGCACAATTGCTGGGTTTCATTTTATTCCCCCCTAATTTGTTGAGCTCTAATTCTCTGTATGGCTAGAGCTGAGCAGCAGACTGAAATGCTGTGGGGAGAGTCTTTGGTTTTGGTGGAGAGATGTACACTTGAGAGATTACACAAACCTCATTTCTTTAGGAAGCCAGGCTGAAAACCCACAATACTTATTTTCTTAGAAAATAAACCACTCCAATACATCAACTGTCTGTGCATAGGCGGGACAATCACTGTTTAGCAAAATAACTATAATTTTCCCTTGCTGTCTTCCCAAAACGACTCTTCTAGGCTTGGACCCCAAGCAGCTTGTAAAATGCAGCTACCAAAAAAGCTCAGTGTATGCAGATGCTGTTTATTACATTACTGCCGAGTACTTCGGTGTCAAAGAGCTCTGAGTTTGGGGAAATTGGGCAAGCAGGATTTTTATTCCAGATGTGTTTAGTGTGAACTCTGAAATCTTCCCATCTGAGGGCTTAGCTGCCTGCGTGGGGGCCATGGGGGTGTGGCAGCTCCCTGTCCTTGGGGTTTACATCCAAGGTGCAGTTAATGTGCAGATACAGCACAAGCGCTCAGTTCCTATGGGATTTATTCGCATGGGAGCAGCGCCATGCGAGGTGGCCATGGTGCTGACAGCTCTGGTGACTGTCATAGAGGCTCTTATTTGCAATGTGTAGACCATGAGCTGCTCAAATTTATCTTTCTGGGAGAAAGGTGTGGTCCAGGTTGGGAGAAATCGATTGTTAGAACTCACTGAGGTCCTGTTGCTGATCTGTGTGGGAATTAATTTAACTTACCACTGAGAATGGACATAGCTGCATGCACTTCTAGTTTCCCATTAAAGTCTTGCTGTGGTAAACATTAGGAAGATGATGGAAGGTGTCCTAAAACAATCTTGATGACTTTTGTTATTGTTTTGAATGCAACTGGGGATGACAACTTCTGGCATTTCATTTGAAGCTGGTATTTGATTGCTCTCTAGGAAAGAAATGGTGTTTTTGTTAGGTTTTGTGTCAGTTCTGCACTGATTTAAGACCCAGCACAAAGGGGAACGTTGCCTTGGAGGGGAGAAAAGGGTTTCAGACCTGCCAGGTTTGGAACGGAGCTGAGCTCAGCTCTGCCATCTCCTGGCCGATGAACTTGACCCACAGCCTTGCTTCGAGGTCTGAGGTCGATCAGCAATTTCTGACCCGATTTGTAGAGAGTTAACCCTGTCCTGTGCCTGATGCAGCAGTAACTGGCTTTGGCTCATTGCTCACCAGCTCTGTCCCTATGCCACCGCTCCCCGGTCACTGCCTGTGTCCCACAGCGCTGGTGGGAGCTGTGCCTGCAGATGCCAATGGGAGCAAGACGTGTGGAAAGGGTCCTGGTAAACTCCCCAGATAACATGAAAAATTGTCTTTGATTCTATTCTAGGGGTCAGTCCCCTCAAATTTAGGTGCTTGAACTCCTGCACACCCAAGAAGTGTACTGGATCTTGCCCCAGATCAGGAAGGTTAATGGGCTCCCACACACATCCTCCTCTGCGTTTATGTGCTTGTAACATTCTGGGTTGCTCTTTGGTCCCTGATGGCTTAATTGTATTTTGTATTTGGTTTATAACTTGCACGCAGTTAGTGTTATTGGCAAAAGAGTAAATAAAAGGTAAATGGTGCCTGTGTTTTAAAAATAAAAGCCATGCTGATCAAAAAAAATATATAGGCACCCCAAAATCCAAGTTCCCTGGGTTTGTCTGTGCAGAGGCTGAAGCTTTGCCTGGCCTCCTGCTTCTGAGCTCAGTTTTGTACCTATTCTCATTTGCCCAATTTAACCACAGTTATTCATTAGCTCAGGGGGAGCTGGTTAATAGCAGTATGAAATCAGACTCTCCCTGCTGTCAGAGGAGCAATGTCTCCAGCTCTGAGGTGGGATTAGGGTTTGCTATAGTCCTGCCTGGTAGGAAACCTCCTTCCTGGCAGTTTCCACCACCCCGCTTGGTTGCATTTGTAAAAGTTGCTTCTATTATTTATACCGCTGAGCTTGGAGGGTAGTTTCTGTACAGGCTGCTGAAGAGACCCAAGAGGCTCTGGTATTTTAAAAGGAAAAAAGGGGG
>Ga0065711_1044650_pt1 | contig 13965 bp, 7 predicted proteins | sample Hoacrofraction12_FD_59098 | JGI IMG/M metagenome (GOLD analysis project Ga0065711, IMG submission 59098) | Hoatzin crop microbial communities from Cojedes, Venezuela - Epithelial fraction 12 v2 (version 2) | ecosystem: Host-associated > Birds > Digestive system > Esophagus > Crop | place...
CCAGGGAGGTTGTGGAGTCTCCTTCTCTGGAGATATTCAAGACCCGCCTGGACAAGGTCCTGTGCAGCCTGCTGTAGGTGACCCTGCTTTGGCAGGAGGGTTGGACTAGACGACCCACAGAGGTCCCTTCTAACCCCTACTATTCTGTGATTCTGTGATTCTGTGATATTCACAGAGTTTATAGATTTTGCTGCAGTCCCTCCTCCCATTTATGTGCAATAAATTATATCAGGACAAACTAATTGTTTTCGCTAACATCTTAATGTGAGAAATCTCAAAAATAGGCTGGCTAAGTAAGTATCTAGTCAAGAGTAAAAGAAAACAAACCTACTCTATTTTGGCTCACACTCAGACTGGTAGTAAAAATAAGATAGTGTTAAATACAGAAGTTTTAGGCCTTTTTAGAAGTGTTTTGTAGGAAGAACAAAGTAAACACATTCAGCATAATTTCTTTTGACGCTCTTTTAGATATAGATTCCCACTTTGAAGTGACAGAGTTAGGGAAATATTAAAGAACACAGAACAAGGTTTTTTATCCTTCAGCTTCCTGGTATACATCAATTATTATCCTAAGATCAAGAGTTCTCCTGTTTCCATCTATAAGATTCAGTATTCTTTTCTTATCTAGCAAGGTCTTGCTGAGTAAATGCTTGACACTGAGGGAATATTGATGAGTGGCAAAATAACATTTTCTTCTTACTATCCACTAAAACAATCGCTCTGAAGACTGTCAGGCAGCATTCTGCACATGGAGGAACTGTGTAAAGAGTAAGGATCAAGTTGTGTCTGAACAGCACAAGAAAGAACCCAGTACTGCCTTGTTTGTTTGTTTGTTTATTTTTCACAGGATAAGTGTATCATCATTTGATCATATATTAAAATGGTTATGTACATTCCATCTCACTATTTCGGCTGGATATCACACTTCATTGAAACATTTATTCACACAGTCTCACTAAGACACTGTGTAACCAGTCTGCCACTGAAAAGCAAAAATTGATAGAGTTTAACAGAAAAATAAAATGTTTGCTGTCTATAAATAATGGGAAAGCCCACACAATTCTGGGGACTATAGCTGGAACTGTGATATTTAGAACTACTAAATACAGCCATGAGAGAGTTTTGATCCACTGAATTAAAAAAGATATGTGCCATATTAATACCATCATTACTGAGCAGATTAATCTAAACATCCATATTTATTCTTTCATAAATACTCCTTTAGTATACAATTTGTATAGATGTAAAAAGTTTTTAGCTTGCAGTATGAAATCCAGTAATAAAATTGCAATTATTTTTTTGTTGACCATACTGTGAAGTCTTTGTCACAATGGCAAAAATATCTTCGAAGGGACTTCACTATGGGGTCTTCCTTGTGCTGAGGGGGTCATAGTCACTTACATAGGCACCAGAATAAAAAGTGGTGCATATGGAGGGTTTTATTACACCCTGCTGCTACTGCTAGGGGAGGAGTGCTTCTCCCCAAGATCTCTCGTAAAAGGATATTGCTTCTGGACTGCTAACAGCAATGTTTCACATCTCCCATGCTAGTGCCTTGCAGAGTTGTGCAGGTTAACAACTTCCAAAACTTGGATAATGCTGCAGGAATTGATGCTGAATGAATAATTCATATCTACTTTTTCATGACAAGAAAAAAGAAGAAAAACTTGTGTAGCTTGACTCAGTTTCAAGTTACTGGTAAAGTGTTTGATTTTATCATAAATGTAATTTTTGCCCATTTACTGCTTTTGACAGCAAGGCCTCTTCCAGAAGCTTGGTGGTAGCATAATGAAAAGTTAATAAACAGATTAGTACATTGTTTTCATTCTTTCCAGATGTTTCCTTCGTTATGCCTGACACATTACTTCCTAAGCAGAAAGCTGTAAAGAGTGCAAATTTTAGTATCTCTTAGAAGATAAAATGTACAGTTGCGAAAGCAGTGTGCAACCTTGTTTGACTGGAAGAAAATAGTTTGTTCTGGATAGAATGGGATATACATCAATAGACACACTTAACAAAAAAGAAAAAAAAGTAAAAAGCTGTGAAGGTCTCCAAAGAAACCAGATATGGAAAATCTTATTATATGTGTTTTAATGTAGATGGGACAGCGACTATACTGACTGCTTCCTCCCGATATCTACAGGTATCCAGCAAATGCATTCGGTTAACACTCCTTACTATTGTATTGCTACTACTAGCTGTTTTAATCACAGCAGGCTAGACAGAAGCAATGTTAATAAGCACTCTGTAAAATCTTTTCGTGTCTGAATTTAGAGTGTGGTTACTGTTTTATAGGGTCTAGACGTGAAACTGTAAATGATGTTTGCTACCAAATGACAGAAAAAAAGATTATACAGGAACATTCAAACCTTTAGTAATTAATTGAATAGCCTGGGGCTCATTCTCCACAAAAGTTAATAAAAACAAAAGCAGGAATAAGCTCTATTTCCTGCCTTTAAGTTATATTATGTAACCCACTTTCTGTTTAGAAATTAGACCATGAGACTTTATTGTATTTCAAATTTACTGTATTTTCTGCCTGGACAAGGTCCCATGCAGTCTGCTGTAGGATACCCTGCTTTGGCAGGGGGGTTGGACTAGATGACCCACAGAGGTCCCTTCCAACCCCTAGCATTCTGTGATTCTGTGATTCTGTGATACTTCAACTGGAATTTGCATACGAATACATAAACACCAGTCATATTCACCTATTAGTACAGAGGTTGCTTCAAAAGTCTTCTCATTATTTTCTTCTATGATTGTCATAATGTTTCTTGATATAAGTATGTGGTGTGAGTAAAATTATTTTAATAAGATTTTGAAGGAGTATTTCTCCTTTCAAAGGTTACTTATCCTGAAATGTCCAGCCTTAAGCCAGGTACCTATTTTCTCACATGAAATCTTTAAACAGTCCATGTTTGTCACTTTCCTATTTTATTGAGGCTTTTCTGTACAGCCCTGGATTTTTGGTTTAACCTCTTAGAGTGAAACCTGCAGCCTTATCATTTCTTTTCATTCGAGAATATAGAAGCCATCACTCTGCAGCGCTGTCAGCTTTTCTGCTTCAGAGCTCATGTAGTTTAGTTGAGTCCTCTAATAGGGTTATATTTCATATATGCTGAATACACCCTTTATGCTTGTGTTACTTCTCTGAGAACTTACAGATTAAAATAAAGTAGTTTATTGCATAAAGAATAGTGACTGTATTTGCCATTAACCTCAATAACTTGCATAGACTATAGTGGGGCATATAAAACACTCCTAGCAGTGAGACTTGAATCAGTACAAGGCGTTTATTCAAGACGAAGTATTGCTTATAGAAAGCAGGCCACAGATATCTGTACTATTGTATGCTGCCATCTTCTGCAGCCGGGTAATTTGTGTTCTGGTATGTACCATATTTGAATGTCATGCCTCAGGCAGCTTATTTTCGTACAACAGTTTCATCTTCTCCTATGAAAATGATACTGAAAAAAGTTATGCAAAATACCTGCTGTGCTATAACTAATTTATAAATGAATTTTTGTCCATTAGTATTGTACTTAGAACTTTACATGCAATTATAATGAAATTACTACTAGGATATTTGTTAACTGGTTACATGAAAAACATGTATCTAAAAATCAAACCCATTTCACATCTATTTTGCATGTAAGAACATACTCAACTCTTTATTTTTTAAAAATTTGAAAGCTATATTAAATTTTGAAAAGAAGAAAAAGGACGATGCTTCCACAATCAACAGCCAAGCATTTCACTGACTGCAAATATCGGTTTATCTTTTTCTAAAATTTTATGTAAATGCATGCAACTCCAAGTTTTGGAAAAGTGAATTTTCTGCTCAGAGCCCAGTGACACAAATCCTCTGTGCTGCTAGGTATTCTTCCAAGTCTGGCAGAATTGGGCTATTTATAGAAATTTATAGAAAATACTTTTAAAAAAAGTTCTATGTGAAAACATCATTGTGTAGATTATAAATTCAAATATTCAGAAGTTAGGAATTGTCAGTTTAAGACAGATAAATTGTCTCTCTCTTTTTTTGTAAACTGGCATGATAACACAGGCAACTTTCCTGGTAATGCACTATTGCTTTCTGCAGGAACCCTGCCCCCTTTTGTGAGTCAGATTTACAGTATTGTTTGAGTGTAGTGATGTACAACTTTTTCCTCCATTTTTGAAAGTATCTCCTCAGCTACTGTTTGCTTAGTGCTGTCTCAGTCTTGAATTAATTTCCTTGACGTTTTTTATGTAAAGTTCTGGAAAAAAGATCTTAAACTTCTATTCCAGAATGAATGCCCCAAATCTCATCAGTCTTGACAAAATTCACATGCTTAGTTCTTAATCCACGTTTAAATCAACTCTCTGTCTACCAAGATGTTCTTCCACCTGCCTCCTTCCAGGCACTCACTTCAATGAGTTATCTTAGAGGTCCCTTCCAACCCCTAACATTCTGTGACTCTGTGAAAACAGCTACTGGATGGAGTCTTGCCCAGAATGTAATGACGGAGAAGGTTGTCCATGAAATGGAGATGTCATCCTCTTTAATGGTGTATGGTGTCAGTAATAGAAGTCTCCTAATTCCTAAAGAATTCTAAATTGCTTTGTGCAAAATGAAACAACTCTAGACAGGAAGGTACTTGCCAAAGAGGGCAGCTGGTCAATGATTTTGTCTCCCACATTCTTGGTGACATTTCTGATTCCTGTTTGTGTGCTTGGATGAAGGTGCTTTCCTTTCATTGTATTGTTTTTCAGTGGAAACTGTTGTCATCATTCAGCTTTGAAGTTACCAGCTGTACACAGTTGATCAGGAGAGGACTCAAGCCTGGACTGAATGGAAGTCTTTGGATTAGTGTTTTGTCAGGACCTCCATCAGCTTCCTGCCCCAGATGACTCCTCTCCCAGAGTTGCCCAAACCTGGGCATCATTTTGAAGTACCTATTTTTGCCCTTATTCTTCTGGATTTGCAGTTGAGATTGCGGGTGTTTAGAGAGGTCACAGGCTCAAAGCAAAATCACTCTGGGCATTTCTGATCAGGAAGAAACCTTCCGTTTAGAGTTCTTAGGGAGCCCTAAGGCTGCTGGTTATGCAAAGAAGCGAAGTGGCTACTCCACCATAAGCTGACAATAAGTTTTTGTTGAAAGCAGTTCTCAGCGACTGATTAAATGTTAATTATTTTTCTTTTATACAACCACTTGTTCACTCTTTCGACCCAATTTCCAGCTACCTACACACTGTGTTACCTAGAGAAACAGGGTGTTTGGCTGGTCAACAGGGAATTTGCTGGTCATTTCACAGCTTGCAAAGTGACAGGTGAGTAAGATTGAAGCTGAAAACAGGGTGCTATAAAGGCTAGGTGGGAAATGCCACATATAAGAAGCAGTGCAGCAAGGAAAAATCATTACAAATCCCTTCGTAGGAGAGAATGAGTCTAAGGACAGCTTCCACTGTCAACTGGAAAAATACTGATTTCATACTTTGATGCTATAGTGTCCTCCCCCAGCGTTAACAGTCATGTTGGAATATTGATGTCACCCCTACTGTCACTGATAAAGTTGGTGGGAGCTGTTGGCATGAGCTGCTAGTGCTGCTGTGCTGTAGTCCCACAGCTGTTTTTTAGTCAGAGATCTTGGAGGTTCAGGAATTATGGTCTCAGTTCCCTGATATACAAGGGACTGGGTTTCTTCAGTTGGAGACTGTAACCTCTTACTCCTGTAAGTGAAGGCTTCAAATAATGCTCTGGTCTGCCTCTGCAGTCCTCGGATGGAGCATGTTCATTTGCTCCTGGAGATGCAGTCTTGTTGTCAGTGCAGGCTACAAAGGAAAGGAACATGTTCCCTGTCAAGTAAAACTGCACAGAATTGACTAGAAGACTAACAATTCCCCTCTGTAGTTATGAACAGACCATTTTAAGGCCTGATAATTTAACCAAATGTGAACAAATGTTTAAAAGGTGAGAAAAACAGAAATTCCTGAGATGGAAGAAAATTGTCTTCCAAGGACCGTGTTGCCAGCTCTGAAGTACTGCAGCTTCTCAGTTAAAGGCTGCAACAACCAAAACTGGTTTAAATACCAGGTTTCACCCTGGGAATACCTAATAGATGTACTTTTACAAATAAATGGAGTTCAACAAACGTGTTGGGAATACCTGGTTAAATCCTCTGTGGTATCAGCTTGGCAAAGTCGTAAACTAGAGAAAACAGGGCTTAATAATAGAAGTTTTAGGCAACCCTGATGGTAGACAAAGGCTGTTTCAAAGGCATGTGGGCACAGTCATACACCTCGGACAGACATGTAAGGAATGTAAATAATGCTTGCGTGGATGCATTTAATCTACAGTGTTTACGGTAGCAAGGATTGTTCCTGAGGTAAGGGCTGCAGGATTTTATTATTCGTACATGTCATAGGTAAAAATGCATTACCTCAAAATATTTGAATATAAAATTAAGTACTTGGAAAGCAGGAAACAACTATATCATACAATACAACACATGGCTGATTTACTGAAAGTATCAACACAACACAGGGCTCAGAGAAATTTTTGGCCAGTGTAACTCCAGAACTGGAAAGGGAAAAGATATGTCAGAAGCTAACAAGGCTGAATGAGAAAATTACTGCTATTGTAGCTGGACTGCTTTCAGGGTGTGAGATAGTCTCCTGCTCACTCAAAAAACGGTTTAGCAAGTACTATACCATGCTCTGCGGCCCAGTGTAAACGTGTGCTCAGAGACCTAGTGAACTCGTCAAATTTTCAAGGGCTGCAAGAAGTACAGACGTAGCTAACAGCCACCACAAAAGCTATCATCTTTACTTGTACAGGTGTTACCAACTGAGACATAGGAAAGAGGTGAAGAATGACAACAGAATTTGAAGTGTAATAAAGTCAAAAAAGAAATAAAGTTATGTCTAATTTATGTTGGTTGCTCTGGAAAGTAATTTGCAATTAGGAATAGTAACATGTAATGTACTTGCACCACTGCCATATATGACAGATTATCTGTTTGATCCTAGCATTAATAACGACCTACAGAAATCATGTTGTCAAACTGGATTCTGCTCCACATAAATATATATATGTCTGTCTGTGATACCTAGGAGATTATATTGCCATTTACAATTTGAAATGACGTAGTCTGAATTTGTAACTAACATACAAATTTAACTTACAGAGCTCTCCCTGCTGAAATCAGATGAGGCCTTGCTTTAAAGCATTTCTCATGAAGCATATATGAGAACAATTGGAGCAGCTTTGTTTTGAAAAGACTTTCCTCAAGCAAACAGGCTTCCATTCTGGAACACAGTCAAGATGAATTTAATTCATTTCAGCCTAGGAAACATTAAACCTTAAATATCTCTCTCTTCAGTTGCAGGGTATCTGGGGAATTAATTGAGTTCTTTAAACTTATCCTTACCAATGCTTCATTGATGAGATCAGTACAGATCTGCAGTGTTCAGAGAATCTGTCATGTCACTTGTTCTATGAGGTCATAGCATAAATGAGAAATTACTCAGCAGCTGGACACCTTGTAAAGTGAAATAAATACATTAAGACAAAGCAAAATTTAAAAGGAGATAGAGGAATGCAACAGAAAAAAATCTGCCAGCAAAATGTGACCATCACACAACTCTGCCTCAGTTTTGGCCGCCTTCAGAACTGAGATCACTTCCTTGTTACAGCATTTCAGTGTGAGAACTCTAAACTGCACTAGGTTACACAAAACTTTTCTGTATTCTAGCAATGGCATTGTTAGATCTGGTCCTTACCTTTATAAACTTCCTTCTGTGTGCAGACCTTTTAGTTTCTGTGGAACTGCTCATAAAAATAAGTAGCCTCCAGGACAAAGTTAAGTCTCCACCACCTGGCATTAAAATTGTGGCTATTTGTCATTTAAATATTTGTAATAGCTCTGCTTGTAAAAACAACAGTAAAACTTCTAAGATTAAACTTATTTTTATGCAATTGATTGTAAAATTATAAGATTTCATACTATAGCTTATTACAATAATTTCATGGCACCCAATTTACTGGAACTATATTACTTTACAATTTATGCTCTTTTCTACAATAGTTTTTATAAAATATTTAGGTCATATAGAGTCCAAGAGATATTTTCTGTTATGAATATCAAAATCACAATTAATATTAAACAAAAATGTCTCCAATAGCATAATACATAGCTGTTTTAATCCATTTATCAGGGAATGAGTCTGTGCAAATGAGACTTTCTTTATGTAATCATATACATAGCAAATTGTCTTAGAACTATTAGTGTAGTCTTTAGGAACTCTCAAGTGTGTATTTAACATTCAGGATTCATTGTATGTTGGCATTTGCACAACTGTTGTCTCTAAAAGCTAATACTGTAAATCATCACAACGACGATTCCTTAGAGAATGATTCTTTCTGCCATGATGTATTCTATTTTTCTGTGAAATCTTGAAAACTAAACAGTTCTTAGTATTTGGGTTTAGAAGATTTTAAACTTAGAACTTGTTTGCACACGTGCATTTGGAACATACCTGCACCTAGAACACTGCTTTCATTTAAAAGAAATCAACTGTTTTCAAAAATTACATGCATGATCATAGCATACATGAGTTCCTGAATCTCATTCACTTTTTACAAATGTTACATCTACATGTTAACTTACACCTTTTTTTTTAACCAGTGCAGTAGATAATATCTCCCTATATTCATGATTTCTTAAATTAGCTTTCACAGAATTTCTACACTTATTGAGGAGATATGTAATATATGCCATATCGGTCCCAACAGATTTTAGGGGCAGGCTTGTGGCACTTCATCCAGAAAAGGCCAATGCAAATGCACACCAACTCAAGATGTGCTTCTGGAAGGAAAATGCTTCATTATAAATACTTTGGAAAGGAAGGCACAATACATATGAAGGTGCATTTACCTGATCTCTCTAAAGGCAGCCAGCGATGCCATCTTCACATATAGATAAAAAAGAAATTGAATAAGGAACAGTCTCACGCTCTTCTCTCTTACTCTTTTAACTTTTTTCAGAGAGCAAAATATCATAGGAAGATGAAATATCTTGTTAACTGATTGAAACTGTTAGAAAACCAAACAGGTTTTCAGGTTTAGAGTTCCACCATCAGAGAAGAAATAAATTAATGGATAGATACATAAATAAATAAATATTCTAATTATTGTCATTGTTCAGTCTGGCTTCTTTTGATTTCATTTCACATGGTCACCAGTCCAAACTACTTCCTCTTAGGCATAATCTTTAGACCACTATGGCTGTAACAACAGTACAAACACAAAAAAGGAAAATATTTATTTTTTCTAGTTCTGGAAGGCTTATACAACTCCAAAAAACAGTCAGTACCAACAAATCCATAGGTACCTGTTCAGTGAAATTTTGTACATCAGGTTGTAGAAATTGAATTTAAAATGTAATCTTACATCTCTTAAATATACTATCTCAGGTTTTTAAAACACTGTAATAATCTCAATATGATAGAGAAAAAACACCATGGCTTCTAAAGGAGTAGAAAAAAATGAATCTATTCCCCTGGATTCCTTGATTTCAGGAGAACAAGACTATTTCATTTATTTCTCTGGATTTTCAAAAAGACTTTGATAATAAGTGTATCAAAAGGCTAAGCATAAATATAATAATATACTTGCATTTGAAGAGTTGGAATTTTCTCCTATAGACAACACACCAAGAATACTAATGGTAACGGGATAGCATCAAAACATGTATCTTTTTAAGTGGCTTCACAAAGATACAGCTCCTAAAGTAATTATTCTCATTTTGAAGATCTTTGTTCCATCAAATCCTAACTTCAACTTATCGTTCCCCCAAACAGCAGAGTTTCAGAGTTCGTATTCAAATAAAGCATTGTACAAAAATATAGGATAGTCTATAGAATAAGAAAAGAATCCCCACTGCATTTCACATTTTATGAATGAGGAGTTGCCTAGCTGCCATAAGATCTCCTCTCTGAGACACTTAAAAGTATGATGCACCACACCTGGATCATGGCAAGCTACAGAATTTATATAGCAATAGACTTGAAGACCAGAAGTGATTGATGTGGTCATCCTGTCTGACCTTCATATCCCAAGTGGAAAAACTTCTCAGAAATAGGATTAGTGCCAGAATTTGAAACATCTTTCACCTCATTTTGAAAACAGAAATGTCATCTCCCTTGGGAAGTCTTGTTTCAATGTTTAGTTGCACTTTCTGATTGTTATTTGTGTCTTATTTAATCAAGTCATTGGATATTGTTATGTCTTTGCCTGCCATACCAACAAATCTCTCCTTACACATCTTATCTATGTGTTGATACCTGTAAATGTAAAATTTCCACTTACTAGAGTGATTGTAATTAAAATAAAGTAGATCCTTGCTGTTTTGACAAGACAGGAAAGCTCTAAGATAAAGAGGCTCCTAAATAACACTACTTAGACAAGCTTGACTTGCTGTTTTGGGGGGGACAGAAAAGCTCTAAGATAGAGAGACTCTTAAATAATGTTATTTAGACAGCTCGGCCTTGGGCGGGCAGATGCACCAAACTACAAAGAGAACGAGGCACCAAGAGGGCAACAAGACCAGAGCAAAACAACCTGGAAGGACATGGTATACGTGATCTTAGAACTGAGTTTGTGCAGAAACAAAGGTCAACCAGTGGACACTGTAAAGCAGAGAACAAGCCTTCATCTAAAGACTCCCGACAACCACTCAGGGATGCTAACAGACATGTGCAAAAGACATTAACATATGCTAATTAGTTCTTGGAAAAGTTACTAATATGCTAAGTATTTCTCAGAAATATAATAAATACGTATATTTTGACTGTATTTAACCTGCAATGACAGGGTGTTTGGCGTACACTTTTGGAGGAGAGATTCCCCCGTGCGCCCAGCACTGTAATAAATAGCTGCTTTATAGTCTTCCGACTATTGAGTCTTCAACTCCAGCTTTTCACAGCATCAGTGTAAGTACTACTGTATCAAGTAAGTTCTCGACCTTCTTTATGATAAGACGAAAAGAGGAGTTGATATTAGAAGACCAGGCCAATGTGCTGCAGTCTAAGATGAAAAAAAGAACTGTCATCATTACATAAAATGCTCATTTTTACGCTATGCAGGAATATTAGTGAGGAATTGAAACAGCCACAAGTGATGTAATACCAGGAGAAAATCCACAGACACTTGAAGATCTGGGGGACCTGAGAAGCAACAGAGAAAGTACATGGAGGATCTTCTCAGAAATGTCTCTCCAAAAAATGGGAAAGAAAAGCATATTGAAGTTGAATCTTTGGTTAGGTAAACAGTATCCAGGGACATTTTCTTTCATAGAAGAAAAAACAGTATTTATGGTTCTGGTGCAACACAAAATTTTTAGATAATCCCTTTCAAATACAGAAGTTAAAAAAAAAAAAATCAAAAGAGAGAGAGGTACAAATTCTAAAGTTTCCTTCATCCAAAATGTACTTGCCTGTTTTGAACAGTTGTTCATCTCAAACCCTTTCATTCTCTTTTCCCCCCTTAAAAGAGAGAGGGCATAAACTCAGCTCAAAGTGGAAAATATTTCCTGGGACATTAAGGGTCAACCACATAATCACTGGCATCAAACAGAGTTAGACTGAGCCTTTAAACATGGAGACACTATGTCAGCTTCATAATCTAATTTTGAAACCTTCTGGATGAAAGTAATTATCGTTCTTGTTGAATTTTATCCATTTAGAGTGTGTCCTCTAGGGTGTTGCCCTAAATGACTTCTCTATAACTGTGACTATATTTTTATGCATTATGAGTCATATTAATAAACAAGCATTATAATTATAATGGTCCCAGCTGGGACTACTTTAGTTAAAGGTCATGTTTTGTTCAAAAGGTATATAGTTTAAATGTTATCAAGTTTAGAATTAAGAGGATAAAATGCAGTTAAACTTCCTTTTATCTCAACTGTTCTCCCTGAAATTATTCCAGAATAACTAGTCAAAAGCATAATCAAACTCACCTTATAAAGTTAGATTTCATGTGTTCTGTGTTGAAGTCTTGTGAAAGACTATTTTTTCATGATTCAACATGATATTTTAGACAGAAAAATAAAATAAATTGGAGAAATTTAAACCTTTTCTATTGAACAGACCAAAATTCAGGAGTGACATTCACTGCAGACTACACAAGCACAGCTGATTCCTGAGTTTCTTGCTCTGTCCTATCTTTATTAATTTTTAATTACATGTTTACCTCAAACTAACATTTAGGCTTCCAGAGAATGCATTCTGTTTTCAAGACATCAACGCTTCAGCAGTAGCTCTTATATCTGGAACCTGAGCACTGGAATCTACAATACCATAAGACTGTTTCAAACCAATATGTTGACCCAGTATGGGATTACCTTCATATTCTAATGGCAGTTTAGAAGATGAAGTCACTAGATAAATCACCAAACTGGGAAAGGAAGCAAAAATAACTGTCACTGCTTAATTCAAATCCACACAATATTATGATAATTTCAGGAAACTGAAATTGTTTTATAACAGGAATTTCAAAAAACCACCAAGAGCAAGATGACTCCACTACAATTTTTAAGACATCGTCAGGATTGTATAAAAGGTTTATTCTACTTTTTTCAAGACTTTATCACTTAGGGCAAACATCCCAAGGTGGATGGTACACAGCAAAATTTCTGAAAACATTATAGCCTGGATAAGTACGGTTAGAAAACTGTCAGACAGGACATAGCTACTACACAGTGGCAGAGCCTCTGCCAGACATCAGCTTTCTGAATATGGATCCAGTTAAGGGAACGAGCTTTAGAGATTCTGGCCAAAAGCTTGTGAAGAATACTGTCTTTCTGTTTAAAACATTTATTTCTGCAAAACCTACAGTTTGAGAATGAAACATATGAGCTCTGAGCACATGAATGGAAAATAAGATCTTCCAACTAAAGTCCAAGCCAAGCTGGATATGCTGTGGGAACACAGAATCTGCTAAAGTGCAGGGTAAATGAATACTCTTTCGTGTTTATAACTGGTACATTGAATTTAGTTGTCCTGTGCATTTGACTAATCATAGAGCTATCTGCCTCATAGTGATTTGTCTGACACAAATATGGCTGTAACTTCCACACATTTTTAATAAAGTTCCTGATTTTCACTCACTCAAGAGCCTCCTGGTGTCACTGTATATTAAATTTGCTGTGATTACTACTCCACTGACAAGGCATGACTGTATATATGTATCCCAAATATGAGACAATGGGATCCAATAATTGGCCGCTACCTCCAATGTTGCTCTGATTTTAGACACTAAACTGTATCCTTTATTTACACAAATGTTTGATTTCAATGTCATGAGCCTATTCTTTGACCATTAGAGGATACTCTCCCTCCTCTTAAATCCCCTGCAAAGTCACACAAAAGGCAGGAAAATCTTAACTATTCTAGGATCTTTTCCTTTGTAAACAACAGATTTCTATAGAGGGTCAGAAAGTGTGGAGGAGGTGACAAATGCCCACACAGAGTAGTAAGGAATAGCATACACTGTTCACTGACTGCCACACCATGGACACTAGAGATCAAGTGTTTTCATATTTGTTAGGAAATTCTGAAGAACCTGTTCTGGAGGCTGCTTTGGTCAGTCAATCTCCCCATAAAAGTCTCAGCAGAACAATCCTCTAATGCAGTCCGTAACATGCCTTCGAGAATACTTGAAGAAGCATACGGTACGCCTTTTATGCAACCAACCAGGAGCATCACTACATTAAAATAAAATGGTTACTTTTCACAGAATCACAGAACGGTGGGGGTCGGAAGGGACTTCTGTGGGTCATCTAGTCCAACCCTCCTGCCAAAGCAGGGTCACCTACAACAGGCTGCACAGGACCTTGTCCAGGCGGGTCTTGAATATCTCCAGAGAAGGAGACTCCACAACCTCCCTGGGCAGCCTGTTCCAGTGCTCCGTCACCCTCAGAGGGA
>Ga0065711_1008174_pt1 | contig 13964 bp, 18 predicted proteins | sample Hoacrofraction12_FD_59098 | JGI IMG/M metagenome (GOLD analysis project Ga0065711, IMG submission 59098) | Hoatzin crop microbial communities from Cojedes, Venezuela - Epithelial fraction 12 v2 (version 2) | ecosystem: Host-associated > Birds > Digestive system > Esophagus > Crop | place...
ACGGCGTGGCCCTGCTGCGCGTCGGCTCGGAGAAGGGTTTTGTGCTTTTAAGAGAGCAGCCACCACGAGGAGGGATTGGAGTTGTGTCTGCGGGGTGAGCTCCGTTAACCCCACCAGTTAGCAACCCCGGGTGCTGCCCCAGGGCTGGTGCCTTTAACTGGTAAATTAATCTTTGTCTCCTGGGCCAAACTGGAGAGCCAGCTGCCGCCCTGCGGTGGTGGGAAGTGGGGGTCTAAGTGGGAAATGGGATCTCCACGCTCCAGGTTATAGATCCAGCGCTGCTCCCAATAAAGCGCTGGAAGAGGCAAATCCCTGGTATATAAAATGACAGTAATTATTAGTTGTAATTTATCATTAATAATTCATTAATAACTAATAATAATGCAAGTGCTGAGATACTAAGGCAGATAAATACGCTTTGGAAACCAAAGGCAAGTCTACAAGGCTAGGATGAACTGTTCTTATCTCCTGGGAGAAAGTAACTTTTATACAGGCTAAGAAGGCTTTGCAAAACTTTGAACAAACTGACAGGTGACTGCATGTGTAGGACTTCAGCCTCTGAGACGATCCTGCCCGTCCCCAGACAGAGGGAGGAGGCTGCCCGTACCTACAACGGTTGCAGCACCCAGGTATGTACACACAGGGTGTAGCAGTCCCATCCTGCCCTGCCTGCAGGGAGCGCAGCCGGAGCCGAGCTTTGTCCCTTGAGCCAGGATTTGCCCCCTGAGCTGAGCTTTGCCCCCTGAGCNGAGCTTTGCCTCCTGAGCCAAGCTTTGCCCCCTTGAGCCAAGCTTTGCCCCCTGAGCCGAGATTTGTCCCTTGAGCAGGACCCGGCCACCAAGAACCAACACCAGTGAAGTCAGAAGTTGAGTCAGAAGACAAGGATGCCCAGCTGTGTTTCTCCCTGTCTCCAGGAAGGCCTTCAGCTCCCTTGGGAACGACCGCACCGCACGGACAACGCTTGCCCCAAGACCCCTCCGTTGATCGGAGCGCTGGCGCAGCCGGAGCCTTGCCCAAGCCGGAGCCAGCCGCGGCGAGGTCAGACGTGCCGCTCGCAGGGTGAGCCACGGGTGGCTTGGTCGGCTCCTTGAGCCATCCCAGCATCCCTTCCCGCTCGCTCCTTTTCTCTAATTAATTGCGTTTTCTGTCCCTTTGTGGCACGGGCGCGCGGCGGCTGCGGAGGGGCGAGCGGGGAGCGTGCAGCTGCGGGCTCGGTGGTGGAGCAGCCATCTGCAGCGCCCGCCCGGGGAAAAAAGCCTCGCAGCTGCGCGCGCCTGGTACCGGTGGTACCCGGCCGAGGTCATTCATCACCAGGAGCCCGGGCAAGGAAGCTTGGCAGGGAAAGGGAGGATGGCAACCGCAGGAGGCATAGCTTAAAAATACCCTGCGACAGCGGGTATTGTATCCGCAGCCTCGGAGCTCGTTTCCTCTTGCTGTTATAGGAAGGTGGGATGCGTCCGTGGTGTCCCGTGTGGGATGGAGCAACCCCAAGGTGCCTCCATCGAGCTGGTCCTGCCCGTCAGTGGGAGGAATGAGCTGTGCCCCGGGGCCAGCGAGCAGGAGGCGGGAAGGGCATCCCTTCCCAAGAAGCACGGCGAGGGGGTACGAGCGTTTAAATCAGAAACGCAGCACGCTGGGTTACGTTGGGATGGTGACGCAGGGCACCTTTCTTGGTGCCTTCACCAAAGCCCTTCCTCACCGTCTTTCCCTGGTCTGTAGACCCAGCTATGCTAAGGACAAATGACAAGAGAGAGCAAAACGTGAGAGTTGAGCCCTACAGCTACATACAGGCGTCCAGCTCCGCTGGCTGTGGTTACGAGCAATGCTGCTGAGGGCTCTGACCCACCTTCCCAGTTGTCTGTCCTGCAGCAGCTGAAGGTCCCCACCGTGGGCACCACATTAGCATGGCTGGCCTGGGAGCAATGAGCCAAGGTCCCTGGGCTGGGGAGCTCATGTTTGCTGCCCTAACCTGATGCATCTCCCAGATCATCTCTTGTTCTAGTGGAGGGAGCCAGCAGACACCCAACGGTGATGTCCACGGCAAGCTCTGACATTGTTTCTGGTCTCTCTTCTTGGCCCCCAGCTCACCGAAGAGGAGAGTGGGTATCAGCAGCTGCATGAAGAACAGGGGGTGACCACCCCAGAACCTCACCGGCAGGTCCCTGGACACGGGTGACACCACCAGACCCATCGGTGGAGACAGCTTTGCTCTTGCAAGATGGGATGTGGTCACCGTCCCAGCAGAAAGAGGTGAGAGCCGGGGAGCGTGGCCGGTCGGCACGGCGGGATGGCGGACAGGGGTGCCCACGTGGAGCAACGCAACTCGGTCCAGCAGCGCATATAGTCTCCTTCTCTGGAGATATTCAAGACCCGCCTGGACAAGGTCCTGTGCAGCCTGCTGTAGGTGACCATGCTTCAGCAGGAGGGTTGGGCTAGATGACCCACAGAGGTCCCTTCCAACCCCTACTATTCTGTGATTCTGTGATTCTGTGATATCCAGACCGGTTTTCTCTCTGTGGGATGCCCCGTCTTTCCTGTTTACTTGTTATTCTGGAAACAGAACAATAAATAATTTATCGCCGATCGGTTGGCGCGCGTCCGACCCGTCAGTTAAGTTGATTTTAACTGGCCAAGTGTCAGGGCAAAAGGCCAGGAACGCTGTGCTAGGGAACAGTCGACACCACAATTAGAAGATTAACACCTTGTTTAGTGGTCAGATACTGTCAAGTGGTAAAAGATTGCTCCGGTTCGTCGCTATAGAGCATCGCTCACAAATTACCTTATTAAGCAGGATCTCGCTCGCGGTCGGCTCCCTGCACCTGTGTCCTCAGATATTTCCATTCATGGTGGAGAGGAGGCCAACACTCGGCCGGGGCTGCTGGGGGCTGCGCAGCTGCGGGAGCATTATTCCCTCTTACCAGATTTGCATATCAATGAGCCCCTGATTAATATTTAAAGAGCCAGCTGTCCGAGCCACCTATGAAAGAAAAAAAGCTCTGTGAGGTTTTTATTTATTTTTTTTTTTTAGGGATAACACTTACTGCCCTTTATCGAGTGCGCTTCATTTTTACCCTCCCTATTCTTTTATTTAAAAAAAAAAAAAACAAACAAAAAATGCCAGGGAAAAAATATGAAACGCCATTAACGAGTTATCAGTGAATGAGTTGTGCTGCTCTCAATGCTCCTCAGTCCTTTTGTGCCGCAGTCGCAGCTGCATCGAGCAGGTTTCTCGGGGCAGGAGCCCAGCGCCAACGGGCACCCATGGGAACTGCGTCTGCGGGCAGCTCGGCGCGAGCAGCGGCCCTGGGAAACGGGCAGCGTCCCCGCCGGCGGGCAGGGCAGGGAGCTGTTTCCACCCGGCTTCCCCACGCTCCAGTCGCGGAGCCGTGGCTGGTGCCGGTGGCCCTGCGGTCCCCGGGGGGGATGGACGCGGTGGCGTTGAGCTCGGTGAGGGATGCTGATGGTGACCGATCGGTTAACGAGATCAAGGCACGCAGCGATGGCTCGAGCGGGCTAATCGATTGAAATACCACCAAAACCCTAAGAATTGGTGTTTTCCGTGCCTCCCCAGCACTATTAATTGCCAGGAGGTTTTGTTTCCAGGCCCAAAACGCTGTCATTTTAATAGACTTTTCTCTTGCTGTTTTTTTTCCGTGAGCATTTGTCAATAATCCTCCAACAGCGGCGGCTTTGTTATCCCAGCTAATTGGAGTCAAGTAGGGCTGCGAGAAAAGGTCGTTCACGACCGAGCCCTGGGAAAAATGCAAAAGGATTTTAATTTTCAATCAAATATGCAGATAAGTAGAAATTCGCAGTGGGGAACGGGCTCTGGAGCCTGTGTGAAGAATGGTGCTGCTCAGGCGACGGTGGCTCCAGTGACTTAACGAGGACTCGAGCGGGGCGTTGGCGATGCCGGGGGCTCTGCGGGATGGGGGGTGCACGGTCCTGCCCCCCGCACCTGCACTTTTTCATATTTGGATCCATATTTTGAGCTGTTTATCTGACCAGTCGTGCCTAGCTGCAGCTGGTGGGGAAAGATTTCAGGTCACGCTTTGTTATTTTCATATACAAATGAGGGAAATTTGGGGATCCCTTTGTGGCGGGGATGGGATCGCTGTGGGATGCTGCAGTTCTCGTGGGGCCAAGTACGGCCACGGCCCCTCTCTGCCCACGCCACTGTCCCAGCCCGGGGCGGCTGCCACGGGTGCAGATTTTGGCCAGGATGCCCTGGGCAGGCACAAGCGTTTCTGCCACACTCCCCTGCCCATCGCTCCGTGTTGACCGGGCGGGTGGGACATGGTCCCTTCTGCTGGTGCAGCCTCCGGACAGGAACCAGACAGTTGGGAGCAGAAGTCAAAACCCTTCCAGCTTCACTGGGCGCACGGAGGCTTGGCTGGATTTGCCCAAAAGGTCTCTCCTGGTCCTGCTGGTGGATGCGCTGGGACGGGGAGCAGCGGCACTGAGGGATGCTGTTTGCCAACGGGTTTTCAAAAGCGATGGGACAAAATATTTCCCAGCGAGGGGCCGTTCAGCGGCTCCCGCAGCGTCGCCCTTACTGCGGGAATTCACCCAGGGCTGGGGGTCTCCGCTCCTCCGTCCTGTCCCTGGCTCTATGGGGAGGGGACTGGGTGCCAGACAGGGACCGTGTGTCTCAGTGCCAGCTCCACACCACCAGCACCGTGCAGAACAGGTCAGTCCTGCCTTTCCCAGCAGGTCAGGGCACTTTTTAGGAGGATTTTTGCACGACTGATCCATCCCGGCAGCCATGCCCCATCCCACCGGGCTGTGCCGTCCCGCTGGGCACGGAGGGGACGGAGCCGTACGAAGCCACACGCAGCCACCGAGGAGGCACGGGCAGTTCGCTGAGGGCAGGACGGAGCCGGCTGAGGCGTTGGGGACCCACTGGCCCCCACGGCAGCCCCCCTCCAGGCTGAAGAGCCCCTTGGGGACGGGGACAGCTGAGCCATCACCTGTTGGAGCTCAGACGCTGCAGCTGCGCCCGGCAGCACCCGGCTGCTTTGAACCCGCCGGATTAGGCAGAGGAGAGTGCCACGCACGCACTTGTGCTCCGCATGCCAATGCCTTCCTCCTCCTCCTCCTCTTCCTCCTCCTCCCGGCACTCTGCCGGCCACGCGGCCCCAGCCTCCCCGACCCAACATCGCAATCCATTCGGCATCTTCTGCGCCAGGTCCTCGCCGCAGGATTGGGGACGGCCCCGGGGGTGGCAGCGACCCTTTGGACCCCGGGGCTGGAGCCCCAGGAGCCGGCAGCGGCGGCCCCAGGGTGGGAGCAGCAGGGTTGCATGGACTGGGTGCACTGGTGATGGAGGTGGGAGGACCTCTGGGTGGGGGTCAAAGCACCTTCAGCATTTGGGACATGACGTTCAGATCTACTGAGCTTTGTCCTTTTTATCCAAAACTGCTAAAACCATAGGAAACCCTGGGGAGGGGGGGGAAATCTTTTAACTCTGGGAGAGCCGGAATCTGCACGTGGACACAGCCCAGTGCCCAACTGTCCATATTTTTTCCACTCCATCTTTTCCCATCATGTTCCCCCAGTAGCCCTCCCAGGAGAGGAGCTGGCGTGGTGGGACTTCATTAGCAGGTGGGTGATGTCCCCGGCTCTGCAGATGTCCTCTCTGCGGGGCGGCCGGGGTGGGCTCCTCTTCTGTTGCCTCCAGTCTTGTGCAACCCGTGCGTCTCCAGTTGGGGTGCACTGGCACTGGGTCCCAGTTTGGGTAGGGTGCCCCCAGTTTGGGTAAGTGCTGCTCTATGCTGGTCTCCCTTCCGCCATGACAGCGGAGCTCATGGTGGGTGGGTGGCTCCGTCTGCCGTCGCGGCACGTGTTGCGGTGATGTCCCCAGCTCGGCGGGGGTCAGATGGGGACATCGGGTGGCCAGATCCTCCACTCAACCCGAGTACCACCCCATCCCTTTCTGTCCCTCCCATACACAAGTGCGTGACACCTCTCTCCTCGCACCTCTGTTTTCCTCTTGTTTTCCTCAATTCGAAATTCAAGCCGGCGCAGACAGACAGGCCCATGCCGCCGTTTGCCACGCTGTCCCCTCGCCCAGCTCAGCGCCGCAGCAGGACCAGGACCACGGCTGGGCCTCGGTCCCCAGGGCTGTGCTGCTTGGACTGCGGGGTTTGCCCTCTCCTTTTAAAAGCAGAGAGGGATCGGTTCGGGTCTGTTGGGGTTTTTTTTTAAGAAACAAAAAGCTTTCTTCCCTGGACTATACTTTTAAAATTACCCAGTTTTGCTGTCTGTTCCCCACGCTCATGCTTTTGGTCTATTTAAGAGCAAAAGTGTAACATTTAGGTGATTTATAGCCATCTCTGGAGTGGAAGGGCAGAGACTTGGGTATTTTTTTCCTTTTCCTCAGGTGAAAGAAAACCTCGAATGTTAACTCACGAGACGTTACAACGACTGCTCCATCAATCCTTGATTTACGAGCTCAAATTTATGAGTTAAAAATTATTATTCCACTCGCATATATTTTTTTCCCTTGGCCGTTTTAGTGCTTGTGAAAGGTGAGGGGTTTGACAGCTCCTGGAAACAAAAGCCTTTAATATCTCCCCAAGCACGGCTCTCCCAGGCAAGAAGAGAGATGCCAGCAGGGCTTTTCCTCCCTGCCGCAGATATTAGTAACTCCGGGCTGGTCTTAACCAAACAGAGCAGAAACTTCGCTTGAGATAAGCCAGGACTAATTAGCAAAGTCCGTTCTTGGTGCCTGGGGAGTCCCCTGGGATTATCCCCGGCGGCCGGATCAGCGCCGGGCCGGAGGGTGAGGCTGGGGCTGGAGGGTGCCCATCACCCCTCTGGCCATTTTCGGATCCCTCCTGAATTTTTTGGGACACCTCCAGACTTGTTGACAGGGACCGAGGGGACTTAGGCTGTGTGCTGCGTGGCAGTGGCATTCGCCCTCCTCCCAGCTCGCTCTGGGATTATTTTTAATCACTTTGGTGAAGCATCTCCCCCCTCTTCCATCCCCCCAGGGACACCAACATTTTGGGCCTAAACTAAACTGGCAGCAGTCTTTAAAATATAACATGCGTGAAATACCAGGGAGCAAAAAATATCCTCTTTAAAGCATATGTCGCGCAGTGGCTTCGAGAGCCGGGGGATTAAAACCTTCGTGGAGCTTGGGAAATAATGCCAGAGCCCCTGCTGCACTTCATTAAAGTACATTTTTGACGCAGCTTGCCTTATTCAATAACAATTTAGTTGACCAAAAACTGAATCGAAAGGGACAGGCAACTGCGTAGCATTTTGCTGCATTTTCATTTCCAGCATTTTTTCGTGTCAATTTGCCATCTGCTGCCCCGGCGGCTGGACGGCGGCTGGGCTCTGCCAGGGCCAAGGCTCAGCCCCATCGCAGAGCGCTGGGGGGTTCGTGTCTGCGTCCCAGAAAACAAACCAGACGGCGCTGGGGCCAGGCTGGTGCTCCCGCGGGGTCGGCTGGGCTGGATGCCGAGGCTCACCCCCGTGCCCACCTCCCCACCGGCTCCTCTGCTCAACCCACGGCCATCAACCCCACTTGTGAGCCCTGAAAGCTTCCTCTGGCCACGCTTGGATGTGGCGAGCGTCTTGGGTTTCCCCTCCCTCCCCATCTGTCAGGACTGAACCCCGATGCCCATGGTCATGGCAAAGCCCAAGCGGCTTCAAAGCCATCGGGACGGCTCCTTGGCGGGCGTGGGAGTCCGCAGGGCGGACGAGGCTTCGCCACCACGGCCACCGTTGCGGCAGCGATGCTGAGCTGGCTTCTGGTTTTACTGGCCGTGAAAATGAAATGTGCAGCTTTAGGTGGTCTGAGTGGCAAAGCAGAAAGGAAGAGTTTCACTGACCTTGGCTGCTTCCTGGGGAGATTCCCATTTTGAGGAAAACGGTGTTCTCCTGTTGGAAAACACACTCAGAAGGAGAAGGAGCAAGGGTGATGTGGTCTGTGCCTCACCCGCAGGAGGGACTGCAGATGGTCGTGGCATAAATCGGTCATTAAGGACATTTTGTGGTGCAGGGGACAGGAATCCCACACCCTGGGGACAGTGTTAGTGACACGAGGGAACTCCAGCAGCCCTGAATATATTTGTGCTTTGTATTTCCAAAACCCTTGAAGGCAGTAGTCCACGCTGTGGAAAGTTCATTGGGAGAAAGGAGGCACTTTCAGCCTGGAAGGGCTCAAAACGGCCACTCCGATGGTATCTAATTGTTTTCATCTCCTTTCTCCACCCGCTCCTACAGTTGGGCAGACTTTTCTTCCCACAAATTGGCTCAAAAAGAAAAAAAAATTGATCCCAGGTTGAGACTTTGTATTTTGAGTATTGGGGGTGTGTTTCTCTTTAGTGCAGAGGGAACGTCGCAGCCGGGCACCGAGGGCCTGGCTCCGTTTGTTTAATATTCCCCTCTCCAACTCCAGTGGCCCAAGGATGGCGCGGCCAGGCAGGAGGCAGCGTGTGGTGGAGGGTCGGGGTGTCAGGGCAGATTCCCAGTGCTTCTCCTTTGTCCCAGTCCGTACCGGGCTAACCTGCCTTAGGGTGCTTGTTTTCGGGTGCAGAGCCCCTTCTGTGCCCCCAGTCCACCTGCCCTTGGGTAGACCAGGTGGCCCGCTCTGTGCCACCCACCTCCTTCAGGGTGGGCACAAGGAGTTCAAGGTAGAGCAAGGACCAGGGGCTGTTAAACACACGGAGGTGTTCTCCGACTTCAGGTGTCTCTGACCACATCTGTTCCCTCCTGGTGCTCCAGTGGTGCCTGTCCAGCAAAGACCAGACACTGGGCTAGAGGGATCCTTGGGATCCAGCCAAGTCTTGGACTAGATGACCCACAGATGTCCCTTCCAACCCCTACTATTCTGTGATTCTGTGATTCTCCTCCATCTACACACACCGTGCGTCACATTGACCTCTCTTGGCCATAGCCCTCCTCGTGCCAGGTGAGCTGGGGAGCGGGACAGAGTTATGGGTCACACAAAGACACGAGTGATGCTCCTGAGCTCAAGCAGGAGCAGGAGGGGTCCCGGGGGAGCCGAGCAGCCAGGTCCAAATATGGATCCACCATGTGCATCTTCTCCAGGAGCAGCCGGCCAATGTTCCCACAGCGTGTGTCACGGTTCCCTGAATAACCAAGGCGTTCATACAAACAAAACAAAGAAACCCTCCGTCTCTCCGGAGACAAGTCGCAAACAGAGAGCCAGGCCAGGCCCATTGATGGGGCTGGACGCAGTGAATCACTCAACCAGCTGTAGTTTAAGCAATTTGGGTCAAATATGCACCCTGGCGTCACGCCACCGACTTATCTTGCGTTTCACTTGTTGTACCTCAGCTCAGGGCTTGCCTTGCAGTTGCTTTTAGCTAACGGTAACGTCTTCGGGGTTGAAGGTGGGTACCTGCTTATGCAAAGGATCTGCTGTGTTGCTTTTGTTCTTATTTATTATTATGTCATTTTATTCCTGGCGAATTTTTACTGCAGCTGAACACGAAGGAGAGCAAGAACAGTATTAGCAGAGAGCTCTGCTGGGCTGTTAATGTTCCCCGTGGGTGCCGAGTGAAGTTAGACACGCAACAAGTGTATAAACGGGTCCATAAAAGGTGCCCGGGCTGTGCCAGCGGTGCAGCACCGAGGGGCTGCGGGGAGACGAGCCCACCTCCGCGTGCCGGCGAGGGCCTGGAGCCGAGAGCTCGGTGCAGCTTCGGCTTAGCGAGGCTGAGCCCAGGGGACCCTGCTCCAGGATTACATCAGTAGCATGAGGACGCTGAGTGTAGCGTCTGGGAATCTAGAAGATGAGGGTTTGGTGTTTTTTTTTTTTTTTCTTCGAGATTATGTATATGATAAAATATGTTCTTCTGACTCTCGGGCCGCCTGCAGAAAGAGATGTGCTGCAAAAGTGATGTCACCTGATTTGCCGGTACCTGGGAGATGGCAGCTCTGTGTGCCGAGGCAGCCACGGGGCTGGGCTGGGGCTCGCTCCCCTTCTCCGCGTCCCTGCCCGGTTTGGTACATGGTGTTGCTGCGGGCAGAGACCACACGGCCGCTCTGCCCGGGGCGGGGAGGGGGTGTGCGGCGCCGTCTTCTGCTAAATGGGGTCCAACCCCCCTGCTCCAGGGATATGCCGGGGGTCCCGCGCCCTCGGGGACTGTCCCACGGCTGCGGCAGGGGCTGGGGCGCGATGGGGGTGCTTGGCCGGCTCCAGACGCGCGGGTACCACCACGAGGATGCTGTGAAGGGCGAGAAGCTCGGGCAGGGTGGCTTTATCCATGTTGTCCGTGTCTCCTTAGCGCTGCGGATGCTGTTTGGGTGATGGTTTAAGCAGCTGTGGGATGCAATTTTGTATGATAAAAAAAAACCTCGGAGCGAAAACGGGGGGAAGAGAGCAGGCCAGGGGCTTTCCCTGCGGGGACGAGCTGCTTTGCACAAGTGTTTGCTGGCGGGCTGGGGGGAGGCAAAGAGGATCCAGTTCCTAAACTGGAGGCAAGCTGGGAAATGGAGGTCTGCCCCCGGGCAGCTGGGGATTAGCCGTGGGGATCTGGGGAAGGGGGTAAAACATCAGGTTTCCTTCGGTCAAGATCACAGGGACATAGTTGAGCGCCGGCCAATGCATCTCGCAGGCCAGCGCTCCACAGACGGACTCCACCTCCCAAAAGAACCGCGTTGCATCGGGCTTGGCAGCCCCGCTCCATCTGGCAGCCCCCTCCCGAACGGGCTCAAAACCGAGCTCGTACGGAGCCAGAATAACCTCTGGGTCCCGGCCGGGACGAGAGGAGGGCAGCGGGACCCCCAGCGCTTTTGGTGTCGGTGCTGGGTCCGTCCTACAGGTGCAGCACCCTCGGGAGCACCCAGATGGGTGGGAGAATGGGGACCGAGCTGAGTATCGCCCTCAGCCACGGGTGCAGAGTTTGAGGGGACCCTGGTCATGACCCTTAATCCCTTTCACGAGCCCGCCGAGGGCTTTTGGCTGGTGGGGAGGGATGCTGGGAGGGACTGGTTTTTCTGACCAGCGTTGCTGGCCAGCTGAGCCCAGGCTGTGCCGAGGAGTGAAGCTTCTTTAGAAGCCCCCAAAATTTGCTTTGATTCAACATTTCAGTAAGAAACTGAAATTTTAGTATGAGGGAAAGAAAGGGAATTAAAATGTCAGTGAGGATCTTCAGTAAATCATTCGGATCCTCCGTCCTCCCCAAGTACAGAGGAGGCTGGAGTTGCTCCAAAACTGCAGTTTTAACCAAAAGAAGCTAAAACAAACAAACAAAAAACCCAAAAAAACCACTTGGCCGTGTCTTTCGTCGTCCCCTTCCCCCTCCTGTTTGATCGTCTCTGTCTTGTACAACCCTGGTGCAGGCAGAGAACTGAGGATTTCACCCATCTTTTCAAAATAGCGTAGAGGAAGAAAGCAGCCTTTGTAACGGGGTTTCTGAAGTTCTCTGTTCTGGGAAGGTTGGAAATAGCACAAAAACATCCTTTCTCGCTATATTGTGTCGCTTCCAGCTCTAAGCTCCACCACGACCCAGATGTTGAGATGCTGATGCTGAAAAGGAAAACAAGAGCCACGGCGAGAAAGCCAAGAGAGCGGGGATGCTGGGTGAAATTTTCTTCTAGAAACCTGCACTGCTTCGGGCAGGGTGTTGTTCTGTTCTGAGCAGGGAAAAGAATTAGTGAAGGAGATTCAGGCACTGTGAATTAATATCTTAATTCAGCAGGTACATGGATGACTGTTATTCCAACCGTGCATCTCCTTACGTGCAACCGTGTAGTTTTGCTTTAAGACAGGATCCATGTGCAGCCTCAAACGTATTCGGGGTTTGTTGTTATCAAGCATTGCTTCTGCCTTTTGGTCTCATTCTCCCTTGTTCACCTTCTTGCTCCCAGGTTATCCCAAACTTGGGAAAATTATTGGTGTGAGTTCATCAGTCTGCTTTTAAAATTATCTTCACTGAGGAGGGACCCCTTAGGCGGATGGATGGAGTAACTCTGTTATTACCTAATTGATTGGACAAGGAAAGTTAAGTGTGAAACCCTTCTTTATTACCCATATCCTCTCTGTAATTATCCCATCTCAGCAAGAACGCCTCCGAATCTCTGCCCCGCAGTCCCTCTCTAATTGTTCTGCCTCAGCAAGAATTTCTCCGAATGCCCGAGCCGCTCATCCAGCCCTTCCAGAGGGGCTCGGCATGGGGTTTCACAGTCGGCTTGAGCCCAGCAAAGTCCACACTGATGTGGGCAGGGGGTGACCCCCCACCTCTCCCGGCCCGCGCATCCCCGCTGTGCCGGCGTCGGTGTCCATCCAGCTGCTGGGACGTGCGTCCAGCTGGATTTTGTGCTGGAGAGAGGGGCTGGGGCCGGACTGAGTGCACCCAGATGTCGATGGCAGGGGGGAGGCCCAGCACCGCTGTCCCCTGCCCTGCCAGCTGTCCTGGGCATGGGTGTCGGGGGGGGTCAAGGCACCATCTCCCACCCATCCCGCACCCACTGCTGCCAGAGCACAGGTTGTCCCGGCCAGACCCCTCCGGAGCAGGGGGTGGGAGCTGAACTCGTCTCTGCTCTGGCAGGCAGAGGAGCGAGACGAACTGCTCCGGCGCGGACTTTCAGAGCCCGAGCTCTGGCTCTCGCCGCGCGCGTGGCCACAGGCTCGTCCCGGCGGAGGGGAGAGGGGACATTCCCGTCCTGCGCTCCCCTGCCTTCCCCGGGATGCTTTGAAAGCCTCGAGCTCGCAAAGGTTGTGCTGCGGGAGCGACGAGGCTGATTCACCGTCTGCGGTGGCAGGCGGCCACGGAGCAGCAAACCATATGGTGGAGCTGGGTGGGAGGAGGAGCCGGGCTCCGTGCTCGCCCGCAGACCCCGGGAACGTGTCATGCCAGGGTCCCCGGGAGCCCCGAGCGGGGTGACCTGCCCGGGGAGCCGGCACGTCCCTGCCCCGTGGTCAGCCTTCGGCTCAGAGCCTGTCCCCGGAGCGCGAGCGGTGGTTATTGCTTTGGAGGGATGGGCTGCAGGGAGAATCCCGCTGCCCGGCTCCTCCGCACGCTGCCTTGGGCTTGCGCTCGTGTCGGCTGAGGGTCCCCATCGTCACACCGTCCCCACGCACCTCCGTGCTCAGAGACCCGCACGGTTTCTCCCCATCCCCACTCCCACCCTCCTTTTTCCACCCACTAATTCGCTTTGCTTCTCCCCGAACAGCTCCCCATAGCTTGACCGTTAACGAACGGGCTTGGCCGGAGGCCTCGGCGACCATTTGCATGCGAAACCCACCGCTGCCCGCCAGCCGGGCCCCGGCACCGGCGAGCCGCCCCGGCGCTGCCAGCACCCCGCTCTCGGCGCGCCGCGGAGAGCTGCCAAATGGCAGCGGCGATGGTGCCAATTCGGAGAGAAAGGGGCGAGGGAGCCGCGCACAAAGAGCGGTTCATTGCCCGGCCGGGCACCTGACACGGGGAGGAGGGAGGGCTGAGACGTGCTTAGCCCCGATAATCCCCAGTTTGAGTTTTAATATTTATTTTTTTTTAAATCAAAAGCACAGCAACAGCTGGGGCTGAGGCTTTCCAGGAGATGAACTCATGAACAACTGTGCAAAATAACTTTGTTCGTACTGCTATTAGATCAGCCCACTGGGGAGCAACCAATTATTTTTGATTACTCGAGGCAGATAAGGCTGGGCTGGAGCCGAAAACCCTGCGCCCGAGGGATCGAGGGCACCTCGTGGCGTGGGCTCGTCGCCTGCGCCGCTCCCCGGCGGGTCACGGGCCCCCAGCACCCACCCGAGCTCCCTCCGTGGTGCCGAGGGATGGTGCTGGGGCTCTGCGCGGGGTTTCGCAGCCGTGCGGGAGGCAGCAGGCACTCGTCTGGGGCTTATGAACAAGAACTGGGCTTGTTCAGCCTGAAGAAGAGAAGGCTGCGAGGGGACCTTATAAATGCCTACAAATATCTGCAGGGTGGGTGTCAGGAGGATGGGGCCAAGCTCTTTTCAGTGGTGCCCAGCGACAGGACAA